>OGRE01000111.1_pt1 | contig 99517 bp, 88 predicted proteins | sample 1553421 | NCBI WGS metagenome assembly OGRE01 (sample SAMEA2580076, study PRJEB22360) | human gut metagenome | biome: human gut; feature: human-associated habitat; material: faeces | place: Denmark | collected 2008/2010 | reverse complement strand
ATTCAGATGGATAGCCCGCCGCAGTTTCGTTCAGACGATAATCGATGTGAATGATCTCGGGTCCTGCTTCACGCACCGTGTTGTAATCCCAGACCACATTCGCGCCGCCCATGCGGTTGTCGGCGGGGGAATTGCCGAACATCAAGACCAGGTCGGCGTTTTGCGCCTGATCGACCGATGAAGCAGAGATGTTCTCATAAGGTGATACCCCGACACCATACATGAACGGCATCACATATTGGTGCAAGCCCGTTGAATAGTCGCCATACATGGGCAGGTAGCCACCCACGCAGTTGAGCAAACGCTCGACGCTGCGACCGGTTGCTGAATACATGCCCGTTGCATAGTTCACATAGATGGAATCGTTTCCGTAGGTGTCGATGGTGTAGCGAATCTTGTCGGCAATGGTCTGGATCGCTTCATCCCAGCTGATGCGCTCGAACTTTCCTTCACCGCGAGCGCCTACGCGCTTCATCGGATACTGGAGGCGATCCGGATTGTTCACCCACTGACGCATGACGCGACCACGCAAGCAGGCACGCGCTTGGAAATCGTCGTTTCCGATATCGTCGGTGGTCATGTATTGGATCTTGCCGTCTTTGGTATGCCAGTGGAAAATGCAGCGTCCACCGCAGTTGACGTTACATTGGCTCCAAACGAGCTTTTCCGGCGTGTCGGCATGCGCAGGTTCAACGTTGCTGAATACGGCTTGTGATGCCGCCATGGTTCCGCCTGCTGCAGCTAATGCGCCCAAAGCTCCGGTGGCTTTCACGAACGTACGACGTGAAACGGCCGGAAGCATATCAGACATAGCTCTCCCCTTTCTTCCCTTGTTGCGAGCAGAACGCCCTTCCCCAAAGGCATGCCGCTCAACCCTTCTCTTCTGAAGCGTTAACCACAGCTGTGAGCACGCATGATGCTTCGCATTTGTGGTTACGCTCCACCCTCTCATGCATAGAAAGGGACATCTTTAATTCTAGTGTTGTTCCTCGATAAACTTCCGCATACGCAGTAACCATTTACCCACAGAACCGTCATTCATTATTCTATTTTGAGAATAAAATGCTTTACTTCGCTGAAGTGGGGCACCGCGTGCGTTTGTTCTACAATAACAAGCATCATGTCGCATAGCTTTGCTTGACATGCCAACAAGAGCGAAACCTGAACGACTTGGAAGTGAACATGCCCTCTCTCCTCGATGCCGCAGAAGCGTTTTCCAAGCTAGGGAAGAAGTCTGTCGAGATCGACCAGGCGGCCTGTGTGCGCGTGCGCCATCGCCACGCGAGCTGCACGGCGTGCTTTCAGGTTTGTGCGCACGAAGCGATCGCGCACGACGATGAGGGTTTGCTTGCTATCGACAATCTTCTTTGTACGGGCTGCGGCGCCTGTGTGAGCGTTTGTCCAACGAGCGCGCTGCAGCTTGTCGAAGATGTTCCCGAGCTTGTTCGGGCTGCGATCGAGAGTGTTGCCGAACAGGCGAATGCCCTGCAAGATGATACGGACCAGGGCAGTGCAGATGGCCTTCGCGCCGAGAGGCCCTGCGGCACGCTCACGATAAGCTGCGAATATCTACGCAACCAGCAAGCAGCACTTGAAGAGCGCGCCCACAGTGAAGCCGATCTTCGCGTAGGATCCTCGCCTGACGAGATCGATCCTCCGAAGGCCAAGACCGAGCATGAAGCCGAGTGCTCGCTCACGCTCAGCTGTCTTGCGGCGCTTGATGAAGCAGCGCTCATCTCCGCAGCCTGCTCGAACGTTGAAGTTCGCTACGAAAGCGGAGACTGCGCCTGTTGCCCGAATGCGCAGGGCGAACTGATCGCAACGCTTGGCGAACAAGCAACGCGCTTCCTTGGCGCATTTTTGGCTGCTGCAACACCCGAGCGCCCACTTCCTGCCGCCCGAGCTCTTCCTGCCGCCTGGTCGCTGGTGACCCCCAACGATGCAGAAAGCGCCACTACCAACACTTCGCCCGAACTATCGCGGCGTGGGCTCTTCGATCACTTCATCGAACGCACGACCGACTCTATCGCTGAAGCAGCGGTGGGCACCTTCTACGTGAGCACGACGGCACAGGATCAGAAACGAACGCTCGCTCAACGTCTTTTTGCTGACAAGGGCATCTTGAAGCACATCGAAGCGGTGCGCAATGAACGCGTGCTCAACGAGCTCTACCGCTTTGATCCTGAATGGGCCGATCAGATCTTGCCTGAAAAGGATGATGCCGTGCTTCCTACGCGACTCTTTGGCGAAGTAACGGTAGATGAGACCACTTGTGACCTGTGTGGTATTTGCATGACGTTCTGCCCGACGGGCGCGTTAAGCGGTGTGGCGAATGAGCCGGTCAATTCCTTCGTCATGCTGAACCGAGACATCGCACCGAAGGGCGAGCTGAGCTTTCGCGCGAACGATTGCATGGCGTGCAACCTTTGCTTAGATGTCTGCCCGCATGATGCGCTTGAGCTTCAGCGTGGAATCTGCGCGCGCGACCTCTTCGCACTCGAGCCTCGCACCCTCATCAAAAGGTGACAAACTACCCGGTCGTTCGTCACCTGAGCAATTCGTCTAGCAGGCTGGCAGCTTGTTCATCGAGTTGCTTTTGCAGTTCTTCGTAGATGGCGATCAAGCGGCGTGCTTCAGGCGTGAGCTCGGAGCCCTTGTTTCCTTTGCGCCTCAGCAACTGGATGCCGAACGATTCTTCGGCATGCTTCAAAATGCTCCATGCCTTGGAGTACGCCATCCCCATCTCTGCTGCCGCCTTGTTGAGCGACCCCGTTTCATCAACGAGCTTGCACAGGCTCACGATGCCTTTCCCTAACGCCGGAGTATGTTCTTCGGTGTTCTTTGCTTTGATGATGAGTTTGACTTCGACTTCGAAATCACAGGGATCCATGCGTGCTCCAATCTGGTTGTAACCATATTGTAAAACTAAGAGAGGCCTCTTCGCGCCAAGTTGATTTATTATTCTCAATCGAGAATAATTAAAATCGGGAAGCAACGGGAAGGTTGAAGATGGAACAGACCAAGCCACACGCGAAGAAAGCGCTCGCGTTCCTTGCGATCGTCGTGAGCCTCTTGGCCGCTTGCCTGCTTGCAGGCTGCAACAGCTCGAGCTCGCAGGAAAAGGTCGAACTCGAGATCTATGCAGCGAATTCGCTCACCGACGCGATGAACGAAGCGCAGGAAGCCTACACCAAAGAGAATCCGAACGTGACCTTCAAGGATTCACAGTATGAAGCATCCGGCACGCTCGTGCAGAAGATCGAAGCAGGTGGCACGCCTGATATCTTCATCTCCGCAAACAAGAAGAACATGGATAAAGTGGTCGAAGACGGCAAGATCGGCGAAGATAAACCCTTCGATCTCTTCGCGAACGATCTTGTTATCGTAACCGCTGAAGACTCAGACCTTAACGAGATCGATCTGACACAGGCCTGCGATGGCACCTACACCATTTCCGTAGGCGATAAGAATGTTCCTGCAGGCACCTATGCCAAGCAGGCCCTCTACACCGTTGGCTGCTACACTAACGAAAGCGGCACCGATGGTGAGATCACTGGCCCGGTCAAGGGCAAGGTCACCGAAGCCGATAAGGTCGGTTCGGTCTGCTCGTATGCTCAGTCTGGTGAAGTCGATCTTGGTTTCGTGTACAGTTCCGATGTTATGCGCTATGACAATGTGAAGACCGTCTGCACCCTTCCTGCTGACACGCATAAGCCAATCGTTTATCCTGCTGCTGTACTGAAAGACTCAGCACATGCTGAAGCAGCGGAGGCGTTCCTCTCCTGGTGTCAGGAAAGCCCCGATGCTCAGAAGATCTGGCAAAAATGGGGATTTGAACTCGCTTGATCATGAATTTCGTCGGCAAACAGAACACCTTTTGGCTCGCGCTCATCTTGGGTGCGAGCCTTCTTTTCGGTATGTTCTCGCTATGCGGGAGCATGCCTACGTTTGCCTATGGCACACCTGCTGAATCGGCTCAAACAGGCGGTTCGGCACAGGCGCAAGATGCCAACGCAAGCACGGCTTTCCAGGATGTTGAAGTATCTTCTGAAGGAAGTTCAGCCCGCGCTTCCGGCATCGATTTCGCTCTCTCGGATTTCTCCCGTGTCGAGAAAGGCTCGAACCGCCCGATCGAAGGCACGTACCAGGGCTATTGCTACTTGATGGACGCGCCTGCCGACTCCCTTTGCTTGGTCGACTTGTCAGGCGTGGTGGTGGTCTACGTTCCTGAGGCGCTCGCAAAACAGAACGAGCTCGACCTTGCAAGCGAACAGGCCCAAGCCAATCTCAAGCTCCTATTCAGCGCGCTCGATTCCTATGATGCTCAGGGGAATTCCGTCGTGAAGAACGATGCGGAATGGCTGTTCACGAGCAAGCAGACCTTCACCACACACGGCCTTACGATCGGCTTTTCCCAAGAATACAAACCAGGGTATTTCTACACCTCCGTCCAAACCGAAACGGGCGCGGATGTGATGGGTGAAGAAAGCCCCCTTGCTACCGATGCGAACCTGCGCCTCTCGCATGTCGATTACGCCAACCTACAGGCAAGCGATGCGGTGGCCATCGCGGCGGCTCCTTCGGCCTTCGAACAACTTGGCAGCTTCTTCCAGACCCTCGACTGGTCGCCCCTTCTGGTCACGCTCAAGACCACGGGCACCGCTATCATCTTCATCTTCATCCTGGGGTTGCTCGCCGCTTGGTGGACGCTGCGCTTGAAGCCGCGCACCCAAAGCATCATGGACGCGATCTTCACGATCCCGATGGTGCTGCCACCCACGGTCTGTGGCTTCCTGTTGCTCATGTTCTTGGGACGCAACACGCCTGTGGGCGCGTGGTTCGATCAGATCGGGTTCCCCCTCGTCTTCAGCTGGCAGGCGACCGTTATCGCGGCGGTGGTCGTGGCCTTCCCGCTCATGTATCGCTCGGCGCGCGGCGCTTTCGAGTCAATCGACGCCGACATGCTCGATGCTGCCCGCACGCTCGGCTGGAGCGAAAGGCGCATATTCTTCCGACTCATGCTGCCGCTTGCCTGGTCTTCTGTGGCTGCTGGCACCATGCTCGCCTTCGCACGTGCGCTCGGCGAGTTCGGCGCAACGCTCTTTCTGGCGGGCAACTATGCGGGCATCACGCGTACCATCCCCATCGCCATCTACTTCGAATGGATGGGCGGCAACATCGAGGCGGCGTTCTTCTGGACGATCGTGGTGATCATCATCTCCTTCGCGGTGATCTTCGCGATCAACCTCTGGAGCAAGCGCACGACGAAGTATCGCCGTAAGGAGGTGGAGCTGTGAGTTTGGTAGTCGATATCGAGAAGCACTACGGCGCCTTCGATCTGGAAGTTGCCTTTGAAGCGGCGCACGAAACGCTCGGCTTCTTGGGTGCCTCTGGGTGCGGCAAGTCGCTCACGTTGCGCTGCATTGCCGGTGTTGAAACGCCTGATGCAGGCAAGATCGTCGTGAATGGCAAGACGTATTTCGACAAGGCTCCTGGCAAGAAGGCATCCGTGAATCTTTCTGCGCAGGAACGCAAGAGCGCGCTGCTGTTCCAGAATTACCAGCTCTTCCCGAACCTTACCGTGAAGGCGAATATCGCAGCGGGCATTCCGCGCGAGGTGCTCAAGCGAGACGGTGATGCGCTCATCGAGCGTCAACTCACGCGCTTCGGGCTTCACGGACTGGAGAAGCGCTACCCCCTGCAGCTTTCCGGTGGTCAGCAGCAACGCGTGGCGCTCGCGCGCATGCTCGCCGCCCAGCCCGCAATCCTCATGCTCGACGAACCGTTCTCTGCCCTCGATGCGCACTTGAAGAGCGAGCTTGAACAGAGCTTGCTCGACCTGTTCGCCACCTATGAAGGAACCATCCTCTATGTTTCGCACGACATCGACGAGGCATTCCGCTTCTGCGATCGCATTGCCGTAGTGAGCGATGGCACGATCGATGAGATAGCGCCCAAAGATGAGCTCGTGCACGAACCGCAAAGCTTGGCAGCGATCCGGCTTTCGGGTTGCAAGAACACCACCCCGGCACGCTATGTGAGCGATCATCGCGTATACCTACCTGAATGGGGCGTGGAGATGGAAACGAAGCGCGTGGTCCCTCATGACGTAGCCTGGCTTGGCGTGCGCGCCTACCACATCAAGCAGGCGCGTGAAGGTGCCGCGGCATCGAACGCGCAGCCCAATGTGTTCAGGATGCGCTGCGACCGTGTGAGCGATTCGCGTTTCGAACGTGCCGTCATGGCTGCGTTCGTCGACGAGAAGGGAACTCAGCTTCCCACGGCTCTTCACCTGCAGAGCACGCAGGATAGCAAAGTGCGCACCCCAGCACCGCCAGAAAATACCGAGCAAGCATTCCTCAAAAGTCATGTACGATGGAATATCGACAAGCACATTACCGCCGATAACGCTCTGCCTGAGAGAGGAGACTGCGTGTTTCTCACCTTCCCTCCTGAAGCGCTCTATGTGGTGACCCATTAGTCACCTTGCGCAAAGGGAAGCCGAAACACCCTGCTAGTCCTATGAAAGATCGCTTTGGACGCAACATAGATTACCTGCGCATCTCGCTCACCGACCGGTGTAATTTGCGCTGCGTATACTGCATGCCCGAAGCAGGCGTTGAAACCCGCGAACATGATGAGATCCTCTCCTTCGAAGAGATCGTGCGTGTGGTGGAAGTAGCTGCACGTTGCGGCATCAAGCACTTGCGCTTCACGGGCGGCGAGCCGCTCGTGCGTAAAGGAGCGCAGGACCTGATCGGCGCTTGCAAGAATGTCCAGGGCATCGAAGATGTGGCGATCACCACCAATGGTGTTCTCCTGCCACGCTTCGCAAGCGAGTTGAAGGCAGCAGGGCTTTCTCGCGTGAACATCTCGCTCGATTCGCTCAGCCCCACCACTTATCGCACGCTCACCCGCTGTGGAAACTTGGACGATGCACTTGCGGGCATCCATGCGGCACTCGATGCTGGCTTCGATCCGGTGAAGATCAATACCGTGGTCATCCGCAGCATGAACCAAGATCTGGCTGCGTTCGCGCGCCTCACGAAAGAGCTCCCGCTCCATGTGCGCTTCATCGAATACATGCCGCTTGGTTCGACCTGTTCTTCCGAGGTTGCTCACTGGGATGAGAGCGAGGTCATTCCCTTGCCCGAGCTGATCGAGGCGCTCACTACAAGCTGCATTGAGGCTGGTCTGGGTGCTCCCTATCCGCTCGACAATGCAGACCAGCGCGCACTTGCGCCCGCTGGCTGGGGGCCTGCGCGTTACTGGAAGCTTCCCGACTCAAGCGGAACGATCGGGTTCATCACTTCGGTGTCCGACCATTTTTGTGCTTCTTGCAATCGCTTGCGCCTTACCGCAGATGGGAAACTGCGCCTGTGCCTTTTTTCCGATGAAGAGCTCGATGTAAGGGCGGCGCTTCGCGAAGGCACCATAGAAGATGTTGAAGCGTTGTTCTGGCAAGCCATGAAGCAAAAGCCCGAAAGCCACGCTGCGCGAACCGGCACCGTACGCGAAATGGTCCAAGTGGGTGGCTAAGCGCTAGAATAGACGCGAACGATACGAACGCACGTCGAAGAGGAACCGATGGCAGACGAATTGAAGCTGAATCACTTAACTGAACAGGGCAATGCCCACATGGTCGATGTGTCCGAAAAAGCCGAGACCAAACGCATTGCCATTGCTGAGGGCTTCATCACCATGCAGGCTGGAACGCTCGCCACCGTGCTTTCTCACCGCGCGAAAAAAGGCGACGTTATCGCGACTGCGCGCATCGCTGGCATCATGGCAGCGAAGAAGACGAGCGAGCTCATTCCGCTTTGCCATCCGGTCATGCTCACCAATGTGACCATCGATCTACTTCCCATCTGGGGCGATGATGCGCCCGCAACCGAAAAGCAGGCAAGCCACGCAAGCGGACCGCATCCCTGCGGCATCCATGTGGTAGCGCAGGCATCGCTCGTGGGAAAGACCGGCGTTGAGATGGAAGCGCTCACCGCTGCTTCAGTTGCCTGCCTTACCATCTATGACATGTGCAAGGCGATCGATCGCGGCATGGAGATCGGCGAAGTGCGCCTCGTGCACAAAGAAGGCGGCAAGAGCGGCGTTTGGCACCGCTCGTAGCGGTGAACCCTTCTGCGCATGCTCGACAGCGCTAACTAGTGGCCTTGTCCGTCCATCATCGCAAGCGCGTGCTCGAGCACCTCGTTCACAGCCTCCCAGTTCTCGCGCACTGCTTTTTCGCTTCCCGGGAAATTGATCACGAGCGTCTTACCACGCTGCATGCACATCGCGCGCGAGAGCATCGCACGATTGGTGAACTTCATGCTGTAAGCGCGCATGCCTTCGGCGATGCCCGGAACAGGGCGGTCACACACATCTTCGGTGGCCTCTGGTGTTACGTCGCGCGGAGAAAGCCCCGTACCGCCGCACGTGATGACGACATCGGCCTCGAAACGACCGCACGCTGTCACGATCGCTTGTGCGATGAGCGAGCGCTCATCGGTCGTTACGACATGCGAAACGCACTGCTCTCGCGTTGGGGCGATAAGCTCTGGGAGCCCGTCCCCCGCCGTATCGGTCTCGAGTGTACGCGTATCTGAACAGGTGATTATTGCGAACTTCATGAGATAACGCTCCCTTCCTCAACGTCGAGCAAGATGCACTCGACTTCGGTGCCTGCTGCAACGCGCTTGCCCTCTGGCACCCCTGCCGGCAACACCGCCAGGCAATTCCCGCGCTGCAGCGTACCGAACAGACCCGAATTCTGATTCTTAGCAGGCACGACTACGAGCTTGCCTTCTTCATCATGTGTAAGCGTAGCGCGTAAGAGCAGCACGCGCCCGTCCTTCTTCTTGCGATCCTTCGCGAGCGTTGCCTTCACGCGGGGACGCTCGAAAGTGGTGAAGCCCTGCATCTTGCGCAGCGCTGGACGAATGAACATCTCGAAGCCGCAGTAAGCTGCTGCCGGATTACCCGAAAGCCCAAAGACTGGAACGCCTTCCACAAAACCGAAGGCCTGAGCTTTGCCGGGGCGCATGTTCACGAGCGTCATCTCAAGCGCACCCATCTGCTCGATCACATCTTTGATGAAGTCGTAATCACCATTCGATGCACCGCCCGAGGTAACCACGAAATCATGATTCATGAGCGCGGTTTCCACAGCATCGCGGATCGCGATGAAGTCGTCTTTGACGATCGGGAAAATAGTAGGGATGCCGCCAGCTTCTTTCGCACAGGCAGCCAGCGCATAGGCATTGCCGTCGCGAATCTGCCCAGGGCCCGGCACGACCGTAGGCTCGACCAGTTCACTGCCGATCGAGATGATGGCCACCTTGGGGCGACGATAGACCGGAACCTCCATGATGCCGCAGCTCGCGATGAAACCGACCCCTGCCGCACGAATCACTTCGCCTGCATGGATCGCCACTTCGCCACGCGCGATCTCCTCTCCTGCCTCACGCACATTGCTGCGGACTGCCGTAGGTTCCACAAACGCAACGCAAGATCCTTCACGACCATCGCTTCCTTCATAATCGACCAGCTCGTATTTAACGACCGAGTCGGCGCATGCTGGCACGGGAGCGCCGGTCATGATGCGCACGCATTCATCATGTGCCAGATCGCCTTCATAGGTGGAACCAGCGGGGATCTCCGCAACGACCTTCAGCTTCACAGGAGCATCTGCTGTTGCGCCTTCGATCTGTGCGGCTTTGAGCGCGAAGCCATCCATGGCCGCATGGGCGAACGGCGTGATATCGATATCACTGGTGAGGTCTTCGGCAGCCACGCGCCCTACCGCATCAACAAGGCTCACTTGCTCAACTTCAAGCGGATGGATGTTCTTGAGGACGATCTCGCGTCCTTCTTCGATGCTCACCATCTCTAGATCTTTCATCATTTCCCCTTCTCGATGTTCCCCATGGTTCCTTATGATTTCCCTTTAGACCAGGTGCTCTACAAATCGTGTTGCGCCTTCAAGTACGTGCGCATCGAATAGAGCGTTATGTCGCTGCGATTCACCACGCCCACGATCTTGCCCTTGTCGAGCACGGGCACCTTCTTCAAATGATTATCGCCGAGCACGCGGCAAACTTCGGGAAGCGTAGCAGAAAGGTTGATTCCCACCACGCCTTTCGTTGCCACATCCATCACGTTCATGCGCATGAGCGCGGCAAGCTTCTCGTCGAAGGTGTCGTTGTCGTTCGAAGCCTGCATGATCATGACGATCGGGTCGGTGTAGAGATGGCTGCGCTTGGAAAGGAAGCGCATGATGTCGCCATCGGAAACGAACCCGACCGCGCATCCTTCGCTATCCACGACCGGTGCCGCGCTGATCTTGCGCTCAACGAGCACGCGCATCACATCGAGCACTGAAGAGCTTTCGGGCACCGTAAACACATCGGTCTTCATGATCGATGCGAGCACGCTCTGCTTCTCCTGCTTATCCAGATCGACCTTCGTTTCCGCATCGCCGTTCTTCACGAAGATGAGCACGAGGATGAACCCGATGGCACAGAGTACCGCGGAAACCCCGAACGCGGCATCCACGCCGTGCACGCCAGCAAGCGTCGTGGATTCGGTTGCCATGAGCGAGACCGACACCATCGCGAACACCGAGGTGAGGATAGCGGTTCCCAGCGAACCCGCGATCTGGCGGAAGGTGTTGTTCACTGAGGTGCCATGGTTGATGAGGTCGTTGGGCAGCGCGTTCATCGCCCAGGTGGTGATGGTCATATTGATGAGCGCCATGCCGAAAAGACGGATAGCCATGACAACTGCCACATAGACAAGGCTCACTTCGGGTCCTAGGAAGGCGAGCATGACCGTGCCGATCGTGAGCATGAGCGTTCCCGTAACAGCGAGCACGCGCGGGCCGTGGCGGTCGAACCAGCGTCCTGCGATCGGGCCCATGACGCCCATGATGAGCGCACCAGGCAAGAGCACGAGACCGGATTCGGTGGCAGAATAGCCAAGCAGTGATTGCAGATAGATGGGCAGCAAGATGCCCACGGAAAGGAGCGCCGCCTGCACGACCATGCCGATGATCGTGCCCATCAAAAAGGTCTTGTTGGCAAGCACCCGCACGCGCAACATGGGGTGTTCCATCGAAAGCTGACGACGGAAGAACAGCACGATCACCACGAGGCCGACAATGAGCGAGACGAAGAATTCGATGCCGAAACCGCCATTGCCGATGATGGAGAAGCTATAGAGCAGCGAACCGAAGCCGAGCGTGGAGAGCACCACTGAAGGAACATCGAGCCTGGCATGCGCATGCTTTGCGGGGACGCGATCCATGGTGAAGGGCGTAACGAGCGCCACGATCGCCGCAAAGGCGGTTACCACATAGAACATGATGTGCCAATCGGCAGCATCGATGACCACGCCAGCAGCCGTGGGGCCAATAGCCGGGCCGAAGGCCATCACGATGCCGAAGAGCCCCATCGCGAAGCCGCGGCGCTCGATCGGGAACGTGAGCATGAGCACGCTCATGACCATGGGCATGAGAACACCCGCGCCCACCGCCTGAACGATACGACCAGAGAGCAATACCGGGAAATTCGGCCCCCAAGCAGCGAGGAGCGAGCCGAGCGCGAAGATAGACATCGAGAACAGGAAGAGATTGCGGATAGGAAAGCGATCGATCAAAAACGCGGTCACGGGAACCATAATGGCGTTCACGAGCGTGAAGCCGGTGGTGAGCCACTGACCTGTGGCGGCATTGATGCTCATGTCGACCATGATGGAAGGCAGCGCTGGCGCTACCACTGTTTGGTTGAGCACTGTCACGAACGTGCCCACTAAAAGCAGCACAATCATGACCGTCTGTCTGTGCGTTAATCCCAGGCGGTTGACCTTCGTTGTGGTCGTATTCGCCATGAGGGGTTACTCCGTTGGTTCTTCTTCGGAATCTAGTTTGAATTCCACACCGATCTTATCGATACGCAGCGCATCCATAGTCTTAGCCGTGAAGGTGATCGTACGTTTATCGTGATGGATCTCGATCGAATCGCCTTCGGCAGGGATCTTGTCGATCAAGTCGAGCATGAGTCCTCCGACGGTCTCATAGTCGTAGATAGGCACTGGCTCGAAGCCGAGGAATTCGACGAACTGATCGACCGGAAGCGAGCCATCGACCAGATAGTTGTTCTCGCTCACCTTCAGGATCTCGTCCTGATCGTCGTGGAGGTATTCGTCTTCAACGCTGCCGATGATCTGACCGATCACATCGCTCATCGTAACGATGCCCGACGTGCCGCCATGTTCGTCGACCACCACGGCGATCTTGGTGTGCTTATCCTGCATCATCTGCATGAGCTTGTCGAGCGCTAGGCTTTCAGGAACCGGATTGATATCGCGAATGACCAGGTCGTCCTTGGTTGAATCAGGCGGCAAGCGATACGCATCCTTGATATGTATGAAGCCGATGATGTTGTCGGTGTTGTCCTTATAGACCGGATAGCGCGTGAATTTGTTCGCACCCATGATCTCGAGGATCTCTTCCAGATCGTCGTCGATGTCGATCGCGATCATGTCGGTACGCGGGGTCATGATGGCTTTTGCGTCCTTATCATCAAGATCGAAGACATTATCAAGGATCTCGAACTGATCAGTAGCAAGCTCACCGCTCTCTGCACTTTCCTCGAGCAGGATCTTGATCTCTTCTTCGGTATACGCCTGATGCTCGCTGGCGGTATCGTGGCCGGTCAAGCGCATGATGCCATTGGTAGTGGAATTGAAGAGCCACATGATGGGATACGTGATGCGATAGAACCAGTAGAGCGGTGTGGCCGAGAAGAGCGCATAGCGTTCGGTATTCAAGATGGCCATGGATTTCGGCACCAGTTCACCAAGGATAACGTGCAGCGCTGTGATGATAATGAAGCCGATGGCAACCGCGATCGCGGAAACCGCTGCATCGGGCAGCCCCAGCGCTGCAAGCGGCTCGTGGATCACGCTCGAAACGGCAGGTTCGCCCAACCAGCCGATTGCCAGCGAAGCAAGCGTGATACCCAGCTGACAGGCGGAAAGATAGGCGTTAACATTCTCTGATATCTCTTTTGCGCGCTTTGCGCCGCGTGCGCCTTCTTCAACGAGAATATCGATCTGCGATTTCCTGACACGCACGAGCGAGAATTCAGCAACAACGAAGAACGCATTCATCAGTAAGAAGAATGCGACTAAAAGTATACTGACAACAAACACCATTGAGGCTTACTACTCCTTAATAGGCTCTCTATGATTTTCCCTTAATCATCTGTGCTGTTTTGCTTAACCATTGAATATACATCAAAACGTAACTAATGATCGGGAAGCATGCACCTCTTGTCTGTTTATTTTAGAGCTTCGATCTTTTCATTTCTCCGTTTTGTCTTGGTATTAGTAAAATCTACGATATGTCGACATTTTTTGAAAAGCTGGTGGCTGCTGTGCGCTTCCTCGGCCATTATCTTTGGATTGCCCTGAAGACTCTCGGGCGATTCTTGCTTTGGCTTGGCGCCCTGCTCGTGCGCTCTTTGAGCAGCCTGATCACCTGGATTCGCCTGAATCTGCCGCCGCGCGTGCAGTTCATCTTGTTGGCAGTAGTGGTCGCCATCTTGATCGTGTTAGTTGCGCTCGTCTTCACCGGGCACACGTGCACGTTCGCACCCGATTCTGAAGAGCCTGCAGAAGAGCAGCCGCCCGAGATCACTTACACGCCTGACGAGACCGACTATAGGCACATCGCAGTCCAACCCGATACCATTACCTCGTTTTCGCTCGTCGAAAACGGCAACCAGATGTATGCCAGCCTTTCCGAAGACGAGAATCGTTCCATCACTGAAGACCTTTCCTTCCTTGAAGCCGACGACGAAAACGTGGGCTTTTTGATCATGAACCTGAACACGGGAAGTGGATATTGCTACAACATCGACACGCGCATCTATGGAGCGAGCACCTATAAAGCGCCCATAAGCGTATTCCTCTGTGAAGAATATATCGATGGCGGTACGCTTAACAAATCCGCTGTGAGCAACCGCATCGAAGATGCGATCGTGTGGTCGGACAATAATTCCTACCGTTCGCTCAAGCACAGCTACGACGGCTCGAACCATAACAATTGGCTTTCTGAGATGGGGATCGATCCTGCTGGCTACATGGCCACCTTCCCCTCCTATTCCGTACGCGATTCCGCAACGCTCTGGACGCACACCTGGAATTATCTGAACTCGGGCAGCGACACTGCCACCTGGCTCAAAGGGCTGTTCGAGCGCACCGAGACCTCCTTCTTGCGCAACGGTGCCGTTGAAGCGGGAATGGACAACGCGACCGTGTACAACAAAGCAGGCTGGTGCGTTTCAGATAGCGGAAGGGAAGACGCCGTTAACGATGCGGGCATCGTGGTCGATGGCGACAACACTTACTTGGTGGTTGCTTTCACGAGCAGACCTGATTCTCCTACTGCTGAAGCGAATCTCTCGGAGTTGTTCGCTTCGCTTTTAAAGGCGCGCCATTCTCTCGATGCTTCGAGCGCTACCTGGGACAATGTCGAAGTGGTCGAAGCGCCCGCTGAAGGTGGAGGCGAAGGCGATACTGGCGTCGAGCTGGCGATCGATTCTCCGAACGAAGGATCGACCACGGCGGTTGTGAAGTCTGACGCTTCTCAGGATGATTCGACGATCGTTTACGCATCGGATACGCTGCTCATTTCAGAAGCCCCTCGCCAATATGCCATTGCGGAGTGGCGCTGATGAACACGACTGAAGCATCAGTCCAGACGAGCGCGCTCGCTGAAGTGCCCGAAAAGCCGCAAACCTTCACGTCGAAATTGCTGATGCTCACCTGGGTGTTTGCCGCAATGTCGTTGCTTGGGCTTGCGGGCGAGACCCTGCAGCACTATATCGCCTTCGACGGTGATATCGAAAGCCGTGCGGGGCTTTTGTGGGGGCCGTTCTCCCCCATCTACGGAACAGGAGCGTTCCTTCTTACCGTTTTCGCGCTCAGGCTCGATGGTGCCAAGTTCCACTCGAACTTCAGTATCTTCTGCATTGCTGCTGTGGTGGGTGGCGCCGTGGAGTATTTGGCGAGTTGGGCAATGGAGGAGTTTTGGGGCATCGTTGCCTGGAGCTACCTTGAAGCGCCTGGTAACTTCAACGGCCGCACCGACATCTTCCACATGGTTATCTGGGGAATACTCGGGCTTGTGTGGGTGCGCCTAGGCTACCCCTTCGTTAAGAAGATCTTCGCAAAGGTGAATACGGAGGGTCTTGCCTATCGTATCGTGACTTGGGCACTCTTCGCATTCCTCATGGTCGATATCGTTATGACCGTGGCTGTGATGCTGCGTGCTGATGCGCGCTGTCACGGCGTGGAGGCCACCACTCCCATCGAAACTGCCTTCGATACCTATTATCCCAACGAAGTGCTACAAGCGCGCTTCGAGAACATGGGAGGCATCGGCCGCCCCGACTAAGGTGACAAACTACCCGGTCGTTCGTCACCAGAAAAGTCTAGGCTTTGGCGCCGTATTGGGCGTAATAGGAATCGATAGCTGCCTTGAGCGCATCATCGATGATGATCTTGCCCTGCACTTCCTTGTTGTACAGGCATTCGGTCACCTCTTCCATGGTTACGATGGCAGCCGTGGGGAACCCATAGCGCTCCGAAACCTCATCAAGCGCGCATTTCTTGCCTTCTTTGCCTACTTCCTGGCGATTGAGCGAGACCATGAGGCCCACCACTTCCACATCGGCCTGCGCCTTGATGATGGGATAGGTCTCTTCGATCGATTTGCCTGAAGTGGTCACATCTTCCACCATGAGCACACGATCGCCATCATGCAGGTCGCTACCGAGCAAGATGCCCGTGTCACCATGGTCCTTCACCTCTTTGCGATTGGAGCAGTAACGCACCTCTTTGCCATACAGCTCGTTCAACGCCATAGCGGTGACCACCGAAAGCGGGATGCCCTTGTACGCCGGCCCGAACACCACATCGAAATCGAGTCCGAAGTTCTGTTCGATAGCCTGTGCGTAGTAGATACCCAAACGATGCAACTGATCGCCTGTAACGTAGGCGCCCGCATTCATGAAGAAGGGAGATTGCCTTCCGCTCTTCAGCGTGAATTCGCCGAACTTGAGCACGTCGCTCTCGACCATGAACTCAATGAACTCTTTTTTGTAGGCTTCCATCAAAGCTCCCTCCGCATGCTTCTTCGTTGGATGAATCGATGTTTCCATCTTACCAGCATCTTCTGAGGAATCTTCGGTCACCTTGAGATCAGCCGGGATAAGCTTCCACAGATGACAAACTACCCGGTCGTTCGACACCTTAGCGGGTGCGCAGGGGTTTCTTGCCCCAGTAGAGCCAGAAGAAGCGGTTCTTGATAGGAGCGGTATTGCCCACCTTCTCGAGCGTGGCCAGCGCAACATTGCGCGCTGAATCGGGCTTGCGCAGCTCTGCCCCGCCCTCTATCATGCGGTCGAGCATCGCAGGATCTTTCTGGATCTCGCGCAACTTCTCCAGCAGCTCAGGTGAAGTAAGTACTTGATAAGCCGCTCCCGCACGGGTAACGGTAGTGGTGTTCGCGTCTTCCTGACCGAACGAACGCCCCACGATAATGAGCGGCAAACGCGAACAGAGGCATTCGGTAACCGCCAAACCACCCGATTTAGCAATAGCCAAGTCGGCTGCATTCATCAGTTCGGCGATCTTCTCAACATAGTTATAGACAGAAACATTCGGAACGCCGCAATCAGTGCAGTGTTTGCGCACTTGATCAGCATATTCTTCGTCGCTTCCGGTCAAGAAAACGAAATGCATATCATCGAACGCAGCAAGGTCTTCGATGATCTCATCCATGAGCTCGCGAAAGAGCACATAGGGCTGGCGCAAACGCGCGCCCGCGATAACGAGCACGATCTTCTTATCCACAGGTAGCCCATATTTTTCAAGGACAGCAGTGCGATCATACTCTTGATTGAAGCTCGGCTTAACGGGAATGCCCGTGACCTTGATGTCCTCTGGCTTCACCTTGCGCGGATAGAGCTCTTCTTTCATGAGCTCATCGGCAACGCAGAACAGGTCGCTGAAGCGATGCGGCCACAACCCCTCCACGCCATAGTCGGTCGGCACGCAAACCACCGGGAAGTCGAGCTTGGTGATCATGCGCGCAGCCACTGCCGCATTCGCCGCAACGATGTGCGTGGTCACAATAGCGATCGGTTTGCGCTTCGCCACATAGCGGGTGAAGGCGGAATACATGAAATAGGACCAAATGCTGCCGCCGCCCCACAGAAGGCGTCCGGTCAGAACGTAATGCCAGGTTATGTCGTAGATGTAGCGCGTCGGACCCGTGAAGAGCGTGGTCGTCTTCTCGCCATCGAACTTCATATACCCGAAGTCGAGGATGTCGAGCAGCTCGATATCGGCATTTTCAGGAACGAGCGGATGGTTGCCGCGTAAGCGCGCAAACGCTTCGGCAGTAGAAGCTGCCGCACTACGATGCCCTGAGCCGACCGAAGAATAGAGCGCGATAACGAGCGGACGATCCGATTCTTCGTTGGCGGTGGTGCTCACCGGAAAAAGATCGGAAGCGCCGATCATACCTGTTTCAGGCAAGGACTCTTCAGAGCTGTCTTGCTCCATAAGTTCTGGCATGATCATGGCACCTCCTCTCTTCAGCGTGCAAGATCGATTCAATACTATAGGTCATATCTATACTAGTGAATAATCTCGCAGAATCTCGATAATAAAAGCGGAGGTCGACCACAAGCCGGTATTACGCAAGCTGCGGCTTCTTCGCATCGTCCTTCTCGGCCATCGCTTTGATGGTGACGATATTGGCCATGGTACCGCGAATGACATCCGCGCGAGAAAGCGAACCGACCAGCTCGCCCTCCTCGACCACCGGCACTTTCTTGATGCGCTTTTCGGAGAGCAGACGACAGGCATCTTCAAGCGAGGAATCGCTCTTCACCGCGATCACGTTCTTGGTGGCGATCTGCATGACGTTCATGTCGATGAGCTTGCTGATGCGCTGCGGGAACGTTTGCGGATCAGGAACCTGGTAGAGCATGTAAGTCGAATCGAGGATGCCGTCGTTGCGGCCGATGTATTTCATGATGTCGCCATCGGAGATGAACCCGACCACCATCTTGTTATGATCGACGATCGGAACGCCGCTCGCTTTGTTGTCGACCATAATCTGAGCGACTTCGCGGATCGAAGCGGTGCTCGTAACGAAATACGGCTCCGGGTTCATCGCGCGAGAGACCGGGATCTCATCGGTATTGTCGCTCGGGCTGAACTGTTGCATGGACATAGGTGCAATGTGCGTGTCGCGCTTGCGCTTGTCGCGCACGAAGAACATGACGACGATGAACGCGATAGCAGCCAGAACCGCCGTTGCCACGAACGCCAGATGGTCGCCCTCATAGAGCTGCATGGTGGGGTCAGCATTCGGTGCGATGGTCGAACCGAGCGCCGAGATGGACACGATGAGCGCCGTCATGAACGCAGCTGAAACCTGGTTCAGGGTGTTCGTTACCGCGTTGGCATGCTGGATGACGCTGTTGTCGAGTGAATTGATGCCCCACGTATTCATCGGCGTGGTGAGGAACTGGATGCCCAGCGCAACCACTGTGTAGATGGCGCAGATGACCAGCAGATCGGTGTTCATATCGAAGAGCAAGAAGCCGAGCGTGCCCACGAAGAAGATGGTAACGCCTGGCACCACGCACTTGCGCACGCCCCAACGGTCGAACAGGCGGCCTGCGAAGTAGCCGACGAAGGCGCCGATCAGCGCACCAGGCAAAAGCGTGAGACCTGTCTCGAGTGCCGAGAAGCCACGCAGGGTCTGCAGATAGAGCGGCAGGATGGTGCCGAGGCCGATCAACACGCCGAAGTTGATGATGGCAACGATGATAGCGATGCGGTAATTGCGCGTCTTCAAGACCGTTACCTTGAGCAGCGGATTCTCAAGCTTGAGCTGCCTGCGTACGAAGATGGCAATGACCACCAGGCCAACCACGATAAAACCTGCGGTCATAGCGGGATTCGTAGTCGAAGAGAAGGTGGAGAGCCCGTAGAGCAGGCACACCAAACCGACCGTTGAGAGCAAGACCGACAGCTTGTCGAAAGACGTGCGCTCGAAATCGCCATAGTTCTCGAGGAATTTCACCGCTGAAAGAACCAAGAGAACACCTACCACCGTGATGACCACGAAGAGCATCCTCCAGCCGATGCTATCCACGAGCACGCCAGAGAGCGTCGGGCCGACCGCTGGTGCAAAACCGATCACGAGCGAGACCAAACCCATCGCGCTTCCGCGCTTCTCGCGCGGGAAGATGAGTAGGAGCACCGTGAAGATCATGGGCATGAAGACGCCTGCCGCAATAGCCTGGCACACGCGGCCGAGCAACAGGAAGATGAACCCGGGCGAAAAGGCGCAGAGCAAGCTGCCGGCTGTGAAGATGATCAGGCCCGTGATGAAGAGCTGACGCGTGCTGAAGCGCCCGATCAGGAACGCCGAGAGCGGGATGACCACTGCTTCAACGAGTGAGTAGATGGACATGACCCACTGTACGGTTGGCGCATCGATAGAAAGATCGCGCATGATAGAAGCAAGCGCTGGCGAGAGCAGCGTTTGATTGAGCACGACCACGAAGGTGCCGATGAGCAGGACGGCTACTGTTGAAATCTGCTTGCGTGTAAGACCCATACAGACAGATCCTTTCCAAAAAAAGATGCGTACGATACTTGAGCGAGCGAGGAGCTTTTCGTCTCCTGGCTCCGAATTTCATCCGTGAAAAAAGGACGGTCAGTTCCGTCCTTTCCAAACTGCAGCGTTATTCGCTACAAAAAGAATGTTGAATAAACAACAGTTCTTTACCTTATTACTCTTGAGAAAAAAGAGAAGCGCCGCTCTTTCAAACGGCGCAACTTCTCCATATTTATCGTTCAAATGCGGCGGTCAGCGGTCGCTTCCCGTAAGGTGACAAAAGACCGGGTAGTTTGTCGCCTTATCGCTGCTCGATGGGGACGTAATCCTGCTCTTTGACCGCGGTCTTGTATGCCGGACGAATGATGCGCTTGCCCGTGAGGATCTCTTCCATGCGATGCGCAGCCCAACCCGCCATACGCGAGCAAGCGAAGAGCGGCGTGATGAGGTCGGCCGGGATGCCCATCATGGAATACACGAAGCCTGAATACATGTCCACATTCGCGCACATGTCCTTGTTCGTGCCCTTTTCCTGCAAGATAACCTCAGGTGCCAGGCGCTCGATCGACTTCAGCAGATTGAGCTCAGGCTCATATTCGGTACCCTCGGCAAGGCGCGTCGCGAAATCCTTGCAGATGATGGCACGCGGGTCGGAAAGCGTATAGACCGCGTGGCCCATGCCATAGATAAGACCCGTCTTGTCGTACGCTTCCTTGTTCACGATCTTCGCGATATAGGCAGCGACTTCATCGTCGTCTTCCCAGTTCTTAACGTTCTCTTTGATCTCTGCTTGCATACCAAGCACTTGATGGTTCGCACCACCGTGCTTCGAGCCTTTGAGCGATCCGACCGCGCCAGCGTAAGCCGAATACGGATCGGTATCGGCAGAAGAGAGCACGCGGCAGGTGAACGTGGAGTTATTGCCGCCACCATGCTCTGCGTGCAAGCACATCATGATGTCAAGCATGCGCGCCTCTTCGGGCGTGAACGCGCGATCAGGACGCAGCATGGAAAGGATGGTCTCCGAAGAGCTCTGACCTGGAACGAAACGATGCATGATCATCGAATCGCCGTGGAAATACGCCTGCTTCGCATGGTAGGAGAGCACCATGATGCGCTGCAGACGAGAGATGAGCGAAATAGCTGTTTTGATCTCATGCTCGATGGAACGATCTTCGGCGTTAGGATCGTCTGCATAGAGCGAGATGATCGAACGCGACAGCATGATCATCAGGTCCGCTGCAGGGTGGCGCATGATGCGCGCAGCCGTGAAGCCGTCGGGCAGTTCGCGTTCTGCATCGATAGCGGCCACGAACTGGTCGAGCTCGTCTTGCGTAGGAAGCTTGCCGAGCATGAGCAGGTACGCGACCTCTTCAAAACCATAGCGCTTGCTGGGTGAAGTATCGCTGAGCAGATCGTAGATATCGTAGCCGCGGAACGTGAGCTTGCCTTCGACGGGAACCTTGTCGCCTTCGTTCATCATGTAGCCATGAACGTTCGAGATGTTCGTAATGCCCGCGATCACGCCCGATCCATCGTTGTTGCGCAAGCCTCGTTTGACAGGATACATGTCATAGAGGGCCGGATCGACGGAATTAACCGTTACAATATCATCATAGAGAGCACTGCTTTTGTCTTCGCTCATACACGCTTCCTTTCAACCGTAAAGTTGTATTGTAGCGCGAAAAGCGAATCTTCTGTATATAGAACGCAATCTAACCAGACGACAGGGACGGCTCATGTCTGAAGCGAACATACCTCAAGAACCTTCAGCGGCGCAGAACGCCGAAGATCGCACCGCGCATCCTGCAGCAAGCACAGGTGCGAGCACGCCTGCGAACAACGCAAACACCCCCGTGCCCACAGCTGCACCAACGGGCCCGAAATGCGACGCAGCCCCTGGTAGCTGGCGCCCTGCGTGGGCAGACCCGAACGCCAAGACCAATCCGCGCCCACAAACGCTCGGACAATACCTCTCAAACGCTTGGCATCATCTTGGCACGGTGTCGCGACACAAATGGCTCGTCTTCGAGGCCTGCGCGCGCTGCGGCATTCCTTGGCAGGGGCTCGTTCACGATCTATCGAAATTCTCGCCCGATGAATTCTTGGTGGGCATCAATTACTATCAGGGCAATCGCTCTCCCAATGCCGCTGAACGCCACGACAAGGGTTTTTCGCGCGGATGGATCCACCACAAAGGGCGCAACAAGCATCACTACGAATACTGGCTCGACGTGATCGAAGGCGGAGATGGCACGCTGTATGGCTGCCCCATCCCCACGCGCTATATGGTCGAGATGCTCTGCGATCGCATCGCCGCTTCGAAGGTGTACGAGAAAGAGCACTACACCGATGCTTCGCCGCTCGAATACTACAAGCGCGAGCTTTCCTCGGGCAACATCGAGATCCATCCCGATTCGGCCGCATTCTTGCTCGTCTTGCTCGAGCACCTTGCCGAACATGGCGAGGCCGAAACGCTGCACTACATCCGTAAGAACATCATCGAGCCGCGCTTCTTGTATGCGCCTGGCGTGACCTTCGACTAGCAGATCGGAATCACCAACATGGAAGGGTTCGTTTTACTCGACACAGGTGCATGGTCGCTCGTTCCGCCGCTTCTCGCGCTCGCGCTTGCGCTCATTACGAAGGAAGTCTATTCTTCGCTCCTTATCGGCATCGTTTCTGGGCTGCTCATCTACCAATTCAGTTTGGCGGGTGTAGGTCTTGAACAAACGATCGACGGGCTGTGCCTGCTGCCGAATATCTTCATCGAACAGATATCGGCAAATGCTGGTCTTATCTTGTTCTTAGCGCTTTTAGGCGCGCTTACGATGCTCATCACGAAGGCAGGCGGGTCGATCGCGTATGCGAAGTGGGCCGTGAAGCGCATCAAGAATCCGCGCGTTGCCTCTATTGCCACTGCGCTTCTGGGCGTGATCATCTTCGTGGATGACTACTTCAACTGCCTAACGGTAGGTAGCGTGATGCGCCCCGTGACCGATCGCTTCAAGATCTGCCGCGAGAAGCTGGCATGGATCATCGATTCGACCGCGGCCCCCATCTGCATCATCGTGCCGGTTTCGTCGTGGGCCGTAGCGGTTGGCGGCTATTTGGGTGAAGATGGCTTCAACACCTTCGTTGCCTCGATTCCCTACAACTTCTACGCGTTGCTCACCATCGTGTTCGTGTTCGCGCTGTGCGCTAGCGGGCGCGATTTCGGTCCGATGAAGCGCGCACAACAAGCCTTCGAGACGCGCTTCAAGCAGCCGCGCAAAGGCATCAAGCATGCCGCCGAAGAATCGCTCGCGCCCAGTTCGAGCGCAGTGCGCGAAGACATCGATGAGACACTCGAAGACAACGTACGCCTACAGGATATGGCAGGCGAAGCACTGGATGCCTACGATCAGCTCCACATCGCGCGCAACGGACGCGTCTACGACCTGATCGTGCCGATCCTCGTGCTCATCATCTTCTCGATCCTGGGCATGATGTATGCGGGCGGTTTCTTCCAGGGCATCGATTTTGCGACTGCCATGGGTGAAAACCCCATCATGGGTCTGTGCATCGGTTCGGTGGTTGCACTGGTGGTTGCAGCACTGCTCTATCTGCCGCGTAAGCTGCTGAACCTTTCGAGCTTCATCACCGGCGCATCGGAAGGCGTTCGTTCGATGGTCGAAGCCATCATGATCTTGGTGCTTGCCTGGTCGTTAGGGGGTTGCTGCCGCTATATGCTCGGCACCGGTACCTTCATCGCTGGCTTACTCGATTCCGCTGGCTTCGCGCTGCAGTTCCTCCCTGTGGTGATTTTCATCGCTTCAGCATTCATCGGGTTCGCCATGGGTACTTCTTGGGGAACGATCGCGCTTGTGATCCCGATCGTGATCGGCGTGTTCACACCCGAAAGCCCGCTTTACCTGCTCACGATCGGTGCAACGCTTGCTGGCGCGGTCTATGGCGATCATATCTCGCCTATTTCGGACACGACGATTCTCTCGTCTGCCGGCGCAAGCTGTAATCATCTGGCGCACGTTACCACGCAGCTGCCTTACGCGAGCTTGGTGGCAGGCATTTGCTTGGTTGGATATCTTGTTGCAGGATTGAGTCTTTCACCTTGGCCTTCGCTGGTTGGCGGATTGGCTCTCATCCTCCTGTTCATAGGAGGCTTGGTCGTGAAGAACAGACCAAGCGAATAAGGCTGAACGCTCTTGTTGACGAAGGAAGATTCCTTGCGACGCGTGGCTTGATCGACCGACGGGTAACTACTAGATGCTTAGACGCCTAGCTGCATGCTTTCGCTCAAATACTTCGCTGGCGATGCCTCCTTGCGACGATCTGCACCCCAGAAGCAACACGATAAGAACCCTGGTCCCACATGACAACCGATGGTAGGACCGCACGAAGACTCCAGGAAGAACGCTGGCGTCTCTGAATGCTTGTTGATGGCCTTTTCGAGCTTCTCAACATCTTCGTAGCAATCGGCGTTACCGATAGAGCACACTGCCACCTGAGGATCATGCAGGGAAAGATAGTTTTCGGCCATGCGGCGGATGCCCTTCTTGCGACCATGCGCAATGCCATTCAACTCAAGCTTGCCGTCGAGAGAGACCGTGAGCATCGGCTTGATGTCAAGCTTCGTTCCCACCACGGCAACACCTGAGGGAATACGGCCTCCTCGCGCGAGCGCTTTCAGGTCGTCCACCATGAAATGAATATGCATATAGTTATGAGCTTCGGTTGCCCAAGCTATCATCTGCTCGAGCGGCATTCCCTTTTCGCGCTGGCGAACTGCCTCCCACACGAGCATGTTGAGCGGCGTGGCGGGAAGCTTCGTGTCGACGATATGCACTGCAACGTTCTCCGCGCCGTATTCGTCCTTCAAACGATCGAGCGCCATGCAAGCACCTTCGTAGCAGCCCGAAATACCTGAATCGAAGGCAAGATAGACCGTCGGAATGCCCGACTCGATGGCTTCGCGAAATGCGCTCTCGAACTCATGCTGGGAAGGCTGGCTCGTTTGCGGAGCTGCGCCATTGCGCATCGCCTCATAGAATTCGTGAGCGGTACGCGAGACGAACAGGTCGTCGACCCCGCATAGTCCTTCGTCTCCGTTACCTTCGGTATAGGTGAAATGGAGGACCTTGAGCTGGTTCGCTTTCGCAAAATCGGCCGTGATCTCGCACGGAGAATCAACGATGATGTTGTAGCTGTACTGCATGAGGCCTCCCTGGGTTCAATACCAGGCAAAATATTATCATGGGATAGGTTGCGCAGCAGAAATTTGTTATGCGCGATGAACTCTTGCCGTCCGGATGCTCTGCCTTTTGCACTACCCGCACGCACCCATGCAGACTATCCGAGAGCACCATCTTCTTGCTGGTGCTCTCGAAAGAACTTAAGCATGCGCATCGATCAAGCCAAGAAAGAGCTGGTAGAGTGCGTTGTCCTCATCAAGTTCAGGATGAAACGTTATGCCGATCTGATTGCCGAAGCGCACCGCTACTGGCGCTTCGTCCACGCTCACCAAGGTCTCCACCCCTTCGCCAGTTGCCACGATCTGGGGTGCACGAATGAACGTGAGCGGGATGTTGGGCGCCTCATCTTCGCCTTCCTTGTTAGAACGAAGCGGGGCTTCTGCATGGAAGCTTGCCAGCTGCCGGCCATAGGCGTTGCGTCTTACCTGAACGGGCAACGTTCCGATCGCGCCCGGGGCCCAACCCGCGCGTTCAAAGGGAGCGCGAGAATCGCTCCTGCCGTTGGCATGCTCGACCTCGCGTGCAAGAAGGATCAGGCCCGCACACGTAGCGAGCACCGGCGTGCCTGTTTCGATCATGCGCTTGATCGGCTCTGCCATAGCGAACTCTTCGAGCAGCGCCGCTTGCACCGTTGATTCGCCGCCAGGCAGCACGATCGCATCGAGCGCGGCATCGAGATCGGCGGCACAGCGAAGCTCGATGGTCTCGCAACCAAGCGCACGCAATCTGGCAGCATGTTCGGCAAAATCGCCCTGAACGGCAAGCGCGCCTATCTTCGCATTCCGCTGCGGAGCGCCCTTTGGTCCTGCACTCATTTGCCACGCTCTTCCATGATGAGAGCGATCTCGTCCTCGTTCACGCCCACCATCGCTTCGCCAAGATCCTCAGAGAGCGCCGCGATGAGCTCTGCGTCCTCGTAATTCGCAACGCTGCGTACGATGGCTGCTGCGCGCTTCGCAGGGTTGCCCGACTTGAAGATGCCCGAACCAACGAACACGCCTTCTGCGCCCAGCTGCATCATGAGCGATGCGTCAGCTGGCGTTGCGATGCCACCCGCGGCGAAGTTGACCACGGGCAGGCGACCGGTGTCGTGCACCTGACGCAGCAAGCCCAGGGGAACCTCAAGTTGCTTTGCCGCTTCGAACAGTTCGTCTTCTCGCATTGCGGCAACACGGCGGATCTCCGCATTCATCTTGCGCATGTGGCGCACCGCCTGGACCACATCGCCGGTGCCGGGTTCGCCCTTCGTGCGGATCATCGCGGCGCCTTCAGCGATGCGACGAAGCGCCTCTCCCAAATCGCGTGCGCCGCATACGAAGGGGGCGCTGAACTGCGTTTTGTCGATATGGTAGGTATCATCTGCTGGCGAGAGCACTTCCGATTCGTCGATGTAGTCGATGTCGATCGCTTGGAGGATCTGCGCTTCCGCAAAATGCCCGATGCGGCATTTCGCCATGACCGGAATGCTCACCGCTTCCTGGATGCCCTTGATCATCTTCGGATCGCTCATGCGCGAAACGCCACCGGCAAGCCTAATATCGGCTGGGATGCGCTCGAGCGCCATGACTGCGCAAGCACCCGCCTCTTCAGCGATCCGCGCTTGCTCTGGTGTCGTGACGTCCATGATCACGCCACCCTTCAACATCTGCGCAAGCTGCTTATTCAACTTGGCGCGTTCCTGCGTGCTCTCGCAAGAGCAGCTGCCATCCTTTTGATCAACACTCATGGTCGAACTCCTTTTCTTCTCTTCATAGCCTCTTTAAGCTGCGAGGTGTCTTCGTTGTCTCTGCCATGGTAAAGTGATGATGGTCATATCGAAATGACCAAAATCGATGTTTTTATTAAGACCAGTTTCTTTGAGAACGCCTGCGAACAAGAGAGAATGAGCGCGCTATGCTGACGTACGAACTTGATGCGAAGAATTCCCGTAGCCTCTACGAACAGCTTTACCAGGCGATTCGCTCAGATATCGAACTGGCCCGTCTTGATGCGGGCAGCAAACTCCCTTCGAAGCGAACGCTTGCCCAACACCTCGGAATCAGCGTCATCACGGTCGAAAGCGCTTACCGCCAACTTGCTGCCGAGGGCTATATCGAAGCGAAAGAGCGCCGCGGGTATTTCGTGAACGAGCTTCCTTCCGTTCGCGCTTATGACATGAGCGCAGGTAGCGAACGGATCGAGCATCAGCTGAATGCCGAAGCGGCCGCTAGGCAGATCGACCCAGTCTTATCGAGCATTCCTTCCGTTCCTTCGATCCAAGCAACCCCCTTGCTCGCCGACTTCTCAGGAAACGACCGATCGGGCGATCAATTCCCTTTCCATATTTGGGCAAAAACGGTCAGGCGCACGCTCAGCGAGGCTTCGAAGGGTGTGCTCCTTCGAACTGCGCACGACAACCGTGGGTCAGAAGAATTGCGCACTGCGATCGCTCAACATTTGGCTCACTTTCGCGGATTAGAGGCTTCACCCGAGCAGATCATCATCGGAGCTGGAGCGCAGGATCTTTACGGGGTGTTGGTGCAACTTCTTGGACGTGAGCGCACCTTCGCGGTGGAAGATCCTGGTTATCCTGCGTTGCGCACTCATTACGAACTGAGCGGTGCGCACGTTGTCGGCATCCCTGTCGATGAAAGCGGGCTTGATGTTGCGACGCTCAGAGCGAGTGAGGCGAGCATTGCCCACTGTTCTCCTGCTCATCAATTTCCCACCGGGAGCGTGATGAGCGCAGTGAGACGTCATGAATTGCTCGATTGGGCCTGTGAAACCAGTGAGCAAAACGCTTTCCGCAGCGCAGAGAGACCAGGCGTGAAAGACCGCCCTCTAAAGCGCTATATCATCGAAGACGACTACGACAGCGAATTCCGTATGCGTGGACGACCGATTCCTCCGCTCTTCATGCAGGACGCTCAGGGATCGGTGATCTATATGAACACTTTCACCCGCAGTCTGGGGAGCGTTTTTCGCATTGCGTATATGCTGCTGCCGCCACAGCTGCTCGCTACCTTCAACGAACGCTTCACGGCACGTGCCTGCATGGTCGGCGCGCTCGAGCAGCTTGAGCTTGCACGCTTCATCACTTCTGGCGATTACGAGCGTCATGTGAACCGCCAACGGACTGCGTATCGACGGCTGCAAGACTCCTTGGTCGCAAAGATCATGGCAAGCGGAGCGGGAGACTATGTGCGTTTCAAAGGAGTTGGCAGTGGACTGCACTTCTTGATGGAAGTCGATCTGCCTGCAGGAGCTGGCTCGGCAACACCGTTTGAGAACGCCAGTCTTGAGCGCGGCATACGTTTGGTGAACATCGAAGCGTACCGTTCAGCTTCTCCGAGCCACAGTGCGAAAGATCGGTGCGCGGTTGATCCTCGTGCACTTGACTCCTCTACGAAGGGTTCTCCCTCAGAGGCTACCTTCTCGCACCCTCATGAAACGGATTCCTGCACAACGTATGTGATGAATGTTTCTGGGTTGGACAGCAAGCGCACCGATGAGATCGCAATCGTCCTTTCGGATGCGATTCTTGCTCAGCTTCGCCAGTAAGAGCGCCGGTCGGTCAAATAACATCTCTGATCTTGAGACTATTTTCAGAAACGAAAGAAATCGAAAAATCCCATCATAGGCAGCTTGCTTGCATGAAGCCTGATCAGGTCCCTGATAAAAAGAGAAGGCATTGAGCTTTCGTCAATGCCTTCTCTGATCGATGAGCGTTTTAGCCTATTTGTAAACTACGCCGCTGCGGGAGCGCTCACTGGCGTGTTCGTTGCGGCTTCGGGTTTCTTGTTCGCATTGTACTTACCGTCTGATCCGACCCAGTACTTGCCGCCGTCAACCCAAGCATTGGTTGCCATAGCGCCATCAGAGCCTACCCAATATTTGCCCGAGACCCATGAATTGGTGAGCATAACGCCCGACTTGTTGCAATAGTACCAACCGGAACCGTTCTTGACCCAGCCCGTTCGCATAGCGCCTGAGCTGTTGAGGAAGTAGGTCTTACCAGAGATGGTCTGCTTGCCCGTTGCCATCTTGCCATCAGAAGGATTCAGGTAATACCATTTGCCGCTCACCTTCTGCCAGCCCTTGGACATAGCGCCGCTGCTCTTGAAGTAGTGCCAGGCGTTGCTGATCTTCTGCCAACCTTTGGACATGGCACCTGAGCTCTTCAGATAATAGGAATTGCCCTTCTCTTGGAACCAGCCCTTGGCCATCTTGCCGTCGCTCTTGAGGTAATACCAAGAGCCCTTTACTTTCTGCCAGCCAGTGGTCATAGCACCTGACTTGTTGCAGTAGTACCAATCGGAGCCGCTCTGAACCCAACCAGTTCTCATAGCGCCTGAGGAAGCCAGGAAGTAGGTCTTGCCCTTAACGACCTCTCTGCCCGTGAGCATGATGCCGTTGTCATCCATGAGGTACCACTTGTTCTTGACCTTAGTCCAACCGGTCACCATCGCACCGGATTTGTTGAAGTAGTACCAATCTTTGTTGCCTGTTACGTGCTGCCAGCCCGTTGCCATAGCGCCCGAGCTCTTGAGGAAGTAGGTCTTGCCATCAACGATCTGCTTGCCTGTGAGCATCCTGCCATCAGCAGGGTTGAGGAAGTACCACTTGCCTTTTATCTTCTGCCAACCGGTAGCCATAGCACCAGAGCTCTTGAAGTAGTACCAGTCTGCATTAGGACCGATGTTCCTCCAGCCCGTCTTCATCCAACCTTTAGCATCGAAGTAGTAGGTGGTGCTCTTGATCTTGGTGAGGCCTACCGCATAGGTGCCATCGGTGTAGCGATACCACCAGCCCTTAGAGCTGTGAATCCATTTGCCATCTTTTGAGGCAACGGTCACGTTATTGCTGTTCGCGTCTCCAACGCCGCCGTTGTTGCCCGAACTGCTGTTGCCACCATTGCTGCCCGAGTTACCATTATTGCCCTGATTCTCTGAATTGGTCGCAACCTTTTGCGGAAGGATCGTGGCGGTATTGCCCGTCTTCTTCGACCACTCCTCAAGTCCCTTCACGTCGCTGATGTTGTTGTTCGAGCAGTTCAGATCACGTAAGCTGTCCAAACCTGTGATGTTGAGCGAAGTGAGGTCGTTCGATGAGCAATTCAGACTGGAGAGGTTCGGTAGGCTGGTAAGGGTCAACGAAGTAAGTTTGTTAGAAGAGCAATTCAGATCGCGAAGCACCCTCAAGTTCGAAGCATCCAACGAAGCGAGCTTGTTCGATGAGCAATTCAGCGTGGTAAGAGAAGATGCGCCATTCACCTTAATCGATTGCAGCTGGTTATTGCTGCAGAAGACCGACTGGAGAGAAGTGTGGTTCGATACATCGAGTCCGGTGAGGTTATTGTTGGCACATTCGAGCGTTTGCAGATGGCTCGACCGAGAGAGATCGAGTCCTGTCAGTTTGTTGTTGAAGCAGAAGAGCGTGGTAAGACGGGTAAGGCTTCCCATGCTGTTTATGGAAGTGAGTGCATTGTTGTTGCAACGCAGATAATCGAGTCCCTCCTGCCCCGATACGTCTAGCAATTTAAGCGAATTGTAAGAGCAGTCGAGCTCCTTTAAAGCGGTTGAGCCGGAAGGCAAAACAAGCCCTGTGAGCTGATTGTTGTTGCAATAGAGATACCCAAGGTTTCTGCAATTCGATACGCTCAAAGTCTTCAACTGGTTTGACTCGCAACGCAGCGTCTTGAGATTATTGCAATCCATGACATTTATGCCGGTAAGACTGTTATACGCGCAGTCGAGGTACTCAAGAGCGGTGCAACCAGAGACCGTGAGTCCTGCTAGTTTGCTCGACTCAGCATAGATCGCCTTCAAAGAAGTGCGATTGGGAACATTAAGATTGAGCGAACTAACACCTTCAACTTCGAGCTTCTTTGTGCTCTCCATGCCGATCTGGGTGACGTTCTTTCCACCTAACTGAGCAGGAACGTCGAAACCAGCAGAAGCATTACTGACGCTGACCTTCTGGATCGTGACCCCGCCATACGTACTGTTATCGGTGTAGGTATAGGTCACGCCGCCTACCGTTTCGGTAGCTGCATGAGCAAACTGTGGCGCAGCGACCAAACAGCCAACCATCAAGGTGAGCGCTACTACAAAAAGAGCAAGCTTCTTCTGGAGCGTGGTTACCTTTTGATGTGCGATGGGAAGGTCGACATCACTAGATGCCTGTGCCGCTAAGAGCGATTCTTCTCTTCTCATCATGCCTCCGTTTCGTTCTCTACCGTCTATTCAGAATATAGCATCAAGAAATAGTACCACCCAGTCTTGCAGATGATATGAAGGCTGGTGAAGCCACTAAAAAACCCTGCTTGAACTGGTCAAACAGGGTTGTATTCAAATGGTGCGCCCTGAGGGATTCGAACCCCCGACGTACTGATTCGTAGTCAGTCCCTCTATCCAGCTGAGGTAAGGGCGCATCTCGTTGCAAGCAGTAAGCTTTGCAGCATTGGTTATTTTCTCAATAGAGCAACGTAGTGTCAACCACCAAAAACGGGAGAGGTAAAAACTTCTGTTTAGGGTGCTGCCCTTGTCGTTGGCCTTCAGCGAACCTCTGGGCTTACTGCGCAGCGACTTATTCGGCTGCCTTCGCCTTATCCCAAAGTGCCTGCATCTTCTCCATAGGAAGCTCTTCGAGCTGAACGCCTTGATCGAATGCTTCATCTTCCATGGCTTCCCAGCGATTGCGGAACTTCGTGCATGTTGCCCGCAGGGCACCTTCGGCATCGATTCCCATCTTGCGCGCCACATTCACGAGCGAGAAGAACACATCGCCCATCTCAAGCTCAGCCTCATGAAACTCAGGCGTGTCCTTGAGCATCTTGCCGTTCTCCGACTTCGGTGCGCGTGCATAGGCTTCTTGCAACTCACGTGCTTCCTCGTGAACTTTTTCCCACACGTGCGCCACCGAATCCCATTCAAAACCAGCAGCAACTGCCTTGCGTGAGATCTTCTGTGCCTGCATGAGCGCAGGGAATGAAACGGGCACGCTCGCAAGGATACTTTCGGGCTTCTGCTCGTTAGCTTCGCCCGATGCGGCATCCTGCGCAGCCTGCGCACGTTCGGAAAGTTTGATCTTATCCCAGATATCGAGCACGCTGTTCGCATCGCCTGCCTGCGCTTCACCGAACACATGCGGATGACGACGGATGATCTTCGCGTTGACCGCACGGCACACATCGTCGATAGTGAACTCGCCCCCGTCGGCTGCGATCTGACTTTGCAAGACTACCTGCAACAACACATCGCCCAGCTCTTCGCAGAGGTGCTCAGTATCGTTCGCTTCGATCGTGTCGACCGCTTCATAGGCTTCTTCGAGCATATTCGAGGCGATAGAGGCGTGCGTTTGCTCGCGATCCCACGGACACCCATCTGGGCGGCGCAATGCCGCGATCGTATCGACGAATTCACCGAATGATCGCGCAGCTTCAGGGGCATGCGAGATGCCCATTTCGTTAGGGTTGAGTTCAGACGTAGACATAGCTTTCTTGCACACTACTTCTGTTGCGTGTCGGAATCGACATCCGCAGAGGAAGCTTGGGCTTGGGCGCTATCAGAAGCCGCCGCACCCTCTGCTTCTTCCTGAGCCACTTGCGCTTCGGGCAAGCGATCTTCTTCGGGTGCCTCGTCCTCATCTTCGTAGTCTTCATCCTCGTCGTCATCCTCTTCAGGATCGCGAAAGTCGGCAGGGATGAAGGCTTTGTATTCTTCAGGGATCTCTTTTGCAGGCTCAGGCTTTTCCATTTCGTGGACTTTTTCGCTGTTGAGCTTCAGCAGTTCAACGATCGCTGCCACCTCTTCGGCACTCAAGCACGGCTCGCCTTGCCACTTCTCGATGAAGGGAATGACCTCGGGGACCAAGCCAACGAAGCATTCGTCGCTTGGGTTCTTGAGCTTGATCTCGGCAACCGTAGGGAACGCGACCATGGGATAGCACTTAAGACCGGGCTTGTCGCCGATGAGCTCCTTGATGCAGTGGAGATGAACTTTCGACTGATAGAGCGGACTCGTGAACGGCTTACCCTTGATGCCGGGTGCGAACGTCCAGCGGCTGCCTTCTTCGTCGGCGTTGATGTAGACATAGAGCTCGCGATATTCGAGCGCGAAGATTCCCTGGGGAGAAACGATGATGTAATCGATGCGCGAACGACCCAGCTTCGTGAGGATATAGAGATCCTTCAAGACCACGTAGCCCTCTGGCAGCTTGCTATTCAGATCAGCAGCAAGTTCGACGCCTTCTCGCTCGGCTGTCTTCATGCGATTGCGCTTCTTCCTCACATCGAAGAACAGCGTACCTGCGAGCACGACGAGAACAGCGATAAAGAGAACATTGACGATGACCTCTTGCATGGTTCCTCCTACGAAGTTCTACCAGCCGCATAGCAGCGGCCAGCACGTTGAATACCTGAGAATGACTTAGATCTTGTACATGAACTGAAAGAGATCTTCACGCTGTATGATGATCTGAACGCCCAGCTCTTCGGCGAGACTGTCGAGCGCGGTCTGCACGGCATTAAAATCAGCCACAGCCGGATCGAGTGTGACAAGCATGGTCATCGAGAAGATCTCGTCGAGAATCGTCTGGCTGATATCGTCGATGTTCGCACCTTTTTCAGCGAGCACCCTCGAAACGCCCGCTACGATGCCGGAGCGGTCCTTACCCAAAACAGAGACTACACAGCGCATTGCGCATCCTTTCGATCAAGACAGGCAACCTTTGTGTTGCTGTCTTTTGTGTTACCGCTATAGTAGCGCATGAACACGCCTCCACGTGCATGCGTCTTCTTATTCGCAGAAGTTACGCACCCCTACTCGCCCATGAGCGCAAGCGCATCGGCGCGTGCCGTTGCATCCTGCTCGAAGAGCCCACGCACCGCACGCGTGACCGTTTTCGAACCTGGCTTCTTCACGCCACGCATATTCATGCACATATGCTCGGCCTTGATGACGACCACGACCCCTTGCGGCGCGAGTTCGCGCATGAGCGTATCAGCGATCTGCGAGGTAAGGCGCTCCTGCACCTGAGGACGGCGCGCGAAGACCTCCACCAAACGCGCGAGCTTGGAAAGCCCGCAAATGCGGCCATCAGCGGCAGGGATGTAGGCGATGTTGGCCGTGCCGTAGAACGGTGCCAGATGATGTTCGCACATGGAGAAGAACGGGATGTCACGCAAGAGGATAAGCTCCTGAGAATGCTCATCGAAGGTGGTCTCGAAATGAACCGCAGGGTCTTCCTCAAGTCCTGCGAAACACTCCGCATACATGCGCGCTACCCTCTCGGGGGTTTTCTGCAAGCCTTCGCGCTGCGGGTCTTCGCCAATACCCTCAAGAATGAGCTTGACGCCTTCTTCGATCTTGTCCATATCCATTGTCATTATGTGATTCCTCTTATCCTCATGCCGACAACGCGTTTCGTTGCCTGCCTTTTCGTATTCCTATATGCCATTCGAGCAACGACTCGGCTTTGCTCTTATGCTTTGCGCCGCTCTATCATGCGTGAGATCCCTTGCTACTCCCAGCCTTCGGTGTCCAACTCAAGCGAGATCGGACAATGATCGCTTCCCATGATCTCGGGCCAAATGCACGACATGACCACGCGCTGCTCGAGCGCCTGGCTCACCAGAAAGTAGTCGATGCGCCACCCTGCGTTGTTGGCACGCGCATTGAAACGATAGCTCCACCAGGTATAGGCCCCTTCGGTGGTGGGGTGCAAACTACGGAAGGTATCGACGAACCCAGCTTCCAAAAGCGCCGTGAATTTCGCACGTTCTTCGTCCGAAAAGCCAGGGTTGCCCACGTTGGTGCGCGGGTTCTTCAGATCGATCGGCTCATGAGCCACGTTGAAATCGCCGCACATCACCACTGGTTTCGCGTTGCCCTTCGAGCCATCCGGCAGGATACCCTGCTCAAGACCTTGGCATACCTCGCGAAAGACATCGTCCCAGTGCATGCGATGATCGATACGCGCTAGTTCGTTTTGAGAGTTCGGAGTATAGACATTCACGAACCACAGGTGCTCGAATTCACAGATGACCACGCGGCCTTCCGTATCGAGCTCGGGCACGCCTACCTCATGAATGACCTGGAGAGGAACTTCTTTAGAAAAGACCGCCGTGCCTGAATAGCCCTTGCGTTCGGCATAACTCCAGGACTGCGTATATCCCGGCAGGTCAAGATCGATCTGCCCTTCCTGCAGCTTGGTCTCCTGGAGCGCGAACACATCGGCGTTCAGCTCGTCGAACACCGCAGGGAAGCCTTTTTTCATGACGGCCCGCAGGCCGTTCACATTCCATGAAACGAATCGCATAAGTTAGATTAACGCTTTCGAGCAGCTTTTTTAGCAGCTTTCGCTTCCTCTTTTGCGATCGCTTCCTTCTTCGCTTGCTTGCGTGCGGCCGTTGCTTCTTTCGAGCGGTCGCCCTTGATGCTGCCACCGCGTGCAGCCTTACGCAGCGGACGGATCTTGATCGCATCGATCGCAACGGCGGCGATCAGGAAGGCATAGCCCAGACCGAAGAAGATGAGGGAGAGATCCCCGTTGTCGATGAAGTATTCAGGCAGCATGACCGGCGGAATGAGAGAGCAGATACCGCAGATGATGACGATCCACCAGAGCATGCGCCATCTCTTGTATTCGCTCGTACCAGGATTGAGGTACTTCGCGCGGGCAGCTTTCTTGGTCTCCTCCGAAAGGCCTTCCATGGATTCCATAGCCTCGGACCCTTCCATATCATTGAGAGTCCACTTGCCGCCCTTCTTCTTGGGCTGCTCGGTTGCCTCAGCGGCTTGTGCGCTGGATTTGCTCGACTTCTTCTCTGGCTCTTGCTTGCCCTTGAAGCGATCGAAGAAGCTCTTCTTCGGCTTTGCGTTCGGATCGGCGATATAGACCGAAGACGCGGCTTTCGTTGCTGGTTTGGCGGAAGCGGCTGACTTGCGCGTTTTGCCGCCTTCGCGCTGTTGGTAGCGGTCGTTCAGAGGATTGCGCTGTGACATGGAAAGATGTTCTCCTTTTGGTGTTGCTCGATCGGATGAGTGATCGGGTTCCTGATGGGAATAGGCGCCTTGCTCAGCGCCAAATGATAGATTACTGGGCTACGAAGGTCTTTCCCGTGATCTTCTCATAAGCCTGAATGTACTTTTCGCTGGTGGCTTTGATCACATCTTCGGGCAGATGCGGTGGCTCGCCACTGCGATCCCAGTTGGCATTGAGCCAATTGCGCACGAACTGCTTGTCGAAGCTCGGCTGCTCAGTGCCCTCGATATAAGTGTCGACCGCCCAGAAGCGCGATGAATCGGGCGTTAGCACTTCGTCGCCCAAGATGATCGTGCCATCCACCTTGCCGAACTCCAGTTTCGTATCGGCGATGATGATGCCGCGCTCGCGTGCATGCTCGGCAGCACGGTCATAGATCGCAAGCGTGAGATCCTTGATAGCGTTGGCATCTTCAAGACCGATGAGCTCAGCCGTCTTGTCGAAGCTGATGTTCTCGTCGTGATCACCGATCTCTGCCTTCGTGGAAGGCGTGAAGATAGGCTTAGGCAGGCGCGAAGAATTCACGAGCCCTGCAGGAAGCTCGATGCAGCAAACTGCACCCGTCTTCTCGTAGTCCTTAAGGCCTGAACCGGTAAGATACCCACGCACGATACACTCGACCGGGAACATCTCAGCCTTGCGCACGAGCATGAAACGGCCTGCCAGATAATCGGCATAAGGCTTGAACTTTTCGGGCAGGTCGGCCACATCTGCCGAGATGAGATGGTTTTCCACCACATCGGCAAGCAGCTCGAACCAGAAGCAGGAAAGCTGCGTGAGCACCTGACCTTTATAGGGGATATCGTCTTTGAGGATATAGTCGAATGCAGAAATGCGATCGGTCGCAACGAGCAGGAGTTTGTCGCCCAGATCGTAGAGATCGCGCACTTTACCCTGAGCATCGGGCTTGATATCGATTCCTTGCATGTCGATCCTTTCTGAGTGCCGTACCAAGAAGAACCTGTACGGCAAAACGCAATTTTCAGTAAGTCTCTATTATGGAACATTTCGCCCGCCTTCGGGAGTACAGGTACGATTTTCCGCATTTTTGTAGAGGGTTTTTTCGCGAATGCCACACAAGACCTGACCGTGCGGCGTGCCGCCTGCGCTTTTAACTTGGCTAATTTCCGAGACGCTTGGATTTGCCTTTGCGCATCTGCATGGTGCGATTGTAGAGCGGGATATAGATGGTGAAGCGCGCACCTTCGTTGGGCTTGCCTTCTGCGCGCACCCATCCGCCGTGACGATCGGCGATCTCTTTCACGACCGAAAGGCCGATGCCCAAGCCGCCCGATTCTCGCGTACGACCTGCATCGGCACGCCAGAAACGCGAGAAAACGTTCTTCGCCTCTTCGTCGGTGAAGCCGATGCCGGTATCCTGTACGACGATCGTGCCCATGAGCTCGCCCTGCGTGACCGACACGCGAACCGAACCCCCTTCAGGGGTGTAGCGCACAGCATTCGAGATGAGGTTCGCGGTGGCTTGGCGCAGCATATCGGCATTGCCATAGACGTATACGTGCGGATCGTGGTGGTAGGTGAATTCGAGACCGGACTCTTCCACATAGGTCTGGTGGGTGGCGACCACCGTATCGACCATCTCGACCAGATCGACCTTCGAGAATTCGACCGGGTTCGCGCGGTTCTCCAAACGCGAGAGCTTCAGGAGCGCATCGACAAGACGGCTCAAGCGCCTCACTTCGGAATTGAGCGTCTCAAGGCGCTCTTCATCGGCAACGAACACGCCATCGATCATAGCCTCGACCGTAGACTGGATAGCCATGAGCGGCGTGCGGAGCTCGTGAGCAACGTCAGTGACCAGGCGACGTTCCATATCACGGTTCGCCTCGACCGAATCGGCCATCTGGTCGAAGGTCTTACCCAGACGAGCGATCTCGTCGTCGCCCACCATGTGCGTACGCGCTGAATAGTTGCCCTCTTTAAGAGCGCGCGCCGCATTCGTGATGGAATTGATCGGACGTGAGAGCAAGCGTGCCAGGATGAATCCAGCAAGAATAGCCACCAACACCGAGAAGAGCGAAGCGAAGATCATCGCCTGATAGGACTTATTACGGAAGTCTTGATCGGCTTGCGTAAGGAGCGTTTCGGAACCGAACACCCGCACGAACACCATGCCCACTTGCTTATCGTTGACCACGATCGGCGCAGAAGCGGTATTGCGCTCGTTCTCGGGAAGCGACGGGCTGATGAAATTAGCGTGCGCGCCACTGTTGTACACCACCGACCCATCGGCGGAAACGATCTGGATACTGACCGTATCGTAGAGTGCAGCAGCAGAATTGGCCGCAGCGAGCGCACCGCTGTACCAGTCGTTAGGCGTGGTCTCAAAGCTTTGGGCGATCGATCCTGCCACCGATTCGGCCAGGTTCTCCATATTCTCGCGCGTATAGCTTTGGAAGTACTGCTCCCACACGAACGAGAGCATGCCTACCGCAACGAGTGCGGTCATGAGCGCGATGGCGGCGAACGAAAGCGTGATGCGCGCCGTGAAGGAAACGCCCTTCTTCTGCTTTGCCTCGCCGGATTCGTCGTATTCGACGTTCTCTTCGACCATGATGCTCTACGTTGACCGTTGCGCCGAATGCGCAGGGGCTTACTGGTTCGCTTTCGTGGGGTCTTCGAAGCGATAACCCACACCATGGACCGTATGCAGCCACTTGGGGTTACGCGGATTGTCGCCGATCTTAGCGCGCAGGTTCTTCACATGAGAATCGATGGTGCGCTCGTAGCCTTCGAAGTCGTAGCCGAGCACTTTTTCCACGAGCTCCATGCGCGAATAGACACGTCCTGGATAACGGCAGAGCGTGGTGAGCAGCTTGAATTCGCTGGCCGTGAGATCGATGACCTCATCGTTCACCAAGATCTTATGGCCGGAGATATCGATCGTAAGCTCACCGAACTCAAGCACTTCGCGCTGCGGCTCAGCCTCGGAATGCACGCGGCGCAAGAGCGCACGTACGCGCGCGACGAGCTCGCGCGGGCTGAAAGGCTTGACCAGATAGTCATCGGCACCAAGTTCGAGACCGATGATGCGATCTTCCACTTCACCTTTTGCCGTGAGCATGATGATGGGCGTGTCGGAATTATCGCGAATAACGCGACAGACGCGTTCGCCCGGAACGCGTGGAAGCATGAGGTCCAAGATGACCAGGTCGAAATGGTGACGCGAGAATTCCTCAAGTGCTTCTTGGCCATCAGCCACGGCGACCACCTGATAATTCTCACGCTGGAGATAAGCCGCGACCGCATCACGGATGGCCTTTTCATCTTCGACGAGAAGAATGCGACGAGTATCGTTGCTCATATTGTGCTCCTTATCTGAAGGAAACGCTCAAAAACCCGCAACGCAAAGAGAAGAAGCGCTGCGTGTGCGTTACTCTGTATTTGGGTTTATTGTAGCAATTAGCATCTTCTCTCGATGTATTGACACTCAAATGTCACAATAGCCCTGCGTCTTTTCCTGTTTGGCTTGTTGAGCGAACAGGGGCGCATCAACACGAATCCAGGTATGAAAGAGCGCATCGTGCCGCAAAAACGCACCAACAAAACTCCCACCACCAAAGCACGCCCCACCAAGCGAAATGGCCGGGCGGCGAAGAGCGCTCATACCCCGGGGAACACTTCTTCGTTCACCCGCGTGCGTCCCACTACGCGCAAGAAAGGGGCGTTCTCTCGTCCTGCACAGACGCGAAGCAGCGCGCATGCAGCCCCTGAAGGGCGCTTCTCTCCTGAGGTGCTGCTCACTCGCCGTAATCTACTGATCGGAGCGGGCGTTATTGGCGGCATCGCAGCAGTGGGAGGCATCAGCAGTGCAGCTTCGAGCGCTTTTTCGACCAATACGTCGGTCGAGAGCCTTTCGGTCCCCCAAGATGCCGTTACCGAGCTGGCTGATTTCTCCGAAGTGCCCTATGGCGATTATTGGAGGCTTTCGGCATCTCAGAACTTGCCCTTCGGCAGTCTTGTTTGGGCAGACAACAACACCGTCGCAGCCTGCTTGTGCCCGACCGAGAGCGCACACCCGCTCAACACCATCCGTCTCTACTATTTCGGATCGGCAAACCTGGCAGAAATCATGAAGAAGCCACAGGGCTTCGATGAAGGCTTCGATATCTACGATGTGCGCTGCAGCACTGAAGGGCTCATCTGGACCGAGTGTAACATCTTCGAGAATACCTGGCGCATTTACACCGCGCAGCTCGAGAACGCCACGCTCTCGAATATCCTGCTCGTCGATGAAGGCGATGCCAATTGGGTCACTCCTTCCATCGCCGCATGCGACAATTCTGCATTCTGGCAGGTCATACCCGATCCTAATGGCGAATTCGCTAAGGAAAAGGCTGAATTGCGCGCGTTGCATTTCGGGCAGAGCAGTTATGAGACCGTGCTCGAATCGCTTCACGCCTTTGGTTGCAGGATCGTGAGCGTGCCCGAAGGGGTAGTGTGTGCTCCGCGCATGAATACGTCGACTCTTTACTACCAGCTCACGAAAGTGAACGCATCCGACTTCTCCGTGGCCGATGAGTTGATCCTGCCTCAGCGCATGACTCCGTGCAACCTGGGATATGGCAAGAGCGGCTTCGCGTTCGCACTCGACAACATCTACAACTATGGCGATGGCATTTCGAATTTGGGCACCTACACGCCTATGGCGCCCGTCACGCCTTACCACTATAGCGATCTGCCGTGGTTCCGCTTCGGTCGCACGCCTTCCGCCACGCCTGCTTGGAATGGGGACTGGTTCGTGGTGAAGTCGGCGCGCGCGATCTGCGGCACCCATTTCGCCAGCCGTACCTTCTTCATGATCGACATCCCCAACAACACCGATACCTACGGAGAATACCTTGTTTCAGCAGGTACATGCAAAACGATCGTGGGGCTCAGCCAGATCACCACAACCGTTGAAGGAGAGCACGACCACGCGCTCATGCGCATCTTCACGCCTACGGCGAAAGAACCCGGCGATGCCTTCAGCGCCTAAGCGCAAATGACTCTGGACCACCGCCTGTATCAAGCGCAGCGTAGACGCGCCAGCGAGCATTCTCTTGCATATCGAATGCAGCGCAGACGGGAGGGGTACTTAAAACGCCCCGTTCCGCTATTTAAAGAGCTGGCAAATGCCAGCTCTTTTCATGCGCTCACTCCTGTGACGGTTTTATTAAATTGAATTTTGCAACACAGAGGGTTTTGAGCACCCCTCCCTTTACTACGCTGCACCAAGCGCCTAGAACGTCAGCTCTTCGAGGCGTTCGAAGACGATGTCTTTGCGCGTCAAGAAATCCCATGGATCGAAGATCTCATCGAGCACCTCTTTAGAGAGATGCGCATCGGGATCGGCCTCAAGACGCTCGCGATAGCTAGGCCCATCAACCGCATTCTGGATGTCTTCCCAAACTTTCATGGCATTACGCTGCACGATCACATAAGCATCTTCACGCGAAATGCCTGTATCCACGAGGGCGAGCAGCACCTTCGACGAGAAGATAAGGCCCTTCGTACGCCAAAGGTTGTGCTCCATCTTCGCAGGATAGGTCTGCAATCCATCGAGCATCCACTGCATCTTGGAGAACATGTAATCGAGCGCGATGAAGCTATCGGCCAGTGCGACGCGCTCCGCACCCGAATGCGAGATGTCGCGTTCATACCAAAGCGCCACATCGTCATAGGCAACTTGAGCGTTCGCCTTCACCACACGCGCCAATCCGCAAACGCGCTCGGCAGTGATAGGGTTGCGCTTGTGCGGCATGGCCGAAGAACCTTTCTGGCCCTTGGTGAAAGGCTCTTCCGCTTCGATCACGTCGGATTGCTGAAGCAGGCGAACCTGCATCGCGATCGATTCGAGCGTAGAAGCGGTAACCGCGAGCGCCGACAGGACCTGAGCGTGACGATCGCGCGCGAGTACTTGCGTTGAAAGAGGATCGGGCGTGAGGCCGAGCTTTTCGCAGACATACTCTTCAACATAGGGGTCGATGCTCGAATAGGTACCTACCGCACCTGAAATAGCACCGGTAGCTGCCACTTCGCGGGCCTGCTCCATGCGCACGAGCGCACGCTTGAGTGCCCAAGCCCAGCTGCCGAATTTCATGCCGAACGTCATCGGCTCAGCATGGATCCCATGCGTACGACCAACGCAGAGCGTGTTCTGGAATTCGAAAGCGCGGCGCTTGCACGTTTCGCCGAGCTGTTTGATGTCTTCGATGATGATGTCGCATGCCTGCGTGATCTGATATGACAAGGCAGTATCACCCAGATCGGAAGAGGTCATACCGTAGTGCACCCAGCGTGAAGGCGGCTCTTGGCCTTCGGGAACATCGGCGTCGATGTATTCAGCCATGCAGGTGGTGAAAGCGATCACATCGTGGTTGGTGACCTTCTCGATCTCGTCGATGCGCTCGACCGTGAAATCGGCATGATCGCGAATCCACTGGGACTCTTCTTTAGTGATGCCGGATTTTCCCAGCTCAGCCTGCGCTTCGCACGCAAGCACCTCGATCTCTTTCCAAATGGCGAACTTGTTTTCAAGCTCCCAGATCTTTCCCATGTCGGGGCGGGTGTAACGACCAATCATCGGATGTCCTTTCGTGGCACTGTCGCGAGCGAGCAGCTTTGACGGATAGGGTTAATTCTACCTGATGCGTATGGTTAGAGCGACCGAATGACCCGACGCGCTTCATCGAGCAGGTCGGTATCGGCTGCAACGATCACTTGATCGCCAGGATAGATGCGCGTTGAAGGGCGCACGACCTGGATATCATCGTTGTGAGAAGTGGCTACCAGACGGATGCCGTCTTGGAAGTCGAGATCGAAGGCTGCCACGCCTTCCTCGTTATCATGGTTGCGCATGGTGGGCACTTTGATCTCGATGAGCCCCACCTGATCGTTCGTGAGCGTGAACGCGACCGACATCGATCCGAGAGCAGCTTCTTCTTGGATCATGCGTGCGATGAGCGCCGTAGATGAGATGCTCTCGATGCCTAGACGACGGAAGATGCGCAGGTTCTTGGGGTCGTTCACGCGTGCAAGTGCGCGTGAGATGCCGAACACACGATTGGCGATCTCGCAGGAAGCCAGATTATCTTCGTCGTGACCGGTGGTAGCAACGAAGATGTCGGCATGAGGAACGCCCGCATCCTCCTGGCGCGCAACCTCGCACCCATCGCCTTGAATAACGAGCACGGGGCCTTCGAGCGTTTCGGAAAGGTGCGTGGCAACTTGAGGGTCGCCCTCGATGAGCGCAACCTGATCGCCTTCAGCGAGCAGCGTGCGCGCAAGGTATTCGCCAACCATTCCTCCACCAACGATCACGCAATACATTGAAGGCTCCTAGTTCTGCATATACTTCGCTATTTCGGGGATCATGCCATGGCGCAGCGCAACGAGCACGGTATCCCCATGGTAGAGAACGCTGCTTGGCGTGGGAATCGAACTGATCTCTCCATCAGCGCGCTCAAAAGCGCAGACGCGTATCTTATGACGCGACTCAAGATCGCTTACCTTGATATAGTCGGAGCGCGTTTGAGAGAGATCGAGCGCAAACTGCACCACCTCGCAATCGCCCAGCGTGGTGATGTGATCGCCCAAGCCTGAAGAGATCTTCGAGAATATCTCTTCTGCAACGAGCGCCGTTCCGCAAACATAGTCGATGCCGAGTTGCAAATACGCACGTTCGTGACCCGTATTGTAAAGGCGTGCGACCGCATGCGGCACATCGTAGAGACGACGCGCGATCTCGACCACCATCAAGTTCACGTTGTCGCTTTGCGTGACCGCGGCAAGAAAATCACACTCATCGATGCCTGCTTTCATGAGCACGTCTTCGTCGTAGCCGACACCAGCGAACGTAGCGCCATTGAAATCGCGCCCGAGCGAAGCAAAGGCGCGCGGATCGCGGTCGATCACACAAACATTGTTCTCATAATTGGAAAGCATGAGGGCAAGACGAGAACCCACACGACCACAACCTACCACGATGATGTTGCTCATGGCCTGTTGGCTCCTTCCTTGCACGATTTATTCAGTATCAGAATCATACAACATCCGCTGCACCGTGCCTCAACAAAAAAGCGCCCGAAGTGGACGCTTGTGATAATTTCGCTTGGGATACGATCGCACGCCCGATCAGCAAGACCCTGCATGATCGAAATACTGCACGCTCCTTAGAGGAAACGGTAGTGGATCGAGCGCGTTCCCCAGTCGCTCGGTGAATCTGCGCCGAGCGCATGATACACGCCAGGAGCCAAGTCGAGGCAACGACCGTACTTGCCGAATCCGCCCGTATCGGTGACCGTTGCGATGACGACCTTGTCTTGATAGCAGATCTCGACCACGCGACCGAGCAGGTAAGACTGGCTGGCTGGCACAGCGACCGTAACGCTGCCTTCGTCGAGCGGACGACCAGAAGCCGTGGTAGAAACGCCGAACTTGCCTGCACCGTTGTCGTTCGTGGAAACGTTATAAGCCGAGGCAATACCGCTTGACCAGGTGCCATCGGAGAAATCGGGCGTGATCCGCGGGGCGGTGGGCAAGGGGTTGAGGGTACAAACTGCGTTTCCCTTTTCCACTGCCTGCGGATTCGCATAGTCAACAGCGACTGCTGCTATGACCGGATCGGGGTCTTTCACCGTGATGGAGCGCTGAGCGCCATCGGACGGATCAAGAGCTTCACTCACGGTATTGTCTTGGTTCTCGTTATTCGAGGAAACACCTAAACGTGTTTGCGAATCGATAGCGGTGGCATTCGATGATTGGGATGCGCCGATTCCGATGGTCGAGGAATCAACCTCGCCATAACCTTGCGCCTGCGTTGCTGCAAAGAAAGAAATAATGCCGGCAACTGCGAGCATTATCAGACCGAAGAGCACGAACCGAGAAAGGAAATTCCCGCTTCTTCTATGTACTTTGGCTGCTGCCAAAAAGCCTCCAATAAACACAACAAGTCCTGAGCCTGCACGTGCGAACACGAGCAAGAAACCTGTTTAGGATATGCAGTTGATTAGGATTGGAGCGCGATTACTGCATGTAATGCTTAAGAGCGTGAAACGATTATAGCGTGAGTCGAGAGTGAGAACAAATCGAGAATAAGGGTGAACGGCAGCTCCTATAGGACTTACCCGAAGGCGTTCTCCAAGGCTTATCACAGTAAGCCCAGCGCAATAAACGATTTGAAATTCTCGAACGTGATATAGGAAGGCAGCGTTAAAACACCGAACTCATAGAAAGTAATGATACTTGCCACGAAGATGAGCAAAATTGCTCCAACATAACAAGTCGTGTTCTCGAATATGATGGCGGCGAACAACAGTGCTAGCGCGGTAACCCACACGAAGAATGTGGGTGCCTGAACGAAAAAATTCCGGAAATCGTACAGTCCTACGGTGAACGGTAGGACTACGCAGCAAGCCTCGCAGAAAAGCAGGAATATGCAGATGCGTATAGGGATCGTACGGCGAGCGCTCGGAGACACCAGGAAGAACACGCCCGCTGGGATGAAATAAAGCGGGAGAAAGCTCACGAACGATCTTCCCTCTTCTGCCAGCGTTGCCACCACGATCACAACCGTCGTGATGAGAAACGCAAGGCCGAAGAAAACCAAAGGAAGGCGGTATGAAGGGGTGCTTGACTCTTCGCTGCGCAAGACAGCAGGCGTAGGTGCCTTCTGCTCGTACACCCTTACCTCTGGCTTGCCTGAGAGCACATGATCCTTGCTCAGGTTCACCACTCTGCGGTAGCGCTCCGATTGGACACGACTCGGTTCAAGCTCGATGAACGATCCGCTTGAAGGCCTGATAGGCAAGATGGCGAAGAGCACCAAATAGAGAACGATCGCAAGGCCGAACGTCACGAGACACAACGCAATGGCCGTTACCCGCACGAGAAGCGTATCGATATCTGCGCTTTCTGCGATTCCGGCGCATACCCCACCGATCACCGCATTTTGCGGATCACGGTACCAATTCTTTATCGAGCGTTCCTTTGACAACGGCAGATCAGCGCCTTATAAGCGAATCGTGCGCGGTGAAGCCTATAGCAAGTTCTCCGTAGTTCATGCGCACTTCCTTAGGCGAGCACGAACAGATAGATCGAGAAGAACTGGAAGATAGAGCCAGCGAGCACCCACAGGTGAAAGACCGAATGCATGTACTTCTTCTTTTTCGTGCAGGTATAGAACACCGCCCCGATCGTGTAGCAGATGCCGCCCACCACGAGCAGCCAGAATCCAACAGGGTCGAGCAGCGTCCAGAGCGCCGGGATGCACACGACCACTGCCCATCCTTGCATGAGATAGAGCAGGGCCGAGATCCAGCGCGGGCGATTCACCCAGAACGCTTCGGCAACGATACCGGCAAGCGCAACGACCCACACGAAGATGCAGAGCGGAATGCCGTTGTTGTTGATGAGCGTAACCAGGCAATATGGGGCATAACAGCCAGCGATATATAAGTAGATGCCGCAATGGTCGAGCACCTTGAACACCCGCTTGGCTGCTGGCACAGCGATCGCATGATAGAGCGTGGACATGAGATATTCGACCACCATCGTGATCGAATAGATGAGCGCCGCCGCGAGCAACAAGCCCGCACCATGAGTAACCGCCTGCACCACGCACAGCGGTATGGCCGCGATGGCAAGCAACGCTCCTACCCCATGCGTGACCGCATTGAAGATCTCTTCACCTAGGGTGTAGTCTTTCTGAGGCTTGGTCTTCATCGATGGTGCAATAGCGCTTGACATTGCTGCTCCTTCTAGGATCTAGCATCTTGGTTGAATGGGCTCTGGACACGCATGGTGCCGAGCCATCCTTCCAACTGCAGGGTCAGTTCACTATTCTACTGCATCGAGGATACAGAAGATTCGGCAGCTGTCTGCGTTTTATTCCCACCAGGATGGCACCAGGAGAACCAGGCCGATGCATCATCTTGTTCAGCATCAATGAGCTTGAGCGTGGAGGCACCTACGCCTGCTGCAGTGAAAGCGACGATGGTCGTGAGCTGCTTGTTGCGCTGAAGCGGATTCGTTTGCAAAGAAGCCATCTGCACCTTCGTGCGCGGCGTGATGGTGCGGTTGGTGCTGATACCGCTGTTCTCGATCGTCACATAGGTGCTGTCGTAGCCAAAGCCCGAGCCTTTATGCCAAAGGATCGCGCCCACGATATCCACGATGAAGATCAGAAGCGCCACGCCATAGAGCACACGCGCGAAGACATCGGCCATGGTGTAGAAGATGAGATAATCGCTGAGCTCTGAATACGACAGGAGATCGAAGTTCAGAGGTAGCGCCAGTAGGAACATGGTGATGAAGGTGAAGACGGCCAGCCAGAGGCCTCCGCCCTGCAGGATAGCGCGGCGCGTGATGGCGCGACGGCGCGCACGCGCAGGAAGCTTCTTGTCTGGTGCGGGCAGATCTTGCCACTCCGGCAAAAGCCCTGCAAGGATCTCGTCGACCTTATCGAGCTTGACGAACGGATGGATGACCAGACGCGCCTGACTCTTCGTAGATGATTCCGAAGAGTCTTGGGCAGCGCTCGCAACACGTGCGAGCGAAAGCGTGCAGGATTTGAGCAAACGCTGGAAGAATGATTGGCTGACCTCGACCGATTGAATGCGATCGATATCGATGCCATTGAAGTTGTGGTTGATGATGCCATATTCGGTCTCGATGCGTGCGCCGCGTCTGCGCGCGCGGAATCCGCCATAAGAAAGGCAAGCTCCGCCCACGGTGATGAGCCAGACCACGAGCATGATGGCAATGAAGGAACCCACGATGCTCACGATAACGCCGACCATCCATGAGGTTGGGATGAGGTCGATCAAACCCGTGACCGTGCTGATCATCTCGTCTTCAGAGGTGTGGAACATATAGCCGATGCCCGACAGGACAGAGCTCAGGGTGGCGAATATCGAGAGGAAGACCACGACTACCGAAGTCTTTCCGGTCATGCCTGTGAGCACCAATTGCTTGTTGGAAAGCCCGTATTCATAGGTGGTGGTACCCGTGTCGATGGCATCGCCTCCGAACACCCCGCGAAAATCGTTCACCAGATGAGCAGGCGTATCGAGCGCATTGTATTCGTCCGCATTTGGGATGGTTGGCGCAACCGTTGGTGCAGGAATAGTGGCGGCTGGCGCGCCTGTGGGAGCAGGGAGCGTTGAGGACGTAGCGCCCTGCGAAGCAACCGCGCCGAGCGTTTCAGCTGCGTGTTCAGCGGTCATGCCCGCAGGCACCTCGACGCCAGCAGCTTTCATCTGTGCGAACTGCTTGCGTGCGAAGAGTTCCTTGCGCAGCGCTTCGGCTGCCGACTTCTCAATATAAGGAAGCGTGATCGCAGTGTTCGATGCCCCGCCTGCTGTTTCGATGCTCACGGTGCAAACCCCCGCGATGCGCTGGAACAACGTTGCTTTCTGATTGATCGATTGGATGCGCTGATAGGGAACGTGAGCACGCTTCTTCGAGATGATGCCCGAATAGAAGCTGAACTCTTCGTTGGAATACTCGTACCAGATGTAGTTGTAGCTGATGAGCCGCACCAGCATCGCGATGCCGGTGGCCACAAGAACGATAGCGATCAATACCAGCAATACGATGAGGATAGAACCGCCCGTTGCATAGATGTCGATCAATTCGAAGAGCGCATCGCCCGCTGAGGCGATGGCCACCACGAACACAAAGGGCACGATGCGCAGAGCACCGAGCCAGACATAGCTGTGATTGAGCTTGTGCTTCACTGGTGCTGCAGCAGATGCGGGCGCAGACGCAGGTTCAGGAGCAGGTTCGGGAGCAGGCATGGCCACCGGCGCGCCCGTGGGTGCGGGCGGCTTGGGTGCTTCGTTCGATGGAGGAGTATTGGGAGATTCCACGCGCTACACATCCTCTTTGGCAAGGCGAGCGAATTCGGCAGCTTGATCGCGCAGCGTTTCAGCTTCAGCAGCGGGAAGCCCGGGAATCTCCATCGACCCCGCTGCGGTCGAGATCGTGACCGACGCAAGCCCCATCATGCGCAGAAGCGGACCTTGACGCGTGTCGGTATTCTGCACGCGAATGAACGGCACCACGGTATGCTTGCGCACGATGATGCCACGCATGATGTCGAGGAATTCCTTCGAAAGGGCATAGCTCCAGCGAATGTAGCGCAGCGGCGTGATGACCACCCAAAAGAGAATGAGCAAAGCAACGAAGCAGATGAACGATATGAGGCAATACGGGCCTGCCCACCAAGACGTGCTCTCGTCGACAAGAAGAGCGATCCCTCCAACCGCGAAGACGCACAAGAAAATGAGCGTGAGAGCGATCGTGTCGCTTACACGCCATACGTTCTTGATACGCGGATCGAGCTTTTGCTTTTGGGTTTCTTCCATGGATGTCTCCGTTTGCCTTCGCGTGCGATTTGTTCTTCCGATTATAGCAGCAGGAAGGGTCTGCGCCGGGAAAGTGTAAGCATCTTTTAAGAAGCGCCGGGGCGAAAGCGCAAGCGTTCAAGAATACTGGCTTGGTTCGGAGCAGCGGGATAGCGAAAAGATGAAGCGATTGCGAACGATTCGAACAGGTGCGCGCTGCGCAACTGCCCTTCAAGAAGCTGCTCTTAATAGTAGCGATAATAGGCAGCGCACGAGCCTTCCGAAGAGACCATGCACGGACCGACCGGATTCTCCGGCGTGCATACTTTACGGAAGAGCGGGCATTCGTCTGGCGCCATGATGCCACGAAGCACATCTCCACAGCGGCAGCCCTTTGGATTTTGCGTGGGCTCCACTTCGGGATGGAAGCGCTTGACCGCATCGAAAGCTTCGAACTCTTCGCGGATCGCATAGCCTGAACCGGGGATCACGCCCAGTCCGCGCCAGGTAGCATCAACCGTGTCGAACACTTCGTCGATCGCAGCGAGCGCAACGGGATTACCTTCACGCATGACTCCGCGTGAATACGCGATCTCGATCTCGGCGCGCCCTTCGTGCAGCTGGCGCATGATCATGGCGATGCCTTGCAGCACATCAACAGGCTCGAAACCGGTGATCACACCAGGGATGCCATATTGTTCTGCGAGGAATTCATAAGGCTTCGTGCCGATGATCGTGGAAACATGACCGGGCAGGATGAGCGCATCGATCTTCAATTCTGGATCAGAAACGATCACTTCAAGAGCGTTGGGCATGTTCTTGTGCGCGACGAACACCGAGAAGTTCTTCAGGCCGAGCGCTTGAGCGCGCTTGATAGCCATAGCAACAAGAGGCGTGGTGGTCTCGAAGCCAACGCCTACGAACACGATCTCCTTATCGGGGTGCTCTTGAGCGAGCTTGAGCGCATCGAGCGGTGAATAGACGATGTTGATCGAGCGACCTTCGGCCTGTTCCTTGAGCAGGCTTGAGGTGGAACCCGGAACGCGCGTCATATCGCCGAAGGTGGCGATCATCACGTTCGGGATGCGCGCGAGCGCGATAACGGTGTCGATGTCTTCATTGGAGGTCACACAAACCGGGCAACCCGGACCGGAAACGAGCTTCGTATCGTTCGGCATCAGATCGCGCAGGCCGTTGCGCGCGATGGCAACCGTGTGCGTTCCGCATACTTCCATGAGCGTTGCCTGTTCAGGCGCCCATGAATCGATCGAGTGGATGAGCCCTTTGGCAAGCGCGGGATCTTTGAACGCAGAGAGATCCATGAACTAGACCCCTTCAAGATCGGCGAGTTCGGGAAAGCTCTTCACCAGATCGAGCGTTTCTTGGGCGAACTGTTCATCGACCACTTCGATGGCGAAACCCGCGTGCACGAGCACATAGCTGCCTACTTCCGCCTGAGGCGTGAGGTCGAGGGAAATCTCGCGCGTTACGCCGAGGATATCGACCGTGGCAAGATTGCCTTCATCGATCTCTTTGACTTGGGCTGGAATCGCTAAACACATGATCATTGACCTCCCTCATTCGAGTGCAATCCTATCACAGCCTGGCCGTAGGAGACCGAAGCATCGTTAGGCGGCAGCTCGCGATTGAGGGCGATGGTGAAACCTGCAGCTTGCAAGTCTGAAAGGGCGCGTTCGGTAAGGTAGCGGTTCATGAAAACTCCACCCGAAAGCGTGACGATATTGATGTCGTAGAGTGCGCGAACGGTTTCCGCCGCCGTAAGGATGGCGCGCACCACCGCTTCGTGGAAACGGCGCGCGATGAGGGCCTTGTCGACACCTGCTTGCAGATCATCGAGCAGCGCTTCGAACACGGAGGCAGGATCGAGCAGCAACACGGACGTGTCTTGTGCGGTGCTCTGTTCGGTGGCAGTGTTCTTGATCAGGCCGAACTGGTAGCGCTCGACCGCATCAAGCTCGGCCGTTGGATCCACTGCTTCCTGCGCAAGCGACGAGGTCGTTTTCTCAGCTTCGGCAAGGAGCGTTTTCAGTTCAGCGGCTGCGTCTGGGCCAAGGCCCTTCGTGATCTCCGCCTCGAGCAAGATCGCACCTTCACCTTCGTAGCGCGGCTCGTTGCAGATACCCAAAAGCGCTGAGGCTGCATCGAAGAGGCGTCCCATCGAAGAGGTGAAGGGGGTGTTGATGCCACCCTCGATCATCTTGGTCATGAGCTCGGTCTCTTGTTCCTGGTCGGCGAAGAACGCTTGTGCGAAGGGATGCTCAAGCAGATCGAACGCCCATAACACGCCATAGGCACAGCGATCGGTATGATGGATCGCCTGCGTGCCCCCCGGCAGCGGGAAGTACGCAACGTTGATGAAGCGCTCGAACGTGGTGAGGTTCGAGAGCAGCACTTCGCCACCCCAGATCGCACCATCAACACCGTAGCCCGTGCCGTCGAACGCAATGCCACAAACTGGGCCTTCGAGCTCGTTCTCGGCCATGGCTGCAACCACATGTGCATGATGATGTTGCACCTCCGTGAGCGGGAGATCGCGTTCGCTTGCTTGCGTGCGTGCCCACTTGCTGAGCACGTATTCGGGATGCAAATCGCACGCGAGCTTGGTGGGCTGCAGGTGGAAGAGCTTCTCGTAGAGATCTTTCGTTTCGAGCCAGTTGTCGAACGAGGCAGCATGCTCCATATCGCCCAGATGTTGCGAAACGAACGCCTCTTCGCCGCGCGTGATCGTGAAGGTGTTCTTGAGCTCGGAGCCAACTGCCAACAGCTCGGGAGATTCTTCCCCGAGCTCGTGCACTTGAGCTGGCAGCTTCACCGGCGCCGGCGCAAGACCACGGGCGCGGCGAATGACCTGTACTACCGGGTCCACCCCAGCCGGCTCGAGCACGCGCACCACCGAATCGTCGAAACGCTCGATGATGGCGCGATTGTTCACCAAGAAGGCATCCGCAATACCCGCAAGCTGCTCGAATGCTTCGTGTTCCTCGATCACGATCGGGTCGTCGTGCACGTTGCCCGAGGTCATGACGAGTAGGCCATCGAAAGCGCGTGCGATCAGATGCTGCAGTGGCGTTGCGGGCAGCATGATACCCAGTTCGGGCAGGTCGCCCGCAAGATCGAGCGGCAACTCAACATCGCTGCGTTTGCGCAACAGCACGATCGGACGTGCGCTCGATTCAAGCTGCATCGCTTCCGCTTCGCTGATGAGCGCATAGGCGCGCGCTTGCTCGGTCGAGTGCGCCATGACCGCGAACGCCTTGCCGTACCGATGCTTTCGTTCGCGCAGAGCGGAGAGCGCTTCAGCGTTGAGCGCATCGCACACCAAGTGATAGCCGCCCAGCCCCTTGACGGCCACGATCTTGCCTGCTTTGAGCAACTTCACGCAATCGTCAACGAATTCATCGGAATCTTCTGAGGTGAACGCCCAATCCAGGCTATCGATCGAAAGCTGTTGGACCTCATTGGGAAGCATGCCTTCCACGTCGATCCAGCCCAAGCGCGGCCCGCAATTGAAACAAGCGTTGGGTTGCGCATGGAAGCGGCGATCCATCGGATCGTCGTATTCTGTTTGGCAAGGTTCGTCCATGGTGAACTCTTTCATAGAAGTATGTTCGCGGTCGTAGGGCAGCTCATCGATGATGGTGAAGCGTGGACCGCAATTCGTGCAGTTGATGAAGGGATAGTGATAGCGGCGATTCTCAGGATCGAAGAGTTCGGCCACGCAAGCATCGCAGGTGGCAAGATCGGGCGAAACGAGCGTGGTCTCGTTCGCTTCGGCATCATCCGAAAAACGGATCTCGAATTCTTCAAAGCCTTCGACGGGCGCTTCGTTGAGCTCAAGCTCTTTCACGTTGGCCGCTTCGGGCGCTTCTTGCACGAGCGCGATCGCAAAGCAGTCGAGATCGTTCTGCGTACCTTCAACGTGGATCACTACCCCATCAAGCGCATTCAACACCCAGCCCGTCAGATGGAACCTCTGTGCGCACCTGAAGACAAAGGGCCGAAAACCGACCCCTTGAACTACTCCTTTGACCGTAATATCGAGCGCTTCTCGCGCAAGGTTTTCTGCCATGCTCACTACTCCGTAACGCGTGCGACCACGTTGCGCAACACCTTCGAAAGGAGGCGCAGCGTAACTGATGAATTGTCGGGAAGATGAATGTAGACACACCGCCTACCACGGGATGAAAGGATGGAGAAATCGCCCATGGCTTGCGCCTTTTCGAGCTCGCCAAGGCTTTGGGCTTTCGCGTTCTCCACTTCGATGTCGCGCGGTTCGTCTGCAGAAAGCACGAGGAACACTCCGTTATTACGACCGCCCTTGTGCAGCTGGCCCGTCGAATGCAGATAGCGTGGCCCGATCTCCAAGCAAGATGGGATGCGGCAGCGCTCCGCGATGCTGTGGCGAATCTCTTCCAGAGCCTCGCGGCGACCTTCACCCGTGAAAGGCAAGAAGGCGTTCAAGGAAAAGTAATCGCCCGGCTCGATGCTGCGACAAAGCGCGGTAATCGCACCCCAAACCGTTTCATCGACGAGCGAGTCTTCCAGCGCTTCGGAAACGTGCACTTCGATCTCGCCAACCGGCACGCCCGCTAGACCGTTCTGAGTGAAGTGAGGCGCTTCGCCCCCCTCTTCTAAGATGCGCAGCACTTCGGTCTTCGCCGCCTGTACGTCAGGCTGATCGAACGGACAGATCTCCATGAGGTAGCCTACCATAGCGATGGCGTATTCCCACATAACGAAGTGCCCGGCAAGATCGATCACATTCTCGACCTTGAAGGTGATGCGCGGGATATCGGGGTTCAAGAACTCGAGCGACTGATAGTAATTCAGGCGTTCGTCGAAGAGGTCGGTCTTAGTCTCATAGATGATCGCCGTACGGTCCTTCGTGTCTTCGGAGAGCGTAAGCGAATCGGTTTCGATGTTGGGAAGGATGCCTTCGCCTTCTTTGCCCAAGCTTTCTGCCACCAACTGCTCGATCCAAAGGCCCAGAACACGACCGCGCTTCGGCGAGAGGAACGCGAACTTGTTGCGTCCTTGCACATAGTTTTCGTAGAGGAAGGATGCCAGCACGAGCGCAGGGTTATCCACACTATCGCTACTGCACAGCATCTCGGCACGCGCTGCGCTGCGCATGAGCGCATTGAGGTTGATGCCTGCAAGCGCAGCTGGCAAGAGACCGAACACGGAAAGCGCCGAATAGCGCCCGCCCACGCTGGGCTCGCCCGTGAACACCCGCAGCCAGCCTTCTTCTTTCGCGCGCTTTTCCAGGTCAGAGCCAGGATCGGTGATAGCGACCAGATGGTTGTAGAGCTCTTCTTGCGAGAGCTTTTCGCGCATGATCGCCATGACCGCTTGCATGATGGTGTGCGGCTCGATCGTGCTGCCCGATTTCGAAGAATGGATGATGAGCGTGGTCTTCGGATCGCATTCCGACATGATGGCACGCACGCGCACCGGCGAAACCGAGTCGATGGTCTTGAACGAAATGAGCGAAGAGTCCGCTTTGTTGTATTTCGTGAGCGTCATGGGCGCTTGCGTGGATCCGCCCTGCCCCACGAGCACGACCGTTTTCAGACCGCGTGCGATCAAGGAATCAGCGAAGTTCTGAATCTCGGAAAGCGCCAGAGGCGGCTCACTTGCCAGCGTGGTCCAGCCCATGAAATCACGGGCGAAAAGCTGAGCATTTTCGGAAAAGTTGAAAAGGTTGCTGTCCTTGGCGTGAATACGACTCGCAACCTGGTCATCGATGAGCGTTTGCGCCGGAGCACCGGGCGTAGCTGCTTCAAAATTAATCATAGGTTCCTACCCGAACTATCGATGGATCAACCGTTTCGGTTGGTTTGCCTCATTTTACCGAAGTAGCAGCACGGGCGCTACACAATGGCGGCCACGATATCGTCAAGCCACGAAGAATCCACCTGATCGACCTTGCCCGCATCGCACAGCGCGGCAATGGTAGGATTCGTGGGAATCTGAGCGGTCGCGCCGATCTCATATTCTTGCGCGAGCACATCCACCTGGCTTTCGCCGAAGAGATAGTGCTTCTCGTTGCAGTTCGGGCACACGAAATACGCCATGTTCTCGACCAGGCCGAGCACCGGAACCTTCATCGCTTCTGCCATGTTCACTGCTTTTGCCACGATCATGCCCACCAGCTCTTGCGGCGAAGTGACCACGATAATGCCATCGACCGGCAACGATTGAAAGACCGTGAGCGGAACATCGCCCGTTCCTGGAGGCATATCAACGAGCAGATAATCGATATCGCCCCACACCACATCGCTCCAGAATTGCTTGACCACCCCGGCGATCATAGGGCCACGCCAAATGACCGGATCGGTATCGTTTTCGAGCAGCAAGTTGGTAGACATGATCTTCGTACCATCAGCTGCCACCGCAGGCAGCAGACCATCGGGAGAACCCATCGCCTTGTCTTCGATACCGAACATACGAGGGATGGAAGGGCCCGTGATATCGGCATCAAGGATGCCCACGTTCTTTCCCTGCTTCGCGAGTGCTGAAGCGATCAGCGAAGTAACGAGCGACTTGCCCACGCCACCCTTGCCACTCACCACGCCGATCACGTTCTTGATGTTCGACTTGGGATTCGGCGCGGCTTGCATGCTCTGTGGCTCGCGACGCTCAGCACACGTCTTTCCGCAGGTCTGACAGTTATCGCTGCATGATTCGCTCATTATCAGACTCCTTGTTTTTCTTGCGCTCTCTACAGGAGCGCACAGAAAGTTATTCTCGAATTTGAATGCTTGATCAAAACTGACACAGTTTGAATAGCATTTCAGCTGATGCTACAACTTTACCACTGCCCCTTCAAGGCAAGTTCGAGGCTTCTTCACAGATCGACTCTGCCTTCGAATACGCGCAGGACCCCGTTAGAGAAGAAATCCCGCCGACCATGCTGGCTGGCGGGATCCCTCAGGAGGCTTACCCTTCTTCACTTGAGAATCTCAAAGGCTATGTAAAAGAAAAGCCCCAGATGCGGGGCTTTAAGATTCATGGTGGTCGGAGGGGGATTCGAACCCTCGACACACGGATTTTCAGTCCGTTGCTCTACCAACTGAGCTATCCGACCAGTATGTGCCGTCGAATGTTTACGACGCGAGTTGTTATTGTACTACAGACATTTTTTCGGTCAAGCAATACACAGGACTTATACGGTGAACGCAATGAAGCGCAACTATTTCTTAGAGAGCTCTTCTATCAAAGCGGGCACTACTTCGAACACGTCGCCCACGATGCAGTAATCGGCCACGTCGAAAATGGGCGCATGAGGGTCCTGGTTAATCGCAACGATCGCATCGGAATGGTCCATTCCTGCCACATGCTGTACCGCACCTGATATTCCACAGGCAAAGTAGATCCGTGGTGAAACCGATGAGCCCGTCTGACCAACCTGTTTGCTCGCAGGAAGCCATCCCTCTTCAACAACTGAGCGCGAACAACCCACGGTTCCACCGAGCAACGCCGCCAACTCTTCGAGCATCGCGAAGTTCTCAGGGCCTTTCATGCCGCGTCCACCCGAAACGATAACTTCTGCATCTTGCAAGGATATGCCGTTATCGGTCGCATCTTTGATGAAGTCCTTCACCCGAACACGCACCTGTTGAGGGATAAAGTCTTCCCTGATCACTTCCATATTCTGATGGGGAGTTGGCTCGGGCAGCGGCATTGCCCCCGGGCGCACCGTTCCCATTTGTGGATGCGTATTCGCACTGATACGCGCATAGAGATTACCGCCGAATGCGGGACGCTCCCATTGCATGACGGCTGTTTCAGGATCGATGTAGAGAGCTGTGCAATCTGCGGTCAATCCCGCCTCGAGCTTCACCGCCACATGCGATGCGAGCTCGCGTCCGTTCGCTGTTGCGCCTACGAGGATGATCTCGGGCTGGTACTTCTCGCACAGATAAGAGAATGCTTCGGCATACGGGTCCGCGGTGAAATGACGGTAGCACTCCCCTTCGATCGCGTACGCCCTATCGGCACCATACCTACGTGCCATCTCGAGCGCTTCATCTGCATCGTGTGCGATGATGACCGCCGCCACTTCCTGACCGATCTCATCCGCAAGTCGGCGTGCCTGCCCCAAAAGCTCTGCACCTACTTGCTTCGGTTTCCCTTCGAACTCTTCCAGGAAGACCCAAATGTCGCGATGATCGTTCTTTTCCATCTCTGATTCCTTTTGCATCTTGAATGTTTCCACGAATCGTTATACGAGCAGCTTCGCTTCGATAAGCTCTTCGATCAGCTCATGCGCCTTTTCCTGCGCGTTGCCCTCCAAGAAGACACCTTCCGAACAGCGCTCAGGAACGAAAGACTTCTGCACACGTGTAGGCGAACCTTTGAGACCGATCTTCAACTCATCCAGACGCCCTTTAAGATCTTCGAAATTGATCTCTTTCGTTTCGAGTGCAAGTGCATCAAGCGTACTTTGGATGCTGGCATAGCGCGGTTTGTTGCTCTCTTTCATAACGGTGCACACCAGTGGCAAAGTCGCTTCGAGCACCTCGATGCCTTCATCGGTCTGACGTTTGATGGTTGCGCGCCAACGTTCATTCGGCGTGTGTGCGGACCTATGCTCGCTTTCGTTCGCTTGCGCGGTCTCAAGATGCAGATCGAGTACTTGGTTGATGCAGGCACAGTTGAGGTGCTGGGCGAGCGATGAGATTGTTTGTCCCGTATCACCATCGATTGCCTGCTTGCCACCCAATACCAGGTCAAAGGGACCAAGATGACTGATAGCAGCACAGAGAATATAGCTCGTAGCGAAGGTGTCCGAACCGCCGAACTTCCTATCAGTGATCAGATATCCTTTGTCAGCACCCATCGCATGCGCTTCTTCAAGGATCGCGCTCGCCTGGCTGGGACCCATCGTAAGCACAACCACTTCTGCGCCGATCTCGTCTTTAAGCTGAAGCGCCATCTCGAGCGCGTGGCGATCGTAAGGGTTCATGATGCTCGGTACGCCTTTGCGGATGAGCGTGTTCTTCACTGGATCGATCTTGATCTCCGTCGTATCGGGCACCTGTTTCAAACAAACTGCGATTCTCATGGTTCCTTCTTTGTTCGGTGATTTGTACGACTATGACGACACAAGTTGTTTTGCGATGGTGATGCGCTGGATCTGATTCGCGCCTTCGAATATCTGGAATACTTTCGCATCGCGCATGAGCTTTTCGACCGGATACTCTCGGCTATACCCATAGCCACCCAGAATCTGGATAGCGTTCGAAACGACCTCCTGCATGAAATCTGAAACGAACGTCTTACAGATCGCGCCTTCTGTTTGCACTAAGCTTCCTGCATCCATCAGGCGCATCGTGTTGTTCACGAGACAGCGCGATGCTTCGGTCTTTATGGCCATATCGGCCAACAGCCCCTGCACCAATTGGAAGCTGGCCAGCGGTTTGTCGAACTGCTTTCGTTCTTTAGCGTAGGCGAGCGCCTCATCGAGTGCGCGCTGCATAATGCCCACACCCATGGTGCAAACGAACGCACGCGATAGATTGAGAGCATTGAGCGCAAGCTTCATGCCTTCGCCCACTTTACCCAGCACGCGGTTTTTGGGAACGATAACGTTGTCCAGGATCAATTCAGTGGTGTTTGAAAGACGCAAGCCCATCTTGTCCTCTTCGGCACCAACCTTCACCCCAGGCATGTTGCGATCAACGATGAATGCAGTGATGCCATGGGCGCCTGCTTCGGGGTTGGTCTTGCAAAAGACGATATAGATCTGCGCAAGGCCACCATTGGTGATGAAGGTTTTTGAAGCGTTGAGCAGATACCCTTCTTCGGTTTCGACCGCTGTTGAACGCAAGCTTGCAACATCTGAACCAGCATTAGGCTCAGTGAGCGCAAAGGCAGCGAACTGACGCCGTTTGACCACATCAGCGAAGTATTGAGCCTGCTCAGGTGTGCCAGCTAGAATAACATTGCGCAATGCAACGAACGTGGTAACGAACGTGATCGCATAACCGGCATCCACTTTTGCTAGTTCCTCGAAGATCATCGCTGTCGTTTCGTAGTCAAGCCCTGTGCCGCCGTATTCTTTGGGCACCTCTACCAGATGAAGGCCGAGATCGAACCCAAATTCATACAATTCAGCAGGGCATTCTCCTGCTCGATCAGCTTCGGCCACATAAGGCTTCAGCTCTTGCTCGGCGACATCATGAATGAGCTTGATGAGTGCTTTTTGTTCTTTGGTATAGAGCAGCGTCATCGTAGGTTCTCCTCTATGTTCGGCCATGCTTGAAAAAGGCGTGTGATCCTTCGAACAAGCTTTCCTTCGATATATAGGTTATACCATATTGATTTTTGTTTTTTTATATTGTTTTTCCTATATATTAGGAATTGCTCGTTCTTCTTTTATGAAACTAAAAATGCAATCAGCCTGATGAAACGCATTTGAAGGTCAAACCTCCACTGATGCCCTTCGTGGTTTTCTCTTCGGTGAATCAGGTGCGGTAGAATAGGCAAGGATATGAGCTGTTTTCCAGCGATCAAGACGCGGAAATAAAACGCGCCACAGAACCCTTCTTATAGAAAGCTTTACTATGAACGCTGCTTCCCCTATCCTTTTCGACCTTGACGGTACGCTGCTCGATACTCACGATATAATCCTAGAATCGATGCAATATACCATCAACGAGGTTGACGGACAGAACCAAAACGACGAAAAGCTCATGGCTGGGGTTGGTACGCCACTGCTCGATCAAATGCTCCATTTCACAGCAGGCAATAAGACCCGCGCCGAAGAGCTCGTGAATATCTATCGCGCTTACAACGACGCGATTCACGAAGAGAACATCCACGCCTTCCCTGGCACGAAAGAAGCGCTTGGAATGCTCGCTCAGGCTGGCTGTCGCATGGGCGTGGTCACCTCGAAGCGCCACTGGCTCGCTCAGCGTGGTCTTGAGATCTGTGGACTTGATTCCTTCTTCGAATTTCTGGTTGGCTCAGATGATTGGCCCGAGCATAAACCTGCCCCGGGCCCGATCCTTCACGGGTGTGAACTGCTCGGCATCGCGCCAGCACAATGCACTTATATTGGCGATAGTCCGTTCGATATCCAGGCCGCAAACGCAGCAGGATGCCAAAGCGTTGCAGCTTTGTGGGGCATGTTTACTGAAGAAGAACTTGCAGCTTGCAAGCCTGATCTGAGCGTACATTCACTCCAAGACTTCGTGAAGGATCACTACCTCAAAGCATAATGAAAAGCGGCTGATCCATTGGATACAGTCGCAAGCCTAACCTCTATCGTTACTACCAGCTAAAGCAGCAGGCAAAACCGCTCTTCAAAGATGAAAGGCAGCGTGACTTCTTCCCGCCGAAGCGGAAGTCTTAATCCCAAGCGCTGCGACCTTCGAGGGCTTTCTTGCCAATATCGCTCCTGAACTGCATACCTTCGAAGTTGATGCGCTTGATCGCTTCATAAGCGCGATGGCGCGCCGATTCGAACGAAGAGCCCAGACCGACCACGTTCAGCACGCGGCCACCTGAAGTGATGAGCTCGCCATCAACGTTCAGCGCCGTGCCCGCGTGGAAAACGAGCACCTTGTTCAAGTCCTCAGCATCTTCAACGCCAAGGATGACCTTGCCCTTCTCATACGAACCAGGGTAGCCCTCAGAAGCCAACACCACGCTCAGCGCCCAATTATCATCCCATTCCAAGTCGATATCGCCATCGCGACCTTCAGCCACCGCCATCATGATGTCCACCAGATCGCTCTTGAGGCGCGGCAGAACAACCTGCGTTTCCGGATCGCCGAAGCGCGCGTTGAACTCGAGCACTTTCGGGCCTTCGGGCGTAAGCATGAAGCCGCCATAGAGCACGCCACGATAGTCATGCTCAAAGGGCTCTTTCGCCGTTGCTGCAGCAGCCACTTCCATGATGCGCACCATCTCGGCCATCTCTTCATCGGTGACGATAGGCACCGGAGAATACACGCCCATGCCGCCCGTGTTGGGTCCCAGATCGCCGTCGTAGGCGCGCTTATGGTCCTGCGCTGGCGCCATGCAAAATGCCTTGCCATTCGTGACGAAAGCGAGCAGCGAGCATTCCGGACCCGTGAGCATCTCTTCGACCACTACGGTGTTGCCCGCAGAGCCGAACTCGCCCGAGAAACACGCCTCGACGCCTGCGCGTGCTGCGTCGAGCGTTTCTGCAACGATAACGCCCTTACCCGCCGCAAGGCCATCGGCCTTCACTACGAGCGGCGCACCCAATTCATCGCAATAGGCCAGTGCTTCCTCTTTATTGGTGAAACTCTTGTAGCGTGCGGTCGGGATACCGTTTTCTTCCATGAATTCTTTGCTGTAGGTCTTCGAGCCTTCGAGCTGCGCGCCTTGCGCATCGGGGCCGAATACCGCAATGCCTGCTTCGCGCAGCACATCGGCAACGCCTTTCACGAGCGGTGCTTCGGGGCCGATGACCACCAGTTCAACATCGTTTTGGCGCACGAAATCGAGCACCGCGTTACCATCTTCGATGTTGAGCGATTTGATATTGGTGCCCAGTTCAGCGGTGCCGCCATTGCCTGGCGCGATATAGATCTCGCTGCAACGAGGGCTTTTTGCCAGCGCCCAGGTGATCGCATGCTCTCTGCCGCCACTGCCTAAAACTAGAATATTCATGAGATACCTTTCACGCGCTGGATGGTCGCGGTTGGTTGCTTTGTGCAATAACTAGCGGGCTTCCCAGCCGTTGAAGATCGTCTGATCACGATCGGGACCGACCGCGATGATCGAAGCGGGAACACCGGTGATGTCTTCAAGATACTGAACGTAGACCTGCGCATTCTGTGGCAAGTCTTCGAAGCGCTTGCAATCGGAAATATCGATTCCCTCCCAACCAGGAAGCTCTTCGTAGATAGGCTTCAAGCTGGGGGAACAGATGAGCTCTTGGTCCATGGGGAAGTAGTCGTAGCGCTTGCCTTCGATCTCATAGGCCACGCACACTTTGATGCGCGGTACGCAGGAAAGCACGTCAAGCTTGGTGAGCGCAACATCCGTGAGCGAATTGACCTGCGCAGCATAGCGACCAACGACCGCATCGTACCAGCCACAACGGCGCTTACGACCCGTGGTAACGCCATATTCTCCGCCTACTTCACAGAGGCGCTCTCCCACTTCATCGGTGAGCTCGGTCGGGAATGGACCGGAACCAACACGCGTGATGTAGGCCTTCGCGATGCCCAGCACGCGGTCGATCGCCTTCGGGCCAACGCCCGTGCCGATCGGTGCACCACCTGCACAGCAGGAAGACGAGGTGACGAAGGGATAGGTGCCATGATCGATATCGAGCATGGTGCCCTGCGCGCCTTCGAAGAGAACCGACTTGCCATCGGCAAGCGCGGTGTTGAGCAGGTGGGTAGTTTCTGCCATGTGAGGGCGAATGCGTTCTGCCAGAGGTAGGTACGCTTCGCAGATCTGATCGACGGTATAGGTGGGAAGATCATAGATCTTCGAGAGGATCTGATTCTTCAGCTCGAGCACGGAGGCGACCTTCTCACGGAAGGCCGCTTCATCCATCATGTCCTGGATGCGGATGCCACGGCGGGCGACCTTGTCTTCATACGCAGGACCGATGCCGCGCTTCGTCGTGCCGATGAGCTTGGTGCCACGTTTCGCTTCGCTCGCACCATCCAGATCGATGTGATAGGGCATGATAACGTGAGCATCGCACGAAACGAGCATGCGATCGGTTGGGAAGCCTGCTTCGTTGATGGTGCTCATCTCTTCGATGAGCACGTTGGGGTCGATCACGCAGCCATTGCCGATGACCGGCGTAACGTTATCGTACATAACTCCAGAAGGGATGAGGTGAAGGGCAAGCTTCGTATCGCCCGTGATAACCGTATGCCCTGCGTTGTTCCCTCCTTGATAGCGCACAACGTAGTCGTAGTCCTTTGCGATCAAGTCGGTGATCTTGCCTTTGCCTTCATCGCCCCACTGGGCGCCTAGAAGAACAGTGCTCGGCATAGGTATTCCTTTCGACAGTTCAATCTACCTGAAAAATATATCACAGTTCGAAGAAATTACAGGAGCAATCGCACTCGCGCACCAGGGCAGCGACACTCGGGTGACAGGTGAAAAGAATAACCTGGCGATAGCGCGAAAGCTCGACGATCACCTTAATGGCTTCACGGCGGCGTTCGTCGTCGAAATTCACGAGAATGTCATCGCAGAGGATAGGCAGCGAACGGCCCACGTTTTCGGCCGTGATGAGAAGGGCAACGCGCAACGCGAGATAGAGCTGCTGACGCGTGCCGAGCGAAAGCAACTGAGGCGGACAAGCGGTCTTCACGCTGTCGAGCGCTTCGATCTCTCCTTCGGCATTCATGCGCACTTTCCGCCACGCGCCCTTCGTCATCTGCGCGAAGAGGCGCGAAGCCTGCTTGTAGCCTTCAGGTTGGCTTTTGCGTTCCCATTCAGCGATCGAGATTTCCAGGCTGCGCTGCGCGAGCAACAGCACGGCAAGTTCGTGATAGCGCTCCTTCAAGCGTGCATCCACGATCGCCTTGCGCTGCTTCGCCTCATCGAAAGTGGTGGCATGGCGCGCGTGCGAAAGCTCGCTCGAGATCTGACCGAACTGGAGATTCGTCTCTTGGATGAGCTCGCTCGTTTTGGCACGTTCAGTATTCTTGCGCTCGATGATCGCTTCGAGATCCGCCAGTTGTGCCTCGGGATCGAGCCCCATTGAAAGGCAGAGTTCGCGACGCTGTTCTGCGAGCGTGCCAAGGAGCGATTCGAGCGACGCGCGCTGCAAGGATAGCGCCTGGAGGTTCTGCTTGGTCGTCTCTTCGTTCGTGCGCATATCGTGAGCAAGATCGAGCAAGTGGCGCGCCTGGCGTATCGAGCCTTCAGCGGCACTGAATCCACGCTGATCAAGGAACCATTTTGCGCGATTCTTGTGATCGGCCAGATCGCGCTCGCAAAGCTCAAGGTGCTGTTCGTCTTGATACTTGACCCATTCGTAATCGCGTCTTCGCTCTTCGAACGCCTCTTCGGTTTTGGAAGGATGCATGTTGGCAACGATGCCTCCTGCTGCAACAAGAAGCCCGCAAAGGCACGTGATCACGCCGAACGCTGAATACGTGAGCGAACCCACCGCACGCCCCTGTCGGAAAAGCCAAATGCCCACGATGCCCATGCATACGAGGATAACGAACGCGATGATCAAGCGAATGCGTCGTTGTTTCTTTGCGCGATCTTGCTCGGTCTGGAAATCGTGGTCGTTGATGAGTGTCTCAAACGCTGTTGTTGACTTCGCGACTTCACGTTTCGCGCTATCGAGCGCATGCTCGTATTTGAGTCGCTCTTCGTCGAGATCGTCGAGAAGGGTCTTGACCTCATATTCTTCGGCAGATGATAGCTTGCTGAGCGCACGCACATTCTCATCGACTTCGGCTGAATCGGGGAGGCGCATCTGCTGCTCCGAAGCGAGGGTCTCTTCGAGCAACGCGGTGTTCTGCTCGATCGATGCGTCGATCCCTTCCAGGCGTGCGTAGTTGCCCTTGAGCTCTTCGATCTCGGTATTGAGACCGGCTTGCGCTTCGGTGAACGCTTCTTTGCGTGCGAGCAATGATTCGAGGCGGCGCTCTTCTTCGTAGAAACCGTCGGTTTCGTTGAGCAGCTCCTGAACGAGCATCTTCTCGCGTTCCTGCTCTTCACGCAAGAGCACAATCGAATCAGGAGTTTGCGCAGAGCGCGACATGAGCGCTCGTATCTTCTCCTGGATCTTGGCAAGCACGATAGCAGGAGACGATGCCGTACCAGAGCCAGCCGTGAGCAAGCGCGCGGTAACTTCATTATGGCGATCGAGCTTGAGCAACTCATCGCTATTGAGCGCGAACATGGTCTCGTACGTTTCCTTGTCGATGTCGTCGAGCACATGGAGCCGATCGACCACGCCTTCGCTGTTCTTCGAACGCTTGATCTCCTCAACGTCGCCCGTGCGGTCATCTTTGAAGAACAAGCTGCCGATGCGCTCTGAATTCTCTGGCTTGTAGCTGTTCGAACCACGGCGCGAAGCACGCCAACCGAACATGACATTCTTGATAAGTTCACTGATGGTGGTCTTGCCCGCTTCGTTCGCGCCATACACCACATTGAGGCCAGGCTTGAATGGGCCGACGATCATGTTGGCGAACTTGCCGAAATTCGTCAGCTTCACGTATTCGAGATAGATGCTCGACAGATACGTTGGTGCAAGAGGCTGATTCTTCTCGCCCTTCTTCTTGTTCTGTGCGTCGCTCTTAGTCATTATTGCTCTCGCTCAACAGATCGAACACGAGCGATTCCGCTTCCTTGCAAGCTTCGTCGAAACGCCGCTGAAGTTTAGGAACAGGCAGGTCAAGCGCTGAGAATTGTTGCTCAAGATACGACAGGCCGTCGACTTTGTCTTTCTTCTGCGCGTGCATGGTCGAAAGATAGACCGCCGGGAACAGCCCCTCTTTCTCGATCGCATCCTTGTCGATCTTCGCGCGCGTTTCGTTCACGACATCATCGATGAAGAAGAACGGGTAACGGTCGTTGATGACCGAGCGGAGGTCGGCGAGCACATGCGGGGTGAGCGCACTATGAAGCGGCGTTGCACCCGTGAGCGTGATGCGACAGAGCATATTCTGACATTGCGAACGCGCGTTGCACTCGAACTGCTGTGTGGTGATCGCTTCTTGGATATCAGCGATCGTCGCGCAGGCAGAAACATCCACTTCAATGCGCTCCCACACGATCTGCGCCGTGGGAAGGAACGCAACTTCGGTGGGAAGATTCTCGCGCAGCGTCACCTTGAGCACGCCATGCGGACCGGTTTCGTGAATATCGCGCCCCTGGATGCAGCCCGAAAACGCAATGGCTGGATCTTCTTCGGGGATGAGCTGCGGATGATGAATATGCCCGAGCGCCCAGTAATCCATCTTACGCGCGAGCAGGTCTTTTGGTTTCACCGGACTGCGCGTTGGGTCGATGTCGAGACCAGAATGAATCACACCCACCTGGAATGTTGCATCAGCAGCGATCTCTTTCGCCTTTGCGCGCGAGATGCCTTCCGCGATGTTCTCGTCTTGCGGCCATGCCTGCGTATAGTAGCTTCGCCCGCCTAACACAGCGAGCGATTTGCCCTCTTTTTCGTAGACGAAATAGTTCGCCTCATGAGGATCAAAAAGATGAACGTTTTCGGGAAGATCGCCATATTCGCCCGCCCAACGCGCATAAGGATCGTGGTTACCTGTGCAGAAATAGACCGGGATGTTCGCGTCGTGAAGGCGTTCGAGCCCGTCGCGAAAGAGGCAGAAATCGGCATAGGAAGGGTGCGAGGCATCGAACGCATCGCCTGCGATGATCAAGAAATCAACCTGCTCACGGATCGTTTCGTCGATGAGCTTACGATAGGCATCAGGAATGGATTTGACCAAACGATCAGCCCACACCGGCGAGACCGCACGCAACCCCCTGAACGGAGCTCCGAGATGAAGGTCTGCTGCATGTATGAAGGTTACTGATCGCGCCATGGTTCGAGTGTAGCGGATAGTGATGCGTTTGTGCGCAAGCGTTAGTAACTTGAATCGTCGAAGTAGTCGGTGAACTTCGTACGCTCGGCAAGCCAAGTGAGCTTCAAGTCACGCGTAGGACCACTGCGATGCTTTGCGACGATCAATTCTGCCACGCCCCAATCAGGACGCTTGTCAGACTCTGCCTCAGCTTCGCTGGTAGATCGATCGATGAACATGACGATGTCGGCATCCTGTTCGATCGAGCCTGATTCGCGCAGGTCAGAAAGCATTGGGCGCTTGTCAGTACGAGATTCGACCGCACGCGAAAGCTGTGCGAGCGCCATGATGGGCACATCGAGTTCTTTAGCGAGCATCTTAAGGCCACGCGATATCTCAGCAACTTCCATGGTGCGGTTGTTCGGATGAGGGATGACGGGTGTCATGAGCTGCAAATAGTCGACCACGATGAGGCCGTTCTCAACGTTTCGCATCATGCGACGTGCCTTTGTGCGCAGCTCGACCAGCGAAAGCCCTGGCGAATCATCCACATAGAGGTCGATGTTGCTCAAGCGTTCAGACGCATCGAAGAGCGGCGCCCATGCATTGTTGTCGATCCGTCCGCTGTTCAAGACTGACAGGTTGATACCTGATTCAGCTGAAAGCAGGCGCTTCGTGATTTCGACCGACGACATCTCTAAGCTGAAAAACGCAACGGTCGACTTCTGTTTTGCCGCGTTGACCGCAAGATTCATCGCGAACGACGATTTACCCACGCCAGGACGCGCAGCCAAGATGATCAACTGCCCACCACGAAGCCCATTGAACAGCTGATCGACATCCTTGAAGCCGGTGGGTACCCCTTGCAAGACCTCGCCACGATTCGCCATCTCAGCGATCTGATCGTTCGCCTCGATGATGAGCGTCTTGATGTCTTTGAACGAAGAGTTGACCGCTTTTTCGGTCACGCCAAAAAGAGTGGCTTCAGCCTGCGAGATGAGTTCTTTAGGATCGGCAGGAGAATCATAAGCGAGCGAAGAGATATTGGCTGATGCCAAGAGCAACTGCCGGCGCATCGCGTCACGGCCCACGATATCGGCATGGTGCTGCCAGCTCGTGAGGGAAAACGTATTGTTTGAAAGGTCGAGCAGATACGGCTGCCCGCCTACCGCTTCGAGTTGGGAAGCTGCCTTGAGGCTGTCCGCCACGGAAATGACATCGATCGGAATCGAACGTGCATTCATATCGCGCATCGTCTCGAAGATGATGCGATGAGCAGGACGATAGAAATCTTCGGGGCGCAATTTGAGAGAGACTTCTTCGAATACTCCCGTAGAAAGCAAACACGCAGATAGAACGGTCTTCTCCGCCTCAATGTTCTGTGGCAGTGCTTTGCCCTTCGAACCTGAAGCCTGAAGTGCGAGTTGATCGTTTGTCGTAGGTGCTGGCATTCGCTCCCTTGTCCTGTTCTTAAAGTATCGCGCCTGAAAAGAGGTACTAACAACAAAACTTCCCGACACCGTGGATGCGGTATCGGGAAGTCTAATTTATCACACCTACCGGCTAATAGCTAAGCGGCGCGAAAAACAGCACTATTCTGCTTCAACCTCAGCCACTACGACAGCGTCTGCTGTGGGCTCTTCAGCAACTGCGTCTGAAGTGGAGAAATCCTCTTCAGCAGTTTCCTGTGCTTCAGCAGCGCTTTCGGATGCCGTGAAGGTCTCTTCGTTGCCGACCACAACCGTGAGGTTCGACTTGATGTCGCGATAGATCGAAACGACGACCTCGTGCTTGCCAGCGGTCTTGATCGGGTTCTTGAGGTCGATACGCTTGCGATCGATCTCGATGTCCTCTGCCTCTTTGAGCGCATCAGCGATCATAGCTGCAGTGATGGAGCCGAAGAGCACGCCTTCTTCACCCACGCGTGCCTCGACCTTAACGGAAAGATCGTCGAGAGCGGCTTTGAGCGCCTGGGCTTCTTCGATGCGCGCTGCTTCACGCGTAGCAATGTTGTGCTTGCGCTGCTCAAGCTGCTTGAGGTTACCCTTCGTAGCAGCAACAGCGATCTTCTGCGGGAACAGGTAGTTGTTGGCATACCCGTCGGCAACTTCGACGATATCGCCTTCGCCGCCCTTGCCCTTGAGTTCAGATAAAAGGATGACTTTCATGAAAACCTCCTCTTATCGATCGCGACGATTGTTGCGACCGCTGATCGCAGGCACGGCGTACGGCATGAGAGCCATTTCACGGGCGCGCTTAACAGCGTTCGCGATATCGCGCTGATGCTGGGTGCAAGCACCGGTCACACGGCGGGGCTTGATCTTCCCACGGTCGGTTACATATTTGCGCAGCATCTGAGTGTCTTTATAGTCGATATATTCTGCCTTATCCTTGCAGAACTGGCAGAACTTACGACGAGGCTGCTTATTGTATTCAGGCATTCTTAACCTCTTTCGTTCGTGATTAGAACGGGATATCTTCGTCGTAGACAGAAGCATCCACCACCGGCGTTGCTACCGGGGCAGATGCCTGCTGTACAGGCATAGCTTGCGGTTGGGGTGCGCTCTGCTGCATCGGTGCGCCACCTCGCGAACCATCATTGCGCGAAAAGAATTCGATCTCATCTACGATGACCTCGATCTTCGAGCGCTTCTGGCCATCGCGCTCCCACTGGCTCCAGCGAAGCTTACCTTCGATGGCAACCTTGCTTCCTTTAGAAAGGAAGCGGGAAACGCTTTCTGCGCGGGCTCCGAACATGGTGCAATCAATAAAGTTGGGATAGTCTTCCCATTCACCTGTCTGCTGATTGCGACGACGGTCGTTGACTGCAACGCCAAAGCCGAGGACCGGCATGCCGCTTGCGGTTGAGCGCAATTCTGGATCGCGCGTAAGATTACCGGTGATGATCACTCTATTGATGCTCATGTGATACCTCTTTCTACGGGCAAATATCCCATTTGCCTCTGATTTCCTTCTCGTGAAGGGCTGGGTTCTCCACCCTTCTGTTCTTCAGTTGGTTTTGGCGCACAACCAAAACCACCTATACCGCTCGCATTAATCGCGATCGGTGCGCTTAACGATCATGAAGCGTTCGACAGCGTCGGTAATGCGCAAAACACGATCCAACTCTGCGATGCTTTCAGGATTTGCGTGGAAATCGATGAGGGTGTAATCACCGTCGGTCAAGCCGTTTACCTCGTAAGCGAGTTTACGCTTACCCCAGTTGTCGACGTTGTCGACCGTACCGTTATCTGCGGTAATAGCAGTATCGATACGCTTCATAACAGCTAAACGGGTTTCTTCGTCGATTGACGGAGCTACAAAAAACAACAATTCATAAGCCTTCATATGGTCACCTCCTCTGGACTTACGGTTTCGGGTCATGAAGGCAAGCCCGAAACAGGATTAGCTGAACAATCGTAGCAAATAGCGTTTCCACTCGCAAACAGACCGTCCGCTTACCCTCCGATTCCGCACAAACTGACAATCATTTCATGCCGCTTTGAGCAAGTTTTCAGCACCTGTCCATCTTACTCAGCAAAGCTCACGTTTTTCTGAAACTTTTTTGAACTCCGAACTCACATTTTTCTGATACTTTTTCACGTTTGCGTCGATTCACCACCCATGGCCCTTCGCAGCAACGCGCCCATCAGAGATGCCTATCTTTCGCGCTCCTGCCCTCACAGCAGAATTTCCGCTGCAATGCCCCTAGTTTTCGCGTGGGAATGCACATATGGGCTTTATAATGAAACAATATTTACATTAGGAACTTCTTCGAGATGGTTAAGGGAGATCATGGCAACCAACACTACAAGCTCTGCCAAAACTCATGTTTCGCTCAGGCTTCCCACCTCCATTCTGGAAAGCATTGATGCTCACGCCGAAAAGGAACACATTTCACGTACCGAGGCTTTCGTCTACTATCTGCAGACTGGTCTCGAAATCTCCGATGCTCAGGCGAACGAGCCAAGCAAAGACGAAGTGCTGCTCCAGAGCATCCAGGATGATCTCACGGTCATCAAAGCGCTCCTGCAAACTCAGCCTGGTGCTGCAACTACCCCTCATCCCTACACCGTTCCTGCAGTAGAGATTCCTGAGGAACCTGCTCAAGCAGAAGCCGTCGCAAGCGAATTCACCACTTCCGACGAAGTTGAAGAGCCGAAAGAGACCCAAGAAGTCGAAGAAGACGAAGGGGTTGCTGTTTCTCTCGAGAGTGAGCCTGAGCCCGATCTCGCGGAAGAGGCCGAAGCGCTTGCTGAAGAGGATTATTCCACCTCCGATGCCACCTCGAGCGAAGAGTCTTCTACAGCCGCTTATTCGCTGTATGCGATCGGCGAAGAAGAAAGCTTTACTGAGATCAAACCTGTTGATGAGCTCGATGAAGCAAGCGAGTTCACCACCTCTGATGCAGTTTCCGAAGAAGAGCCCGCAGAAGAGATCGATACGGTCGATCCTTCCGAAGATGAAAGCGATTTCACCACGTCTGACGCGACCGAAGGCGGCGAAGCGCTCTCTCTCAAGAAGCTCGAAAAAGCTGTTTCCAAGGCTGCAAAAGATATCGCATCGATCGAAAAAGTTTGGCTCTACGGTTCTGCTGCCGATGCAAAAGAGGTCGAAGACTCTTCCATCGATCTGTGCGTGAAGACCGAAGACGACGACAAGCTCAAGTCAAAGCATCTCGATGCCTTCGTTGCTATTATCGAAGAAAAGACTGGCAAGCAAGTCAATGTGGTGCTCAAGCACGAAGCTGGCAAAGACCTGAAACAGGAAATGAAGAACAGGGTCGAGCTCTACAAGAAGTAGGGCACGTCCCCATAAATCAAAAAAGCCGCTCGTTGAAGCGGCTTTTTTATGCACGGAACTCTTTTTGTGCTTATTGTTCAGCGGTTGCGTCTGAAGTGGTGAAGTCTTCTTCAGCAAGCTCGGCTGCTTTAGAGTCTTCTTCATCCCACGCATCTTTGAGAGCATCGCGCGGATCGAGCGTACCCTCCATATCGAGCTCGAGCTTCAAGCCTTCCATGAAGTTGGGCGCGGGACCGATGTAGACGATGTCCTTCTTGATGCCGTCTTCATCATAGAGATAACCGAATGCGTATGCCTCCGGAGCACCCGGCAAACCACCCTCAGCGATAATGCAATCTTTCATACCATCATCGGTGTCGAGATATCCGTCGTAGCAGAATGCATACGCCGTGGCGCCGCGTGCGCCTTCTACCTCACGACGCGCGAGCGTGAAGCAGGTTTCCGCGTCGTCGCCCGGATGCGTTTCGATGAACAGATTTTCTTTGACTGCCAAACCCGTGAAGGGGATGATCTCTTCGCCCGCTTCCATCTTGGAAACAGCCTCGTTCAAAACAGCTTGCACGACCGCTTTCAGCTCATCGGTGATTTCGCCCTGCGGATCATTGTTGGTAGGATCGATCATTCTATCAGCCATGATGAAAACCTTTCTGCAAGATGACAAACTACCCGGTCGTTCGACATCTTTTTTCTTCTCGTTTCATTATGAGTGTAGCGCTTCCCCGCTTCTCCGCTTAGCGTCTTTCGGGAGAAGGTCTGCCGCAGGGTAACCTCGATGACAAACTACCCGGTCGTTCGACACCTTTTTGAGTTGGTGTTGTCAGATGATAAACTACCCGGGCATTTGTCACCTTGTCTCAAGCTTTTCGGCATCCCTTGCTCTTTACCAAGGTGACAAAAGACCGGGTAGTTTGTCATCAACGGAGGACGACGCTGGGGAAGCGACGGGGTGCTGTGCGATAGTAGCGTTTTTGCTGGTAACCAAGAAGCATGCAAACGTTCAGACCACGTTCATCGCTCATATCGAAATAAGCGCGGGCAGCGGGACACGAATCCACTACGCGGCGCAAGTACCCGTTATAGAGCACGCCGATACCGAGTGTGTGCGCCACCATTTCGATCGCTCCTGCTGCGAGCCCCGCATCAAGCGGGTCGGGCGATTCGATGAAGAGAACCGCAGGAGCATCACGGAACAGATAATCATCCTTTGGATCGGCGCGTCTGTTCTCGATGAAACGACCCAGCGTTTCTGCAGGAATAGGCATGATGCGATCGGTCTCATATACCTCTGAAAGATACGACCAGATAAGCTCCTTGAATTCGGGCAAGCTGTCCTGAAGAAAGTCAAAGCGCCACATCTGTGTATTCTTCGCCGTAGGCGTATGCCCACCAGCTTCCATGAGCAGATGCAGATGCTCCATCGAGATCGGCTCATCTTTGAACGCACGGATGCTGCGACGGAATTTGATGCTGTTCAAAAGGTTTTCCGTAGGAAGGTCGAAGGTGGCAGGATCGAAATCGATCGGTGAATCTGCATAGGCAGGGATGCTCGGTGCTCCTTCCGGGCAAATAGCCACGCAGTGGCCGCACTTCATGCATTCCGTAAGCGGGTGCGCTTTACCATTTTCGAGAACGAGATTGTGTTGGATGCAATCATGCACACAGGCCCCGCATCCTGTACAAAGATCTTCGTCGATATGAACATCTGTTGCTCCCATGGTGATCCGCCTTCCCGCTGAGTTTTCCTTGATTATACAAGTCTGGCAGCACAATAAAAAAGACACCGAAGCAGTGTCAACGAGCCGTTCATCCGCTTTGGCATCTTTCGTGTTTAGTTTATTCGGTCTTGTGTGAGTAGTCTGTACGAAACAGAGCGAACAAAGCCAGCGCTCTACAGCTGCTTACTTTTTTGGATAGGAAAACCAGAGAACGTCTCCGCTTGATAGCTTTAGTCTCCGAAGGCCATCTCGATGATGAACAGAAGTTCAAGAACGCTCTTGAAGGTAGCTTGTTTCTGACCTGCATCCCATTTGATGCGGCCTTGCCAAGTGTGGTGCTGGCGGAAGAGAACTTCCAGTTCAAAAGAAGGCTCAAAGGCAGGATCTATGGGAGAAAGGATCGACTGCAACGATTCGGTCTGTTGATCGAGGATGTTGTCTATAAGCATGATGAGGCTTGGCAAGCTTGAAAAGCTTACCGGGGCTGACATGATAACGCTGTCGAGGGTGCCCGTCATCTTCCCATCCTCGTACGAATCGATGGAAATAAGGAAGGTATCGGCCCCTGGTGGTGCAATATGTGGCTGTCGCATTATGCCTCCCTTTCCGCGTATGCACAATGATACCGCATAAAGCTATGAGTTCGCTATGATTTATTTGCGAATAAAAAAGACCAGGCTGCCTTATATAGCAACCTGGTCTTTGTCGATTAAGATCGATCGGACCGAAGCGGCAAAACTATTCTTCGCCCTCAACTTCGTTCAAGAACGAATTCGCTTCTTCGAGAAGCTCAGCTGCGCCATCGGGAAGATCACTGTCCTTTCCGTGGTTGTTCACCTGAGCATCGTAGTTTCCTTCGGCATCGATATCGATCGTAACAGTCGAGCCATCGTAGATCTTGCCTTCGATGATGCCCGTTGCAACACGGTCGACCACCTGACGCTGAATGAGGCGCTTCAGTGGACGTGCACCATAGACTGGATCGTAACCGTCGATAGCCAAACGTTCTTTCGCTGCCGGCGTGATCTCGAGCTCGATCTTGCGATCCTTCAAGCGTGCCGACACTTCTGCAAGTTGCAGCTCAACGATCGGCTCGATGCTCGCAATGTTCAGCTCGTTGAACGTGATGATGTCATCGATACGGTTCAAGAACTCGGGACGGAAGGTGTTGCGCAGCGCATCTTGCATGCGATTGGCGAATTCCGCCATACGCTTGGCCGCCGCTTCCGGCGTCATCTTCTGCATGTCCTCGACCATGTCTCCCATGGTCTCTTCCTTATCGCGCTCGCGAATGAGCTGGCTGCCGATATTGGAGGTCATGATGATGATCGCGTTCTTGAAGCTGACCACACGCCCTTGGCCATCAGTCAAGCGGCCATCGTCGAGCACCTGCAAGAGCACGTTGAACACATCGGGATGGGCCTTCTCGACCTCGTCGAGCAGAATGACGCTGTAGGGCTTTCGGCGCACGGCCTCGGTAAGCTGGCCGCCTTCGTCATAACCCACGTATCCCGGAGGTGCACCGATCAGGCGCTGCACGGAGAATTTCTCCATGTACTCCGACATATCGATGCGGATCATGGCCTTCTCATCATCGAACAGGCATTCTGCCAGCGCTTTTGCAAGCTCAGTCTTACCAACACCGGTGGGGCCGAGGAACAAGAAGCTGCCGATGGGTTGCTCGGGATCGGCGAGCCCTGCACGGCTGCGGCGGATCGCGCCCGCTACCGCCGAGACGGCCTCGTCCTGCCCGATCACTCGCTCGTGCAAACGGTCTTCAAGATCGATAAGCTTCTCCATTTCGCCCTGCATCATCTTCGTGATAGGGATACCCGTCCACGAAGAAACCACCTCGGCGATCTCGTCTTCAGTGACCTCCTCTTTCAGGATGGTGCCATCTGCCTGGCGTGCCTCGAGCGCCGCGGTCGCTGCTTTCAGCTGCTCCTGCAGTTCAGGAATGCGTCCGAAACGAAGCTCGGAAGCTCGTGCCAGATCGCCTTCACGCGTTGCGCGCTCTTCTTCGAGCTGCGCCGCTTCGATATCGGCCTTCAAGTTCTGGACCGAAACGATGGAGTCCTTCTCGTTCTTCCATTCAGCCTTGCGTTTGTCGAGCGATTCCTGAGCTGCTGCGATATCCTTGCGCAGCTGTTCGAGACGCTCCTTGCTCGGCTCGTCCGATTCTTTCATGAGCGCTTGCTCTTCGATCTGCATCTGCGTGAGCTTGCGCTCGGCCAGATCGACCTCTTCAGGCATCGAATCGATCTCAATGCGCAAACGTGATGCCGCTTCGTCCATAAGGTCGATCGCCTTATCAGGAAGGAAGCGGTCGGAAATGTAGCGGTTCGAAAGCTCTGCTGCCGCCACGATAGCCGAGTCGGTCACGCGCACGCCATGATGGATCTCGTACTTCTCCTTCAGGCCACGCAAGATAGCAATGGTGTCTTCCACGGAAGGCTCGCCCACCATGACTGGCTGGAACCTGCGCTCAAGTGCCGCATCTTTCTCGATGTACTTGCGGTACTCGTCGAGTGTGGTTGCACCAATGGCATGCAGCTCACCACGTGCGAGCGCCGGCTTGAGCATATTGCCCGCATCCATCGATGAATCACCCGATGAACCAGCGCCTACGATCGTGTGGAGCTCGTCGATGAACAGAATGATCTGCCCGTCCGATTCCTTCACTTCACGCAGCACTGCCTTCAGGCGGTCCTCGAATTCACCGCGATACTTCGCGCCTGCCAGCATGGAAGGCAGGTCGAGCGCGATAAGCTCGCGATCCTGCAGCGAAGAAGGAACATCTCCCGCAACGATGCGCTGAGCCAGCCCTTCGACGATAGCTGTTTTACCGGTACCCGGCTCGCCAATGAGCACGGGGTTGTTCTTCGTACGACGCGACAGCACCTGAATGGTTCGACGAATCTCTTCGTTACGGCCGATCACGGGATCCAGTTTGCCTTCGCGCGCCGCTTTGGTGAGGTTGTTGCCATATTGGTCCAACACCTCGAATTCTGTTTTTGATTGTTGATCAGTCACGCGCGTATCACCTCGCAATTCTTCATACGCTTTTTCAATATCGTTCTTGTTGATTCCTGCATTGTTCAAGATCTTGCCTGCTGCATCGTTCTCTTCTGAGAGCGCAATGAGCAGGTGCTCACTTGTGGCGTACGAATCGCCCAATTTCTCTGCGATCTTCACCGCCTTGTCGAGCAGGGAGACGAGCGCCATAGAAGGCGCGGTCATACCCATGATGCCGCCACCTTCCACCTTCGGCATGCGATCGATCTCTGCTTGGACTTCATCGCGCAGAAGTTTCGGATCGGCACCAAGGCGCTTGACGATGGCATCGATATTATGCTCGCCAGATGAGAGCAGCGCGGCAAGCATGTGAATGGGTTCGACCATTCCTGCCTTTGCCTCGCCAGCAATGCTCATGGCAGATTGCAGAGCTTCTTGGGCAGAAAGCGCCAGTTTTTCTAACATCTTCTGTAAATCCATGAAGCTTTTCCTTTCGTTTGTTTTGTTTTAGGGTGATGAACGCCCTAACGAATACGACGCAACTCGAGCGACGTTGATTGTGCTACGAGACTGCTCACGTGCTCGAATGTTTCCAGCTCGTGCACACGATCGGCAAGACGCCGAACGCGCTTATGCAGATCGTCGATTTCGTCGTCGCGCTCATTCAGACGCCCCTGCAGGTCGAGAATGCGAATAACCCCTGCTAAATTGATCCCCTCGCTCGTGAGTTCGTTGATCAACTGCAGGCGCTCGATGTCGGCCTGAGAATACATACGCGTATTGCCACGCGTACGTTGGGGATTCACCAAACCTTTTTGCTCATAAATGCGCAAGGTTTGCGGATGAACGCCCGCTAGTTCAGCAGCGACGCCGATCATGTAGAGGGGGCGATTGCGATCATTCATCGGCTACCCCTTACACTTTCAGGCGTAGCTGCCTTGAATGCCTCGAGTGCAGCTTTCTGTTCATCGTTAAGGGTGGTGGGAATCTTGACCTCGATCTCGACTTTCAAGTCTCCCGTTCCCGAAGCGTTCTTGCCCAAACGTGGTGCGCCTTGACCTTTGAGCGTGAGCACCGCGCCGTCCTGTGTTCCTGCCGGAACGCGCACACGCGCTTTCTTACCTGAAGGTGTGGGCACTACGATCTGCGCACCAAGCGCAGCTTCGTCGATGCTCACCGGCAGTTTGGTGATGACGTCTGCCCCTTTGCGGCTGAAGTTCGCATCGGGCGCGATCTTGATCGTAACGAGCAGATCGCCCGCTGCACCACCGTTCGCCCCTGGATGACCCTTGCCCTTCATGCGCACGCGGCCACCTTCCATAGCACCCGCAGGCACCTTGATGGTGAGGGTCTCCTTCTCCTGCGTTTCGGGGTTCACCACGCGTACTTTCTTTTCAGCGCCGTTGAACGCCTCATCGAAAGAAACCGTGAGCGTGACCTTCTTGTCCGCTCCTTTTTCAGGCTGCGCTTGACGAGCGCCACCCCCGAAATCCCAATTCGTTCCGAAGGCTCCTTCACCATGGCGCAGGCTTTCCAAGATGTCGGCCCAGTCGATGCCACCACCGCCACCGCCGCTGAAGGGATTGCCTCCGCCGCTGGTGGTGTAGGTGTACGTGCCGCCACCGAAAGGATTTCCTCCCCCAAAAGGATTGCCTCCTTGGAAGGGAATCTGGTTTTCGTTCGCGGTGCCGTACTGGTCGTACATCTCGCGTTTTTTATCATCCGAAAGCACCTCGTAGGCTTCGTTGATCTCCTTGAACTTCGCCTCGTCGCCACCGGCATCGGGGTGATGTTCACGAGCAAGCTTACGAAATGCTTTTTTGATCTCACTAGCAGTTGCGCTTCGTGGAACGCCTAGCGTCTTATAGTAATCAGGTGTGGATGCCATTCGTTCCACCTCTCTTTCTTTTTTGATACAAAACAGGCGGACCGTTTGTGACCCGCCTGTTTAACTCCGATTACTCGTTGTCTTCTTCTTCGTCGGTTTCACGTTTCGGTCCACCAACCGCTACCGTAACCATGGCTGGCCTGATGACCTTATTACCCATGCGATAGCCCTTCTGGTAAACCTGTTCCACGGTTTCATCGGGAACATTGGGGTTATCGACCGTTGCCACCGCTTGCGCTTCGAGTGCTTCGTAGGGTTGCCCCACGGGATCGATGACTTCGACCCCTTCTTTAACGAGCACTTCGTTGAGCTTGGCATACACTGCCGTTACCCCTCCGAGCAGCCCTTCTTCGCCGTTTTCGTTGGCGTAGTCGATGCTTCGCTCGAAATCGTCGAGCACCGGGATGATGTCTTCGACGAGCTTTTCCGTTGCGCGTCTGGATTCTTCCTCGCGCTGTTCTTTCATGCGACGGCGGTAGGTATCCCATTCCGCATGAAGTCTGAGGTATTTGCCCTGCCATTCAGCTGCTTCTTCTTTTGCTTTCACAACAGCAGCTTCGGCAGATGCTTCTTCGGAAGCTTCATCCCCCGAAGGTTCGGGGGAATCAGCCTCTTCGACGATTTCAGCGTCGACAACTTCAGCTTCCGGCTCGGCATCAGTGGCAGCGGTATCTTTTACCTCTTCCTCTGAATTTCCGTTCACCATGATTAGTTGTCCTTGTTCTCTTCGTCGTCGACTACCTCGAAGTCAGCTTCGATCGTATCGTCTGCTGGAGTGCTCTCTGCTGTCTCAGCAGCTGCACCCTCCTGTGCACCTTCGGTGCTGTAGACGACTTCCGCCAACTTATAGCCAGCCTGCTGGAGGTTTTCGGTTTCCTTCTTGATGGCCTCGAGATCAGTGCCTTCAAGCGCGCTGCGAGCTGCCGCGATCGCATCTTCGGCCTGCTTCTTCATGTCGTCGCCGACCTTGTCGGAGATTTCAGCAAGCGTGGTCTCGGTCGCGTTGATGAGCGAATCGCAATTGTTGCGGATCTCGACTTCCTGCTTACGCGCAGCGTCTTCCTCTGCATGGATCTCTGCATCCTTCACCATACGATCGACTTCGTCATCGGTAAGTGCGGTAGATCCCGAAATGGTGATCTGCTGCTGCTTGCCCGTGCCCAGGTCCTTAGCGGAAACGTTCACGATGCCGTTCGCATCGATGTCGAACGTAACCTCGATCTGCGGCATGCCACGACGTGCGGCCGGGATACCAGTGAGCTGGAACTTGCCGAGTGTCTTGTTACCAGCTGCCATTTCGCGCTCGCCCTGCAGGACATGGATCTCAACGCTGGTCTGATTATCAGCCGCCGTCGAATAGATCTCAGTCTTGCGGGTCGGGATGGTGGTGTTGCGCTCGATCATCTTAGTCATGACGCCGCCCATGGTCTCAACACCGAGTGAAAGCGGAGTAACGTCGAGCAGCAGGATGCCTTCGACATCGCCTGCCAGAACGCCGCCCTGAACAGCTGCACCCATTGCAACTACTTCATCGGGGTTGACCGACATGTTCGGCTTCTTGCCCGTGATCTTCTCAACCAGCTCCTGCACTGCAGGCATACGGGTCGAACCACCAACAAGGATGACCTCGTCCACGTCGCCCGTCTTCAGGTCAGCATCTTTGAGTGCCTGCTCTACAGGCAACTTGCAGCGATCGAGCAGGTCTTTGGTGATGCGCTCGAACTCTGCGCGGGTGAGCGTGTAGTCCAAGTGGAGCGGACCAGCTTCGCCTGCGGAGATGAAGGGCAGGTTGATGGTGGTTTGCGTGGTGGAAGAAAGCTCCATCTTCGCTTTTTCAGCAGCTTCCTTCAGACGCTGCATAGCCATCTTGTCCTTGCGCAGATCGATACCATTGTCTGCCTGGAACTTGTCGGCGAGCCAATCGATGATGCGCTGATCCCAGTCGTCGCCACCAAGGTGGTTGTCGCCTGCGGTCGAGCAAACTTCGAATACGCCATCGCCCAGCTCGAGCACCGACACGTCGAACGTACCGCCGCCGAGGTCGAACACGAGAACCTTCTCGTCTTTGTTGGTCTCGTCGAGACCATACGCAAGTGCTGCTGCCGTGGGCTCGTTGATGATGCGGAGTACCTCGAGACCAGCGATCTTGCCTGCGTCCTTCGTTGCCTGACGCTGTGCGTCGTTGAAGTAGGCAGGAACGGTGATGACTGCCTGCGTGATAGGCTCGCCCACACGCTTTTCAGCATCGGACTTGATCTTCTGGAGCACCATAGCCGAAATCTCTTCCGGCATGTAATCGCGTTCGTCGATCGCAACGACAGCACGACCGCCGTTACCGTTCTTCACGTTATAGGCGACGGTCTTCTGCTCCTCGCCCGTTTCGCCATAGGAACGGCCGATGAAGCGCTTCACGGAAGCAACGGTGTTCTCGGGGTTGGTGACTGCTTTGTTCTTTGCAGCTTTGCCGACCGTACGCTCACCGTCTTTGCCAAAACCTACTACCGAAGGGGTAGTGCGATCGCCTTCAGCATTAACCAAAATTTCCGGCTCTGATCCTTCCATGACCGCCATAGCGGAGTTGGTCGTACCTAAGTCGATTCCAATAATCTTTGGCATGTTCTTATCCTTTCAATAGAGACTCGTAAAACGAACCTTGTATTACCTTATAGTTAAATGGAGCCTTGTTAAGAAAGCTCCAACGCTTGACATAATATAATCTAAGTGCACCATTGTAAAGTTTCATGCATCACAAACTTTGATATTTCTGCTTGCTTTACATCACCGCAGGTCAAAGTAACTTTGGGAACAAAAAAATGGAGACAAACCAGCGTTCGTCTCCATAATTCATACACAAGCGACCTCTAAATCACTTGAAATCTTGGCTTCCCACGATCTTGGCTCGATCTTCGGCGTGCACGCCGCTTTACGCTTCGTTCACCCGATCTCTTATGTCAAACGAACTGCTTGACATACTAGAACCGAATCGTTTCGCCTGCGCATTTTGTTGCGCGCTTGAAAGGTTGCGTACCAAAAGGTTACTTTAGTCTTCAACAACCTCAGGGATAGCGCCCATCGGGCAGCTTTCAACACAGTCGCCACAAGCGATGCAGGACTCTTCGTTAACAACGGTAACAACACCATCGACAACTTCAAGTACTTCTTGGGGGCAATCGTCAACACAAATGCCGCAGCCAATACATTCTTCTTCTAGAATAACTGGATGTGCCATTTCGTACCTCTTTCCTCATTCTCAGCTAGTAAGCTTGTGCGGGTTTGAAAAACCCTCTGTAGGAAAATACCACGTATAGGCACATATTCAAACTGCTTAGCTATTTCTTCTGTAAACGGTTGATGAAGCCCTAGGATACCGCATCTTCAGGAACGGAAGACTCGCTCGAATGAGGCAGCGTGACTTGGTCTGCACCACCGATCTCCAAGCGCACTTCCCAACCTTTATCGTTCTCGACCACGTTGATATCGATCGAGCTATCCGACTCGTTCGAATACGCCACGAGGTCTTCAAGGGTGTCCTTGCTGTCGGTAGTGACTACGATCTCTCTATTTCCAACGCCCGCTTCAGCTTCGATTCGTGCGATGAGCTCTTCGCTGGGCATACCAAATGCATCAATGCGTACCATGGTTCATCCTTTCTTGTTCGTGTCTCTTACTATTATATCTTTCGTGCGCGACTTAGAGGCATCGTCCAAGATGGTAAACGAGTTGTTACATGGCCTAACAGATGCGCGGAAGCTGCTCGCCCACAAGCATATCCATGATGCGCAGCGAGCCGAATCCTGTTCGCAAAGAAACGCGCGAGTCGCGCGCTTCCGGCTTTTCAACTACCTCGCCGATGATCGCAGCATCAACGCCATATTTGTTCGCCTTCATGGCCGCAAGCGCCGCTTCAGCTTCATCGGCAGCTACTACGCACACCATCTTGCCTTCGTTGGCCACCTGGAAGATGTCGTAGCCGAGCATCTCACATGCTCCACGCACAGCATCTTTCACGGGGATCGCATCTTCTTCGATCACGAAATCAACCTGCGACTGTTCAGCAAGTTCGTTCAAGGTAGAAGCCAGACCGCCGCGCGTAGGGTCGCGGAAGCAACGCGTGTTCGGCGCGGCTGCGATCACCTCTTGGATAAGGTGATTGAGCGGAGCCGCATCCGTTTGCAGGTCGGCAGAGAAGCCAAGCTCTTCGCGGCAGCTCATGATCGTGATGCCGTGATCGCCCAGCGTGCCAGTTACCAGGATCTTGTCGCCCGGTTTGCAGTACGCACCGGAAAGATCGACGCCCTTAGGAATGAAACCAATTCCTGAAGTGTTGATGAACACGCCATCGCCATGCCCGCGGTTGACCACCTTCGTGTCGCCCGTCACGATGCGCACGCCTGCTTCTTTGGCCATCTCGGCCATGCTCGCGCAAATGCGTTTGAGCTTATCCATCGGATAGCCCTCTTCAAGGATGAACCCGCAGCTCAAGAACTGCGGAACGGCACCGCTGGTTGCAACATCGTTCACCGTACCGCACACGGCCAAGCGCCCGATATCTCCGCCCGGAAAGAACTGCGGGGTGACCACGAAGCTGTCGGTCGAAAACGCGACGCGCTCACCTTCAGGCGCTTCAAGGCGCGCGGCATCATCGCCAACGCGAAGCTCTTCACCGGCATACGCCTCGAAGAACACCTCGTTGATGATGCGCTTCATCATCGAACCGCCGCTTCCGTGCCCTAACAGTACTGTTTCGTCCATATTCAGTTCCTTAGATTTAGATGAATTCGCCGGTGGTGGTCATGACCAACCGCCCGGTCTTAACTCCCTTGGTGCCCAGGATAAGGTTCGCCACATCCTGAACCTCGCCGGTTTCCCCTTTAAGGATAATCACTTCAAGGCAGTTGTCTTCGTCGATGTGCACATGGACCGACGTGATGATGCGATCGAGATAACGATGCTGAATGAAGTGTAGCTTTTCCTGCAGATCGCTCGCATGGTGGCTGTAGACGATGGTGAGCGTGCCCATGACGATACGTCCAGGCGTTGCGCACCCCCCTTCCACCAGCGCATCGCGCACGAGATCGCGAATGACTTCGCTGCGATTCTTCGCAAGACCGCGACGCGCAACAAGATGGTCGAAGTTGATAAGAAGGTCTTCCGGCATTGCTACCGAGAAGCGCACAAGATCACTGCTCATACCGATCGCCTTTGCTTTGAACTAAACGAGATTGACGGTAACGCCTGGTGCAGAGCTGGCATCTTTATCGAGAGCATCCTGCGCATCCGTGAGGAGCGCGCGCGCTTCGTCCATGAGCCCCTGGATCTCCTTGAGCACGGCAGCGGTGTTCTCATAGCCGTTGTCGTCTGCTTTATGGAACAGCTTGTGCGTCCAGCGACGGTTCAGCGCAACTTGATCGTCCATCTGCTCGAGCATCATCTTGAATTGATCGACATTCACACCATTGGTACACATGGCACTTTCCTATCTCTTAAACGATCTTTGCCTTTTGCGAAGACCGAACAGTGCGTTTTCGTGCAGGCAGCGCGAGCTCTTGTCGAAGGCTCCCGCGCCGAAACGCGGTGCTCCATAAACACGTTTCCTGTCTGTATTATCGGGCTGCAAATGAGAGAAGAGAAGTCTCATTTTTACTAGCGGTGTGAATTATTCCGTAATTTGTGTTATTCAGCACAAGAACTCCCCTTTCGAGGGAGCCCTTAACGGTTCATAAAGGCTTCGTCATCACGGAAGCCGCACATGAATGATGATTCGGATGGAGGTTTATGCGTTATAGCCGTTTGGATTCTGGCTCTGCCAATTCCACGCATCGGCGCACATGCGCGCAAGGTCGTATTCTGCAACCCAGCCCAGTTCGGTCGCTGCTTTATCGCATGCTGCATAGTTCTCCGCGATATCGCCCGGCCTGCGTTCGACGATCCGATACGGCAGCTCCTTGCCACACGCCTGCTCGAAGGACTTGATAACCTCAAGCACGCTCGAGCCCGTACCCGTTCCCAGGTTGAAGATCGCAACGCCGCTGCGCGTGCCGTCTTTGGCCACAGGACCTTCGATGCTGCCCAGCCCGATCGCTTTGCCAGTGCCAACTTTGCCACCCATGAAATCGAGCGCTTTCACGTGCCCGCGCGCAAGATCGACCACATGAATGTAGTCGCGCACGCCCGTGCCGTCAGGAGTTGGATAATCGTCGCCGAAGACCTGGATGCATTCGAGCTTGCCCGTGGCAACCTGCGCCACATAAGGAAGCAAATTGTTCGGGATGCCCTTCGGATCTTCGCCGATCCTGCCGCTTTCATGCGCACCGATCGGGTTGAAGTAACGCAGCAGCACCACATTCCACTCAGGATCCGCACGGTGCAGATCGGTAAGGATGCGCTCGAGCATGGATTTGGTCTCACCATAAGGATTGGTAGCCTCATGCTTGGGACAATCTTCGGTGATAGGGATCATCTCGGGGTCGCCATAGACGGTCGCGCTGCTCGAGAAGATGATGTTCTTCACGCCATGGTTGCGCGCTACGTCGAACAATACGAGCGAACCGGTAACGTTGTTCCAGTAGTATTCGAGCGGCTTCTGCGTGGATTCGCCCACCGCCTTGAAGCCCGCGAAATGGATGATCGCATCGATGTCGTGCGCAGCGAACACCTTGTTGAGCGCTTCGCGATCAAGGATATCCACCTGATAGAACGTGAGCTTTTCAGGCTTACCCGTGATCTCGCCAATGCGACGGATAGCCTCTTCGCTCGAGTTGGAAAGATCGTCGACCACGACCACGTTGTAGCCCTGATCGAGCAATTCAACACAGGTGTGACTTCCGATGAAACCCGCGCCACCGGTTACGAGGATCGTCTGATCCGCGGGCGCGGTTGCTAAGCTTTTGTTCGCCATAAGATACCTTTCGTTCTTCTCTTTATTATAGGTGCTTGCTGTGATGAGGTAATCTGGCGTGCAGGTTTTACCATCTAATGTGCATTTATCCGTGTGAGCATTTCTTTAAGCAGTGCCCAAGCGCGTTGCTTACGTTCGTCGGTCTGAAGCATGCGTTCGAAATCGACGAATGCGCAGCAGGGCCTTCCGAGAACGCCATCGCAGCAGTCCAGTTTGATCGGCTGATTGTAGGCAAGCGAAAGAATGCGCGCAGAGGCTTGTTCGGTTACCACGAGGCACAGCGGGTCGATTGCTTCGATCAGATGAAGGAGCGAAGGTGCGGCAAGTTCTTCTGCGGGTTGTGAAACGCCGCCAAGCGCGATCCAAAAGATGTCGGAAGCAGCGATTCCAGCACGTACAGCTGTTGCTTCGATCGCTTTGCGGGCCTGTTCAGAAGGAGTTTCTTGCGAGACGACACAAAAGAGCGCATTCACGTTCCCTTGGAAATAAGGCGCAAAAGCGGAGCATTCTGCCTCGCGCTGACGTTCGTACACCGACTGATTAGCGGGCTGTACTGGCGTGCGATTGTCCGGAGAAGGCGAGGTCATGCGCGCGACCTTACTGCTCGATGAAGCGCAGCATATCGAGAGGCTTCTCGATCACGTGATCGGGTGCGGCGGCCATCAAGCGTTCTTGTGGCTGATATCCCCAGGTCACCGCAACTGCTTCCATACCTGCGTTATGAGCTGCTTGCATGTCGCTTGCTGAATCTCCGAAGAAGAGACATTCTTCGGGAGCAACACCGAGCTCACTGGCACAAAGCAACAGCCCTGTAGGGTCAGGCTTGCGCGGAACCGCATCTGATTCGCCATGGGCGACTTCGATCAAGTCAGGGAAGAAGCGATCGCGTACATCGAGCACACCCTGTTCGAACTTGTTCGACAGGATCGCAAGACCCATGCCAGCCTCTTTCGCCTGTTCAAGCGCCGCAGTGATCCCCTCGAATTCGGTGGTGTAGATGATACCGAAATCGTGATAGAAATTCTTGAAGTTCTGAAAAACACGCTCTGCTTGTTTGGGAGTTGCATCCGCTGGTACCGCTTGTGCGATGAGACGCGCAGCTCCATCACCCACATACGTGAGGATCTCTTCAGGGGTATGGGGAGGAAAACCCTGGTCGGCAAGAGCTTTGTTCGTCACGTTCACCAGATCGGGAAGCGTATGGAGCAACGTGCCGTCGAGGTCGAAGATGAACGCTTTGTATGTTCGTTGTTCATTCATAGCTGCCTTTAATCATTCGGAAGAATCTCTTTCTGCGATTATGCCACAGAACCAAGAAGGAGCACCTGCCAGGTAACAGAGAGCATAGTTACCCCGCAGACGCTCCATAATCACTTTGCTGTTAACGCGCTTTCGCAAGCTTACACGAATTCAGCAGGTTTCTTATCCTTCGAGAAGATGGTCTTGATGCCCTTCACCGCCAAAATAACAGCGAACACGATCAGCAGCGCCGCGATCGCGAACTGCAACACGTTGGCCAGCGTGAACGCCCCTGCTGCGATAGCGGAAACCTTGCCCCACAACGTCATGACCAACGAGGTGAGCGTGACGATGAGCATGAACACCATGGGGATGTAGAACATCTTGTTATTCTTGCCGGCATTACCCAGCCATGCGCACACCGCGAGCAAACCGAGCGCTGCGAGCAGCTGGTTCGCCGCACCGAAGAGCGGCCACACGAGCTGGTAACCAGTAAGACCAAGACCAACCCCGAGCACCACCGTGATGATCGTTGCGACCCAAGAGTTCGTGATGGATTTGCGCCAACCCGTAAGCTCAGAGATGTCTTTGCCATGCGGGGTGAAAAGCTCCTGGAACATATAGCGACCAAGGCGGGTTGCCGTGTCGAGCGAAGTCAAGCAGAACACCGAAACCGCCAGAACGAGCAGCGCATAAGCAATGTCGGTTGCACCTTCAAGACCAGGGATCACTCCGAGCATTTGCGAAAGACCTGCCGCAAAGACCTGCGTGGGAGAAGCATAGGTGCCATCCATATAGCCAGTGAACACGAACGCAACCGCGCAGAGCGAAATGATCGCAACGAGGCTTTCCAGCAACATACCGCCATAAGCGATCGGCAGCGCTTGGCCTTCCTTGTCGAGCTGCTTTGAAGTGGTGCCTGAAGCAACCAGACTATGGAAGCCCGAGATTGCACCGCAGGCAATGGTGATGAACAGCGCCGGAAAGAGGAAGCCGCTTGCCGCAACCTTGGAATCGCCTGCTGCAGCAAACGCGCCCGTGAACGCTGGAATCTGAAGATCGTTCGAAGCGCCCATGATGCCTGAGCCGATGATACCAACGACCGCCAGGGCAATCATGCCGTAGAGCAGGTAACTTGAAAGATAGTCGCGCGGCTGGAGCAGCACCCACACCGGCGCGATCGAAGCCGCAAAGATATAAACGCCCACGATCATCATCCAAGAGAAGTTGTCGAGCTGGATGACCGGGAAATTGTAACCAATGGCAACTACTGCAATGATGATCGCGATCGCAGAGATGATGTTCGCTGCAGTCGGAATCTTACGGCCACGCGTAACGATGCCGTAGACGATCGCAACCACCACGAACAAGATCGAGATCATAGCCGTGCGCGAATTCGCAACGTTCGTGCCTGCTACCACCGCTGCGCGCGTTGGATCGTCGACGGGAACGGGAGTAATAGCGAACGTGCTTGCTACGATGGAGGCAAATGCTGCGACCACGAGCAACAGCGTAAGGTAGGCGAACACACAGAAGAGCTTCTTCGCGGTGTCGTCGATGTTGCGCTGAATGACCATTGCGAGCGTGCGGCCCTTATGGCGAATCGAAGCGAAGAGCGCACCGAAATCGTGAACGGCGCCGAAGAAGATGCCACCAATGAGCACCCAAAGCATGACCGGCACCCAACCGAAGATCGCTGCCTGGATAGGGCCGTTGATGGGGCCTGCACCTGCGATCGACGAGAAGTGATGGCCAAGCACTACATATGGAGCTGCAGGAACATAGTCCTTACCGTCCTGCAATTCATGGGCCGGTGTCTCTCGCTTCGGGTCAACGCCCCACTGCTTTGCAAGCCACCTTCCATAGAACAGATAACCGCACAGCAACGCTGCAATCGCAATTAAGAGGATAACTACCGCACTCATGTCTTTTTCTTCTCCTTGTGATCAAGTCTTTGATTCGATCGTTCTTCAAAAATAGAAATCGACATGCGTGGAACGACAAGCCCTTTTGACCCGTCGGCCCATACAGATCGATTTTTAGCACACTGATTTTAGAACAAGTTTGCTTCAAGCGTGTTAATTAATTCTTTGCCTTGAGGATTGGTGGTAATAGAGGAATCTGAAAGGTCGATAAGAGCCAATCGAAGGTCGGTCCACCCCTTCAATCCGAAGCTGAAGTTCTTGCGGAACTTCGTTTTTCTTACGAGTTCTTTCGCGTTTGCGTCGGCACTTTCAGCAACGATGACCAAGGAAAGGAACGTGGTCATGTGCTCACTGTTGAGTTCGATGAGTGAAAGGGCCTCGGTCTTCATGAAAGCGATCAGCCCTTCGAGCGTTCTCGTATCAAGATGCTCAAGTGAGCGGAACAAGACATGCTCATGGATGTTCGCACCCCAGATCTTCGCCTTCTTCGAGAGCACATACTGCATGCTCTCTGAATGGAATTGGGCATGCCCCTGAAACGTTTGGCCAGCAAGCTCAAAGGTATCCTCCACATCGAAGTAGCCTTCATGAGCAGCGAGCAATCGTTCTAGCAGCTCTTGCCGTTGTGCCATTTCACATCATCACCTTGCGGTCGTTGCTGAGTCCTTGCTTACCTTAATCCTAACAATCACTGTATGTTCCGTGAATATCTGGCTTTGAGACGAATCGGGGGGAGATTCTCTTAAAATTGTATAGTGAAAGATATAAGAGGTCGTAATGAAGAACGCTCAAGAACATAACGAATACACCGAAAAAGAAAATGATCAGCTGCGCACCGATGCACTGATGATGATCAATGCATTGCGCGCACAACATGGGGACGCAGTTACGCGCGTGATCTCCCACTTGGCCGCGTCCGATCAGTTCTCTGCGTTGGTGGGCGACAACATCGCACCTTATCGTAGACTCATGACTTACTACGAATGCGCGATGATGGAAGTTGAAACGAAATTCCGTGTGCTCGATGCCGAATATGGCCTGCAGCACGATCGCAATCCCATCGAGTCGATCAAAACACGTCTTAAGAGCACTGACAGCCTCTCGAAGAAGCTTACGCGCAAAGGGCTGCCGATTAGCGTCGATTCGATCGAAGAGAACATCAAAGATGTGGCAGGTGTCCGCGTGGTGTGCACCTTCCTCAAGGACCTCTATACCTTAGCAGACGCGATCCTCGCCCAAGACGATGTGACGCTTATCGAGCGGCGCGACTATGTAAAGAATCCGAAACCGAGCGGATATCGCAGCCTTCACCTCATCATCGAGATCCCCATCTTCCTTGAATCGGAAAAGCGTCTGATGAAAGTCGAAATTCAGCTGCGTACCATATCGATGAACTTCTGGGCATCGCTCGAGCATCAATTGCGCTATAAGAAGAACTTGAGCGAAGAAGATATAACTGCCATGAATACGGAACTTATCGAGCTCGCTGAGAACGCCGCCACACTCGACGCGCGCATGCAGGCACTGCGCAATTTCCTTGATCAAGCAGAATATATGAACTAGGCTTACTTTTCCAATGGTGTTGCACCCAGAGCTCAACACACAAAAGGAGGGCGATCGCTCGCCCTCCCGTAAGTCACTTAACAAGTGAAGATATGTTGCACCTCTTATGCGTGAGAGTGATGTGCACTACCAACCGTAACCGTTGATTCGTCGGTCGTACCGATAAGATCCTTTTCCATCTTGTCGATATGCTTGGTGTTGCGCGTGCGGCGAAGAACAACCGCTGCACCATAGATGATGGTGAGGATGATGCCTGCGATCATAAACCAGTGTACCCAGCATTCCTCGTGATCGAATGCAGCGAGCGGGTTCTCATCGTCAGCGATCTCTTGGTCAGGAGCTGCAAGCGGATTCTCTTCGTCAGGAATTACAACCGCAGGAGCAGCCGGAGTTGCAGCAGGCGCCGCAGGTGCAGCTGCCGGAGTTGCAGGTGCGGCAGGTGTAGCAGGCGTCGTTGCTCCACCATCACCAGGATTTGGCGTAGGGGTCGGTTCTGGGGTTGGAGTGGGATTAGGGGTAGGAGTCGGCTCTGGATTAGGCGTTGGCGTCGGATCAGGATTTACCGGATCAACAACCGTGCGCGCGAGAGAAAGGCTGAGTCCTGCTGATGCGCCTGTGTCTCCAAAATGAGCATTACCGTTATTTAAGCCATATTCGTAAGTGCCAATTCTATTTGCATTCTCTTCAGTAAGAGCCATGTTGTAAGTCAACGTATGCTGTGTGAAAGGCATGCCGCTCAAAGTCCAGGTGATAACACCATCACTGTATTCAACGGTGCCTGCACTTGCATTCAAATTATCGATATTGAAATCACGTGCATTGACGGGGATAGTGACTGTGTTGTTTCCGTAAGCTGCTGCGAATGCACTATTCATTGCATTGCCGAAAGACTCAGTGTCAGTGGACCTGTAAACATAGTCGCAGACATCATTCATTCTTTTTTCAGCATCTTCTGTGCCTTTAGCCGTTGGCGAATGGAGAACTCCATAAATCGGCACATTTAATTCGTTGATAGCGGCTGCAGCGGTTGTTCCGTATTGGTCGCCAGAAGTGCCAGCTGTTGGAGCACCATCAGAAAGGAATACAACAACGGTATTTCGATCAGCGTTAGCCTGAACAAGCTCTAAGGCTTTTTGCAAACCCAAACCGTAGTCTGTGTTTTCATTCAGAGAAGATAGTCCTTCAATATAGCTTGCTGCAGCTCCGGATTCTGAAATGAATCCTGAGCTATTCTGTGTTGCTTTGTTGTTGTATTCTCCGCCAAAAGAGACAATTGCTACACGACAGTCATATCCTGGCGTATCCAACAGTTTTCCGGTCATATCCATAAGCTTTGACTGCATGTCGTAGAAACGCGCATTGTTATCTTCCGTATTGCCGAGCTGAGCCATGGAAGCTGAAAGATCGGCTACAAAGATATAATCCATCTGCTTTTCGCCAGTGTAATAGGCATCAACTTTAACTTCTGCAACGCCAGCATTTTCATCTGACCAACGAGCTTGCTCCATAATTTGAGTACCATTGTCATAAGCGTTCCAGTTAGAGCTCTTGCCAACTTCGCCAGCTGCCCAACCCTCTTCAAGTCCTAACTCATTGATTACTTCGGCATTATCCAACTGGAACTTGCCAGCCAAGATAGCCTGTACGCGCTTCATGATCTCATCATTACTGCCGATGTAGCCCATCTTCGTCAAATCAGTAACAGTAAGGCCAGTGAGACTCGAACAGCCATAGAAAGCAAATCCACCGATGCTAGTCTTAACATTGCTTAAGCTGTCGATTGTTTGAAGGTTGCTACAATTCCAAAATGCATAGTTTGCAATGGAATCTATGTCGTTCATAGTAACGGTCTCTAGGCTGCCGTTATCCCAGAAGGCATACTGACCAATAGTCCCAATGTTAGTCAGAGTAGCATTCTTCAGGCCAGTTCTGGAGAAAGCGCAATCACGAATAGTCGAAACACCATCCAATTCGATAGACTCCAAACTTTTGCAATATTGGAATGCATACGAATCAATAGCCGTAACGCCCTTCAGCTCAACTTTACTCAAAGCGCTGCATTGCAGAAACGCAGACTGGCCGATGGTGACATTCTCTCCAGTTATTGATACTTCTTTAAGGTTAGCTTTGCCGGAAAATAGAGTAGCACCTATGTTTTTTACGTTGCTTATAGAGACCTTTTCCAGGTTGGCACAATTAATGAACATATTGTTACCAACAGTATCCATGTTTTTCAAAGTAACGTTTTTCAAGCTAGCACAACCATCGAATGTATTGACGCCAGCAAATGTAGCATTATCAAGAGTAACAGATGCCAGGTTCTTGCATTGATAAAAAGGGTTCGTTCCAAGTTCGATGTTTGCCAGAGTCACCTCAGTCAAACCATTACAAAAGGTAAAAGCGCTTCTTTCTAGTTTTTTTACCCCGCTTAAATCAATGCTTGTCAAACCTTCACACCATTGGAAAGCTTCCTCGTCAATCGTCCCAATGTTCTGCAACGTCAGCTCAGTCAGGTTTTTATTACCGTGAGCTACACTTTTTCCAACAACATCAACATTGCTCAAAGAAAGTTTCTTCAGATTATTGCTATATCTAAATGCTGTTTTACCAATGGTCTTTGCGTTCTTGACGATAGCTTCTTCCAGCTGACCGCAGTAGCTAAAAGCTCCGTCTCCAATATTGCCGTCAATATCGATATCAACGATCTTTACCTTGCCCTTATACTGTTGCACCATCGCGTTGGTGACATCTACCTTGCCACTGATGGCAAGGGTGCAAGAATTCTCATCGAAATCAACAGAATATTCAGGTGTTTCATCATTCCCATTATTAGAAAGATCAGACGTATCACCCTCGGCTTGTGTGCTGAGCTGATCTTCTGAAGCTGTGGCTTTCTCGGTTTGAGAAGTCTCTGTTGACTCCTGATCTGGAGCTTTGGACTGAGGCTCTTCCGATTTCTTCTCAGTTTCCGTGACTACTGGTTCGCTTTGCGCCGGTTCAGTAGTAACTTCGGTGTTCGTCTCTACCTTTTGTTCTTCAGCGAACGCATTGTCGCCATAGAAGAAGTTCGAGAACGAGAAGATGAGCGCAACAGAAAGAACCACCGAGATGATCTTTCCATGCATGGTCTTCTGCGCATCGAGTGCCCAATTGAGTACACGCATTTTTTCCTCCAAAACCTTTCCAACAACCCCAGTAGTAATTAGTAACAAAACTGTTATGAACTGGTAGAAGTTCGTGCGCGGTGCATACTTATCAATAATGTGTTTGCGCACGCGTTTATTATGACTATCTTTCTTGCAGCAAATTCCATTTTGACCGTTAAATGATAGAATAATGACAGGATAAATATCTCGAATTCGGCCTTGAACGGCACGATTCGCCACAATCAAAGGATTCCTTATGCCCCAAGCTCTTGAAGACATTGCTGCAATAGACGACCCTTCAGCCTCCACTTCCGAGGTAGTAGCCTACCGTCCGGAATGGCGCGACGAAGATATCGCTCTTGTCTGCGGAATCGCAAACGCTGGCGGCGGCAGAATCGTTGTCTCTTCCCCTATCAGCGATCGCGCAAAAAAGATGAAGCGTTTCAAGAAGCCTTTCGAGCGCATTCCCCAACTTGCTTGGCGAGAACTTGGCCTTACTTGCAGTACGGAACCCGTTATGAATGGCATGAACTTATGCCTCGAGATTCAAGTGCCTGCTGCTCCGCATCCTATTCGCTATGGAAACAACTACTATCTCTATAACGAAGGAATAAACAGCATCGTTCCTAGAGAGCTTTTTGATCGGCTGCTTGCTCCGAACATCGAAACACCCCAAGCGGCGACCGAAGTTACTCAAGCTCTTCGTGATGCGCAAGCGCCTGTCAACGAGCAAACTGTTCTGCAGACCACCGAAACCAGCATCGCTGATCGACAAGCAAACGAACAGGAAGGCGCTGCTCCATCTCCTTCTGCTGCTTCCCCTACTTCCGTTCCTCTGCAAACCACAGACCGACCTTCAACGAGACTTCGATCGCGGCGGCAAATCGTCTTGATATGACACTCACCGATGAATACATCTTGAAGGTGCTTGAAACGAATGGCCGCGTAACCGCCCTTCAAATAGCAAAGCTCTTAGCAATAAGTGAAAGCACGGTACGCCGCTCATTTCGACGGCTGCGCGAGTATGGTTTCATTGAGCGGATCGGCTCGAACAAAGCAGGATACTGGCGCGTGCTTCATAAATGAGGATTTCCGCTAAGAGAAAAGTGCCTGTTTGGAGCATGATTTTTTCTTTAGAACGTAAAAAGTTATGGTAAAAAATTACTAGAAATTTTGTTCGCTGTTGTTCGAAGGACCTGTTGCCGTTTTAGCGTGCAATAGGGGGAGGGGTACATTTATGAAGAAGAGCAACTGGCTTATCGTGGGTCTTTTTGTCGTAGCTTCCGTTATCTTCTTGGCCATGTGGTATGTTATGGGATTCAATCTCATCGACGACCCTCTCGATCTAGTTATATCTATTGTTTGGTGGGTCGTGATCATTGCCATTTGCTTGCTTATCCAGTGGTCTGAAAACAAGCGCCAGCGTTCTATTCGCACTACCCTGCTTGCTCCTGGAGTTCTGTACAATCCTGAAGTAGGTGTTGTCCAAGTTGCTCCTGGTCAGACTCATGCTCAAACCTTGGAGCGCATCCTGAGCAATCTCACCTATGGTTTTGATACTGAAGAAAACGCGAACGAGCAGCATATTCGTTTCAAGCAGATCGTTCGCTCGAAGAAGTTCGCCAATGATGGCGATACCTGGACTGGTGAGGTGGTCGATGTTGCAAACCCGAATCAGGTTCGCTATTTCCAGAACAAAGCAGAGCTTGCACGCTTGATAGATGTTGCCTAGTTTTCCACGCGTTCGCACGAATTCTTTTCAATAAATTCAAAGCTTATGATCCCGTGCCCGTCTTTTCCAAGGCGGGCATTTTTAGTCCTCATCTAGCGCGGACTACGTAGCAACTTCTTCCACAAAACCCGTGAACCTCTCCGCTATGCGTCGTAGTCCATCTTCTTTTCGAAGTAGCGACTGATGAACATGATGGGGAGCGTGAGGCAAAGATAGAGCGCTCCGAGCAGCAAGAAGCAACCGAAGAAATTATAGTTCGTGGCGCTGATCTCGCGCATGGTCTGGGTTAGCTCGATAACCGCGATCACCGAAAGTAGCGACGAGTCTTTTATGATGCTCGCAAATTGCCCGGTGAGGGCCGGAAGGATACGCGAGACCATCTGGGGCAATTCGACCGAGATCGCGCATTGCGTGCGCGAAAGCCCTAATGCCCGAGCCGCCTCGATCGGACCACGAGGCAGCGATTCGTATCCGCCGCGAATGATCTCAGCAATATAAGCACCAGCGAACACTGAAAGGATGAGGATGCCTGCAACTACACGGTTCTCAACACCCCACGCTGTACCAATGATGTAGTAGAACAAGTAGATCTGCGCGATGAGCGGCGTGCCGCGAATGATCTTCACGTAGAGATCGCAGAGATAGCGCACTGGCAAGAAACGAGCATTCTGCCCCAACGCTACCGGAATCCCGACGATCAGACTTCCAACGAGACTGAATAGCGAGATGAACACCGTAAGACAAAACCCATCCCAAATGCGCGCGCGGTATTGCACCACGAAATCGAAATTGAGTGCGATGCCTGCCATGGAAAGCGAAACGCCCACCACCGCAACAACAGCAACAACTACTACGAAGTAATTGAGTGCGCGCTTCCACGGAGCAACGGGGCTGTCCTTCGCTGCCATGAAGATATTGCTTTTAGGATAGCTGGTGCTCATGTGCGCAAGCCTTCAAATCGGAATGGTCATGCAGCTCCTAGAGGCTTAGGAGCTGCATCAAGTTACTTAAAAGTGTAGCGGTTCATCAAGGTTTTACGTGCACGGCTTGCAATGTTGCCGCATGCGGTAGTTTCTCGCATGACCCGTTACTGAACCCACTACCGAACAAACCGCGATATTGCAGCATCTGTGTTGCCCTTGCTCGGACTTGTTCGAATTGTTCGAATTACTCGAAATCGAAGAACCACTTGAAGTCGTACTCGTCGAAGGCTTTCTTCTCTTCAGCAAGATACTTCTCGGTCAAACGATCGAATTCGCCATCCTCTTTCGACTGAGCGATGAACTCATTCAGCTGATCGAGCAGTTCGGTCTCGCCCTTCTTCACTGCGATTCCCCAGGCCTCAGGATCCTGGAAGGGAATGAAGACTGCTTTGGTGGTGTCGGGATTCGCGAGGTTATTGCGATAGATCGTGAGCTGATCGTAGAGGAAGCCATCGGCCTTGCCCTGAACCACTTCGGTTACGCAGGCGCTCTCATCTGCCAAACGCACGATATCGGCATTGGGCAGATTCTTCGTTGCCCACACATCGCCGGTCGAGCCCGTCTTCACCGCTACCTTCTTGCCCGCCTGGTTCAAGTCGCTTGCTTCCTCGATGCCAGAATTTGCATTTGCCAAGATGGCAAGCTGGGCCATTGCATAAGGATCAGAGAAATCGACTGCTTCTTTGCGTTCATCGGTGATGGTCATGGAGCTGATGACGCAGTCTGCCTTATCGGTTTGCAGCGAAGGGATCAGGCCGTCCCATGCGGTGTTCTCGATCTTGAGATCGTAGCCATACTTATCAGCGAAGTCTTGCATGAAATCGACTGAAAGGCCCTCGGCTTCGCCCGCTTCATCCTTCGTTTCGAACGGTGGATAAGCAAGCTCCATTGCCACGGTCAAGACGGGTTTGCCGTTCTCGCCCACGGCATCGCTTGTTTTATCGCTGGTCTTTTCGGAGGAGCAACCTGAAAGCATGCAAAGTGCAAGCGCAAAGGCGGCAACTACTGCAAGCAACGCACGCCAGATTTTTCTTGTCTTTACGGTTGAAGTGTTCATGGGATTCCTTTCGCTTTCTTGTTCTGTATCGTTGTTTTACTGAATCGAACCTGAATTGATCTATTGAGTAAAAGCTACTGTGAGCTTGTTTTTTCTTTTTGATTTGCTGCGATGAAATTAGCTCTGATCTGGTTGAGCGTGGCGCACGTTATGGCAAAGGCATCTGCATCGATCCCTTCCATCTGAGTGCTTACCAAGGTGGTTGAGATCGTTTCGAACGTTGAACGAAGGCTCTTTCCTTTTGAGGTAAGGCTCACTTCGGTGCGTCGTTTGTCGATGCTGCTCTTTTGGGTTTGCACGTATCCACCCAGCACGAGCTTCTTCACGAGGGCGGTTATCGTTGACGGGTCGCGGTGGATCTTTTCAGAAAGTTCTTGCATCGTGACCGTCTCTTGCGCGAAGAGCGCCACCAAGATGTCGCCGTGCGATGGGACCAGGTCTCTGAGTCCTGCTTGTGAAAGAAGTGAGATGAGGTAGGCATTCGCCGCTGTGAGCGTTTGAGAAAGCATGTTCACGAATGAGCCCTCTGCAGTATTCGTTGTCGAGCTTGCTTCTGGTGCTTTTTGTTTGGCAGGGCTCTTGATCGTTGCTGAGTTCACCATGAAACCTCTTCCTACTTCTCCACGATCGCGTCGAATTTACATACGTGATGGCAATTGCCGCACTCATCACAGCGCTCGCCCAGAATACGATACGGGCTTCCCGGCACGATAGCCTTATGCGTGCATGCCTCCTCGCACAGACCGCATTCCGTGCAATCGTCGGTGATGTGAAAACCTGGCGCAATGAATGTGGCGCCGCCCCAGCAAAAGCGTTCACGAAGTATCTTGTGGTCGCGATTCACCATGTTGAAGTCATAGTCGTAAAGTTCGCCCCATGCGCGCTGCAAAACCAGCACAACGGTTTCGGGATACTTCTTGATGTCGTAGTCTGCAACGGCAAATTGCGGATTCGTTTTGATGAGTTGATCCGTTTCTTCGGTTGAAAGTTCGCGCACATCGCCGCTCACCCGCACCATATAGCCTGGCTGAAAGTGAGGCATGTTGTCCTCATCCCATTCGCAAGGCGCGGCGGTAACTTCGCCACACACGGAAAGCTTACCGCCCTCGACCATCTGGCGATAGAAGGGCTTGCCGGTCATGGTGCGCAGATAGAGTCCATTTTCGTCATGCGCGAAAAAGTGTGCGATGCGTGAATCTACCCCGCCTTTTCCATCGAGCGTAGCAAAGCTGCAACACCCTACTTTGTCGAACAATTCATATACTTCTGCGATCGAAAGCATCTTGGCTCCTTTCTGAAAGACTGCTCTTTTTACGGTGTTTGGCTACGAATTTGATTGTGGCTGGTCAAAAAGAGTTCGACGAGTTTCGCGTGGTCCTTCTTTGGAAAGCGCTACCCTGTTGGCAACGATACGGGCGATCTCTTCTGCGTGTTCCCGCATAAGGTCGCGTCCGAACATTTCCGTGTTGTCTTCAGATACGTTTGAAACGCTATTAGCATCGATGAAGAAATTGCCTGCTTCGGTCTCGATCACGTCAAAACTGCCGAACGTGAAACCGAGCGTTGCAGCAGCTGTTTCGCAATCTTTCACGATTTCTGGCGAGATATCAGGATAGAGCTGATAGGTTGAGCCGAATCGGTAGGCTGAAAGGCCGTTATCAGCCACCCCGCGCTTCACCACCAGGGCGACCTTGCCTCCGATGATCTCAACACGCGTGATAAACCCACGTTCAGGCGCGATATAGTGCTGAACGATGAATTCGCGCTCAGGCGCTTGAGAGAGGAAGTTGAGCGCTTCCTGCTCGTTTTGCACGATCGCAGTATCGACCGTGCGGCCACTGCAAACTGGCTTGATCACGCAAGGATAGACGAACGCGGCTTCGTCTTCAGCGATTAGCTCCTGCGGTGTTCCTTTGGCGTAGATACGTGGTACCGAAATGCCTGCTTCGTGAAGTGCGTCAGTAGAGGCAAACTTGTCGATCTCGTAGGCGTGGGCGCGCGGTTCGTTGATGAGCAAGATCGAGGTGTCCTCGATAGCTTGGATGAGTGCGCTCATATTGTGCAGTGCTTGTTCATGTCCGCGATTGAGCGCACTTGCGAATACACGGCTTACCAATACATCGCACTTAAGCGCTGCATCTATGCTGTTTGCCTGTTGCATGTTGATCAGTCGAACGTCGTGCGTGATGCCAGGCAGCGTTGCTTTTAGCGCACTGGAGATCTCAGCGCCAAGTTTATGGTCCGACCATTCATCAGATTCGAATAAGACACCGACTACGAGCGGCTCTTTCATCATGCTGTTATGTTCGTGCAGCTGAATGGCGTTGTCTTGCTGCATCTTTTCTTCAGATGCCATGAATTCCCTTTCGATAAAAATACTTTGACATCAAATTAAATTTTCTCGATATTACTTTGATATCCAACTATTGTCAAATGCGGATCTCTCTTTCTCGCGGTAACGAGACACTTACGTAAGGCTTTCAGCTTTGTGCTTCTACTTGATTGCTCGTTTTGAGGAGACTAGGGTGAAAGTGTTCTTGCAGAGAAGGTGACAAACTACCCGGTCGTTCGTCACCTTAGTAGAGAGCAAGGGATACCGAAGAGCCCGAGACAAGATGACGAACGACCGGGTAGTTGGGACTGCGGACGAAAAGTTGGACCGCTGATCGGTCCAGGAATGGAGTCCGCATG
>OGRE01000096.1_pt1 | contig 106374 bp, 86 predicted proteins | sample 1553421 | NCBI WGS metagenome assembly OGRE01 (sample SAMEA2580076, study PRJEB22360) | human gut metagenome | biome: human gut; feature: human-associated habitat; material: faeces | place: Denmark | collected 2008/2010 | reverse complement strand
GATCCGCCGCGCCGAGGAGTGTCGGCTGACATCGGAGCAGCAACGGTTGATGGCCTTCGCCGCACCTTTGCTGGTCTACAACGGCGAGTGTGTGGATGCCGTCGAAAGCGAAGTTGCTCCTGAAACCTATCGCGCGCAGTTGCAGAGCTGGTGGGACATTACGGATCGCGACTCGACGCTCGGAATCGTACGATGGCTCCTCCACGAGGGACACCATGCCGATGCCGATGCAGCGCTGGCGCTCATGCGCGGTGACAGGCCCGGAGCTGGGGATCCTGAGGAGAAGGCCGAAGATGTGCAACTCATCGCGGAGTGCATGATTGAAAACGATTGCTGCACGGCCGATACGCTGCCGCAGACGGCCATCGCTTGGGATCTGGTGCGCATCGCCAACCTCGGGCGCTGGGCCTTCCATTGCGGTTACCTCTCCGAATCGGAGATGTGGCGGGTGATGCAGGTGGCCGCCGACGCCGCCCGCGAGAACTTCGCTTCGTGGGAGGAGTACGGACGCAGCTTTGCCTTCGGTCGCGGCGTCTGGCACGGCGACGAAGAGGAGTGCCAGACGGCATGGGAGATCGTCTCCGAGTTGTTCGAAAACGAGGCGTCGCCCTGGCGGCAGATCCCGTGGAACGAATAGGAACGCAAAATTCGCGAAGTGATGGAACGGGGACTCGAATTCTATATCATGCTGGCCGCCGTGGCGGTCGGCGTCTTGACGTGGCTCTACCGTAAAGGCAGCAAGATCTGGACAACGGTGCGCAAGCTGCGTCGGGCCTTCAAAGAGATCTGTCTCAATCCGAAATCGACGCTCGATGACGAACGGTGCCGCCAGCTGGCCGTCGGGGCGATGTACGCCTCTCAGCAGGGGGCGTGGCAGAATTCGCTGGAAACGGGAATCGTCGACGTGCTACCCGAAATTCTGGGCGACTGGTGGGGCATCGGCTCCGCCGAGGAGGCTCGCGGGCAGTTGGACTACCTCTGCGAAAAGGGATTCCGTTGCTGCTGGCCCACGGTGCTGGAGGCTTTCAATCTCGACGACCGGGACAGGCTGGATGCCCTGCTCCGGCGGCGGATGGCCACGCAGGAGGATTACGACAAAGTAACTTCGCAACTCGAAAATCTTCGGGAGACCTTCGACGAACTTATGTCGTGCGGCGTCGTCGCCTCGCAAGAGGAGCTCGGGCGCTGCGGCGTGACGGGCTGGGATGCCGGGCGCATCGTCTTTCTGGCGCGTGCCTGCTGCGAGATGGGCTACCTCTCCGAGGAGGAGGCGTGGCGCTACATCGGCCGGGCCGACGCGTTGGCGCACGAAGCGTGCGGGTCGTGGCGCGAACTGGCGATGAGCTACCTCCTCGGTCGCTCGTTGTGGGGCGGCAAACGGGCTTACAACTCGGTGATGAAGAAGACGGCCGACGTTTTGCTGAGCGACCCGAAGAGCCCGTGGATGCGCTATTCATGGTAACGGCCGGAGACCGGACAAGCCGAAAAAGGCATGAAAGCCGCATTGAAATACCCGGTCTTCTATCTCGACCCCGCGGAACATACGGTCTATGTCTTCTGGCGGGAGGAGAACGTGACGACGCGCCGGCAACTCGCCGAGGCTGACGGTTGGGCCGGACAGGAGGCGGTCGACGCTTCCGGACGGCGGTATGTCATCCGCCGCTGTCGGGAGATCGGCCCGGCCGACCGACGCATGATCCGCTACGAAACCGACTTCGAGAAGACCGTTCGCGATTGTACACTCGGCGAACTGCAGGCGTGGATCGTCCGCGAATATCCCCGGTCGGAGTGGTTCGGGGAGTCGTGCTGGCGCAATACCTCCGATTTCCGGCGGGCGATCTTCCGTTGCCAAAGTTTCGAGGAGCTGGCTCGGATGTTTCGCTGCCGACCCGAGGAGGAACCCTCCGTCCGGCGCGACATCGTGCGCTTTCTGGCCGTATCACTCGTTATCGGGCTCGCCATCTGGCTGCTGGCCCGATACACGTAATCAAAATCTTACAAACCATGAAAATCCGACATCTAATCGCATCCGTCCTTTTGCTTGCGGCCTCGGGCTGTGCAACCTCCCGCCGCCTTGCGGAGATCGAACCGACCTTCGCAGCCACTGAATCGACCTGGCTGCACGGCTCGGAAGATGCCGATGTGGTGAACCGTCGTCTGAAGCCTATCGAACGTCCGCAGGTGCGTTTCGAGGTCGAACGGGCCGTGTGGCACGTCGATTCGGCCTGGGTGGTGGTCCGCGTGACGATTCCCCACCGCTCGATCCGCCGCAGCGAGTGTTTCAAAGCCATGAGCGTTCTTCAAGTTCCCGAGGGCATCATGGAACTGGGCGAACTGACACTCGACTCGGGCCATTTCACTCCCGATAAGGAAGATGAGGGCGTGGATGTGGCAACCCGTCCCGGACGGATGCAGAATCTTTATCTCTCGTGGCGCTTTGCTTGGGACGAGCGCATGCGCACGAATGCCTTCATCGCGGTCTTCCCAAGCTTGACCGACGGCCGCCACCTGTTCCGGTATCTGCCCCTGATGCTGCCGATCTTCTGGTGCGACGATTCGAAACAGGAGTTCTTTTGGCCGCAGTCGGCCGGGATTCCCGAAGAGACGCTGCTGGAGTGCTCGCCCTTCAAATCCGCTGTCGGACGATGACGGGAGGAGTCATCCGGGGAAGACTCGGACTGCTGTTCCCGCTGATACTCCGGACAGGAAATCTGCGGAGCGAAAAAGTTCCTGCAGGAATCCGGTTCGACCACGACCTCGTGCCGCACGGCGTCGCCCGGGTTGTCATGTCCGCGCCGCCGCACCGGAAAGCGACACAGTATGCTGCTATCTCTCGATCGAAGCTGGGCGGCCGCGTGCTTGGGGGGGGCGACTACGAGATACTGCTTTCCAGCAAACCGGCGCACAGACCGTACGCCGATGATCGTTACGAAAGAGGGTACGCTGCTGGCATGGATCCGAGGCACCTGTTCCGAGCAACGAGCCGCCGGCACGGTGACACACCGTGCCGGCATGTCTGTCGTTTCTCTCCCGCTGACAAGGGCGAATGCTGTTGTTTAATAAACTAAGCCTCTGTCAATTTAATTGATTGACAGAGGCTTAATATCGGTTTTTCGTGCTTAAAAATACACTAATATTCCTCCTTGTTGAAGAAATCTATCTACATTGATTATCAATACATTATATCGCAATCACTGAAATTTGCGCAAACAAACCGCACCGTCTGAGACGGGTTGAGGCGGTGGGAGGAAATGGTGGACAAACATACCATAGGTATTATTAAACTTCATTGGGATAATAAATATCTAAAGTTATTCATTAAATTTATACCTTCTTTTTCTTCTTCAAGAGCCAATGCAACCCTTGAAAGTTCATCTGAATGTGTGTCCTTAAAATGAGTAAATGGGCTATCTGTTTCAAGCAGCAAGCGTTCTTTAGGTATTGATGTCAAAAAGGATTTAAACTTTTTTGAAGTCATCATAACCCCATTAACAGAAAAAAAGAAGCCTCTTTCTATTGCATAATGCAATTCTTCTTTAGTCCCAGTAAACCAATGAAGAATCGGTTTGAATCTAAAATTGTCGCCGACTATTTCCAATACTCGTTTTGCTGCACAACGAGAGTGAATTGTTATTATCTTGCTACTATCATATCGACATCTTTCTACAAGTTCGCTAAAGAAAGCAATTTGTTCTTCTTTATGAGTGGTATCAACAAAGTCTAATCCAACCTCTCCAATATACCGTGCTTCTGATAAGAACTCCCACATTAATGGAATTTGCTTCTTATAAAGATGAAGTAGCTCTGGGTGAAAACCTAAAGCAAATCTAATATACTTACTTGCTATCTCAATTGATTCTTTCCTATATAAATCAGGAAGATTAGTAACTGCTATAGTATATATTTGCTTTTCTTCTATCTCACGAATTGCCTCTGATTTGTTTTTTTGTAAATCGAGATGAAAGTGCGTGTCGTATAAATATCCCATTAAAATAAATCTATAAAATCCTTTAACTCTTTTATTCCTCTCTCATAAAGATTGGCATAATCCTGTTGATTGTTTTCAATTGGGCCAGACATCTGAATTGCCGCCATACTATCCTTAGGAATAGATAAGCCAAGTTTGTAAGATTGCAACACTTCTTTACCTGTTGGTGTATCATAATTGTGACGATAACATGAGGTATCCTCTAAATGCGCTGCTTTAATAGCTGCCCTACGAATTGTACATGGCAAACACTCACCACAATGTCCAGCTTCATCTCCAGACCAACGACCTTGATCCGGATGCGAACATGATAACGTATTATGATAGTGTCCGTTCAAGAAATCTTGATCTAAACATGTTGTCATCATCTCTCCTTTAGTTAAAAACTGGAAAGGATTTATTAAAGTAATATCTAAACCGAGTTTTGTTATGAGTTGTTGCAATAGATCCATAAAATATGGATGTGTAGTGCGGGTACTTAAACTACCGAGACGCATAACTGTAAGAGGTATATTTAATGAAATAACTCCATTCTCAGGAATATATAAGTCAACATGATGATTCATCCCAGATGCAACAGCAATAGCATGTGCAAAGAACATTAATGAACGAGACCTCGTAGTGTCCTCTTTTCCATCTTGAACAGCAGCATAAAAACGGAAAAAGAATTTTTGTTTTACATTATAATAGGTAGACAACGAGCTTACAACATTATCTTGGTATTTCTTAACGCCTTTTCCACCGCCATAATGACTAATAAATAATGGTTTTTTACCGTCTTTAAGTAAATTAATCGCCCCGATGAAGGAGTCCAAGCCCCCTGACAACATACAAAACACATCTGTATCTATTTTCTTGACAGAGCGTCTATACCTATGTCGTCCTTTTCTATAATTGTATTCTTCATCTGTCAGAGGAATCCAGCTGCGGAAATGTAATATCCAATGATCTCCAGTAAGAAAGTTCAAGGCATCGGTAAGTGTTTTCTTACAAGCTTCCCATTTCACCTCATCCTTTACTGGTATATATAATTCGAAATAGCGAGTCCATGCATCATTCTGATCTTTACGTTTTACTTTTCTATCAGCATAAAAAATCATCAATGATATATAGAATAGGTCAAGTGCATCATTTGAAAATCTACACGGAGTTATATAAGTTTGCTTTTTACCTCCTACACGTGGTTTCCAAAATGTATAACGAAAAAATGACGAATCATTAATATTAACTGTTGCAGAATTAGCAATCCTATAGCTATCTTTATCAGAGAGCGTAAAAACAAAGCAATTTCTCATTGTAACTCCTCCATTTGTTTATATGACACATCACATAGAGCTTCCAAAGCTCGATTGAAATCGGAAGGGTTCATTCCTGTTCTAACCAATTTAGGAATTATACTATCAACAATACCATCAATATAATATTTTATATTCTTTTCCAATTCACGCAACTTTGTAGTGCTCGTACACTTCTTAAGTGCAGTTTGCTCGGATTGTAATATAAGTTTATCAAATATATAATGCTTCATCAAGCCTCCGATGAGTCTTTGTAGTAATTCTTCATTGAAACTATCCAACCTACTGAGATCAATATTCGGATCAGCTGCTACATCTGCAAACGTTTCTTGTAGTGCAATGTTGACTAATGAATCCTCTAAATCATTGGGAACAGGAGTTATAAAGTTACATATATCGCGAAATATATCCTTTGTTGGCCGGTCATTGAATTGGATGCCAGCTTCTTCTAATCTTTTACGAATTACATCTGGAGCTCCTGCGAAATAAGAATAGATTACACCAGCAGTATTCCTAACTTTTACAGCCTGACGCGTCGCATTAGTGTGTCCACCGAGAGCTTTCGTATAATTTCTTATAGCACTCTTAACATTACGTCCGCTTCTATTATTCATGGCTTTACTAATAGAACTACGAACGGTTCCCCAAGTAACTGGTTGTATAGGAGACTCTGAAAGTTCATTCTCCTTTGGGTTGTCTGAAGGCAGTTCTTGCTCCGGGACATTTTCAGGAGAATTATCTAATTCAGGTATTTCATCGGGATTATAATCCGATGGTAACAATTTTTTCGGACCTTTATATAAGTTTGATGTTCCCATTATTTTAGTAATTTATTTAATTGAGAACCTCTCTCAATGGTTGATTTTAGTTTTTGGTTAGTCATAAGGTAAGCAATAAATTGCTTTGACTCTTCAGAATTAAGTTTTGATATAAAAGGAGTAAGTTGACCATAAGATGGCACGTCATACTGACTTGCTGGGATATTCATCAAATTATTCAATGCTTCAGGAATCATTCCTACTTTCACACTAAAATCAGCATAGGAACGCAGTACCTCAACATTCATTGTGGAACAATTTTCAATTATTGCAAATAATTCTGATGCAATAATAGCTTTTTCTCCTGGAGCAATACCTTCCACCAACTTCAATGCTTCTTGTCTATTTGTCTCAGTACCATCCGCCAAAGAATCATAACATCTTTTAGCCGTAGGGCTCAGTTGATCGAGGTTAGATTGGCCATATCTATTTTTTATGGAAGAAAAATATACATACTCTTCTAATTTGGCATCACCAATTCGAGTGTCATTATGTATCCATTCTTTTACCCAATCTTTGTCTTTCCAATTGAAAAAAGGATTATCATCATTTAATTGTTCACCATTTTCAAAGACTTTGAATTGTTCTCGATTCGTTGGTTTTATTACGGCTTTAAAAAATTCTGGATTAAAATATTCGGCAAGCATAAGCTTAGCAAGAATATTCCTATCCAAATCCACTTGTCTTGCTTTAGCTAAATTTAAACGCATATATAGCATATTCAAAAAGCGCTTACATTGCCGTGGATTACCATTTATACTTGGTGCTAAAACGGAAGAAATCTGTCGCGAAAGAGCCATTTCATCCCTACAAGAATCAGCTATTGAATTTGCCTTTGCATTAATGAGTTCCATCGTAAATTCTTCATCTGGCTTTAATGAATAAATTGCCGAAAGCAATTGATTAAAATCTTTTTTATCTTCAAGGCGTTTTTCTAATAGAAGACAAGAAAGATATTGATTAACCTCTGTACGATTGAGTTGTGGAATAGTTATTGGGTACTGTATTACTTTTTCAAGATACTCTTTCCCAATATCCAAATTGTTTCCAGGCACTTCTTTATATTTACTTTTAATAGCATACTGAATCAAGCGTTCATCTGCGCCGATGATGAAAGATGTTCCTTCTACAAAAAGGAATAAGCGCATAGCTTCAAATACTTCAAGTATGGTGTCTGGTTGACAGCGGTCTAATTCATCAATAAAAACGACCACATTTTCAACTTTACTCATTTCAAGCAAAGTCTTAAACTCATTCCTGAAATTTTTTACATCAGTACGAGTATTTTCCTCCTTTTTAAATTTTTCAAGTATTTCCTCTATTTGCTTGGCATCTATTCCCCCAGATGAGTTCTTGATAGATGCAAGGATACTACTAAGCGTCAGGTCTGCAAGAGCACCTATGCCACCTGCAATCAGGAAATCCATTCCCAATTTAACACCTTTGCTTATAATTTTCTTAAAATCTATCTTCTTGATAAGTTCCTTTGCTTTTTCAGCCACTTTTGGACCGAATCTTTTCTCATCGGCAAGGGCATCCAAGATAGTTCCACACAAGGAGGTTTTTGTATCTTCGTAGCCTTCAAATAACCAACCATTAAATTCAATACAAAGAGACTTCTGTTTTGATGTGCCATCCTTTCTCTTTCCTTTTTGATCGCATTCCTCAATCTTCTTTTTTGCGAGTCTCATTAAAGTAGATTTTCCACTACCCCAATCACCATATAAACCAATAGTAGACGGGGATAGCTGTCGATTGGTCGCAATGTCCACAACCATATCTACCATATATCCAAAGTTCAGGTAGTCAATTTCAGTCTCTTTATCTGGCCACATATATTATTACTTTTTTATAATCCAAAATCATTCGGTTCAAATTCAATGTTTATCCCATCTTTCTTCTTGTCATAGAAAATGATAGGGACATTGATAACTTCTGCCAAAAGTGCTTCCTGCTTATACGTAATAGATTTAATTTGAGCAGGCCGATTATTTACATAACCATCTATGCCCTGCGCTTCTTCTTCAATGGTTGCTAAACGATATGTAGTATTGTATTCGCGAGCCAAATATGCCAAGATTGCTTCTTGAAATTTTAATCCACAATATGTTTTGGTATAGACCAAATCCTTTACCCACGATTCAACCATTGGCTTGTCAATAAGAGTAAGTGCATCTTTCATTTCTTGCAACTTAGACCAAATTTTTTCTGTTGCATTATTTACTGCATTTGGCTGTTGTGCAGAGTACCATTCTATCCACTCTGTTAAAGACTTTCCAGGAAATGCTTGAATCAGTTCTGACATTTGACCAACAACTGCAGGTCTTGTTCCCTGTGCATTACTATTCACAAGGTTAATGATCTGTGTTGTGTATTTAGGAAAATCATAAGCTTCCGCATTTGAAAGTTCCTCAACAGTTTGATTGTAAATTTTCTTTTTCATATCTCGACTACTTTTATAATGTAAAACCATCATTATGCTCATATAAAAAGCCCTTTTTCCTCGTTTATATAGAAAAAAGGGCGTGGATGAGATTATTGGTACCAAGGCTTAGCACTGCCCACTTCAGACAACAACCTCACTATCCACACCCTATATGGCGTGAACATCCGTTGTCTTGCCTGAACTGAAGTTATGTTGAAGTGCTAATTCTGATACTCAGTCGAGTCAAGGATATTCTTATATGTAACTATTTCATTTATTCATACTTGTATTAATTTACATTCTTATCCTCCACAACCGATCCAAATGTATTTGCCTTTACGTCAATCTGTTTATTCAGTTTATGTACATCAACAAAACGGAAAGGCAACTGATCAATGGCAGATTCAATATCTATTCTTTCTTTGTCCACTTCATGATGAAATGTACATTTGGTGGTTTGCATTACCTTTTCTCGGTAATAATCCATAAAGTTAGGATTTATTTCATAACCAATAGAATTACGATCAAGATTTCGAGCTGCAAGAGCCGTAGTACCGCTACCCATAAATGGATCTAAAATTGTATCCCCTACGAAAGAGAACATTTTTATAAGACGTTTTGGCAGTTCCACTGGAAAAACGGCAATGTGTCCATCTTGGCGTGCACCATCAAAAGTCCAATGCGAAGAGAAATAGCTTTGCCATTCTTCATCTGTTAGTTCAGACTTCCTATGTACTGAATTACTTACAACTGAAGCTTTTCCTCCCTTTTTAAAAAGAAGAATATGTTCGAAATCAATTTTAACTATACCATTACGAGGATATGGATAACTACCCATTACTTTCTGTCCTCCAGAGGTATGGATATTTGTAGGCTTTTGCCATACAATGCTACCCATATAGTCAAAACCGATAGTTTCGCAGAAACGAATTATTTCAGAATGGATTGGTATCACTTTATAGCGTCCATAATAGGCAGAACGAGCAAATTGGTCACCAACATTGATACATAACCTACACCCATTTGATAAAACACGATAACACTCACTCCACACAAGGTTAAGATTATTAATATACTGCTCATATGTATCATTGAACCCTATCTGCTCATCTGAACCATAGTCCTTTAATTGCCAATATGGTGGCGACGTAACTATAAGTTGCACTGAGCAATCTGGTATCAGTGACATACAACGGCTATCTCCATTGATGAGTTTATGTGTGGTAGGCTCAATCATATCTTAAATAGTAGTGAATTTCCGTCATTAGGGACATATTCGTTAATGGCTACATCATCAAAATAAGTACATTCGTAAGTCAGAGTTTTACCTGTCTTAAGCATTATATTATCAAGATAGTATAAATTAATGTCCACTTCTTGCGAAGTCATCACTTTACACATCAAATTAGAATTCTCATACTTTACTTTCTTACCTTGTTCCTCTCGCTCCTTAATGAAGTCCAAATGTTTATTATAGCGATCAGTTATGAGGTCATTCAACATATCAATTTGCAGTCCTTCAATATTATTACGAATAGAGGGTTCTAATGCCTTATCAATATCCACCCCAATACTATTGCGACCTGTAAGCATAGCTGCAATAGTTGTTGTCCCAAGACCAAAGAAAGGATCAAGTACCATATCTCCTTGTTGTGAATACATATTTATTAGACGATATGGAATCTCCAAAGGGTAAGACGCATTGCGTTCGCGAGTTTGTGAGTTATTTATCTTCTGTTTAACACCCTTTATTTCCCACAAATCTGAGAACCATTTATTACGTTCTTCCCAGAAAAACGAACTATTGCGACGAATGGCTTTGTCCGAATCATTTTTATAGTCGCGTTTACCACCTTTTCGAAAGACAAGAATCCATTCATGTTCTAAAGTCACATAGGCTCCACAAGGCAACATTCCACTACCCATGAACTTATTTGGAGCATTAGTCTGTTTACGCCATATAATATTGGGTAAATTAATAAATCCAAGTTTCAGACAGGCTTCAACGATACGAGTATGATTGTTATAAAGTTGAAATTCTTTGTTAATAGTTCGAGTAGCATCACCAATATTCACACACATCAACCCGCCGTCTTTAATTACACGATAGCATTCTGCCCATACCTTATCAAGTTCTTGATGCATCAATTCAAAAGCTAATGTAGGATTGTTACTTAAAGCGTTAGAGATAGTTGGATTCTGCATAGCCATTATCTCATCCCACATCTCAATCATTGGATATGGAGGAGAAGTAACTATCAAGTCTACAGTTGCATCATTAATGCACTGCATATTCTGCGAAGAAGCAAAGTATATAGAATGTGTAGTATGCATTTCTTATAAAACTATTACAATACAGTCATCATAATCTTTTGAGTATCTGTAGGAATAAGCAATTCTCGAACGTCAACTTCAAGAATACGAGCAATTTCCACCAATGTGTCGAGAGTGGGCTGAGTGGTGTTTGTACACCATTTACTTACCGTTGCCTGATCTTTACCAATTCGGTCGGCCAACCACTTATTGGTCTTTTTCTTCTCAACGAGAATTACTTTTATTCTATTGATGTCTGCCATATATTATAACATGTATGTTTGTGCAAATTTAATGATTCCTTTTCAGAATACAGTTCCCTACACACAAAAATATTTCAAAGGGGATGCATTATTTTGCGTATTATTCAAGTAATTTATCTTCTCCTATAACTATTCTTCTCATCTTGCTTCTTTACCGTCCCAATTGCAAACATCAAGCATCTCCTCCTGTAGGCTTCTTCTTCCTCGTCAGGTCTGCGACCGTCCCAGCGAAGGTCGGAAGAGGAGTTGCCACCGCCACCACCGGAAGACACACTGATGGGAGTTCCGCATATAAGGGCATCGGCAATGGTGAATATCTTTATGCGAAGTGAAGGGTTAGCAAGTTGGTCAAGGATTGTCTCTAATGTGGATTTCAGGTTATCATTGTTTTCAGTAAGCGATTTGACATCATTTCGCAATTGGTATAGTTCACCATAATCCGCCAAAACATTCCGCTGGGCGGCTTCCACCTGCCGAGCAGCATCATTTCTGTTTAGAGATTCTATTTTGCGAACAATCTCGGTAAATTGTTGAGCGATATGCCGGTTCTGGTGTTCCACCCATTTGTCCGTACCGAACAAAGGTACTTTCTCTGTAATTTGAGGTGGTATAAAATCTACCTTGTGATTACGGAACGGTTGAATAACCGAACGAGCGTTGGCGGCATCTTTAATCAGCTGCTCCAATTCCTGTTCTTTCGCATGGAGTTTATCGGATTTGTCTTCAAGTTTGGAGTGATATTCAGAAATCTGTTTCAGTATCTCGGACTTTCGTGACTCGTATTCTCTGAGTTCAATTTGACCGGAAGCCAAAGACTTGTCAATTTCTTCAAGTTGTGTTTGATAGTTATAAATTTGAACCTCCAATTTCTGTATCATTGTTTGAAGTCCCTTGACCGCTTTCTCTGCCTGCTTTGCCTCTTTGGTGAGTTTGCGGATATAATCGCGTTTATGAAGGTGCTGCACATTACGCCCGTCAATACTGTCTCCACGTTCAAGACCGTATTTACTGCCAACCTCTTCATATAGTGATGTATGCATTCCCCGAAGAATCTGACCATACTCATAACGGTTCTTGCCAAACTTGGCAGACCACATTACGCACTCACGACCACTTTTGATGCGTTGTCCTACTGGAACAATCAGGGCGTGAATATGCGGACTGCTTTCGTCAAGATGCACCTGAAATCCGACAATGTTTTCCTGCCCGTACCGTTTGGCACACCAGCCATAGACATCTTTCGCCCAATGTTCAATTTCCTCGCACCGATGCAAATGGCTGTTGTCTGCATCCTTTTCCAAATTGACGGCCTGATTGCCGAAAGCCATTTCAATAGTCCTGTCGTGATTGCCCCCGAAAATAAATCTGGCGCAACAATTCGGCTGAATCTTGCTGTCCGGCTTGAATGGTTTCCAGCCCAATTCTGACAGACGCTCCTGCAAACGGATTTCGAGCGACTTTTCACTATAGCCCAACGGATGAATCTTTCCATCAGAACCAATCTCGAAATTCAACTTCATTCTCGTCTTGTCATAATTGTTCGTGGAGTCTTGATTTTTCCTGTCAATCTTGTTATCGTTCCAACGCCGTTCGTTCTCGTTTGCCTCTGCCGAGCTGAATGACTTGGCAGCTTCAACGTGCATCGCTTGTTTTATATCAGTATTCATAATGTCTTTCTTAAAAGTGTTTTTAATAATTGGAGCTTGCTCCTGTGCCAATTCACGCAGGGTGGCAATGACCGGATTTTATTGCCGTCAGGCAAAAAGTCCTTATTGTGTTATGGACTTTCTGTAAACTCCCGGAACAAGTTCCTCCGTTATTCAATAAGTTCCAATCCGAGTTCGTCAATAAGCAACTGTAAAGCAGGGTTACGCTGAATCATTTGCTGGAGTATCTGTCGTTTGGATGGCGAAAGAAGAAAGAAGTCTGCTATGTCCAATCCCTGACAGCACTGTTCCTCAGTCGCTATCCGTTCCAAGATGTCGGACACGGAGACTTTCTTGCATATTTCTGATAGCATGGCTGACTTCGCTTTCCATTGTTCGGTCGCACCTAAATCCGGTAATAGAGTAACATTCCTGTCTCGAAGAACCTGCATTGCCTCGCGATTAAAACAGCCGTTCTTGCCACCAGTTGCAAGCCAAATATAATCGGGAATAAAGTGGCTCATGATAACAGCAGTCTTCTCACTCTCAACAAGCATCACGGGAGAAGAGGCTGAACTCTTCAACAAATACTCTCCAAACAGACATTGCTTCAAATGGAAATCCGGCATACGCAACTCCGAATGTGCCCAACTGACAAAGGCTTGAGGTTCTTTTATTCGATGACCGGTTTCGGGATTATAACACATAATCTTTCCAGTTCTGACCAAACCATTCATATCAATCTGCCAGAACACAGCCGAACCACCCCATTTTGCAGATGTACCGATGCGATATAACTGGAACAAACGTATGGTTTCTTCTTCGCCAAACACATTGCATAGATACCGATACAAAGGGTTGATTTCATAGTGAGATAAACTTTTATCCACATAAGATGAAGCGATGTATGAAGGAGCAATGCAAACGGGCTTCTTCTCAACGGACTTACAGGCAGTAACCCGGAATGATTCACTCACACTTTGATTCCGACTTAACACATCAGGATAGTCATTAAAGTATTCTTTCGGAGTATAGTGATATCCACAGCTATTTTCGTGATCACACTTCCCGACATTGTCAGGAAAGACAATCTTTCCTTCTGCATCGACATATTTGACAAAGCATCTTGGCTTTCCACAATTTGGACAACTAATCTTGCTGCCGTATTTGTATTTCTGCAAATGGAATCTGTATTCACTCATGGCTATCCGAATTGATTTGAGTTGCACTCTGCACTTTTGCACTTTGGGAAGATTGCCCATTATTCTTGTCCGATGAAAGTGCAATAGTGCAAGGTGCATTCATGTTTTCTAATGTAGTCTTCCGATATACACCATGATGAATCTTCTCTATAAGAGGATTCTGAAGTCGGCATAACTGTTCCAAGGCATAATAGACAGTACGTCGTGACATTTCAACTTTTTTACCAGCAACAATGGCATCACCTGTTGAAAAGGTTTCTCCGAGCAACGAGAGCCATGCTTCTCTGGTTTCACCGATACTATCTGAAACAATGATTTCCTGAATCCTCCTGTAAGTCTCCTCATAGTAATCAACCATTCTGATTGCAGCTTTCACAGAAGACAGTTCCACATATTGCATATCCGCTTCATCAACAGCCCATTTCATAATTTGAAACAGCAAAGCCAAACGCGCTGCGTGACCATTGAGTTTCATTTTCCGGCTTTCAACTTCTGCATCGTTTTCAATGGCATTTACAGAGTCAATAATTCTATTGTACCAATCATAGAAATACTCCTCTGCTTCATTTGTCATTGTGAGTATAGCAGGATTGATTGTATTTCCCTTATCCTCAATATCACAAGGAATACCGAGTATTTTATCAATAATTGTTCTCCATTGATTCAGAATATCAGGTCTTGCCGAAGCCAACGCATTCCGTTTCCATACGGATATTGTCCTGTCTTTCGGATATACAAACAGGAATCTATCGAGCAATCCATTGGCAAGGAACTCTGTGCGAAAAACTTCCTGCAACAGATTTGTCTGTATCGAACCTATAAGATTGATACAAGGTTTCTTGATTAAAATAGGACTGAGTTCAGATTTTCGAATTACTTTCAAGGGCTGTCCGCTATATGCAGTCAGCAAGTCCTCGATAAGATTGTTTTTATTGCTGTATCTTCTTACAGAATTGAAGAGAGCCAAAATTTCATCAACAACCAATGCTATCCCGCGAAGATTATACTGATGAGTATTCATCATTGCCTCCGGAGTAAAGTCCGAAATGACTGTAGTCACCAAATGAGGTTTCTTCGGCAAACTGCCATCCGCTTCCTTTTCCCGTTTGTTCCCAGAAACAGCCATTACTCGTTCATACTCTTTCCATTCCTCATTGTACTTCTCGAACATCCTGTCATCCTGTTCGTTGATTGGCTTGTATATAAATCCCAAAGGCGGAGTCTTTCCCAATCCCGGACGACCGATTAGCATCATATAAATGGAAGGACTGGTTTTCCATTCGCCCTTGATGCGGATTTGACAGGAATTGCCGACAGCAGTTGCCACAGAAGAAAGTATAATGGAGGCGGTATATTCCACATTGAAATTTTCATATCGGGCAAGATTTAGAATTACGTCTTGTATCTTGTCAGGAAACACATCCCAAGGAAGTCCTGTTTCAGGAATATGTTCCACTTCCGAGCGAAGCATATTGGCCAGATGCAGATTATCAAACATAGCCACCTCCTTCCTGCTTCGGTAAGTCAATACCGATTGCAAAAGCATCAAAATGGAAGTGACGTAAGAAACGGTCCACATCCTCCTGCGTGTACCAATACTTGTCACCTTCACGGGAATAGCCGAGATATCCGTTGTCCCGTAATTTCTTCAGATACTTCTCCTTGATTCCCAATTTCGCCATCAAGGACTTGTTGTCATACAGACAATGCGCTGCATCCTTATTTGCGGCTGGCAGTTTTTCCTGTCGTTCCACTATGCGGAGAATCTTTTCCAGCAATTCTCTTTCGCATATACTCTCTACCTTTAATTTCTTTGCCATAGTAAATCTTATTATGGCTTTCCAATCCTGATGCACACTCGGACTTCAAGCCGGGTTATCTTGCCGTGACACGACTGTGCACATCGTCCCACGGCTGCGGCGAAGGTAGAGAGTCCTTAGAACCTAAGAAGTTAGCATAGATTATATAACAGATTATTCCTAATGTTAGACTAATATTAGGATACGCGCTTAACTGTCTGATTATAAATAAAAAGAGCAGCCGGAAGGCTACTCAAAAAAGATGTCGATTTTCTGAAAATTTTTCGGCACGGTCAGGTCTTTTCTGTTTTGACGGGACTGCCCTATGTCAGAAGTGTCAAATAGAGCACACAATTCGGTGTCGGGAAAGAGTTCCACACCGAATTTCCAATAGGTCTTTGTTTCAATTTTAAGACGCTCCGGATAATCGCCACAATAAATCCGACCACACATATACGCCAACAGAACTTTTGATTCTGTCCACTTATAATGGGAGCCTTCTTCCTTTATATAACCTGCCTCTATCGCTTGGGCAAAGACTTTCTCCGCAAGTTCCGTTTTCAGTTGTCCGGTCAATACGATTCCGGTTTCATTATCATCGGCTGAATGCGCATTTGAAGCCGAAGTTACAACGGGAATACTCTGATTTTCTTTTTCCCTTTGTTTGGAATGGAGTTTTTCCGCACCTAAAACCAACAATGCCGATCCGATTATTATCAGGACTATACTTGTAATCACAGGCAGATTTGGAACATCGCCATCAATGACATCTACATATCCGAATCCGACACTGAATAGTACTCCTAGAAACATACAGATTGCAGCTGTCCAAAGAATGGCTCTCTGGTACCGTTTGAATATAGTCGCCAACACTAATATCAATATAAAGAATCCTATAAACAGGAAAGTTATCTGTAACATTGTCATTTTCACTCATCCATTATATTGTGAATAATCATATTATCTCTAACGAAATAAAATCTTCCTTCAATCTTGCCACCTCTGCCGATAGCGTTTCCGGCAGGAATTTGGCATAGACCTTTTCGGTGGCATCCGTACTGCTGTGCCCGAGCAGTCTGCTCACAACGGACATGGACAACCCTTTGTTCAAGGCGAAAACCGCAAACGAATGCCTGGCACAATGCATTGACAGACTGAACGGCAACCCGATCTGTTCACCCACGACAGCCAGCGACTGATTGATGCATTTCGTTGCATTGTTGCGGGCCTTGTATAGCGCCTCTGCATCGTCGAGATCCAAATCATCCTTTACTAAGTTGAATACATACCGGCATCCGGCACGCTTCTCCTGCCACCGCTGCAGGATATGCAGGGCGGGTTCGGTAAGGGGAATCACATGGCGCTTGTTCGTCTTAATCATGATCTTCCGCAACTCCTTCCGGGCAAAATCGATATGCTTCCATTGCAGGGTCATCACATCCACCACACGGAGTCCGCAGGCATGGAAGGCAAAAAAGAACATTTCCAGAAATTCCTTGCGGCGCGGTTCGGGACTCGTCTTGTAATATTCAAGCAGCGAAAACATTTGCTCTTTGGTTAAGCTTTTGCCGTCAAACTCGGCCTCATCTTCCGAAAGCGAAACCTTTGACACGATACGCATATCCTGAATCCTTGCATTGACAGCCGGCTCCATCATGCCCATCTCGCTTGCATAGGCACAGGCTTTCAGAATCGGCGTCAAGGCGTGGTTGATGGTCGCATCACTGTTCAACTTGACCTCCCTGCGCCATGTAATGTAGCTGTCCAGCAGCTCCGGAGTCATATCGCCTACATAGATTGCATCGGGCCGATAGGAACCCTGTCTAGTCGCCCGTAGAAAGGTCTGGAAGATATTCATACAGCTCTTTCCGTTTTCGTAGCGGCTTCGGCCGATCCGGTTTCGGGAGTAGTCTGACGAGAGGCGCTCCAAAGCAAATTCCATGAAATCCTTTCCTTGATCCCGCCGGGCAAGCGGCTTGTCCGCAAGGAATCCCGCCACCACTTCGGCCGTAATCTGGTTCGGATTCCGCTCGTTGTACTCCGTAAGCAGGCTGTCGATACGCTCGACACGGGACAGCAGAAGCTGGTTAAGACGTTTGTACTCGCTGCTGTAACTGACACGCAGTTCGCCACGTCCTTGATTCCTGTTCTGGTTCCAGTCGGCAATCTTTGCAAAGACGTTTGTCGTTTTACGGATAATCTGTCGGTTCCATGTATATTCCAATATGACAGGGTAGGCTTTGTCCGCCTTCGCATCTTTGGGGATACGGAGCCGGTATCTGCCAAGCGGGTATAGTCTTTTCGGTCTTCCCATATGTTTTTCCTCTTGTTTTAATATTCCCGAGGATAAACATAAGGTAATGTATTTTAGACAAACAAACTCCGATTCTGGAAAGAAAAACCGTATTTTAGACAAACAAACCGCACCATTTGAGATCATAAAACACCAGCGCGACAAACAAATTTTCATTGTTTGTCGCGCTGATATTTAATTGTTTAATCTGTTCGAAGAGCATCAATATTCCTCCTCGTTGAAGAAGAAATCGTCCTTGCTCGGATAATCGGGCCATATGTCCTCGATGCTCTCGTAGATTTCGCCCTCGTCCTCGATTTCGTTCAGGTTTTCGATGACTTCGAGCGGAGCGCCCGAGCGGGTCGCGTAGTCGATCAGCTCGTCTTTGGTGGCCGGCCACGGCGCATCTTCGAGCTTAGAAGCCAACTCAAGTGTCCAGTACATATCGGTAAGTTTTTAATTGTTGTCGCGCGTTGGGGATTCAAGCTGTGCAAAAATAGAAATTTTTTCATTTATCGTACACCCAGTATGTCTCTTTTACGTGAAATTCGTCGGTCAGCTTACGCCCCAACGTGTAAAAGTAGTCCGATAGTCTGTTTAGGTATTGCATAACGCTTTGAGGAACGGAGTATTCTTCGGCGAGCGTCAGCGTCCGTCGCTCGCAGCGGCGGCAGACTGTCCGGCAGACATGGCTGAGCGAGACGACCGGATGGCCGCCCGGCAGCGTGAATGCGGCGATCGGTCGGAGCGTCGCCTGCATGGCGTCGATTCTGTTTTCGAGGAATCCGACCTGATCGTCGCCCAGCGGAGGGAGATATTTGGGCGCGTCTCCTTCGGTGGCCAGATAGGAGGCCGCCCTCATCAGATGGTCGAGTATCCGGAGCAGGTCGTCGCGGTACGGTTTCATCGCCTCCGTGTCGGGCAGGTTGTCGCGGAGCAGGGCTGTCTGGGCCATCAGTTCGTCGATCGTGCCGTATGCTTCCAGTCGGGGGTGGTTTTTCGGAACGCGCTGCCCGCCTACGAGCGACGTGGTTCCCCGGTCTCCGGTTTTGGTGTATATTTTCATGGCAGTTCGTTTTTAGGGTTTCAGATTCTGTAGTGCTGGGGTTGCAGCTTGGGATTGAAAAAGTAGATCATCATGACCCGCCGGTCGACGCTCACGCAAGGGTAGTGCGTGCGGATCTGCTGCGCCATGCGCCATCTGCGTGCGTTGCGGTGAGGTGCCAGCAGGATCAGGCAATCGTCCTTTCCGGCGCTTTCCCGTACTTTTTCGACGATCGTCTCGGCCGATGCGTCGGGCATCAGTATGCAAAGATTGCGCCCTGCGCGAGCTTGAGAGCCGAGGCCGGGGACCAGCGTATGGCTTTCCATACGACAATGCGTGTACAGGTTCTGTATTTTGACGGCATGCTTGCGGCCGATGCACTCGCGCCGCAGCTCGTCGTACAGCCGCGTGTCGGGGCCGGTTATCTTGCTTTTCATGAATACGTTGCGGACGATTCCGTACATGAAGGGAGAATGGATGCCGTGTCCGCGCCAGTGCCTTACGTGGATATGGGCTCCGAGCCGGAAGTATCCCCTGAAGATGCGTTGTTTCGCTTTTTTGAACAGGTCCATGTCATATCGGTTGTGACGCCAGCAGCTCGCCGGCCAGATGCCCGGTGGAATAGGCGATTTGCAGGTTGTATCCTCCCGTGTCCGCATCGATGTCGAGCAGCTCGCCGGCCAGATAGAGTCCCCCGACCAGACGCGACTGCATCGTCTCCGGGTCGACTTCTTCGGTCGAGACTCCGCCGGCCGTTACGATCGCTTCCGAAAAAGGACGGTAGTCCGATACGGGGATGCGGAGGCTTTTCAGAACGCTTGCTATGCGTTCCCCGTCGCGTTTGTCGAGCGAGGCGAGGAGCTGTGACGGGGAGAGACGGCATGTCGCGGCGGCCAGCGGGATCAGTTGCGGAGGCAGGAGCCTGCGCAGGAGTTGACGAATCTCGGCTTGCGGTCCCAGCGACCCGATTTCGCGGGCGATCCGGTCCGCGAGCTTGGACCGGTCGAGCGCCGGCTTCAGGTCGATCTCCAGCTCGACACGGCATTCCTCGATCAGCGCGTCGACCGCCCGGCGGCTCATTCGCAGCACGATCGGTCCGCTCAGAAAGGGGGTGAACTCCAGCTCTCCGAACTCTTGTTGCGTCGTTTCGCCGTCGACGACCAGTTTCGCCGCTACATTGCGCAGCGCGAGTCCTTTCAGTCGGTCCGTTTCCGGCAGACCCGACACGAGCGGAGTCAGCGAGGGCCGGATTTCGACGATCGTGTGACCGAGTTTGTGAGCGAGCAGATAGCCGTCGCCGGAAGAGCCGGTAGCCGGATAGGAAGCTCCGCCCGTAGCCAGCAGGACGTTCGGCGCTGCGATTCTCTCCGTTCCCTGAGGAGTTTGCACGGTCGCTCCCGCGATCCGCCCTCCGTCCGTGTGGATTTCCCTGACGCGTGTCAGGCAGGCGATCTCCGCTCCCTGTCGGCGGCACCAGTCGATATGCGCTTCGGCCACGTCCCACGCTTTCCCGCTCGCGGGAAAAACCCGTTTTCCCCGCTCGACGGAAAGCGGCACACCGATGCGGCGGAAAAACTCGACCGTCTCGGCGTTCGAGAAACGACGCAGGGCCGGTGCGAAGAATTCGGCCGAACGGCGGATCTTTTTCAGAAACTCAGCCTCGGAGCGCATGTTGGTCAGGTTGCAGCGGCCTTTCCCCGAGATGCGGACCTTGCGTTGGGGTTTTTCCATCCGCTCGCACAGCAGGACTCTCCGTCCCGCCGAGGCCGCGACTCCGGCCGCCATGATTCCTGCCGCGCCGCCGCCCGCTATGATCAGATCGTAATGTCTCACAAGGCTGAAAATTTCCAGCAAAGATAAAAATTCCGGAGGCGTTTTTTTCGCTTTCCCGAAAAAATCCTTAGCTTTGCGCTCCGCTAAGTTCTAAGAGAAGATGTTAAGCAGAAGATTACTCAGAATCAAGGCCGTCAAGGCGCTCTATTCTCATTTCAAGTCGGAGTCGGATTCGCTGATCGTTTCGGAAAAGAATCTTATGCTGAGCATCGACAAGACCTACGAGCTCTATCACCAGATGCTGTGGCTTGTCGTCGAGGTCGCAAATTACGCCGAGAATCGGATCGAACTGGGCCGCCGCAAGCATCTGCCCACACCCGAGGAACTGAACCCCAATACCAAATTCGTCGATAACCGCGTGGTGGCGGCGTTGAGAGAGAGCGATGCGCTCACCGACTATCTGCAGCGCAAGAAGCTCGGGTGGGTGCAGGCGCCGGAGCTTGTCAAGAAGCTGTACCATGCCATGGTGGAGAGCGACTATTACCGAAAGTACATGGATGCTCCTGCGCGTTCGTTCAAGGAGGATGTCAGACTGGTCGAGAGTTTTTATACGCGGACTGTCGGCGAGAGCGAGGCGCTGGAGGAGGCGCTGGAGGAGCAATCGATCCTGTGGGCCGACGATGCCGATTTCGCCGTAATCATGGTGCTGCGTACGTTGGACGACATGCGGGCTTCCCAGACCGATGTGCCGTTGCTCCCCCAGTACAAGAGCGAAGACGATGCCGCTTTCGTCAAGGAGCTGTTTCGCAAGACGCTGGTGGGTTACGGCGAGTACATCGGCTATGTCGACAAGTATACGAGCAACTGGGATGTCGAGCGTATCGCTTTCATGGACAATCTGATCATGGCGGCCGCGACGGCGGAATTGCTGTCGTTCCCCTCGATTCCGATCAAGGTAACGCTCGACGAGTACATCGAGATAGCCAAGTATTACAGTACGCCCGGCAGCAGCGTCTTCATCAATGGCGTGCTGGACAAGATCGTCGAGGAGCTGACCGCCGAGGGACGCATTCGGAAGTCCGGACGCGGCCTGCTCGAGCAGTAGCGGAGTGGCACCGAAGTTGCTCTCCGGCCGATGTTCCGTAAAAATCGCAAGGTAGGATGACAAAGTCGATTCTTTTTCTCGTGGCGGTCGTTTGTGCCGTCGGCTGCGTGGACCGCACGTCTCTGAACGACGGTACCCGCGAGGCCGTTGCATCGAGAACGATTCTGCTTGCAGACTCGATGTCGCGCGATACGGTCGATCTGGGACGCATGCGTCAAGGCGAGATCGTCCGGCAGCGTCTGCTGCTCGAGAACGGATACCGGGAACCTATGGTGATCCTGTCCGTCTCGACGAGTTGCGGCTGCACGTCGGCCGAGTTCGACCGACATCCCGTACAGCCCGGAGCCCTTTCCGATTTTTCGTTCGAGTTCGACAGCAAGGGATTCGCGGGCGATCAGATCAAGCATATCACGCTGCGCACATCGGCTTCGCCGAAGCCGTTCACGATCGTCGTAACGGGCTATGTGGCCCGGTAATCTTTCGGACAGACGAATGAAACCGAATTTACCTTTCCTGCGCGTTGGTAAATCCGAATTATCGCTTAACTTTGCAAGAAACAATTTATAATACTTGATGAATATGGATTTGATGACAGTTATGCTTCAAGCTGCCGCTCCTGCCGGCGGAGGAAGCGCCTCTTTTCTGATTATGATGGTGCTGATTTTCGCCGTGATGTATTTCTTTATGATCCGTCCTCAGCAGAAGCGTCAGAAAGAGCTGGTGAAATTCCGCAACGCGCTCGAGAAAGGGCAGAAAATCATAACGGCCGGCGGTATCTACGGTACGATCAAAGAGGTGAAGGAGACTTACGTTCTGGTCGAAGTCGATAGCAACGTGGCTATCCGGGTCGACAAGAACATGGTGATGAAAGATCCGTCCGATCTGGCCGCTCAGGCCAAATAGGCTCGGCGGGGCAAAAGCGACGAGAGGCGACTTGCGGATCGAGCGATCGACGAGGGCCTCTGCGTACGGAATATGTAGTTTCGGCGATGCTGCGATTTTCGTAGCATCGCTGTTTTTTTGCGCGTCGGACCGCGTTCCGTGCGGGAGCTCCGACGAGGCGCGTTCGCCGGGCAGTAATATGGAATCCCGTCCGCTCGGGAGTTTCGCCTCTGTTAGCGGAAGGCAAGGGGCGGATGGTTGCTCTTCTAAGGTCGGAACGGTACATCCGCTGATCCTTGTTGCGAAAGAGCGAGGCCGGTAGGTCGGAATAGCGCTGTGTGCGGGACGGGCATGATCCGGAAGGGAAACCGTTTTCCAGTCGCTCAGACGCCGAACAGAAATGGGAAAGGCTCGCTTTCCCGGAACTCCCCGGCCGCATTCCCTGCGTAGATTTCCCCTCCGGTGAGCGACAGTTTCTTGACCGGAGCTCCGGAGGAAAAATCGAGTCCTTTCAGGTCGATCCAGAAAATATCGGGGCCGAGGGTCGATTCGAAAAAGTAGACGCGGTTTTTCTGGTCCGATACGGTCCTCCAGCGGGTGGAGGCGATATAGGGCCTTTCGGGCAGGGATATGCCGAGCGGGACCGAAACGTTGCGCATTACGCTGAAAACGGCGGCTACGGCCGTGCGCGGGTCGGCCGTCTGCTCTACGGCATTGATATAGAACGAGGCCCGGACGAAACGGTCGGTCGCCCGGTTCGTTCCCGGAAGCATGACCAGACCGCCGATCTGCTCCCAATAGTCGTTCAGCGTGATTTGTTTGTCGTAGGTGGGCGAGTTGGTCATCACCTGACATTGCCGTCCGTGATGTACGATCAGCTTTCCCTCGATGTATTCGAAGATGGCGCTGTTGCCGGTCGTGTCCGAAATCGACAAGTGAAGCGTCGACCGGCTCCCGTTCGGCAGGTCGGGCGCGTCGATGCGGAACTCGTCCCGGCTCAGCGCGGCGACGGCCTCGTCGACCGTGGCGAAGTTGTCGAGCACATACTGGGTCCAGATGCTCAGGCCCATCACCGGGCGGTCGTCGTTCGGCCGCGTGTACGACGACTCGGTCAGAAACAGCAGATTGGCCACGAGTCCCCGCTCGTTCATGCCGTCGCAAGTGCCGATGTCGTATCCGGCCGTGACGACGCTGCCGTAGCGGGAGGTCCACCGGACCGAATGCTCGCCGAGACCGCCCTTTTTATGCATGCCTCGCGGAAACAGGTAGATGTTCGACTGAGGGTCTTCCTTCCAATCCATCGTGCGGCCGGTGACGATCATGCCGTCGGGACCCAGATATACGGCTCTCGTGCAGGCTTCCGAACGGGCCGGGACGAACAGAGCCCCGGCAGCGGCCGCAAAAGCGATCATAAAGGCTGCGGCGCTCGGGCCGCGGCGTTTGGACGGAGTATGAAACGAATCGATGTATGACATGGCAAGGCGTTTTGGCTTGCCGGAGAAAAAATCCCGGCGAAGATCGATGATCTGTTCGCTGTCAAATATCGTACCCGTTCGTCGTCCCGGCGACTCCGGATGCCATTGGGCCGAATCGGAATACGCGTTTGCCGGAAATCGGGCAGGTGTGTCGCGGTAAGGGATAAACGCGGCTGCCTGAATTTTAACGTATAGCAAGCGAGCCCCGCGAGGGATAGAATAACCGTCGCGGGGCTCGCTTACCATTGGACTTTCGGAGAACGTCGGGCGTCTCGTTGCGGAAACAACGGTTCTATTCCGCGTCTTGCGTTTTCCCGTCCGCTTGCTCGTCGTCCTTGAAGTCGGTCATTCCCGCTTCCAAAAGCAGGTTGTACCACAGTGCCACTTTCTTGATATCCGATACGTGCACGCGGTCGCGGTCGTATTCGGGAAGGGCTTCGGCGAAGAATTTTTTCAAATCTTCCGGAGCGGATTTGTGGCTCAGGACGGGCTGGCCGGCATACTTGTCGTAAATCTGTTGGAATACCTGCGCCAGCGGAACGTCGTCGTTCTCGGTGAAAATGGCGATTTCTCCCAGCGAGCTGACCTTGGCGGATGCCGAGGCGCAGGAGCGGACGCCGCTGCCGAGTTGCTCGACGATGATGCCGTTCTTGCTCTGCGCGACGAACTTGTACAGCCCGCTTTGTCCCGAAATGGCCAGTATCTCTTTCAGTTTCATAGTCGTAAAGGTTTAAATCCGGAGCAAATATAGCAAAATATGCCGTAGGCGCTTGCGTGTCGGCCGATTTTTGTTCCGTCCGGTCCGATCATGCTATGTAGATTTTATCTAAACGTTAAAATTAGGAAATTTCTGTATTTTTTTCTAAAATTGCAAATTGGAAAAGTCCGAAAATGAGCGGCCGGACCGGCGTGTGCGCATGGCGTGCCGGGAGACGGCGGGAGTTTTCCTGCATAACGAATATCGAACCCACTGATGTAAAGAAGGTGCGGCGGATCGCGGAGGCGGTCGGGTCGCTCGAAATCAAAAAAACAGAGAGAAGAACCGATGAAAGTGTTGAAGTTTGGCGGATCGTCCGTAGGTTCCGCAGAAGGATTGTCACAGGTGAAGAAGGTGGTCGGAGCATGTACGGAGGACGCGATCGTCGTCGTATCGGCTTTGGGCGGCATAACCGACCAGCTTTTGCAGACGGCCCGGACGGCCGCTGCGGGCGATGACGGCTATGCCGCTTCGTTGGCGGAAATGGTCGCGCGGCATTACGGGTTGGCCGATACGGTCGTGCTGAAGGAGAACCTGCCGTCGGTTCGCGAGCAAATCGGCCGCCTGCTCGACGAGCTCTCCAATATTTTCAAAGGAGTCTATCTGATCAAGGACCTTTCGCCGAAAACGACCGACGCGATCGTCAGCTATGGCGAGCGGCTTTCATCGGTGATCGTTTGCGGAGCGCTTCCCGGAGCGGTCCGTTACGATGCGCGCCGGTTCGTCAAGACGAAGCCCTATTTCGGGCGGCATATCGTCGACTTCGCATCGACCAAGGAACTGATCCGCGAGACGTTCCGGCAGATGCCGCACACGGTGGTCGTGCCCGGCTTCATCGCGAGCGATCTGGCGAGCGGGGACGCTACGAACCTCGGCCGAGGAGGTTCGGACTATACGGCGGCGATTCTCGCCTCGACCCTCGATGCCGCGATGCTCGAAATCTGGACCGACGTCGACGGTTTCATGACCGCCGACCCGAAAGTGATCAACAACGCCTACGTGATCGAGCGTCTGAGCTATGTCGAGGCGATGGAGCTGTGCAATTTCGGCGCGAAGGTGATCTATCCGCCGACGATTTTCCCCGCCTACCACAAGAATATTCCGATCGTCATCAAGAATACGTTCAATCTCGATTCGCCCGGCACGTTCATCTCGCGCGAGCATGTGAAGGACCCCAGTCGGGCGATCAAGGGGATTTCGTCGATCAACGACACCTGCCTGATTACGATTCAGGGACTGGGCATGGTCGGCGTGATCGGCGTCAATTACAGGATATTCAAGACGCTGGCCAAATCGGGCATCAGCGTGTTCTTCGTCTCGCAGGCGGCTTCCGAGAATACGACGTCGATCGGCGTCCGCAACGCCGACGCTGCGGTGGCGGTCGAAGTGCTCTCGGCCGAGTTCGCTCAGGAAATCGCCATGGGAGAGATCAACCGGATCAAGCAGGAGCCCAATCTGGCCACGATCGCGATCGTGGGCGAGAACATGAAGCATACGCCCGGCATCGCGGGACGGCTTTTCGGTACGCTGGGGCGCAACGGCATCAATGTGATCGCCTGCGCTCAGGGCGCGTCGGAGACCAACATTTCGTTCGTCGTCTCGCTCGAGAGCTTGCGCAAGTCGCTCAACGTGATCCATGATTCGTTCTTTCTGTCGGACTATCAGGTGCTCAATATTTTCATCGCCGGCGTCGGGCTCGTGGGCAGCAATCTGCTCGAGCAGATCCGGTTGCAGCAGCAGACGCTGATGAAGAACAACTCGCTGCAGATCCGCGTCGTCGGGGCGACCAACTCCCGGCGCTTCGTCGTCAACCGCGACGGACTCGACCTGACGACCTACAAGCAGGAGCTGGAGCATTCCCGGAACGAATCGTCGCCCGAGCGTTTCCGCGACGAGATTCTGAGGATGAACATCTTCAACTCGGTTTTCGTCGATTGTACGGCGAGCGCCGAAGTGGCCGGAATCTACAAGGATCTGCTCGAGCACAACGTGTCGGTCGTGGCGGCCAACAAGATCGCCGCCTCGTCGTCCTACGAGCGTTATGCCGAGCTCAAGTCGATCGCGCGCAAGCGGGGCGTCAAGTTTCTTTTCGAAACGAACGTGGGCGCCGGCCTGCCGATCATCAACACGATCAGCGATCTGATCAACAGCGGCGACCGCATTATCAAGATCGAGGCCGTCGTGTCTGGTACGCTGAACTTCATTTTCAACGAGATGAGCGCGACCGTTCCGATGAGCCGGGCGATCCGTATGGCGCAGGAGGCCGGATACGCCGAGCCCGATCCGAGGGTCGATTTGAGCGGTACGGACGTGATCCGCAAGCTCGTGATCCTGTCGCGCGAGGCGGGTTACCGCGTCGAGCAGGCCGATGTCAAGAAAGAGTTGTTCATTCCCGAGAAGTATTTCGAGGGGTCGGTCGAGGAGTTCTGGCGCCGGATTCCCGAGGTGGACGCCGATTTCGAGCAGCGCCGCCGGAGGTTGGAAGCCGCCGGGTTGCGCTGGCGTTTCGTGGCCTGCATGGAGAACGGCCGGACCGAAGTATCGCTCCGCGAGGTGGATAGCGAGAGTCCCTTCTATCACTTGGCCGGCAGCAACAACGTGATTCTGCTGACGACCGAGCGGTACAAGGAGTACCCGATGCAAATCAAGGGCTACGGAGCCGGGGCGAGCGTGACTGCTGCCGGCGTGTTCGCCGACATCATCAGCATCGCCAATATTCGGTAGGTTCCTACTCTGGCGGCGTGATTGCGGCCGGACGATTCTTCGATTCCGACTGCCGGAAAGAGAGAAGACGGAGGCGGCCTTCGCTGCGGGACGGGAGTCTTTCGCGTACGGTGAGACCGGGGACGAGGACGATATGAGGCGCGGGGCATTGTCGGAGGGGAGGCTTTGGAAAAGACAATAAACGAGTTGCAGATGAAATACATCATTATTCTGGGAGACGGCATGGCGGACGAGCCGATCGGCTCTTTGGGGGGGAGAACGCCTCTTCAGGCCGCCTGCAAGCCGTCGATCGACCGGGTCGCGGCGTTGGGGCGGAGCGGAATGCTCGCCACGGTTCCTGCCGGGTTCGCTCCCGGCAGCGAGATCGCCAACCTTTCTGTTCTGGGATACGATCTGCCGAAAGTGTTCGAGGGGCGCGGTTCGCTCGAAGCGGCCAGCATGGGCGTGCGGATCGAGGACGGCGAGATGGCCATGCGCTGCAATCTGCTGACGATCGAGCAGGGACGGATCAAAAACCATTCGGCCGGGCATATTACCAGCGAGGAGGCCGCCGAGCTGATCGTTTTTCTCCAGAAGGAGCTGGGCGGCGGGGACGCTAATTTTTTCCCCGGCGTGTCCTATCGTCATCTGCTGAAGCTCAAGGGCGGCGACAAGCGGATCGCGACGACGCCTCCTCACGACGTGCCGGGGACTCCGTATCGGGATGTGCTGGTCCGGGCCTTGGTCCCCGAAGCCGAGGCGACGGCCGTCCGCATCAACGAGTTGGTCGAGCGTTCGCAGGAGTTACTGAAGGATCATCCGGTCAACCGGGCCCGAGTGGCGGCCGACAAGGAGCCTGCCAACAGCATTTGGCCCTGGTCGCCGGGTTACCGTCCGCAGATGGAGACGCTGATGCAGCGTTACGGCATTCGTGACGGAGTCGTGATTTCGGCCGTCGACCTGATCAAGGGTATCGGCGTTTATGCCGGCCTGAAGCCGGTCGACGTCGAGGGGGCGACCGGGCTGTATACGACCAATTACGAAGGCAAGGCACGGGCCGCGCTCGATGCGCTGCGCACGCACGATTTCGTTTTTCTGCATATCGAGGCGAGCGACGAGGCCGGACACGAGGGCGATGCCGAGCTGAAGGTCCGGACGATCGAGTACCTCGACTCGCGTGTCGTGAAGACGATTCTCGATGAGATATCCGGCTGGGACGAGCCCGTGTCGATGGCCATTCTGCCCGATCATCCGACGCCCTGCGCCCTGCGGACGCATACGGCCAAGCCGGTGCCGTTCACGATTTACCGTACCGGTGTGTCGGGCGACGGCGTGCAGCGTTTCGACGAGCGGTCCGCGCAGGAGGGCAGTTACGGAAACCTGTCGGGCGACGAGTTTATGAATTTGTTTATCGACGGCGACCGATAGCGCGCACGCTCGGTTGCCGGATCGACCGGCCGCCTCGACGCGTTCGGATAGCCGGCCGGAACGGTCCGGATATTTCATATAGAAAACAGATGAATTACTACAGTACCAACCGCCGTGCCGCGGAAGCCTCGCTCAAGGAGGCCGTCGTGCGCGGACTGGCCCCGGACAGGGGGCTCTACATGCCCGGGCGCATCGAGCGTTTGCCCGAGTCGTTTTTCCGCGAGATGCCGGGCCTTTCTTTCGTACAGATCGCCTGCCGCGTGGCCGAGGCGTTCTTCGGCGAGGATGTCGATGCGGACGCTTTGCAGCGCATAGTGACCGATACGCTGAGTTTCGACGCGCCGGTGGTCCGGGTCGAGGATCGCATTTGGTCTTTGGAACTTTTTCACGGACCGACGCTGGCGTTCAAGGATGTCGGCGGCCGTTTCATGGCCCGCATGCTTTCCTATTTTCTCGGGCGCGGGGGAGACCGCGTCACGGTACTGGTCGCCACGTCGGGCGATACGGGCAGCGCCGTAGCCAACGGGTTTCTGGACGTGGAGGGTATCGACGTAGTCGTACTCTATCCGAAAGGGAAGGTCAGCGAGATTCAGGAGAAGCAGTTCACGACGCTGGGTCGTAACATTACGGCGCTCGAGATCGACGGCACGTTCGACGATTGTCAGCGGCTGGTCAAGGCCGCGTTTATGGACCGGGAGCTCGGCGAGCGCCTTTCGCTGACCTCGGCTAATTCGATCAACGTCGCGCGCTTTCTGCCGCAGGCGTTCTACTATTTCAACGCCTATGCCCGGCTGCGCGAGGCCGGCCTGTCGGGACCGATCGTCGTCAGCGTGCCGAGCGGCAATTTCGGCAATCTGACGGCGGGACTGTTCGCCAAAAGGATGGGATTGCCAGTGAAGCGGTTCATTGCGGCCAATAACCGGAACGATATTTTCTATCACTATTTGCAGACGGGAAATTACGAGCCCCGGCCGTCGGTCGCTACGATCGCCAATGCGATGGACGTAGGCGATCCGAGCAATTTCGCCCGCATACTCGACTTGTACGGCCGTTCTCTCGAAGCGATCCGGGCCGACATATCCGCTGCCCGCTACGACGACGAGCAGATTTGCCGGGCGATTGCCGAGACGCTTGAGCGGACGGGGTATTTGCTCGATCCGCACGGGGCATGCGGTTACCTCGCTTTGTGCGAAGGGCTGCGCGAGGACGAGACGGGAGTCTTTCTCGAAACGGCGCATCCGGCCAAGTTCCGCGACCGCGTGGAGCCGGTTATCGGCCGGAGCATCGAAATTCCGGCTCGCCTCGCCGAGTTCATGAGAGGGAAGAAGCTGTCGGTCGAGTTACCGGCCGATTTTGAAACTTTCAAAAAATACCTGATCGGGGAATCGGATATTTAACCCATTGTTGATCAGGGCTGTTGAAACGGTTCGAGCAGAAAGGGAGGGCCTTGGAAATATCGCTGTTAATTCTTAACTTGGCGAAAGTAAGTATTAATCCATTTCGTCATGGGTCGTTTGTGCATCTTTCTTTTCCTGTCCTTTCTGTCGGTATCGGCCGCTTCCGGGTCAAAACGGATTCAACCTTGAAGCAAGAATCCTCTTTACTGGCAGTACAAAAAACGGCCGGTCCTTTTGTTGGGAGCTTCCGGTAATGACAATTTGTTCCAAAGTCCGAATCTTGAAACCCATCTCGATTCTCTGATTGCCGCAGGGGGCAATTACGTACGCAATACGATGAGCGACCGGGATGCGGGGGACGTAAGGGCCTATGAAAGGATGTCCGACGGCAGGTACGATTTGAACCGGTGGAATCCCGAGTATTGGGAAAGGTTCGAACGATTGCTCCGTTATACTCGAAAGCGGGACGTTATCGTCCAAATCGAGATTTGGGATCGTTTCGATCATTCCCAGCGATTTTGGGACAGCGACCCGTATAACCCCAAAAACAATGTGAATTACACGTCCGCCGAGTCCGGGCTCGCCGAGTCGTATCCGTTTCATCCTGGCCTGAATCGGCAACCGTTCTTTTTCAGCGTACCCGCGCTGGACGACAATGCCGTTCTGCTCGCATATCAGCAGGCGTTCGTTCGCAAACTGCTCGACATTTCGCTGAAATATCCCCATGTGCTTTACTGCATTGACAACGAAACGAGCGGACGGGAGGAGTGGTCCGCGTATTGGGCCGCTTTCATCCGCGAGGCCGCCGGCGATAGGACGGTCTGCCTGACCGAAATGTGGGACGACTGGAATATGCGCTCGGCCATGCACAAACAAACGCTGGATTATCCTGCACGGTATGATTTTGTGGATATTTCGCAAAATGCGCATGCTCAAGGCGATGCCAATTGGGACGGCATCCTTTATGTCCGCGAGTATGTCCGGCAGTCGCCCCGGCCCTTGAATAGCGTGAAGATCTACGGTAGCGGTGCCCGAACGCACGGAGGAGATTCGGAACATGCGGTCGCTACGTTCTGCCGAAATGTGTTGGGAGGACTGGCCTCGAGTCGTTTCCATCGTCCGCCGGCCGGGTTGGGACTTTGCGAGATTTCGATGCATTGTATCGGCACGATCCGCCAGATCGAGCGATGCGTCCGCTTTTGGGACCTCCGTCCGCGGAAAGCCGTCCGCGAGGGTGTGTATTCGTCCCGTGCCGCCAATGGGATCGAGGTGGTGTTTTTTTCGCTCGGCGTGCCCGTGATCTATCGTCCGGCGGATTCGGGACGGAGTTTCGAAGTGCGCTGGTTCGATGCAGCTTCCGGTGCACAGACGACGGAGAAGGTGGTCGTCGGCGCGGACGGAGTGGACCTGAAGCCGCCTTATCCGCGAAATTGTTTCGCTGTGCTCATTCCTGTCTGATGGGCACACGGCTTTCGTTATTTCGATGAATCGCTACTCAGTGTAAGTAGCCGTCGCCGACAAAAGTCGAAACGGGGTATGTTACGGACGGAAAAGTCCCTGTAGCGGCGGACGGATTTAAAAAGCAAAAAACTGCAGGAAAATCCTGCAGTTCTCGATTAAATGACTTCGACTCCTTTTTCTTTTAACAGACGGAGGCCGACGTCCTTCAGCTTGTATTTCTGAATCTTGCCGCTGGCGGTCATCGGATAGCCGTCGACGAAGAAGATGTATTTCGGGATTTTGTAGCGTGCGATCTGTCCCCGGCAGTACAGTCTTACTTCTTCCTCGGTCAGCGAGCTTCCCTCCTTGATCTTGATGAACGCTCCGACCTCCTCGCCGTATTTCGGGCTCGGAATGCCGGCTACTTCGACCGCCTCGATCTGGGGCATCTTATAGAGGAAGTTCTCGATCTCGCGCGGATAGATATTCTCGCCGCCCCGGATAATCATCTCTTTGATACGTCCCGTAATACGGAAGTAGCCGTTCTCGTCCATGACGCCCAGATCGCCCGAGTGCAGAAATCCGTTCTCGTCGATGATGGCCGCCGTCGCTTCCGGATTCTTGTAGTAGCCCTTCATGATATTGTAGCCCTTGCAGCACATCTCGCCCGGCGTGCCCGGAGGGCACTCCTTATTCGTTACCGGATCGAGCACTTTCACTTCGACGTTCGGGAACGCGCAGCCTACGGTCGTCGCCCGGATTTCCATCGAGTCCGTCACGCGCGAAGCGGTCATGCCCGGCGATGCCTCGGTCAGGCCGTAAACGCTGATGATCTCTTTGCAGTACATTTTATCCATGACCTGCTTCATCGTCTCGATAGGGCAGGGGGCTCCGGCCATAATGCCCGTTCGCAGCGACGACAGATCGAACATGTCGAACATCGGGTGGTTCAGCTCGGCGATGAACATCGTCGGCACGCCGTGCAGCGCCGTGCAGCGCTCTCTGTGGACCGACGCGAGCACCTTCAGCGGATCGAAGTCCTCGACCATTACCATGGTCGATCCGTGCGTGATGACCGAGCAGACGCCCAGCACGCATCCGAAGCAGTGGAACAACGGCACGCAGATCAGCAGCCGGTCGGCCGGCGTGAAGTGCATGCAGTCGCCGATCGTCTGCCCGTTGTTCAGAATGTTGTGGCTCGTCAGCATGACCCCTTTCGGGAAGCCGGTCGTGCCGGAAGTGTACTGCATGTTGATTTCGTCGTGGCAGCCGACCTGCGCTTTCGCTTCGCTGAGCATCGCGTCGTCCGTCAGCGATCCGAGCGTCATCAGCTCGGAGGTGTTGTACATGCCCCGCTGCTTTTCCTGTCCGATGTATACTACGTTGCGCAGTTCGGGAAAACGTTCGCTATGCAGATGGCCCCGGGGCAATGTTTTCAGCTCGGGCACCAGATCGTACAGTATCTGCACGTAGTCGCTGTCGCGGTAGCCGTTCACCATACACATGGTATGAATGTCGGCGTTCTTCATAATGTACTCGAGCTCGGCGGCCTTGTAGTTCGTATTGACGGTGACCAGCACGGCGCCGATCTTGGCCGTCGCGAACATCAGAGTCATCCAGTCGGGCACGTTCTTGGCCCATACGCCGACCTTGCTGCCCTTGCGCACGCCGATGGCGAGCAGGCCCTTGGCGAAAATATCGACTCGCTCGTCGAACTCCTTGTACGAGAAGCGCAGCCCCCGGTCGGGGTATATCATGAATTCGTGATCCGGCTGTTCGCGCACCCATTTCTCGAGGATGCCGCCCAGCGTATAGTCGATCAATTCCATTTTTCTACGAAAGCCAACGGATTAATACGGAGTGTAGACTACGGCCAGTATCCTGGCTTTGGCGCCGGGCTCCGTGCTCGACAGACTGTGGGGAACGATCGAGTCGAAATAGATGCTGTCGCCCGGGTGCAGCAGATATTTTTCCTGACCGTACACGAGCTCCACGTCGCCGTTCAGTACGTACAGAAACTCCTCGCCCTCGTGATTCGACGGCTTCGCGTCGGGAACCGTGTATTCCACGTTGACGATGAACGGTTCCATATTCCGGTCGGCCTTGTTTTGCGCCAAGGCGTAGAATTTCAGATGTTCCATGTCACTGCCCTTGCCCTCGGCCAGATTGATCGTGGGGCGGGGGGCCTGGCTTCCGTTTTGGGTAACGGCCGGCTCGGTCGACTCCATTCCGTCGAGGAAAGTTCCCAGACGCACTCCCAGCGAGCGCGAGAGCTTGACGAGCGTAGCGACCGAGGGAATCAGCTCCCCTTTTTCGATCGATTCGATCTGAGACGGATGAACGCCCGATTGTGACGATATGTCGCTGACCGACATGTTGTTGTCTTCGCGCAAACGTCTTAGCTTATATCCGATATTCTCTGTCATGGTTGTCTCGGTTTATGTCCTTATTAAGATCAAAGTTATCCTGTGCTTTCAGCGCCGCCAAATATTTTTTCAGGGAAAATACGAAATCCAACGGACCCGATATTCGAATGAGGAGCCGGCCGGCTCGGCTTAACCGATATTTTTCTTAACTTTGAGCGTTCAAAAGAGCGAATCTATGAAAATTACGATTATCGGCGGCGGTAACATGGGCGGTGCGATCGCCGGAGGGCTGGCTGCCGGGAACATGATAGCGGCCGGCGATATTACCGTAACGGCCCGAACCGTCCGGACTTTGGACAGAATCAAAGAGTGTAATTCCGCCATTGTTACGATGTCCGACAATCGGGCGGCCGTCGAAAGCGCCGATCTTGTCCTGTTTGCCGTCAAGCCGTGGCTGCTGGAGGAAATTGCGGCCGGCGTGCGCGACGTGCTCGATTACCGGCGCCAGCAGGTGGCCTCGGTCGTGGCGGGAGTTTCGTTCGAGCGTCTGACCGAGATGCTCGATAACGGCAGCGGGATTGCGCCCGTGCTTTACCGCATCATCCCGAATACGGCCGTTTCGCTGGGACGCAGCGTTACCTTCATCGCGCATAGCGGCGCGACCGGCGAGCAGCTGAATGCCGTCGTGGCGATGTTCGACCAGTTGGGCCGAACATTCGTCGTGACCGAGGAAATGATGACGGCCGGTACGTCGCTCGCCTCCTGCGGAATTGCCTTTGCGCTCAAGTATATAGACGCTTCGATACGCGGCGGCGTCGAGCTCGGGTTCTCGGCGGCCGAGTCGCGCGAGGTGGTGATGCAGACGATGAGGGGCGCTTTGGCGCTGCTCGAATGCAACGACACGATGCCCCAGCAGGAGATCGATAAAGTGACAACGCCCGGAGGCATTACGCTCAAGGGACTGGAAGCCATGACGAGGGACGGTTTCGAAGGCGCGGTGCGGGCCGGATTGCTCGAAAGCCGGTAGAACCGGCTCGACGAGACCGACGGGAGATCGAAAAGGAATTCAAGCGGAAAGAGGCAAGGAGAAGATTTTATGGAACGATATCGATTCGGACGGGTGGTTGTCAAGGTGGGCAGCAATGTGCTGACGAGGGATGACGGTACGCTCGATACGACGCGCATGTCTGCGCTTTCCGACCAGATCGCGCAGTTGCATAGGGGGGGAGTCGAGATCATATTGGTTTCGTCCGGAGCCGTGGCCGCGGGCCGCAGCGAGTTGGGGACGGAGCGCAAGCTCGACTCGGTCTCGGCGCGCCAGCTGTTCTCGGCCGTCGGACAGGTCAAGCTGATCAATCGCTATTACGAGCTGATGCGCGACCGCGGCATCCTCTGCGGCCAAGTGCTGACGACCAAAGAGAGCTTTTCGACCCGGCGCCATTACCTGAATCAGCAGCACTGCATGACGGTCATGCTCGATCACGGCGTGATTCCGATCGTCAACGAGAACGATACGGTCTCGGTAACCGAGCTGATGTTCACCGACAACGACGAGCTTTCGGGCCTGATCGCGGCGATGATGGATGCCGAGGCCCTGATCATTCTGAGCAATATAGACGGAATATATAACGGCGATCCTTCCGATCCCGCTTCGGCCGTCATCCGAACGGTCGAGCCGCACCGCGACGATCTGAGCGGGTATATTCAGACCGGTCGCTCGCAGTTCGGCCGGGGAGGGATGCTGACCAAGTACCGCATGGCGAGCAAGGTGGCGGACGAGGGAATCGAGGTGACGGTCGCCAACGGCAAGCGCGACGGTATACTGACCGACCTGCTGTCGCCGGGATCGGACGTCGTATCGACCCGTTTCGTGCCGGCCTCGCACTCGATTTCGCAGGTCAAGAAGTGGATCGCTCACAGCGAGGGTTTCGCCAAGGGAGAATTGCATATCAACGAGGGGGCGTACGAGGCTTTGTTGCGTCCCGAGGCGACGAGCCTGCTTCCGGTGGGCGTTTGTCGTGTCGAGGGCGAATTCGAGAAGGACGACATCGTGAAGATCGTTTCGCCCGACGGCATCGCGATCGGCGTCGGCCGCGTCGCATGCGACAGCGAGCGGGCCCGGCAGGTGGCGGGGCGCAAAGGCGGCCGACCGCTCGTGCATTACGATTATCTTTATATGGATTAAGCGAAACAAAGCATATGGAACCGAAATCTCTTTTCGAACGGGCCGTCGAGGCTTCGCGCTGGCTGAACCGGATCGAGCCGGAACGGATCGACCGGGTGCTGTTCTCCGTAGCCGATGCGGCGGAGCGCCGATCGGACGATATTCTCGCGGCCAACCGCGAGGATTTGGCGCGCAAGGATCCTTCCGATCCGATGTACGACCGATTGCAGCTCACTCCGGAGCGGATTGCCGGTATTGCGGCCGACATGCGCAACGTGGCTTCGCTGCCTTCGCCGCTGGGGCTGACGCTCGACGAGCGGATGCGGCCAAACGGCATGAAAATCCGGAAAGTGTCCGTTCCGTTCGGCGTGATCGGCGTGATTTACGAGGCCCGGCCGAACGTAGGCTTCGACGTGTTCTCGCTTTGCTTGAAGGCCGGAAGCGCTTGCGTACTGAAGGGCGGAAGCGATGCCCGCGACTCGAATGCCGCCATTGCCGAGCTGATCCGGGACGTATTGCGCGAAAACGGTTTCGACGAGCATTGCGTCACGCTGATGCCTCCCGGGCGCGAGGCGACGACCGCCCTGTTGGAGGCCGTGGGACAGATCGATCTGGTGATTCCGCGCGGCAGCAAGGGACTGATCGACTATGTACGCGACCATGCGCGGGTTCCTGTGATCGAGACCGGGGCCGGTGTCTGCCATACCTATTTCGACCGCGAGGGCGATCTGGGAAAGGGTGCCCGTATCGTCTTCAATGCGAAGACGCGCCGCGTGAGCGTGTGCAATGCGCTCGACTGCCTCGTCGTGCACCGCGAGCGTTTGGCCGATCTGCCGGAGCTTTGCGGCCCGCTGGCGGAGCGACAGGTCGTGATTCTTGCCGATTCCCCGGCCTACGAGGCGCTCGACGGACGTTATCCTGGAGCGTTGTTACGACATGCCGACGAGCATAGCTATGGGACCGAGTTCCTCGCGTACCGTATGTCGATCCGCACGGTCGGGTCGCTCGACGAGGCGGTAGAGCATATCGCTCGCTACTCGTCGCGTCACAGCGAGGCGGTCGTGTCCGAGAATGCCGGAACGATTCGAGAGTTCCAGCAGCGTGTCGACGCGGCTTGCGTTTATGCCAACGTTTCTACGGCCTTTACGGACGGAGCCCAGTTCGGTTTGGGCGCCGAGATCGGTATCAGTACGCAGAAGTTGCACGCCCGGGGACCGATGGCTCTGCGCGAGCTGACGACATACAAGTATCTGATCGACGGAGACGGCCAGACCCGCGCGTAATGGGGGCGGACCGATTCTCTGCTCGGCCGTCTTGAGCCGGAGTATCCGCAATTTCTTCTGTGTGTGTCGTTTGGGCTGTACATACGGCTGCCGGTTAGCCCGCGTGCATTTTGCCGATAGAGACAGGCATCGCGGAAAAAGAGAATAGAATCTTTCCCCCGAACGGATATGACGAGGTGAGAGGGAAACAAGATGAACTTCCTCTGAAAAATATCTGCATGCTTGAATGTACTGAATGTATAGGATCGGTTTTTAAGAAAGCTGATGTCTCCAGTGCCTGAAAATGAGCGATAATCAGTCGTAATATGCGAGATATCAGGAAGAGCCGGAAGGTCTGAAATAGACTATGCTGTTCTGGGCGATCCAGTTTGGTCGAATATCGGTGGCAGGGACGACCTCGGTGCGTTCTTCTTTTCAACTGCTCGTGTTTTTTGAAACGGCGTGTTCCCTATTCCTGCGATCCGGATCCGCCATATGGCGAAGAAACGATATTTAACAACATCTATGACGAAAAAAGAAAAGACCTTATCTTTTCTCTGGCAACATTTTCTGCTCCTGATCTCATTGTATCTGATGACATTAGGAGTCGTTCTTTGCGTAAAATCGTGTTTGGGCAGCAGCGTGATCTCCTCGCTGCCGTTCGTTTTTTCGCTGGCCGGCCCGATAAGCTGTGTTCCGGCATGGACGATCGGCGGATATACGATTGCGATGAATGCGGTCCTGGTACTCTGTCAGATTCTTATCCTGCGAAGGAGATTCGACCCCATGCAGCTTTTCCAGCTGGTCATAGGATTCATTTTCGGGTGGCTGATTGACCTGAATATGGCATTGACATCTGGACTGGAATGCACGACGCTGACTTCGCAGTTGCTCACCCAGTTGGCAGGCTGCACGATCATGGGTATCGGCATCGCCTTCGAGGTCCGGTGCGGTTCGGTAACCATGCCGGGCGAAGGAATTTCGATCGTCATCAGTCAAGTGACGCGCCGTCCGTTCGCAAAAGTCAAGATCGGAGTGGATACGACCCTCGTACTGCTCGCCGTGGCGAGTTGCTATCTGTTTTTCGGAAGTTGGCAATGGAATGTCATAGGTGTCGGAACGCTTTTCGCGATGATCTATGTCGGACTCGTGATTAAATTCATTGCTCCGCATCTGGGTTGGTTCGACCGCCTGCTGGCCTATGTCCCGGGATTTCGACGTTATCTGTTCGGACTGGCACGACTCCTCTATCGCCGTAGCGATGGTGCCGTGTTCAAAAGCGGCATGTTGCGGGAGTGTGACGCAATCCACTCCTCGCGGAACGGGCAGGAGCGGCTTCGGGACGCTTTACGGCCTCGAAGCGATTATTTGTGCGAGGTTCCGCACCGGGACCTGCCGGGCAGAGGCTTTCCGGCTTAAGCGCATACCACAGAATAGACAAGCCGAAAGAACCCTCTGTGGTTCTCATGTACGCCTGTAACGGGGAACGGATGGACTAAAAAAATGAAAATATAAGCTCATCTTCGAAATCATAGTATAATTTCGTATATTTACCGCGATAAACCAATTAATTAAAGCAATGCCTATGGCATAAATTCAACATATCAGGACTAAAAAGCGTTAGCTTTTATTCTTGCTTTTGAAACTTGGCCGTTTTAATCGCAGACAAGAGTAAAGCGTAAACGCTCACGGAAACGTGGGCTTTACTCATTTATTTGTCTGCACGGTTGGCCAAGACCTCAAAAGCAAATAAAAGGTACTGTCCCACGTCTTTTTTATATGTGTGACTAAAACTCCGCCGGGGGACGGGCGGAGCCGATTTACTCAAATGAAAAACAAACTACTTATTCTCGCACTCGCGGCCGCGGCGATGCTGTCCGGGTGCAAAAAGTACGACGACACGGACGTACGCAACGACATTCAGGATTTGCAGAGCCGTGTAACGGCACTCGAAACATGGTGCGAAACGGCCAAAGGTCAGATCAGTTCCTTGCAGGGCTTAGTCCAAGCCCTCGAAAGCAAGAATTTCATTACGAGCGTAACCCCCGTCATGGAAGGCGCGGAAGAAGTGGGTTATACGATCACGTTCCAAACGGGCAATCCCATCACCATCAAACACGGTAAGGACGGTCAGAACGGCGATCCGGGTGTAACGCCTCGGATCGGCGCATCCAAAGACCCGGAAAATCCTTCGGACGAAACCTATTACTGGACCGTAAAAATCGGCGAAGGCGAACCTGAGTTTATCCTCGACGAACAGGATAACAAAATACCCGTAACGGGCGAGAAAGGCGAACCGGGCACTCCCGGCGCTTCCGGTTCGGCAGGCCATACACCGGTGCTGAGCGTCGAAGAGAACGGCGGCGTGCTGTACTGGAAAGTGGACGGCGAATGGCTGCTCAACGGGGATGACAAAGTTCCGGCCACAGGGGAGAAAGGCGAACCCGGCGATGCTATTTTCCAGAAAGACGGTATCGACTACGAGAGCGACCCGGATAACGTGATATTTACGTTGGCTAACGGTACTGTGCTGACGCTGCCTCGCACCCGCACGCTGACGGTAGGTTTCGACAGCTACGAAGTCTTTACCGTAACCCCGATCTCGAACGTGATCGGTATCGTCCTGCCGGAAACGCTGAAAGAGGAAGATTATACCGCCCTCGTAGCCGAAGTGAAGAACGAAGCGGGGGCAGGCATGGATATTCGGACCCGTGCGGCCTCGTTGCCTTGGCAGGTGACGCTGACCGAGCCGACATTCGTAAACGGAGAATATCAGAACGACGCCAGGGTAACCGTGGCGGCCACAGGTGCAAATAACGGGGACAGGGCTATCCTCAAAATCACGCTTATCGACGGCAAAGGACAGGAAATCTCCGCTTCGCGCGTATTGGAATACTCCCCATATGTAACGGTACAGATACAGGGGGGCGGCCTCAGTGCGGCGTTGGCCGGTGTTACCCCCGCAGACATCACCGCACTCAGGGTTACGGGCACTTTGAATGATACCGACTTTGAATATATCCGCGAGGAACTTACCGCATTGGAAGCCATGGACCTTGCCGGTACGGATATGACCGCGTTCCCGGACAGGGCTTTGCGGTTCGAAGGCGATACGCCCAATACGACGCTTAAAGAAGTTGTTTTGCCGGAAGGGCTTACGGCTATTGAAGACGCGGCTTTCGCCAACTGCTCCGCTCTCGAAAAACTCAATGTTCCCTCTTCGGTTACTACGTTGGGGAAATGGATGTTGGAAAATACTGCTTTATCGTCATTTACCGTTAACGAAGGTGTGACCGAAATCCCGCAAAGTTGTTTTTACGGGAGTGCCGTTACTTCGCTGGTCATTCCTGCCTCTGTTACTTCCATCGGAGATTGGGCATTTCAGCAGGCTACCCAACTTGAATCGCTCGTAATCAATGCGACTGTAAAAGAAATTCCTGCAGATATATGTTGGAACGATTACGACGGCTGGGATGACAATAATCATAAGATACCTATCAAAAACAAACTTACTTCGCTGACTTTAGGGGAAGGAATCGAAGTCGTCGGTCTCGGAGCATTTGAACCTTGCCCGATCACGTCGCTTACGCTGCCATCGACGCTCGTAGAGATCAAAGACGAGGCTTTCGCCAGCGCCCAGATTACCGAGTTGGTGCTTCCAGAAGGGTTCAAAACGTTCCATAGCGGAATGTTCCGGTACGCCCCACTCAAAACGATAGACATTCCCTCCTCGGTTACGACGCTGAACGGTAAGGATGATGGTAAAACAGGGGCTACTAAAATATTCAACGGTGCGGTTCTGGAAACCTTCATCTGTCGTGCCGTCAATCCGCCCGCTTTACCGCGATTGAGCGGCGACAGCCCGTTTACGAATTGCGGACACAATCAATATGTAAACGAAACCTGCGTGTTGAAAGTGCCTGCGGAATCGGTGGATGCGTATAAAGCCTCGGATTGGAACTACTATTTCAAAACGATAGAGGCTATCGATTAAATTTCCTCTGCTACCCGAACAATCTGAAACACGAAGAACCGGGGACACACTCAATATAAGTGTGTCCCGGTTTCGTTGTGCTTGACCCGTTCGTGAGGTTGGAACGGGTCTTCGGTGGAAAAACCTCCGTGATTTTATCTCCGGATTCTTGATGCAAATGTAGCGACCGGAAAGACCGGATCAAGATGCCCGGAATTTGCTGCTGTAAATTCAAACGCATCCCCGGCAAATAGGACCGTGCTTACGAGCTCCCTTAGTTTCTCTTGTGCATAAGCGTTATAGCACGGCGTCACGGTGTTGTGAGAATCGTTTCTCTTCTCCCCGTCGCATACGGTTTGTGCTTCGGCAAACCGTTGTCACCGTATTTTAATGTCGGGCAGGGCCTCTTGCAAGGCGGTTCGGTCTATCTCGAAGTAATGGTAGGGGTAGAGTACGGCCGGGCGGATCAGCCGGGCGGCCTCGATGAACATCTGGTCGCTCATCGTGTACGGCAGGTTCTTCGGCAGGAAAGCGATGTCGATCGGGCCCAGATGCTCCATTTCGGGGATCAGCTCGGTATCGCCGGCGATGTATATGCGAAGCCTCTCGATTTCGAGCAGATAGCCGTTGCCTTCGCCTCGGATATGGAACGGAACTCCGGGCGAACGCATCGAGATGCGATTGTAGGCGGGGACGGCGCGTATCGGAATCTCGTTCCATACGGTCTGGGAGCCATTGCGAAGCGCTTTCCCCCGCTTCAGCTCGCGGATCACGGTCGGACTGCCGATGATTTGCGTCGTCGGCCGCTCGATTTCGGCGATCGCCAGCGTGTCGAAATGATCGCCGTGGTGATGCGTGATCAGAATCAGATCGGCATCCGGCAGCTGGCCGTAGTCGGCCACGTCGCCGTAAGGATCGACATGAATGATCCGTTCGCCATAGCGCATCATGATCGAGGCGTGGCCCACGCAGGTTACCTCCAGCGTCTTGTCCCGTGTCAGATATTGGTCCGTCATAGTCGTTTCGATTCGTACTGTCGTTTGCGTTCCGTAAATTTACGAATAGTTTGTAATTTTGGCGCTCCGAAACTGTTTTTGCGTACAATGAAACCTTATCTTACGATCGGCCTGCTCGTTATTTCCAATATATTCATGACTTTCGCCTGGTACGGGCAGCTGCGGCTCAAGGGTCATAAGTGGTTCGACAACCTGCCGTTTTTGCTGGTGGTCGTCTTCTGCTGGGGTATTGCGTTCTTGGAATACCTGTTTCAGGTACCGGCGAACCGGATCGGTTTTCGCGAGAACGGGGGACCTTTCACGCTGTTCCAGCTCAAGGTGATCCAAGAAGTCGTTTCGCTGACAGTTTTCACCGTTTTCGCCCTGCTGATGTTCAAAACGGAAACGTTCCGTTGGAATCATGCCGCGGCATTCGCTTGCCTCGTTCTGGCGGTTTACTTCGTGTTCAGGAAATAATTCGCAGGATAGCGCACTTCCACCGTTCTTGCGAAGAATACCGAGCTGACTTTTTTCATAAAAAATAGTCGAAAAAGGTTTGTCTGTTGTGAAAAAAGAGATAAATTTGCATTGTTTTTAAAATTGTAATCGATACAAATGAAGGCTCGGGATATGCAGGACTGTCTGCTTGGCCACGGCATCAAGCCGTCGGTTCAGCGTTTGGCCGTGATGGAATACCTGAAAACGCATTGTACGCATCCGACGGCCGACGAGATATTCTCCGCCCTGAGCCCGAAGATGCCGACTCTGTCGAGAACGACCGTGTATAATACGCTGAGACTGTTGGCAAGTCGAGGCGCCGTACTGTCTCTCGACATCGACGGGAAAAATACCCGTTTCGACGGAGATACCCGGCCCCATGCCCATTGGCTTTGCCGGGGTTGCGGCGCCGTGCGCGACCTGCCGCTGCCGGTCGACTCCCGGAGTCTGACAGTCCGGTTCGAGGAAGGGACGGTCGACGAGGTGCAGCTTTATTATAAGGGATATTGCGAAAATTGCCGAATGCAGTCGGAAGGCTGAACGAATAACAAAATCAAACTAAAACAGAAAGATGGCTATGAAAAAGAAGTTTATCTGTACCGTATGCGGTTACGTGTATGAGGGAGAGGAAGCTCCCGAATTTTGCCCGCAGTGCAAGCAGCCCCGCTCGAAATTCAAGGAAGTGGTCGAGGGCGAGGCCATGACGTGGGCCGACGAACATGTGATCGGCGTGGCCAAGGGCGTCGATCCGGAAGTGCTGGAAGGTCTGCGCGCGCATTTCTCGGGTGAGTGCAGCGAGGTGGGAATGTACCTGGCGATGAGTCGTCAGGCCGACCGCGAGGGATATCCCGAGATTGCCGAGGCTTTCAAGCGTTATGCATGGGAGGAAGCCGAGCATGCCGCCAAGTTCGCCGAGCTGCTGGGCGAGATCGTCTGGGACACGAAGACCAATGTCAAGGCCCGTATGGAGGCCGAGTGCGGCGCATGCGAGGACAAGAAGCGTATCGCTACACTGGCCAAAAAGCTGAACCTGGATGCGATTCACGATACGGTACATGAAATGTGCAAGGACGAAGCGCGTCACGGCAAAGGTTTCGAGGGCCTTTACAATCGTTACTTCAAGAAATAGTCGAACTGTCTGCGGGTGTTGTCCGCAGACGAGCGATCGTGGAAAGGGAGGCTTTGCGGGGCCTCCCTTCGTTTTTTTGAGTGTTTCGTGATCGGAAACGAATTTCCGACGGCGCAAGGACGGGCGCGAGAACGGAATACCCATACCGTTGTATCCGCGCGAATGCACGGAACGCTTGATCTAGTCCCGCTTCATGACGATGCTGCGCAGATCGCGGTCGAACCGGTCGTATTGGGGCTGCGTGATCGTTTCGGGGTAGGAAAGCACGGTCAGCATGAATCCGCGGGGATCGTCCTCGTGGTAGAGATGCTGCGTGTGGCGGTAAGGATTCGTCCGGAACCCGAGTTTTTCGTAAAAGCGAAGCCGCCGCGTAGTCGGTTCGTCGACTACGGGCTCGATTTCGAGGATGACCGTCTTGTCGGTCGATCCGCACAGATGTTTCATGATCCGACTGCCGTACCCTCCGCTCCGAAGCGACGGATCGATGCACAGGTGCTCGATATATACGTAAGAGTCGAACTCCCAGTAACCGACCAGTCCGACGAGTTTCCCTTCGTCGGTATAAGCGAGCAGACTGTAAAGTTCCGATCGCAAAGCCGTTCTTTGGTGCTCGAGCGTTCGTCGCTCGACCCGAGGAAAGCTGTCGTTATACAGTTTCCAAATCTGGGCGAACAGGGGGTGCTCGGTCGTCTCGATTCGTATGGGCTCCATGCGGGCAAAGATAGTCAAATGAACGGAACGGACAAAAAATGGTATGCCGTTTGGGAAATGTCGCCGATTATTTTATATTTGTATATCGTTGCTTGCGGACGCGGACAATCGGGGAACCTGCGGCGAGAAGTGTCTGAGAAACAACGGGGCGGAAGGAGGAAAAAAGCAGTCTGTCGCTTGTCTTTGGTCGACCGGATCGAGTTTAGCATTCTATTTGTTGGACGTTCAGAGTTCAAATCTTAATCGTATGAATAGGGACCAATTGTTGGAAAGGCTGGAGCGCGAGCGCTCGTGGGATTTCGTCGTGATCGGAGGGGGCGCTACCGGGCTGGGAATCGCCGTCGATGCGGCTTCGCGCGGATTCCGGGTGGCTTTGCTGGAGCAGGCCGATTTTACCAAATCGACGTCGAGCAAAAGTACGAAGCTCGTACACGGAGGCGTTCGCTATCTGGCTCAGGGCGACGTGAGGCTGGTGCTCGAGGCGCTCAAGGAGCGGGGGCTGATGCGCCGCAACGCGCCTCATCTGGTCAGGGACCAGTCGTTCGTCATTCCTTGCTATCGATGGTGGGAAGCTCCCTTTTACGGAATCGGGCTGACGCTTTACGACCTGATGGCCGGCCGCCTTTCCTTCGGTCGGTCCCGCTATCTGAGCCGCAAACGCGCGCTGGAAGCGGTTCCCGCGCTGTCCGCCGACAAGCTGAGGGGCGGTATCCTGTATCATGACGGGCAATTCGACGATTCGCGCATGGCGGTCAATTTGGCTCAGACCGCTGTCGAGCACGGAGCCGTCGCGGTCAATTACGTCCGGGTCGAAAAGCTGCTCAAGACCGACGGCAGGCTTTCGGGCGTCGAGGCGGTCGATCTCGAAAGCGGCCGTCGCTTTCGGCTCGATGCGAAAACCGTTGTCAATGCGACGGGCGTTTTCGTCGATTCGATCCTTCAGATGGACGACCCGACCGGCATTCATCTGGTGCGTCCCAGTCAGGGAGTCCATTTGGTGCTCGACCGAAAGTTCCTTCGTAGCGAACAGGCCGTGATGATCCCGAAAACCGATGACGGCCGTGTGCTGTTCGCCGTTCCGTGGCATAACTACGTGGTGGTCGGCACGACCGACACGACGGTCGAGCGGCCGTCGCTCGAGCCCCGTCCGCTGGAGGAGGAGATCGATTTCATTCTCCGTACGGCCGACCGTTACCTGAGCGGCCGTCCCCGGCGCGAGGACGTGCTGTCCGTCTTCGCCGGACTTCGTCCGCTGGCCGCCCCGAAATCGAGCGGGGAAAGTACGAAGGAAATTTCGCGCAGTCACAAAATTATGGTGTCCGGGTCGAACCTGATCACGATCATCGGAGGCAAGTGGACGACCTATCGCCGGATGGCGCAGGATACGGTCGACCGGGCCATTTCGCTGGGACTCGTTGCTCGGGCCCGCTGCGTGACCGAGAATCTGCGCATTCACGGATATCGCGAGACGACCGATTTCGATCATTATCTTTATGTCTACGGATCGGATTTGGAAAAGGTAGAAGCGCTGATCCGCAGTTCGGAGGAAAACGGCCGGCAGCTGCATCCCCGTTTCGGATTCCGCGTCGGACAGGTCGTGTGGGCCGTGCGCGAGGAGATGGCGCTGCATGTCGAGGATGTGCTGTCGAGGCGTATCCGGGCCCTGTTCCTCGATGCCCGGGCCGCGCGGGAAATGGCCCGTCCCGTGGCGGAGATTATGGCGCGCGAGCTGGGTCGCCCGGGAGAGTGGATCGAGTCCGAGACTCGCAGCTTCCAGTCTTTGTGCGACGGGTACGTATTGCAACGGGAACGAGTTTGACAATTCAAAAATCATATCGAAATGGACAGTGAAAAATACATACTCGCCCTGGATCAGGGAACTACTTCGTCCCGGGCCATTATCGTCAATCGGCAGGGGCAGGTCGTGGCCTCGTCTCAGCGCGGTTTCGAGCAGATCTTTCCCCGTCCCGGATGGGTCGAGCACGATGCCTCGGAAATATGGTACACCCAGTCGTCGGTTGCCGCCGAGGCGGTCGCCAAAGCGAATCTGACCGGGCTGGATATCGCCTGCATAGGGATCACCAATCAGCGTGAAACGACCGTGATCTGGGATCGGGAGACATCGCTGCCGGTCTATAACGCGATCGTGTGGCAGGACCGCAGGACCGCCGCCTACTGCGAGGAGCTCAAAGGCAAGGGCTACGAGCAGGCGATTCATCAGAAGACCGGCCTGATTCTGGACGCCTATTTCTCGGCGACCAAGATCAAGTGGATTCTCGATAACATCGAGGGCGTGCGCGAGCGCGCGGAGAAGGGCAAGCTCTGCTTCGGAACGATCGACAGCTGGCTGGTCTGGCGGTTTACGCGGGGTGGGGCGCATGTGACCGATGTGTCTAACGCGTCGCGTACGATGCTCTTCAATATCCACACGCAACAGTGGGACGACGATCTGCTCGATCTGTTCGGTATTCCCCGGGCGATTCTGCCCGAAGTAAAGGCCAGCAGCGAAGTTTACTGCGATACGGCCACGACGCTCTTTTCGACGAAGATACCCATTTCGGGCATTGCCGGCGACCAGCAGGCCGCTCTTTTCGGACAGCTTTGCGTCGAGCAGGGTATGTCCAAGACGACCTACGGAACGGGTTGCTTCGTGATGATGAATACCGGCGACCGGCCGGTTTTTTCCCAAAACGGGATGCTGACTACGATCGCATGGAAAATAGGGGAGCAAATAACTTATGCGCTCGAGGGGAGCGTCTTCGTCGGCGGAGCCGCGATTCAATGGCTGCGCGACGGCTTGGAAATCGTCCGCTCGGCGCACGAGACCGAAGAGTTGGCACTGTCGGTCGCCGACAGCGACGGAGTCTATTTCGTTCCGGCCCTGACGGGCCTGGGCGCGCCCTATTGGGATCAGTACGCGCGGGGACTTCTGGTCGGTCTGACCCGAGGAACGACGAGGGCCCATATAGTCCGTGCGGCGCTCGAGGGCATCGCTTTCGAGGTGTACGACGTGATCCGGGCCATGGAGCACGACGCGACGCGGCGCTCGACGGAAATGAAAGTGGACGGGGGGGCCGTGGCGAACAATTTCCTGATGCAGTTCCAGTCCGACCTGACGCGCGGCGGGGTCGTCCGGCCGAAGATTCTGGAAACGACGGCGATGGGAGCGGCCTATCTGGCCGGACTGGCCGTCGGCTTCTGGAAGGATACGGAGGAGATCGGCCGCTACGCCGAGGTCGAGCGACGCTTCGAGCCCGAAATGCCGCAGTCCGAGTCCGAGCGCAGGATCGAGCGCTGGCATGAAGCCGTCGGCCGCGCCGGAGGCTGGGCCAAGGACGACTGACGGGGCGTACCGCTTTTCATTGCGGCCCCTCCGGCCGGCGGGCGACGGGGCCTAATCGCTCCCTGAACCCTGCTCATGGGCGGAAGATGACAGCCGGTCCTGCCTTGATATGAGAAGACTCGGCGCGCCGGACGCTGCGTCCCGTCGCTCGTACTATGCCCGGATTGCGGGCCTAACAGGAAAGCGAAAGGGCGAAACGGAAGAAACCCTACGAAACGAATACAATGGAGTTATGACACCTTTTACAGCGGAATTACTCGGGACGATGCTTATGATCCTGATGGGCGACGGCGTAGTTGCCAACGTGGTACTCGACAAAACCAAGGGGCATGCCGGAGGCTGGATGGTCGTTACGACGGCATGGGCGTTGGCCGTGTTCGTCGGGGTCGTCGTGGCGGCTCCCTATAGCGGCGCTCACCTGAACCCGGCCGTTACGTTCGCTTTTGCGCTGACGGGACAGTTTCCTTGGGAGCGGGTGCTCCCGTACGTGTCGGCCCAGATGATCGGGGCCGCGCTCGGGGCGGTTCTGGTTTGGCTGGCCTACAGGCCTCATTTCGAAGCGACGCCGGACCCTCGGACCAAGCTGGCCGTTTTCTGTACGGCTCCGGAAATTCGGCGCACCGGCTGGAATTTTCTCACCGAGATGATCGGGACGTTCTCGTTGCTGTTCATCATCTTTTACATTACGGTCGGAGAGATCACGCTGTCGGACAATATCTCCACGTTGCCCGTTGGACTGGGCTCGGTCGGCGCCCTGCCGGTCGCGTTCACGGTCTGGGTGATCGGCCTTTCGTTGGGCGGTCCGACGGGCTATGCGATCAATCCTGCCAGAGACTTAGCGCCGCGCGTTGTCCATGCCCTGTTGCCGATCCGAGGCAAGGGCGGAAGCGACTGGAGCTATGCGTGGATTCCGGTCGCGGCACCTCTGTGCGGCGCGGCGTTGGCAGCGTGGCTTTATAATATGCTTCTGTAGCCGATTGCCCGGTTGCGCGGCGTTTTCGGTTTGACAGCGGGCGTTCAGAAGAACGAGATGCGCACGATATTACCGGGGCCGGTTCAGAAGCTTTGGTGCAAAGAGGACCGCCGTTTGGGTGAGCGCTCACGGAAAAGCCCCGTCTGAAAACGGGGCTTGAGGAAGACTAAGGGTTCGCAGCCGCTTAATTTTCTTTTTCCAACACGGTCTCCGTTCCGTCGAGGCTCAGGAATGTCTTGCCGTCTTTCTCGACGATCGTGGCTGTTTGGGTATAATCGCTGGTCTGTCCGTTGCCGATGCTTCGGCCTTTGAGGATCACCTTGTCTGCCTCGCCCTGCAACTCCCACGATTCGATAGGGAGCGTCGCCATGTTGATGGAGCCGGCCTTGCCTTCGATTTGCAGTTCGACTCCCATCCGCTTCGTCGAATCGATCGGATCGGGCATGGTCCATTTGCCTATGGCTTTCGCATAGGTCGCGTCCGTGGCGACCTGGGTCGCCGGGGTGACTTCCGACATTTTCCCCTGATAAGTGACCGAAATCAGGTTGCCGATGAGCAGGCCGTTCGCATCCGTCTTGTCCGCTTCTTCGAGCGAGAACGTGTGCGTGTCGTCTCCCGTGAGGGCCTTCACCGTAACGGTATTCATCGAGGCGTCTACGATCACCCCGTCGAATCGGTTCGGCGTATTGTCCTTACACGCGGTCGAGGTCAACACTGCGGCGAGCGCGAGGGATAAGATTTTTTTCATAATCTTGACTTTTAATAAGAAAACGTTGTAAAGATAATTGTTTTTTGTCAAGTCGTGCCGAAACCGGTATAAAAATATATTCCCTTTACGTGGAGACGGAATCGCTTTGTCGGCCGGGGACGGGCTAACAGGTTTCATTTTGTTCCGAACCGCTCGGAGGCAGGTTTTCGTGTAGCGACAGATGGAGGATCGGATGCCTGATTCCGTGCGGATCGAATTCGTCGCGTCCCGTTATCCGGAATCCTCTTTTCAGGTAGAATGTCTTGGCCGGGCGATTTTGCTCGTTCACGTCTACTCGCGTAGCTCTCAGTTCTTGGATTGCCCGATCGAGCAGGCGGGAGCCCAACCCGCGTCCCTGATGTTCCGGTGCGACGAAAAGCATTTCGATCGTTTCGTCCTGCACGGCACAGAACGCCGCGATCGTTTTCCCTATGCGGATGCCGAAAGGGGAGAGCGTGACAAGATAGCGGTCGTGTACGGCCTGCCGGTATAAAAGGATTTCGTGCTCGTTCAGAAAATCGTGGGTCTTGCGTACCGACGCTTCCCAAACGTCGGTCAGCTCGTCGATGTCCGATTCTGAGAACCATTGAATCGTCGCGGTACGGAATGGATCGTCTTTCTGCATAAGATGCGAGATATTACTGTCGGGCGGGCATTTCTTCCCGATCCGCGACTGGTTACAAATATATGAAATATTTGCCGTCTGTCGCATGCGTTATGACGACCATTCGATCCGCCGGATTGCAAGATGCGACCCTTCTTTCTATGTACGCCCGCTACAGAGTTGCCGTTTGGGGAGCCGCATCGGGCGGCAGGCGGCAGACGATCGCCTCGAAAGGCCGGAGCGCGATCGGGCCGGACGGCTCGATGCGGGTGCGATCGCTGTAGTTGCTCAGCAGGACTTCCGCATCCGTCGTGTCGGTATCGACCGTGGCGCAGGCTTCTTTCGGCGTGAAGTTGAGCAGAATGAGGAACCGTTCGTGGTTGCTTTCGCGCACGTAGGCGAATACTTGCTTGTTGTCGGCGTCGGTCAGTCGGAAGCTTCCGATTATCAGTTCGCGGTTCGACCTGCGGAGCCGCATCGCCTTTTTGAAATAGTTCAGCACCGAATCGGGGTCGTTCTGCTCGTCCTCCGCGTTGACCCGTTTTCGGTTCGGGTTGATTTTCAGCCAAGGCACTCCTGTGGTGAATCCCGCCCGTTCGCTGCCGTCCCATTGGAAAGGCGTTCGGGCATTGTCGCGGGCCGTTTGCTTCTGCTCCTCGAGAAAGGCTTTCGGGTCGCCTCCTTCCTTTCGGATCTGCAAGTAACGGTTTCGCGTATCGATGTCGTTGTAGTCGTCGATGTTCTCGAAGCGGATGTTGCTCATGCCGATTTCGTCTCCGGCCAGCCAGAAAGGCGTCCCGCGCATCGTGAGCAGGAAGGTGGCGAGCATCTTGGCCGCGTTTTCGCGATGCTCCGGCGCATCGCTTCCGAAGCGGCTGACCATGCGGGGCTGATCGTGGTTGCCCAAATAGACGGCCGGCCAGCCGTCGCCGGCCGCTCGGTCCAGTTCGGCGAACATCTTCTTGACCGCCAGCAGGCTATAGTCGATCCCGGTATCCGGTGCGTCGGGCTTGGTCGTCTTGCGCAAGTCGGGAATCTCGAACGTGTAAAGCATGTTCAGCTCTCGCCGCGACGGCTCGACGAAACGGTGCAGGTCCGGCGGCTTGACGCCCGAGCCTTCGCCGACGGTCATTACGGCATACCGGCTCGTGACCTGCTCGTTCATTTCCCGTAGGTAATCGTGCAGATGCGGCCCTTGGGAATAGTAGTCGAACATGTCGGGATATTTGCGCGAGTCGACTTCCGGGTACGAGATGTCTTTCGATATGTAGGGGATCGAGTCCATCCGGAAGCCGTCGATCCCTTTGTCGAACCAGAATCTCATCAGTTCGTAGATTTCATGCCGAACCCGGGGATTCTCCCATTTCAGGTCGGGCTGTTTGCGGGAGAAATAGTGCAGGTAGTAGGACATCGTCGCGAAATTGTACCTCCATGCGTTCCCTTCCTCGTCGAAAAAGCTTTTGCGTCGCGGAGGCTCTCCGTTCTCGATCGGCCACCAGTGGTAGAAGTCGTAGAAGGGATTCAGGCGCGATTTGCGGGCTTCGACGAACCACGGATGTTCGTCGCTCGTATGATTGACGACCAGATCGAGTACGAGTTTCATTCCCCGGAAATGGACTTCGGCGAGCAGGTTGTCGAAATCGTCCATCGTGCCGAAATCGGCCATGATCCGGCGGTAGTTGCGTATGTCGTACCCGTTGTCGTCGTTCGGCGAATCGTAGATCGGATTCAGCCAGATCACGTCGACGCCCAGATTCTTGACGTAGTCCAGGCGGGAAACGATTCCCTGCAGATCGCCGATGCCGTCGCCGTCGCTGTCCATGAAGCTGCGCGGATAGATCTGATAGACCACGGCCTCTTTCCACCATGCGTCATGGGAGTCTGCGCTTGGCCCGGCTTGGAGTTCTCCGGCTCGTTCGTGCGAATTCATAAAGTCGTTTTTCGGGATTGTCCTGCGAAAATTATACCGTTTTCCTGTTACGGTTCGACGCTTCGGCCCGATGGCGGAAACGGGACAGGACGTTTGGGAAAGTGCGCGTTCGCTTATTCGTTTTTGAAACGTAGCAGAGGCCGGGCGATTCGCCCGGCCTCTGCTACTTACCTTATGAATTACAGACGGTCTACTTTCTTGCGTATGCGCTCGGCCGCGTCGTTTACGTCTTGCTGCATTCGCTCGGCGGTTCGGTCGGCATGGTCCAGTATCCGTTCCTCGTAATTGTTTACGGTGCCGTAAGCGTCTCTTGCCCGATAGTTGCCCTCGGAGTTCATAGGAGTCGTTCCCGACGTGCGATAATCATGGTACTGCGATTCGTCGGTCAAGTCGTCCCGAATGCTTTCTACGCCTTCCTTGAAACGATTTTTGCGCTCTTTGATCTCCTTTTTAGCCTGCTTGGCTTCCTGACGGATTTCTTTTTTCAGCTCGCGGGCGCGTTTGTCGATATCGTCGACGCGGTTTTCATACCGGTTCGAGTACTCTTCAGCATGGTCCTTGACTTCGCCTACGCGCTCCTTGAGGTCTCGGATTTGATCCCGTTTTTGTTGTCTTACTTCCTGCTTGGCGTCGCGGGCTTCCTGCCTTATCTCTTTCTTCGTGTCTCTGACCGTCCGGTCGAATTCGTCTATCCGGTCGCTCAGCCGGTCTTCGTAGCTGTCGCTGCGATACTCGTACGGGCCTTCTTTTTTCATGATTCTATGTTTTTTACGTTAAATAATCGAGAGGGGTTATCCTCGGCTGTCCATGCTGTTGATGTCCGGATTGATCGCGGTGACATCCTGTTCGACGGTCCGTTCGGGGACGACCTCGTCCGAGTTTTGCTCGGTTCTCCTCGGAACCGGAGGCGTGTCGCAAGGCGTCAGTTGCGTTCTGGTGCTGACATGCTCCGGTCCCGAGCAGTCCGGCTGGCTGTCGGTCCGAGCGGTCGTATTTTTTCTGTTCATTCCCAATGCGTTTTTTCGATTCGTTCCGGTTTGGCCGGCTTACGTCGTTTCTGGGAACAACGTTCGTACCACAGTTTTCTCGGCGATTCGTTTCGGAAGCGCTTCCGGCTCTATTGAACGGATACACATGCCGTAGCGACGTGGCGGAAATTTGTTGCCGGAACCGGAATACGAGAACTGCCGGATTCGGTGTGAGCAGCTATTTTCGGCGTTCGTGCCCGGATGCGGGAGATAAAGGGCGGGGGCCGGATCACGGTTTGTCGGCCGGCCCATGACAGACAATCATCGTCCGAATATCTCCCCGAGCCAGTGAGCGATCGCCCTCCGGGGAGAGTAAAGCAGCATGCGCGGCCCCGAGAAACGCATGACGCGTCTCATCTTTTCCCGCATGGCCGGCCGGTAACAATGAATGGGACAGCGGCGGCAACTCGTTTTCGCTTCGCCGAAAGCGCATCGGTCCAGCCTGTCGTGCGCATACCGGATCAGGGCGGCGCATTCGGCGCACGGTATCGGATATCCCTCCTTTTTCCTGCAGTACAGGCCGACCATGTATTCTACGGTTCGTTTTTCCCGATCTATTCGTGAGCGCGACGGCTTTTTCCGGTCGACAGGCATATGGGTCGTTTTTTCGATAAGACGAGAATCGCCGGTTTCTATTTTTCTCGCTATTGCAAAGATAAGAGCAATATTAAATATTCTCTCTGGCGGGAGGAAAGGGCTTTCCAGATTATATCCTTATCTTACGCGTTTTAAGAGAAGACAGCTTGATCGTTTTGAGCGAGCAGTCTTTTCTGCAGGTAGGTCACTTTACTCCGTAGCTTTCCAGTTTGCGGTAGAGCGTTGCGATACCGATGTCCAAAAGTCGCGCGGCTTCGGCTTTGTTGCCATGCGTGTGCTCCAGCACGCGAAGGATATGGCGGCGCTCGATCTCTTCGAGGGTCAGGGAATCGGCCGAGGCGCCGCCTTCGGAAGTCATGCGGAATTCCGGCGAAAGGCAGTCGGAGGTCAGCGTATCCCCATCAGCCATAATCAGGCTGCGTTCCACTACATTGCGCAATTCGCGGACGTTGCCATGCCATGCGTGGCGTTCGAGGGCCTCGATATAGGCCTTGTCGATCGTCTTGATGCGCTTGCCCATTTTCGAGGCGAATTGTGCGGCGAAAAAGTCGATGTAGCCGCCTATATCGCCCGGACGTTCGCGCAAAGAGGGCAGGTGAATATGGAACACGGACAGCCGGAAATAAAGGTCCTCGCGGAAATTGCCGGCGGCGATCTCTTTTTCGAGGTTACGGTTCGTGGCGGCGATGATACGCAGATCGACCTTGGTCGGTAGGGTTTCGCCGATCTTGATGAATTCGCCGCTTTCGAGTACGCGCAACAGCTTGGCTTGCAGTTCGACAGGCATTTCTCCGATTTCGTCGAGAAACAGTGTGCCGTGGTCGGCTTCTTCGAATAGCCCTTTTTTGTCTTTTGTCGCACCCGTGAAGCTGCCGGCACGGTATCCGAAAAGTTCGCTTTCGAGCAGGTCTTTCGTAAAAGCCGAGCAGTTGACGGCGACGAATGTCTCTTTGGCGCGGGAACCGGCGTGGTGGATCGCTTGCGCGAAGACCTCTTTGCCTGTTCCGGTTTCGCCCGTGAGCAGCACCGACGTGTCCGTCGCGGCGACTTTGCGTGCCAGATCCACGGCCTGACGGAGCGCTCCGGAGGAACCGATGATACGGTCGAACGAATGTTCGTCGGACATTTTTGCTTCAAAACGCGCCAGACGCCGCTGCATCTGCGCTTTCTCCGTCGCACGGCTCAGCAACGGAAGGATTTTGTTATTGTCGTCTCCCTTGGTGATATAATCGAACGCGCCGTTCTTGATAGCCCGTACTCCGTCGGGTATATTGCCGTAAGCCGTCAGAAGAATCACTTCGGATTCCGGTACCGCCGCTTTGATTTTCGCCACCAGATCGACTCCGTTACCGTCGGGTAATTTCACATCGCACAATACCACGTCGGGAGTTTCGCGTTGTAGTATCTTCAGTCCCGATGCGCAATTTTCCGCTTGCAAGACATCGTATCCCTCCAGAGAAATGATACGCGCCAACAACCCCCGTAGTTGCGGTTCGTCGTCTATGATTAGAATTTTCGACATAACTGCCATAATACCATTCTTTACTTGCAAAGATAGCTGTTTATCTTTATTTTGATAATTTATCGACCGGAACGGGCAGGGCGGAAAATTATGACGTTATTTGCTGGTAGGGACTCTCCGACTATTCTGTTATTTATTCTAAGATCAGGATACGAGCATCTATCGCATCTTATTTCCTATATGTGTTCGTCGGAAAGTATTTATGATGTTTACAGGCGTTTCAATGCTCCAAACATGAAGAACATACGACCGAACTTCGAAACATTTGTTGCTTCGAATTATCGTTTGGGATAATATGTTCATTCTATTTTGCTGCATAAAAGTGGCACGAATTTGCAGAGTAATTTCGCAATATTCCGAATGTTTTTTTAGTGGATTTTGCAAACGACGCTATATGAATCACTCTTGAGGTTTAAAAGAGACTTTTTTATGAATTTTTGATAATGGTTTGGAATATTTGTCAAATGTATTGTATGAAATTTCATAGGTGATGATTTCTACTGTTATATTAAAATATGCAACTATTTGATTATTAGAGGTGATTATGGCTGGAAAACAATTTCAGTTCTATTTGGATATTATCTGTAACTTGGATAAGTTTTACATGGTACTGATAAAATTTGCCTATTTACCACCGTTAAATTGCACGAGGGACAGAATTTTGTCCCTTGTATCCGTTCAGGGAACAAACGGGGGACAAAATCAGGAAAAATTGATACAATGCTTTATTATCCCTGTGTGTTTAATGTGGTGATTATCAATATTATCGAAATTGGATTGTTTCTTCTTCCATTTCCCATTATTTATTATATAATATATTGATAATCAATTGATTACGTGTGATTATTTGCCCACGCAAAACCGGGAAAATATCGAACCGAGAATATCGTTCGTCGTAATTTCTCCTGTAATGGTGCCGAGATGGTGGAGTACCTCGCGGATATCTTGAGAGAGCAGGTCGCCCGGCAAGCCTTCCTCTATGCCCTGTCGGGCTCGGGCGAGCGATTCGGAGGCATGAAGCAGGGCTTCGTGATGGCGGGCGTTGAAAACTACGGTTGCTCCCGCGTTGTCCAGATCGTCCGTGCGTACGCTCTCGCGCAGCGAACGGAGCAGTCCGTCCAAATGAGTTTCGAACTTGGCCGACAGCCATTCGACGGGAACGGATATCCGTTCTCGGAGAGTTGCCTGCTTGGATGCGAGTTCTTGCGCATCCAGCCGGTCGCATTTGTTCAGGACGATGATGAGCCGTTGTTCGGCCCGGAGCGGAATCCCGGCGTAGAGGGCGCTTATTTCTTCCGCGTCGTCGCGGGCATCGGCTACCAGCAGTACGACGGCAGCCTTGCCTATCCGATCGTACGTTCGCTCGATACCCATGCTTTCGAGCGGGTCGTCGGTTTCGCGGATACCTGCCGTATCGATGAAGCGGAACGGCAGTCCGTCTATGTTCAGCGTCTCTTCGATGACGTCGCGCGTCGTGCCTGCGATGTCGGATACCAAGGCTCTGTCTTCTTTCAGCAAGGCGTTCAGCAGGGTGGACTTGCCGACGTTCGGAGCGCCGGCAATGGCTACGGGAATACCGTTTTTGACAGAGTTGCCCAGTGCGAAAGAGGATATCAATCGGGTTATTTTCCGTTCGACGGCCGTCAGTATTTCGAGCAATTGTTCCCGATCGGCAAACTCCACGTCTTCTTCGCCGAAGTCCAGTTCCAGCTCGAGTAGAGATACGAGGTGTACGAGTTTTTCCCTGAGTTGGCCGAACTCGTCCGAGTAGCCTCCTCGCATTTGTCTGAACGCCAAATCGTGTGCGGCGCGGTTGTCGGATGCGATGACGTCGGCGACGGCTTCGGCTTGCGACAGGTCCATTTTGCCGGCCAGAAATGCCCGTAGCGTGAACTCGCCCGGTCGCGCGGTCCGAGCGCCGTGCTGGATTGCCAATTCCATCACGCGGCGAAGAATGTAGTCGGAGGCGTGGCACGATATTTCGATCATGTCCTCGCCCGTATAGGAGTGCGGAGCGCGGAAAAGAGAGATCAGCACTTCGTCTATAACGGCTTCGCCGTCGCGAATCGTTCCGTAGTGGATCGTATATCCTTTCTGCGTAGACAGGGGCTTCCCTTGTATGCTTCTGAACAGCGCGTCGCCGATCGGCACGGCCCGTTCTCCGCTGATCCGGATCAGCGCGACGGCGCCGCCTGTACCCGTCGCGACGGCGGCAATCGTCTCGTTCCGCTCGTTAGTCATTTGCCGATGTAGAGTATTTGGCCGATCCGCAGTCGCGTATCCGGCAGGTTATTCCGGCGCATGATTCCTTTGACGGTCGTACCGTATCGCTTGGCAATGGCCCCGAGCGTGTCGCCCTTCTTAACCTTATATTTCGTGCCGACCGGTTCTTTCGGTTTGTAGTCCTCGCCGGTCTGTCCGTATTCCGCCTGCTTCTGTCCGTTCAGACGCTCCTCGTCGCTGTCGTCGTTGCGGGCGAACAGCGCGCTCTGGCAATCGATGAACCGGGAGATTTCGCGTTGCGGCAGCACGAGCGGGTAGGGCTTGGTCGTGGCCGGAATGATTCCCTGTTTGTACTGGGGGTTCAGCAGCCGAATCATTTCTTCGGGGATGCCGAGCGCCTTGGCCACTTGATCCAGATGCAGATGGCGGTCGATCATGACCGTGTCGGTCGCCAGAGGAATCGGCGGATCGTTCGGCGTGATACCGTAGTCCGGGTAATAATGGTACAGATAGGTCATGGCGACCAGCGCCGGGATGTAATCCCGTGTCGCTTGAGGCAAGTAAGGGTAAATGTCCCAGTAGGTCGAGGCCTTTCCGCCGGCTCGCTTCAGTGCCTTGATTACGTTGCCGGGACCGTAGTTGTACGACGCGAGGGCGAGCGTCCAGTCGTCGAACATGTCGTACAGGTCTTTCAGATAGCGGCAGGCGGCCTGCGTCGAAGCGACCGGGTCGCGTCGGGCGTCTACCATCGAAGAGATTTCGAGCCCGTAATAACGGCCTGTCACGAGCGTGAACTGCCACAAACCTACGGCGCCGGCCGGCGATGTAGCGGTCGGTTGCAGCGCCGATTCGATTACGGGCAGGAATTTGAGTTCCAGCGGCAGTCCGTTTTTCTCCAATTCCCGTTCGAAGATCGGGAAATAATACCGGCAGTAGGTCAGCATGCGCCGCGTAAGCGCCTTGTGGGTCGTCGTGTAGGCGGCGATCTGTTTGCGGACGATTTCGTTGTACGGAAGATGGATTGGCGAGACGATCGTCTTGAGCCGCTGACGGCAGACCGTTTCCGTGACGGTCGAGAGAGCCGGCAGAAAGCGCGACGTGTCGAGCCCGATGAAATCGCGGGCATAATTGTCGAACGTCTCGGATACGGCGTTGGCTTTCCAGCTGGCGACGATCGAGTCGTAACCTGCCGGTGTCGTCCGGATGTGCAGTTTCTCCCGTGCGTCGGGCGCATCTGCGACGGCAACCGTCCACAGACCGCAGAACATGCCGAAAAGGAGGGTCAGCGGTTTCGGTTTCATTCGGAATCAGAAAGTTAGTTTGAATGCCAGTCCCAGTCCGTTGACATTGCTCGTCTGCATCGTATACAGGTTGATGAGCGTAGGTTCGAGCGTCATGGAGAGATCGTCGCTGATGTCGTAGTCTTTCATTTGCGCATCCACATGGGCATCGACGATATTGAGCAGATACAGTCCGGCCGTGATGATGATGCACAAGTCCCGGTTACGGCGGTAGTTTTTCCGCATTTTGGCCAGATAGTCGAGCGTGTACCGGCCGTTGAATTCGTTCGTTCCTCCGGCGGCCTGTATGTCATAGGCGAGCTTGAACCGCTGATAGCCCCGGTTGTTGAAGTCGATGACGAACCCCATCGTCGCCAGTCCCCCGAGCACGATCGGCAGTTTCCAGTAGCTGCGGTTGTAGAGCTGGCCGGCTCCCGGACATATAGTAGAGAGCGTCGTAGCTTTTTTCACGCTGTTGACAGACCCCTGATAGTTCAGCGCGGCATCGCCGATGAAGTAGATATAGGAGGCGATCGAGCCTATCCACAGCAGTGTGCGCCCCGTGTTGTGGCGGATCATTTCGCTCTGTATCGGATCGACGTCTTCTTGAGGCGCATTGTCCCGTCTCAGCGCGTCGTACTGGCGCTTGCAGTCGCGGAACTTGCTGTTTTCTCGGAAGCCGAAGTAGGCTGTCGTGGCGACGGTCCCGTACAGAATCGGTATCTTCCATGCCTGTTTGTTATACAGTTGGCCGAAGCCGGGGGCGACCGCCGATATCCAGCATACGCGCGAAATCGGCATCGTGTCCCGGAAAAGCTTGCTGTACCGAACGCTCGACGTGTCGCGTGCCATGCGAGCCAGTTGACGGCGCTGTCGGGCGGTCGTCGTCGTGTCGAGCTCGACGGGCGACAGGCTCTGTTGGGTTATGGCTACCGTGTCGGCTTTTGCGGTCGATGCGCTGTCGGATACGACGATCCGGGTACGAACTCCGTTGACGATTTTGTAGCGTTCCTCCGGGGCTTGGGCTCGGGCGTGAGTCCACACTAGCACCGATGCGAGCAAAAAGGCCGCTGTTCGGGCAAAAGCCGCTCTCCGTAGAAATATGTTCCTATTTCTCGATACCATTCAGTTTTCCGATAAACGTCTCTATGTCGTCGTCCGAACCGAATCCGATAACGATCTTTCCGCCTCCTTTATTGTTTTTCTTGATGCTGATTTCCTGCGTAAAAAGCCTTTCGAGGTGCTCCACCAGCCGCGAGTAGCTTTCGGGAAATTCTTCGTCGGCTTCGGCCTTGCGGGGCTTTGCCGAGTTGAGTTCCTTGACCGCTTCTTCGACCTGACGGACCGACAGGCCTTTCTTGATCGTTTTCTTGAGCAGGGCGATCTGTTGCTGCTCGGACTCCAGGTTGATCAGCGCCCGGGCATGACCCATCGAGATCAATTCTTCGCGGACGGCCAGCTGCACTTCGACCGGAAGTTTAAGCAACCGGAGGTAATTGGCTACGGTCGAGCGTTTTTTGCCTACTCGTTCGCCGAGCGAGTCTTGCGTCAGGTGGCACTCGTCGACCAACCGCTGAAGGCTCAGCGCGACTTCGATCGCATTGAGGTCCTGCCGCTGAATGTTCTCGACGATGGCCATCGCGAGCATGGATTCCTCGTCCGCCTCGCGGATATAGGCCGGCATCGAAGTGAGTCCGGCCAGCTTCGAGGCGCGCCAGCGGCGCTCTCCGCTGATGATCGTATATCGTCCGTCCGCTTCCTTACGCACGGTAATCGGCTGAATGACGCCGAGCGTGCGGATCGACTCGGCCAGCTCGTCCAAAGCCTGTTCGCCGAAATGGGTGCGCGGTTGTTTGGGATTCGGGGCGATCCGGTCGATCTCGATCTCCTCGAAAGCGCTGCGCTTCGTTTTCTCGGGCAATGCCGAGCCTTCTATTTCAAAAATTGCGCCCAGACCACGGCCCAAGCCTTTGGTTTTCGCGTTCATGGTGGGGTTCCGTTATTTTTTTCGGTTTTTCTTGATGAATTCTTTGGCCAGATTCAGATAGTTGACGCTGCCCGACGAGGATGCGTCGTACAATAGCGCCGGTTTCCCGAAGCTGGGTGCTTCGGAGAGTCTCGTGTTGCGCTGGATGATCGTTTGGAACGCCAGATCGCCGAAGTGTTCGCGCACCTCGCCGGCTACCTGGTTGGCCAGCCTCAAACGGGCGTCGTACATGGTCAGCAGAAAGCCTTCGATCTGCAGCTGGGGATTCAGCTTCGATTGGGTCATGCGGATCGTGTTGAGCAGCTTGCCGAGACCTTCCAGCGCGAAATACTCGCACTGGACAGGGATCAGTACGCTGTCGGCCGCGACCAGCGCGTTGAGCGTAACGAGTCCGAGCGAAGGGGAGCAGTCGATCAGAATGAAGTCGTAACGCTGGCGCAGAGGAGCGAGCAGGTTTCGCATCCGCTTCTGTCCGTCCTCGATTTCGAGCAGTTCGGTTTCGGCTCCGACCAGATTGATGCTCGACGGTAGGATGTCCAGCTTCTTTATGTCGGCGAAAGCTTGGATTACGTCCTCGGGCTGCGCTTCGCCCGTGATGCAGTCGTATATGCTCCGGCCGTTGATGTCCAGTCCGAGGCCCGACGTGGCGTTGGCTTGCGGATCGGCATCGACAAGCAGAATCTTTTTGCCGAGTACGGCCATGCTTGCCGCCAGGTTGATGGCTGTCGTCGTTTTCCCGACGCCTCCTTTCTGATTGGCCAGTGCAACGATTTTTCCCATAGCGAGGTTGTGCTTTAACGGTCTTGATCTTCAGTGCGTATCGTTTCGAAAGACCCGAGATGCGGACGTTTCCGGCAACCGGGAAATCCGGTGCAAGATAGGTAAAATTTCGCAATTTCTCAGGCCGGGTTTCGCCGCTTTCCCCGAATCGGTACGATATGTGCCCGCGCGCAATGATTTATGGATTAAAGTTTTTATCTTTGAACCCGGAACGGGCTTTTCTGCGACTGACGAAAGCGGAAACCGCTTCGCCACAGTAAAAAGAAGAAATGTAAAAAATCATAGGGAATGGTTGATCTGAGCAAGAGAAGTTTGCTGACCCTGCTCGATTTCTCCGCCGAAGAGATCGGGTATTTGCTGGAGCTGGCCGTTCGGCTGAAGAACGACAAGTATACCGGTCGGGAAAGAAAGACGCTGCAGGGCAAGAACATCGTGCTGCTGTTCGAGAAGGATTCGACCCGTACGCGATGCTCTTTCGAAGTGGCCGCTTACGATCAGGGCGCGCGAGTGACCTATCTGGGGCCGACCGGCTCTCAGGTAGGCAAGAAGGAGTCCATCAAAGATACGGCCCGGGTGTTGGGACGCATGTACGACGGGATCGAATACAGAGGGTTCGCCCAGCGTATCGTGCATACGCTGGCGGAATACTCGGGCGTGCCCGTATGGAACGGCCTGACCAACGAATTTCATCCGACGCAGGCTCTGGCGGATATGATGACGATGCGCGAGCATACGCAGAAGCCGCTCTCGGAATGGAAAATCTGTTTTTTGGGCGACGCGCACAACAATGTGGCCAATTCGCTGATGGTGGCTTCGGCCAAGATGGGGATGGACTTCCGGGCGGTCTCGCCCGTCGAGTGCGCTCCCGATGCTTCGCTGGTAAGGCAGTGCCGGACGCTGGCCGGGCAGAGCGGAGGGAAGATCGCCGTGACGGACGATCTGGTCGCCGGCGTCGACGGATGCGATTTCGTCTATACCGACGTATGGGTTTCGATGGGGGAGCCCGACGAAATGTGGCAGCGTCGGATCGATTTGCTTCGGCCGTATCAGGTCAACGGGGCCGTGATGGAGGCTACGCATAATCCCGGAGCCAAATTCATGCATTGCCTTCCGGCGTTTCACAATCTGGAAACCAAGGTCGGCAAGGACATATTCGAAAAATTCGGTCTGACCGAAATGGAAGTGACCGAGGAGGTCTTCGAGTCGGATGCCTCGATCGTTTTCGATCAGGCCGAGAACCGGATGCACACGATCAAGGCCGTGATGGTTGCGACGCTCGGGGGCGAGTACTGAAATCAAACAGGCACGGAATTGGCTGTTCCGTCGAATCATTCGTGAGATTACATGAGGGCTGAAAGCAAATACGGAATCTATCCGACGTGGAGCGACATGCTGGCGTTGCTGGGCGTTTTCGTCGCCGCGACGGTTTTGTGCAATATGCTGGGCGTTTTGTTGGTGCGCACGGGGAGCGTTTCGGAAGGATTCAGCGCATTTGTCTGTTACGGCGTTCAATTCGCCGTGACCATATTGTACGCGCTTTGGGTCAGGCGCCATCGGACGGCACGCGGGACCAAGCTGCTTCGTTTCGGAGTCCGACGGGTCGATCCTGCGATCGTCTTGTGGGGACTCGTGATGACGATCGCCACCTCGTTGGTGGTCGAGCCGCTCGTCGACTGGATGCCCGAGGGAATGCTCGAGTTGCTTAACCGGCAGATGGGACTCGGCGGCTGGATGATGCTCACGTCGATCGTGCTGGCCCCCGTTTTGGAGGAAATTCTTTTCCGGGGTATCGTGCAGGACTCGCTGACCGAAAAGCTCGGCCCGCTGCGGGGCATTTTGATCGGGGCCTGCGTTTTCGGAATCGTGCATATCATACCGCAGCAGGTAATCAATGCTTTTTTCGTCGGAATCGTGCTCGGGTTCATTTACTATCGTTCCGGATCGCTGGTGCCGGTCATTCTGATCCATATGATCAACAATGCCATCTCGTATTTTTCATGGGTGCTGAGCGGGGAGCGGATCGTGTCGACCCGCCAGATGATCGGTAACGATACGATTTATTATATCGTGTACGCTTTGGCCTGTGCGGTTTTCGTGGTAGCCTTGATTACGATCGTGCGGACCCTGTCCCGGGACAAGGCGGGGCGTTTCGTCGGCTCGGCCGACCGAGAGGAAGCGACCGGAAGGGAGAAAGTTTCCTCGTCTGACGATAATATAAACGGACTTTAGTCGTTGTTAACGCAGAAGATCATATCTTTGCGACGGAAAATATGAGGTCGATCCTGAAAATAGCGCTTCTTCTGATGGTGACGATACCGGTGTCGTGCAAGCGTTTTGCGAATCCTTTCGCTGGAGGCGACAAGGTGCTGGCCGAGGTAGGCGGCGAGAAGCTGTACGTCCACGATCTTTCGTTCATCTTCACTCCGGACATGGCGCCGGAGGACAGCGTGAAGATACTCGGCTCCTATGTCGATCGCTGGGTGAAGATGCAGCTGAAGATTCAGGAAGCGGAGCGCATGTTCGAGAGCAGTCAGCAGGACATCGACCGTATGGTCGAGGAGTACCGCAATTCGCTGCTGACTCATAAAGTCGACCAATATTATGTCGACAAGCTGATCGATACGCTGTTCACGGATTCTCAGATCGGCGAGTACTACCGGAAGAATCAGGCCGACTTCGTGCTCGACAAGACGCTGCTCAAGGCGCGCGTCGTGCGGCTCCCCCGCAGCTACGGTCCGAAAAACAAGATCAAGGAGCTGATGATGGCTTCGGGCGAAGACCGTTATCAGGATCTGGTGGACCTTTGCGTCAAGAACAATTTCGAGTTGACGGAGCTCAACGGCTGGACCGATTTTTCCACGTTGCTCTCCCTGCTTCCGACCGACAGGACGGAAAATTACGACGATTTGCTGACAACCGACCGGGTCAGCGAAATGGAGACTTCCTCCGACGTATATTACGTGCGGATTCTGGTGTTCCGGCGGCCCGGAGACCGGGCTCCTCAGGAGAGCGTGCAGGATCTGATCCGCCGGGTGATTTTCAATCAGAGAAAGGAAGAGATCGTGCGGGCGCATGAAGACAGCCTCTACCGGCACGCGATGGAGAATAAGGAAATAATAGTGAATGTAAAAACAGACGATAGCGATGATATTCAGTAAATGGATGGCCGCGACGGCCGGTTTGTTCGCCTGTACGGTTTCGGGCAGCAACGCTCAGGACAAGTTTACGGCGGACAAGGTGGTGGCCGTTGTCGGTCAGTCGGTGGTACTTTATTCCGAGGTGGAGCGATATGGTAAGGCTTTGGTCGAACAGAGCAAGCAGCAGGGCTACACCTCGCAGCGCGATCCGCGTTGCGAGGCACTGGAGCACCTGATTATCCAAAAGCTGCTCTACAACCAGTCTCAGATCGACTCGCTGACGGTCCCTATGGACCGTGTCGCCGAACGCGTGCAGCAGCTCGTGGACGAGCAGATTCTGGAACGGGGATCGGTCGCGGCGCTCGAGATGTACTATCATAAGCCGATATTCAATATCAGAGAAGAGTTGCGCGAGACGATCGAGGAGGGAGCCTATGCCAGCGAAATGGAGCGTACGATCAAGGATAAGGTGCACGTCACGCCCGGCGAGGTGGAAAAGTTCGTCAAAGGCATGTCCAAGGACAGCGTGCCTATCATTCCCGAGCAGTATGTGTTTGCGCAGATCGTGCGTTATCCGAGCAATGCCGACGAGGCGAAGCTTCGGGCGCAGGAGCGTTTGCTGGAACTTAGGGAGCGGATTATCAACGGCGACAAGTTCGATATGCTTGCCAGAACCTACTCCGAAGACCCGCAGTCGGCGATCCGGGGCGGGGATCTGGGGTTGATGACCAAGGAGATGCTCGTTCCCGAGTTTGCCGAGGCCATGATGAAACTCAAGCCGGGGCAGGTGTCGGGCGTTGTCGAGACCGATTACGGGTTTCACCTGATTCAGTTGATAGAAAAGATAGGCAGTCAGTACCATGCCCGTCATATTCTGCTCAAGCCTCAGTATACCGACATGGATATGGAAGAGCCCTACAACGTGCTCGACAGCGTGCAAAGGCAGATCGTGGACGGTACGATCACGTTCGAGGAAGCCGCCATGAAATATTCGCAGGACAAGTATTCCAAGCAGAACGGGGGGCTCGCCTCGAATCTGGAACAGCTGGAGATCATGAACTACGGCGATCCGACGGAGGCTTCGGTCAAGTTTTACAAGGACTACCTGAATCCGGACGATTTCCGGGCGCTCGAAAAGTTGGAGATAGACGGCGTGTCGAAACCTTACACCACGCAGGACTACAGGCAACGGACGCTTTGCAAGGTTGTCAAGCTCAAAGAGGTTATTCCCGCTCATCCGGCCAATATCAAGGAAGATTACGTACAGTTGGAGAAGCTCGCTCTGGCCGTCAAGCAGGAGAGAGAGTTCGTCCGGTGGCTGAAGTCGAAGGTCGACGGTATGTATATCCGGATCGACGAGGATTTCAAAGACTGCGAGTTCGAGCATTCGTTCTTATTGAAATAGCCTGCCGGAAGTTCGCATGATTCGCCGTCTTCTTATCCTATTGTTGGCCGCGGCGGCCGCAGGCATGCTCGTTCTTCGGGCCCAGTCTCCGGCGGCGGTCGATTTCCGCGCCGACGTGATGTCGAGCCTCAAGGTGGGCGATTCGACGGCTTTGCTGTTGGTCGGCCATGTAGTCTTTCACCACAACGGAGCCGTGATCACCTGCGACAGCGCGATTCGCTATAACGACCGGCGGATGGACTGTTACAAGAATGTCGTGGTCAACAAGGACAGCACGTTCATTTTCGGAGACAAGGCCGATTACGACGGCCTGTCGAACGAGGCGCATATCTACTCGCCGCTGATCAAGATGATCGACAAGGATGCCACGCTGTATACCTACCACTTCTCGTTCAATACGCTGACCAACGTGGGCCATTACTGGGGCGGGGGGACCATGTCGCAGAAGGACAATCTGATGGAGTCTTCCGACGGGTACTATTACGTCGATACGCGCGATCTGGTCGGCGTGAGGAACGTCGAGATGCGCAATCCGGACTACGTGATGGAGTCGGACTCGGTTTCATACAACATGAATACCGAGATCGCGTCGTTTCATACGCTTTCATATATCTGGAACGCGCAGAACGAGTTTCTGACGGCATACCGGGGCATTTACGACCGGCGCGACGACCGGTATACGTTTACCGATCGCTCGTATATCATGACCGAGACCCAGCAGATGTGGGCCGATACGATCGTATATCGCCCCGGGTCTCAGGATGCCTTGATGCTCAGTAATGTGCAGATCGTCGACGAGCAGCAGCGCGCACTCGCTTTCGGCGATTACGCCCGATATTGGGGTAATGAGCGCAAGGCGCTGCTGACTCGCGATCCGGTAGTCGCGGGATACGACGAGGGCGAGCAGGCCGATACGGTTTTCATGCGGGCCGATTCGATTTTTCTCTATACGGTCAATCGTTTCGCTCCGCCGAAAGACTCGCTGACGGCCGCTGCCGATTCTTCGGCGAGCGACTCGCTGGTCCGGCATGGACCCGGATCCGGCAGAAACGTTTCCGGTCGGGCCCGCGACAGCTTGGGCGCAGGTCCGGGTCTGCCTCAGGAGCCCTTGACCGGGCCTGCGGCAAAGCGTCAGGAGCAGAACGAGGCGGAGGTTTCGGCCGAAGTTTCTTCGGAGGCCGATTCGACCGGATCGGTCATGGCCGTCGACTCGCTTCAGTCCGCTCAGCCTGTCGACAGCGTGGGGCGCCCGTTGACGGAGAAAGAGCTCAAGAAGCTGGAGACGGCCCGTCTCCGTTATGAAAAAGAGCAGGCCAAGAAACAGAAACGGGAGGAGCGCGCGGTCCGTATCAAAGAAAAAATCAAGGCACAAAGGGAAAAGGCCCGTTTGGAGGCCGAGAAAATCCGGGAGAAGGAGGAACAGCGTCAGCGTCGCGAGTTGGCCCGGCGCTTTGCCAAGGGCAAATCGACGAGTGCCGACACGCTCGCTTTGCATGCGCTCGATTCGGCCGCTCAGGCCCGACGGGACTCGATTGCGCTGGCTGCCGATTCGTCCCTGCGTGCCGCGGATTCTCTTTCGTCCCGGGAAGAGATCGCCTCGGATTCCGTACAGCCGCAGGCCGGCGATTCGCTGGTCCGGATTATCAGGGCGTACAACAAGGTCCGTACTTATCGTACCGACTTTCAGGCCGTGTGCGATTCGCTGGTCGCCTTTTCGGCCGACTCGACCATTCATATGTACGTCGATCCGGTGCTGTGGAGCGAGCAGAATCAGATTACTTCGCAAGTCGTCGACATATTTACCAAGAATCAGACGATCGACAAGGCCGTTTTTACGGGCGAACCGCTGATGTGCTCGGAGGTGGAGCCCGAGCGGTATTACAATCAGGTGAAGGGAAAGGTCATGGAGGCCTATTTCCGAAAGGGCGAAATATACAAGATGGATGTGAACGGAAACGGACAGACCTACTATTTCATGGAGGACGGCGACAGTACCGACCGTTATGTCAACGGTTTTCTCGTCGCGGAATGCGCCGACATCACATTCCATTTCATCGACAGGCAACTCGATCAGATCGTCTATAAGGGAAAGCCGTCCTATACGATCTATCCGATGGACAAGATTCCCGAGACCCAGCCGCTCGTTATGAAGGGCTTCCGGTGGGAGGCCGTGCGGAGACCGGCCAAACAGGATGTGTTCGACCGCTCGGTGAAGCCTTCCCAGCGCGAGCGCTACGAAAGTATGCCGAAGCCGACTTATCCGATCACCGGAGCGATTGATGAGGCGCGCAAGCGTCTCTCCTCCGAAGGGTGGAACGATCGCACGGACCGCCGGATCACCCCCGAAGCCGAGGAATTCGTCCGCTCGTTGGGAAATTGAAGTCAAAAAGCTATCTTTGTTAGGCCTGTCCCTCGGGAACAGGCCTTTGCTGTCCATAACAATTCAGAATTATGTGCATGATACGACAGTCGCTTTGGGCGATGGCGCTGCTGGTCGCGACGACGGCCGGCGCTCAACGAGCATGGTTCGCTTCCGAACGGGATACTTGGCTGCGTGAGGCTGAGGAAAGCATTCCCCCTTTGACCGAACGGATAGAGACTCCGGTCGGTCTGGTCGAAAGCGTTCGGGATACCGGGGCTTTTCAGGGGTGGCGGATGATTCCGGCGGGCGACATGGACTCCCTCTACGGGCACTCTTTCAAGGAGCGTAAGGAAGTAATCGTCGATTTCGGACGACATATGACCGGCTATTTCTCTTTCGACATAGGACGGCTGAGCGCCGATGCAGATGCCCCGCTGCGCTTCCGGCTGACGTTCGCCGAGGTCCCTGCGGAGCTGAACACGCCTTTCGATCCGTACCCCGGCGGGCTGAGCCGGGCTTGGCTGCAGGACGAGGTGGTGACCGTCATGGACGCGCCTGCGACGGTCGAACTCTCTCGCCGGGTGGCGTTCCGCTATGTGAAAATCGAGTTGTTGGCTTGGTCCTCGTTCGATTTCGCCGTGACCGGCATGCGGTTCCGGTCCGTCACTTCGGCATCGGGCGAGCCGAAGCCGCTGGCTTCGACCGCCGACCCGACGATCGTCCGGATCAACCGCATCGGGCTGGCCACGCTCGCAGAGTGCATGCAGACCGTGTACGAAGACGGGCCCAAGCGCGACCGGCGGCTTTGGATCGGGGACCTTTACCTGGAATCGCTGGCCAATACGTATTCGTTCCGGAATCACGGCCTGACGCGCCGCTGCCTCTATCTGCTCGCCGCTTTGGCCGACGAGGAGGGGTTGTTGCACGCCACGGTATTCGAGTATCCGGAGCCGCATCCCCAGACCGGGCAGCACTGCATGGATTACAGTCTGCTGTACGGCGTGACGCTTTACGAGTATCTGAATGCTACGGGCGACAGGGCGACGGCCGAGGCGTTGTGGCCGGTCGTGGTCCGGCAGGTGGAGCATGCGATGACCTATCTGCGGGACGATGTGTACGATATGGAGAAGCAGCCGGCCTGGTGGCTGGTGTTCGACTGGAAGGACGACCTGAACCGGCACGCTCCGATGCAGGGCCTGATGACTTTCGCCATAGAGCAGAGCTATGAATTGGCCAAGCTGCTGGGACGCGAGAGCGAGGTGGCCGGTTGGCCCCGGGTCGTATCCCGAATGAAGGCGGCTTCCCGTCGGGTTTTCTATGATCGTCGCGAAGGCGTCGTCGTTTCGGGTCCGGACCGTCAGCGCTCGTATCTGGGACAGGTGTGGATGATTCTTTCCGGCACGTTGTCGCCTCGGGAAGGGGAGCGCGCGTTGCGTACCGTATTGGCCGACCCGGATGCGTGCTATCCCGGATCGCCCTATGCTTATCATTATCTGATCGAGGCGATGATCCGATGCGGCATGAACGACGAAGCCCGGCGGAGACTGACGGAATACTGGGGCGGAATGGCCGCTTTGGGTGCCGATACGTTCTGGGAGGTATACGATCCGACGGACCATTTCAAGTCGCCTTACAACTTCTTCCCGGTCAACAGCTATTGCCATGCATGGAGCTGTACGCCGGTGTACTTCATCAATAAGTACGCAGATATATTTCAGAAATAGGAGTTTCTGCCGATACGTGTTCCGGCGATATGCTGGTCGGGTCCGTGTCTGTCCGTGACACGTGCGGCCGGTCTGTTGTCGCGTACGCTCCGGGTTTGCAGGCGTGCCGGTCGGCTTGTCCTCTTTATGCGAAAACCGTCTCCGGTTCGAGAGAGAGTTTCTCGCTCAGAGAAGCCCGGCCTCGTACAGCCTGATCAGTTCCTCGACCATCATGTCTTCGCCTTCCTTGTCGTACGTGTCCTTGAGGTTGGCGCCGAACAGCCGTGCGATGCTTTGCCAGAAAAACGCGCGAAAGCCGCCCCGGAGTTCCTTGACCAGTTCGTAGGAGGTCTGGTCCGTCTCCCGGTCGATCAGCTTGATCAGCAGTTTGCCTTGTGAGAGGGTCATCTTTTTCAGCACGGGCGTGTATTTCTTTTTCAGCGCCCGCTCCATCTCCTTGACGAAAATCTGCTTCTCCCGCTTGGTCGCCAGCGTTTCCATATGGGCTTCCATCGCGTGGAGCGTCGCGTTGGCCTCTTTGGCGATCGGGTAGACCCGCTTGAGGTTGTATATCAGGCGCGCGAAGCGCCGCGTGTCGACCGCTTTCCGGAATACGAAAGAGGGACTGAGCTGTATCAGCACGACGGTATCACCGTCGATAACGACATTCCTCGCCTGCCCGTACTCGGTCAGAGCCTGAGCCGACGAAGGCCGTGCGGCAGCCAACAGGAGTATCGCGATGAGTATCGCTTTCTTCATACCCGATTCCCAAATAATTCGTACCTTTGCAAAGGTAATTAAAAATGGCGACGCGAGACCGTGTCCGCCGTTCTATAAACGGGCGGGACGGCAGAATTGTTGCGACGAAGGCTCCCGGGCCTCTGCGGGACGGTTTCTGCTCGCTTGCGGGCGGGAGTCCGCTGAGCGTTTGCCATGTCGTCGGGGCCGCTGACGGTCTCGGCATTCATTCAAAACGTATCGCATATGTACTGTGGACAAAAACTGAGCGAGAGAATTTACTGGACCGGAGTCTATGACAGACGGAAGCATCTTTTCGAGAACATGTGGCCTCTGCCCGAGGGCGTCTCGTACAATTCATACCTGATCAAGGACGAGAAGTGCGCCCTGATGGATACCGTCGAGAGCGGCAGCGACCGCAGCTATCTGGACTGGCTGGCCGATACGCTCGAGGGACGCCCGCTCGACTATCTGGTCATTCATCACATGGAGCTCGACCATTCGGGCGAGATCGAGAACCTGGTCCGCCAATATCCCGACGTGCGGATCGTGGGCAATGCGAAAACTTTCCGCGTTCTGGAAGCCTACTTCGGCAAGCTGCCCAATCTGGTCGAGGTCAAGGACGGCGACACGCTTTCGCTGGGGTATCATAATCTGAAGTTCGTCTTTACGCCTTGGGTGCACTGGCCCGAGACGATGATGAGCTACGATACGACCGACGGCGTGCTTTTCTCGGGCGACGCTTTCGGCATGTTCGGCGCGACGGACGGCGGCGTATTCGACGACCAAGTCGATTTCGCCCGCTACGAAAGCGAGATGCGCCGCTATTACTCGAATATCGTCGGGAAGTACAGCGGAATGGTTCAGAAGGCGCTCGCGAAGCTTTCCTCGGCGCGGATCGGCGCGATCTGTCCGCTTCACGGACTGGTATGGCGCAGCGATCCGGCCCGCGTGATCGGCCTGTACGATCGCTGGAGCCGCTACGAGGCGGACGATGCCGCCGTCGTGATCTATGCGTCGATGTACGGCAATACGGCGCAGATGGCCGATCATATCGCCCGCCGGATCGCCGAGGCCGGAGTACGGGACATTCGGGTTTACGATGTGTCGAAGACGCACGTATCCTATCTTATCAGCGAGATATGGCGCTGCCGGGGCGTGCTGCTGGGCAGTTGCGCCTACAACACGCAGATGTTCCCGCTCATGGAGAACCTGACCCGCGATCTGCTGCATGCCGGCCCGAAAGACAGGCTGTTAGGCGTGTTCGGAACGTATAGTTGGAACGGCGGCGGCGTAAAGAACCTGAACGCATTCGCCGAACAGATAGGGTGGGAGACGGTCGCTCCGTCGGCCGAGATCCTCGGCCGACCGACCTGCGAAAAATACGCGGCATGCGATGCGTTGGCCGATGCCATGGCGTGCAGGCTGAAAAAATAGATAACCGTCTGCTCTTGGTTTCCGTATGCGTGGGTGGCGCCGAACGTGTAGCCGGATTTGCGGGTGCCGGTATTTTTAGCACAGCAACGGGTAAAAAAGCGGCCGATTGTTAAAAAATATTAAAAATAAATCGTATTTTTGGATCGCCCGAGGCCGTTTCGGCGGTTTTCGCGGGTGTGCTAACGAACTTAAACTTTAAAGTAAGCGAAGATGGATGCAATTGCAATTTTGACGGGCGGCGGTCCCGCCCCCGGGATGAATACCGTTGTGGGCAGCGTGGCGAAGACTTTCCTCGAGAAGGGCTATCGCGTGCTGGGCCTGCACTGCGGATATTCGAGCCTGTTTACGAAGAATCCGCGTATTACGGAGATCGATTTCCTGTTGGCGGACGATATTTTCAACCGGGGCGGATCGTTCCTGACGATGAGCCGCTTCAAACCGACGGACAAGAACTTCGAGGAGGATTTCAATCTGGACCTGTTCGTCAAGAATAACATCAAATTGCTCGTCACCGTCGGGGGCGACGATACGGCGTCGACGGCCAACCGCATCGCCAAGTTCCTCGAGGCCAAAAAATATCCGATCGCCAATATTCATGTTCCCAAAACGATCGACAACGACCTGCCGCTTCCGGCCGGCTCGCCTACGTTCGGTTACCAGTCGGCCAAGGACATGGGGTCGATCATTGGCCGCACGGTCTATACCGATGCCCGCACGAGCGGCAATTGGTTCGTCGTGGCTGCTATGGGACGTTCGGCCGGACATCTCGCTTTCGGTATCGGCACGGCCTGCCATTATCCGATGATCGTGATTCCCGAAATGTTCAACAAGACGGAGATCACCGTCGAGAAGATCGTCAATCTGGTCGTATCGTCGATCATCAAGCGCAAGATCATGGGAATCGATTACGGTGCCGCGATGATTTCCGAGGGCGTATTCCATTCGCTGAGCGATGCCGAGATCAAGAAGTCGGGTATCCACTTCTCCTATGACGATCACGGGCATCCCGAGCTCGGCAAGGTGTCCAAGGCGCATATCTTCAACGAAATGCTCGAGAAGAAGCTCGCCGAGCTGAAAATCAAGGTCAAGTCGCGTCCGGTCGAGATCGGATACGAGGTCCGTTGCCAGACGCCGGTAGCTTACGACCTGGTTTACTGCTCCCTGTTGGGGATGGGAACCTACAAGTTGTTCAGCGAGGGCAAGACGGGCTGCATGGTCTATGCCGATCCGGCCGGGGAAATCTCACCGCTCTATCTCAAAGATCTGCAGGACCCCGAGACGGGCAAGATTCCGCCCCGTTTGGTCGACATCCGTTCGGACAAGTTCAAGATGGTCGTAGACAATATCCTGAACTATATCACTCCTGCCGACTACGAGGCCGCCAAGAAGTACGTGGCCGAACCGGCGGTTTACGACTTCCGTAAGATTCTGGAGTGGGATAAATAAATCTTTCGAGAGAAACGATCCGGGGGCGGCTTCATCGGGAGGCCGCTCCCGTTGTTTGAATCCAGACTCGGTCCGGCCGCCGCGCCGGAGCGAAATATACGCTCATACTAAATACAATCCTTATGAGAACGATATGGCTTTCTTTGCTGATCGGACCGCTTTTTGCGGCTTGTGCCGATAAGCCGCTGGATATGTCGAAGCCCGTGTACGTGACGCTTTCCACTGCGATGGGAGACGTGACCGTAGAACTGTACGGCGATACGCCGCTTCATCGGGACAATTTTATCAGACTGTGTCGTTCGGGCGCCTACGACGGAGTGCTTTTCCACCGCGTGATCGAAGGGTTCGTCGTGCAAGGCGGCGATCCCGACAGTCGGAAACGGGAGCCCGGCGTGCGTTACGGAGGCAACGACGGAGGCTATACGGTTCCGGCCGAGATACGTCCCGGACATTTCAACAAGCGGGGGGCGTTGATCGACGCGAAAGCCGGCGACGAGACGAATCCGGAGCGAGCCTCGGCCGGAACTCAGTTCTGCTTCGTTCAGGGACGTAGAATGACGGACGAGGAACTGGACGAAGCAGAAAAGCAGATCAACGAGATTCGGAGAAACTGGCTTTTTCATCTGTTCAAGAAGCGATTGAGCGACCGTTCGGCGACGGTTGCCGCCGAAGAAGGCGAACTGGAGCGTCGCGCGTGGCGCATGGTGGAAGATACGTTGAGCCTGCTGGGCCGTTACAGGATTCCGGAAGAGAGGCGCGAAGCGTATCGGACGATCGGCGGAGCGCCCCATCTCGACGGTTCGCTGACGGTTTTCGGCGAAGTAGTCGACGGGTTCGACGTGATCGACAGAATGGCTCGCGTGGAGACCGATCCGAGCGACCGGCCCGTGCACGATCTGGTGATCCGGTCGACCAAGGTGTTTCAGAAGTAGGCCGTTTCCGGTCGGTTCGGAGAGCGGACGGCCGAAAAATGCCGAGGGCGGGCTGCCGGTTTCTGCTTGCGTTCCGTGTCTCCGGGCCCGCTGGCGCAGCGGCAGATTCCGGCAGACGGGACAGAAGGGCGAGGTAGCCGGCTCGGCTCGTGCGAATCGGATATAGCCGGCGAAGCGAAATAAGCAAGGCGGGTAAAACTTACCCGCCTTTTGCTATGCCTGTGCCGATTGCTATCTATTCGTCGCTGTCGTCAGCTACGTCGCTTTCCATGATACCTTCGTCGTCCTTGATTTCCTCATCGCCGAAGAAATCCTTGTCTTCCTCTTCTTCGACTTGATCGTCGACTTTCACATCCACTTTGATCAGGTAGCTGGTGTCTTCCGTCTCGAGTACGATGGCATAAAAAAAGTCGCCCGGCCCTTTGTCGATCCGGATCATATGGTCGGTGTAGCCGAAAGGATATTTTTTCCTCACTTCTTCGCGAAGTTCAGCAGAGAGGTTCTTATAACTGACTACTACCCTTCTCTTTTGCTTCTTTTCGGAAATCATTGCTTCAAAAAAATTTTTTGCAAGTATAAGCAAAATTTGGTAATCAAAACAGCAACCCCGGAAAAAAACTCAAATTTGTCGTAATCCGGCATTTGGCTTGCGAAAATGCGGCGTGCAGCGGGACGGACGGCCGATTTCGATCGGCCGGTCGGCTTTGAATTCGGAGCAAAATGAATACCTTTACTACCTAATTGTTGAAAAAATGCGCGAGAAAATAGAGCAGTTGAGAAGACAGATCAACGAGCATAATTACCGGTACTACGTGCTGAACGATCCGCTGATCGGAGACTATGAGTTCGACGCCCTGCTGCGCGAGTTGCAGGAGCTGGAGGCGGCCCATCCCGAGTTCGACGATCCCAACTCGCCGACCCGGCGCGTGGGGAGCGACTCCACCAACGAATTCGCTACGGTCGAGCACCGCTATCCGATGCTGTCGCTTTCCAATACCTACTCGCTCGACGAGATCAGGGAGTTCGACGCGCGGGTTCGCAAGGAGGTCGGCGAGGCCGAGTATGTATGCGAGCTGAAGTTCGACGGAACCGCAATCAGCCTGACTTACGAGAACGGTCGTCTGTTGCGGGCCGTGACGCGCGGCGACGGTACGCGCGGGGATGACGTGACGGCCAATGTCCGGACGATACGTTCCGTTCCGTTGCAGTTGCGGGGGGCGGGCTATCCTGCCTATTTCGAGATACGGGGCGAGATATTGATGCCCTTCCGTTCGTTCGAACGACTGAATCGCGAGCGGGAGGATATAGGCGAGACGCCTTTCGCCAATCCCCGCAATGCGGCCGCCGGTTCGCTCAAGCAGCAGAGCTCGGCCGAGACGGCCCGGCGCGAGCTCGACTGTACGCTCTATTCGCTCGTCGGCGACGACTTGCCGTTCGGAACGCATTACGACAGCCTGATGGCGGCCCGTGAGTGGGGATTCAAAATCTCGGACCAGATCGCCCTGTGCCGCGACATGAACGAAATCGACGAGTACATCCGTCGTTGGGATAAGGCCCGGAAGGAGCTGCCGTTCGCAACCGACGGCGTCGTGATCAAGGTCGACAGTTTCGCGCTTCAGCACCGCCTCGGCTATACGGCCAAGGCGCCGCGTTGGGCCGTCGCCTACAAGTTCAAGGCCGAGCAGGCGCTGACTCGGCTGCTGTCGGTCGATTTTCAGGTCGGAAGGACCGGAGCGATTACGCCCGTAGCCAATCTGGAGCCGGTTCTGTTGGCCGGTACGGTCGTCAAGCGCGCCTCGCTGCACAATGCCGAACAGATCGCGCTGCTCGATATCCGGCTGGGCGATCATGTGTATGTGGAAAAGGGGGGCGAGATCATCCCTAAGATAACGGGAGTCGATCTTTCGTCGCGCCCGATGCAAAGCGAGCCTTTCCGCTTTATCACGCATTGCCCGTGCTGCGGGACCGAACTGGTCAAGTACGAGGGCGAGGCCCGCCACTATTGTCCGAATCAGAGCCATTGTCCTCCGCAGATCGTCGGCCGCATGGTCCATTTCATTTCCCGCAAGGCGATGAACATCGACGGATTGGGAGACGAAACCGTCCAGCTGCTTTATGACGCGGGGCTGATTTCCGACGTGGCCGACCTGTACCGGCTCAGGCGCGAGGATCTGGTCGATCTGCCCCGATTGGGCGACAAGTCGGCCGATAACATTTTGCGCAGCATAGACGCCTCGCGTGATGTGCCCTTTCAGCGGGTGTTGTTCGCGATCGGCATCCGGTTCGTCGGAGAGACGACGGCCAAAAATCTCGCCTTGCATTTCCGCAGCATGGATGCGCTGATGAACGCTACGCCCGAAGAGCTGGCTGCGGCGGACGAGGTGGGCGACAAAATCGCGCTCAGCATCGTCGATTATTTTCGCGACGAAGCGAACCGGAAGATCGTGGCCCGCTTGCGTGAAAGCGGCTTGCGGTTCGAGATCGGGGAGAAGCAACTGCTTTCCAATGCGCTCGACGGACTGAAATTCGTCATTTCGGGAACTTTTTCCGAGCATTCGCGCGATCAGCTCAAGGAATTGATCGAATCGCACGGCGGCCGAAATCAGAGTGGAGTTTCAGCCAATACGGACTATCTGCTCGCCGGGGACCGTATCGGTCCGGCGAAGTTGAACAAGGCGCGCAAACTGGGCGTGCGGATTATCGGCGAGGAAGACTTCGTGCGGATGCTCTCGGGCGATATGCCGGATGCGGCGGTCGCTCCCGAGGATAAGGAAAGCCGGCGGACGGATACGGATTTTCCGGAAAAGCCGGTCGATAAAACGGCGGCTTCCGATCAAAATAATGTGAAGCAAGGCACATTGTTTTGATAAAATATGTATTTTTGCTGCAAAATTAACATTTTACGATGAAAACTAACATTCGGGGGGTCGGAGTAGCTTTGGTCACGCCCTTTACCGACGAAGACGGGGTCGATTTCGCGGCATTGGACAAACTGATCGAGCATGTGATAGGCGGCGGAGCCGATTATTTGGTGGCGCTCGGCACGACGGCCGAGACTCCCGCGCTGAGCGGAAGCGAGAAAGAAGCGATCCTACGCTTCGTCGTCGAGAGAAGCGCAGGGCGTGTGCCCGTGATAGCGGGCCTCGGAGGCAATTCGACGGCCGATGTCGTTTCGGCCCTCCGTTCGGCGAATCTCGACGGGGTCGATGCCGTGCTGTCGGTGACACCTTATTACAATAAGCCTTCGCAGGAAGGAATCTACCGTCACTACAAGGCGTTGGCCGAAGCCTCGCCTTGCGGGATCGTACTTTATAACGTGCCGGGCCGTACCGGCGTGAACATGACTGCCCAGACCGTGCTGCGGCTCGCGCACGATTGCGGAAACATCATCGGCGTCAAGGAGGCGAGCGGCAACCTGTCGCAGGCGGCATACATTTTGAAAGACCGTCCCGAGGGATTTGCCGTGATCTCCGGCGACGACAGTTTGACCGTTCCGATGGCGGCGCTGGGAGGCGACGGCATTATTTCGGTGGCGGCAAACGCGTTTACCGGCAAATTCTGCCGGATGGCCCATGAGGCGCTCGACGGTCGCTTCGACGAGGCTTCCGCGCTGCATATGCAGATGATCGAAGCGATCGACGCGCTGTTCGAGGAGGGAAATCCGGTCGGAATCAAGTGCGCCCTTTCTTGCATGGGCCTGATTCGTAACCGGCTCCGTCTGCCTTTGGTCCGTGCGTCCGAGTCGCTCGAACGGAAAATGTCGCGGCTGATCGAGGAGAACGAGCTGGCCTGAGTCTGAATCCCCGGCTCCGGGTTTTGTTTCGCCGTCGTCAAATATTTTTATACTTTTGCCGTTTGAACAGTAAAACACGGAAAATATGAAGCGTACGGCCTTACTGTATGGAGTCCTGCTGGCTTTCGCCGCCCTTCCGCTCGCCGCTCAGCAAGCGCCGGACAACGACGCGATTCTGCGCGAAACGATCGACAAGGGCTCGTCCTATTACTATCCGGCGATCTATATGCGCTATATGTCGGGCGATACGACGTTGACGCTCGAGGATTACCGCCATCTGTATTACGGTTATGCCTGGCAGCCGGGTTATAAGCCTTTCGAGACTCCGGCCGCCAAAGACCGTATACTGAACATTCTGGCCAAAGATTCGCTGGCGGAGGCCGATTATCTGAAGATCGTCGAGTACGGCCGCGAAGTGATGCGCAGCGAACCGTATGATCCGAGCACGCTTAATTTTCTGGTATATGCTTACGGAGCCGTCGGGGACTCGGTCAACGAGCGGATCAATTACAGCCGTCTGAAAGGGATTTTGGCGGCTATCGAGTCATCGGGCGGCGGGCTCAGCGAACAGTCGCCCTGGCATGTTCTCTACTTTTCTCATGCCCGAGACTTGCTTGCCAGCATGAATCTGGCGGCCGGCAAGGAGAAAGTGATCAGCCGCACGGTGGCATGGATGCCCCCGCTTGTCAAGCAGAAAGGCGTCAAGGGATACTATTTCGATTTCGGCCGCATCTATTGGCACAAACCCGACAAATTGCCCGAAAAGCGTAGCAACGGCTGGGAAATCAACGGAATCCCGCTGAAAAGGAGGGTGGTTCCCGAAGTCCGCACGGTCGAGTGAATGACAAAGCAACGAACTAATACGGAAATCATATGAAACGAAAAGGGTGGATTATCCTGGCTGTCGCGGCGGTGCTTGTCATCGGCACGTACTCGTGGCTCAAGGGCAGTTACAACGACATGGTGTTGCGCCGCGAAGCTGCGACGGCTCAATTGGGAAATGTCGAGAACCAGTATCAGCGCCGAATGGACCTGATCCCGAATCTGGTCAATACCGTGAAAGGCTACGCCTCTCACGAGCAAAATACATTGAGCGAGGTTGTCGAAGCCCGGGCGCAGGCGACTCAGACCCGTATCGACGTGAACGACGCGGCCGCGATGGCCCGGTTCGCTCAGGCTCAGGGCGAGCTTTCCTCGGCACTGAACCGTCTGATGGCCATTTCGGAAAGCTATCCCGATCTGAAGGCCAGTCAGAACTTCCGCGATTTGCAGACGCAGCTGGAGGGAACCGAAAACCGGATTGCCGTCGAGCGCCGCAAGTATAACGAGGCTGCCCAGTCGTTCAATACCTATATCAAAATGTTCCCGCGCAATTTGCTCGCCGGCATGTTCGGTTTTGCTCCGCTGAACTATTTCGAAGCGCAGCAAGGAGCGGAAAAGGCTCCGGAAGTGCAATTCTAATCGAAAGGCATGATGCGACCGATATTGCGTTTTTTGCGGATGTTCTTGTTCTGGGCCGCACTTGCGCCCGCCGGTATTTCGGCTCAGGATTTGCCCGAGCCGATGTCTCCGCGCCGGTTGGTCAACGATTTCGCAGGCTTGCTGAGCGACTCCCAACGGCAGGCGCTCGAGCGGAAACTGGTCGATTTCGACCGCGAGACTTCCACGCAAATCGCCGTCGTGACCGTCGACGATCTGGGGGACTATGCCCCTTCCGATTTCGCGCAACGGTTGCACGACAAATGGGGCGTCGGTCGGGAAGGTAAGAACAACGGCATTCTGGTATTGGTCAAACCGTCTGTTCCCGGTTCGAGAGGCGAGGCCTATATTTCGGTCGGATACGGTCTCGAAGGGGTCATTCCCGATATTACGGCGGGACGGATACTCGACAACGAAATGATTCCCCGGTTCCGGGAGGGGGATATCTACGGAGGGATCGACCGGACGGCCGATGTGCTGATGCAGCTTTCTCGCGGGGAGTTCACGGCCGAGCAATACGATGAACGGAGCGGGGACGGAGCCGATGCCGCGGTGCTGTTCGTCCTGATACCTCTGATTCTTTTTATGATTCTTGCCGGCCGCAGAGGCGGTCGCGGGGGAGGATCGAGCGGCAGCCGGGGCGGAGGCTGGATTCCTCCGATCATTCTCGGCGGCGGATCGCACCGAGGAGGAGGAGGCTTCGGGCCGGGAGGTTTCGGCGGGTTCGGAGGAGGCCTTTCCGGTGGCGGAGGAGCCGGTCGTTCGTGGTAGCAGCCTTTCGCCCTCTTCCTTGGAAAGATTTTCGTATATTTGCGAATAAAACCGCCTTTCCGGAGGACCGGTATGCCGGAGCGCGGATGCGCGTGACGGCACTCGGCTGTAATGAAACTGTCATGGGAAAAATGTACCGTTGCCTGCTGCTCCTGACGCTCGCCTTTTTTACGTTCGCCTGCGAAAAGGGCGACGACGCTCCGGCTCCTACACCTACTCCCGACGTTGATCGCACGGTGCTGGTTTATCTGGCGTCCGACAACAATCTGTACCGTTTCGCCTTGCAAAACCTGAACGACATGAAGTCGGCCATGAAGGGATTGGACGGTAATTTGCTCGTCTATATCGATGAGCTGAACGGAACCTCCCGCCTGTCGAAAATCGAGAGCGACGGGACGGAGCGCGTGATCGAAACCTACGGAAAGGAAAATTCCGCTTCGGCCACCGTGCTCCGACGAGTGGTCGACCGTGTGCTGACGCTTTATCCGGCCGAGTCGTACGGTCTGATTCTTTGGTCTCATGGCATGGGGTGGATTCCGGCCGGGGTAGAGGAGACCGGTACGAGCAGCGGTCTGTGCTGTCCGAGAGACACCGAAGCATACCCTGTGACGAAGCATTTCGGCGCGGACACGGAGAACGGTTCGTCCGTGCATATGGAAATTCCGGACCTGGTAGCCGCGCTGCCCGACGGCCTCACTTTCGATTTCATCCTGTTCGATGCCTGTTTCATGGGCGGGGTGGAAGTCTTGTACGAGATGCGCCATGCCGCGCACTATCTGATCGCCTCGCCGGCCGAAATCCTCGGCAGCGGATTTCCCTATGACCGAATCATCCCTCTTATTTTCTCCGAGCGGTTGCAGCTGGAGGAAGTCTGCCGGCAGTTTATGGCCTATTACCGCGCGCAGTCGGGCTACAACCGGTCGGGAAGTATTACCCTGATTCGGGCCGATCAGCTCGATGGACTGGCCGCCGCTGCCCGCGATGTATGGTCGGCAGGGAATCTCGCTGATGTGAGCGCCGGAGAGGTGCAGCCGTTCGAGAGGATGCATACGCACAAATTTTTCGATCTGGCCGATTATTATTCCCGTCTGGTGCCGGTTCCTCAATACACGGACTTCGATGAGCAACTGTCCCGGACGGTGCTTTTCTCGGACTATACGGACCGGATATACAGCGCGGTCGAATACGGCAGTTACGGGTTCTTCGACGTGCGGACGTGTTGCGGCTTGTCCACTTATATCCCGCAACCAGGGTTGCCTTCGCATAACGAAGCGTATCGCTCGACGGCTTGGGCCCGGGCGACGGGCGCAGGAGGGCAATGAACCGCGGGTCAGTTCGCCTCCGTCGCAGGCATGGTAATTCCCCCGCCCAGAGCTTTGTATAGCGTTACGTAGCTGCTCATCGCGCTGCCGACCGCATCGGCATAGTCGGTTTGCGCTTCGAACAGCGTGCGCTCGGCGTCGAGCACGTCCAGATAATCGGTCAGTCCGCCTCGGTACCGCTGCATGGCTACCGTATCGGCGCGCTCGGCCGACCGGACGAGCGTTTTCATCGCTTCGATCTGGGCGCGGTAGGTGTTGACGGCTGTCAGCGCATCCTCTACCTCGCGAAGCGCCTGCAAGTAGCATTGCTCGTAATTGAGCACGCTTTCCCTGTGCTTTTCCCTTGCGATCTGCACGCGCCTTTTGTTGGCTCCGAACTGAAAGACGGGGCCGGTCAGGTTTCCGGCTACCGACCATAGGTACGACTTGCTGCCGAACAGCCGGGAGACGTCGTCGCTGAGCGTTCCTCCGTTGGCTGTCAGCGCGATGCTCGGAAAGCGCATGGCTTGGGCCACTCCGATCTCGGCGTTCGCGGCCATGACCTGATAGTAGGCTTCCTGCATGTCCGGCCTTCGCTCGAGCAGATCGGACGGCAGGCCCGCCGGAATTTCCTCCGGCATATCCAGCTCGGCGAGCGACGCGTGTCTTCCGATCAGATCGTCGGACGGGTTTTGCCCGAGCAGCAGACTGAGCGCGTGGAGCGCTTGTTGCCGGGCTCGCTCGAACCGGGGTATGGCGGCCTGTGCCGTTGCGACGGCCGCTCTGCTTTGGCTCAGCTCCATTTCGTTGATCGTGCCGGCTCGGTAGCTCGATTCCATCAGCCGGTAGGTATCTTCGCGGGATCGCAGCGTGGAGCGTGAAATGTATTCGGCATATTCGTACTGCAGGTAGTCGAAATAAGTCGTCGCCACCTCGGCCGCCAGCGAAACCATCACGCCCTGTGCTGCCCGGTCGGTTGCAAGCATCTGAGCGCGGTCGGCTTCGCTCATCCGGCGGATTTTGCCGAACAGATCCACCTCCCAGCTGATCGTCGGCTTGATCATGTAGCTCTGTTCCGGCTTGTCGGTGGTCAGGCCCACGTACGACTCGGTGCCGTACTGGGCATCGAGACCGTATCCGACCGAAGGTCCGAGACTCGCTCTCGTGGCTTTGAGCGTGAGCCGGGCCTGCTCGACGCGCGACAGGGCTACGGCTATGTTGCGGTTATTTCTGAGGGCGGTCGAGACCAGCCTGACGAGCGTCGTGTCGTTGAACAGTTTCCACCACCCGAGGTCCGAGGCCGCATCGGATGCCTGACCGATGTAGCGCTGCGGAATTGCGACCGCAGGGGGCTCGAACCGCGGGCCTACCGTGCAGCCGAACAGGGCTGCCGAGGCGAGGAGCAGAGGAAGGTATTTCGGATTTCTCATGACTTTTCGTTTTTCGTTTTTCGTTTCTGCTCGTATCGGCTCATGCGGCCGACGAGTACGAACAGGGCCGGGTAGGCGTACAGCCCGATGACCGTAGCGACCAGCATGCCTCCGAAAAGCGCGAGGCCCATGATGTTGCGGGCGACGGCATTGCTTCCCGTGGCCAGTATCAGCGGAAGCACGCCCATCAGGAAGGCTACGGCCGTCATGACGACGGGGCGGACACGCAGCTTGGCTCCTTCCAGCGCGGCTTGTTGCAGGTCCATTCCCTCGTCGAACTTGTCGCGCGCGTATTCGACGATCAGAATCGCATTCTTGGCTGCCAGTCCGATCAGCATGATGAGCGATACTTGCAGAAAGATGTCGTTGATGTAGACCGGATTGAACAGATGTCCCAGATAAGTGAACGCCAGAGCCCCGAACACTGCGAAGGGAATGCCCAGCAGGATACTGAGCGGAAGCGTCCAGCTTTCGTACAGCGCTGCGAGGATCAGGAAGACGAAGACGACCGCGTATAGGAATACCGTGCCTGCTCCGCTTTTCTGCGCTTCCTGATACGACATGTTGCTCCAAGCGTAGCCCATGTCCGAGGGAAGCACCTCGTCGGCGACTTCTTCCAGTGCCTTCATGGCCTGAGCCGTCGAATATTCGGACGCCGGGAGCCCCGTCACGCCGGCGGCCCGGTACAGGTTGAAGCGATTCGTAAACTGCGGTCCCGTCGTGTCCCTCACGGTAATGAAGGCCGACAGCGGCACGCTTTCGCCTCGGTCGTTGGTCAGATAGAACATGTCCAGCTTCGACTCGTTGAGCCGATACTCGTCCTCGGCCTGAATGTAGGTCTGGTACATGCGGCCGAAACGGTTGAAGTTATTGACGTACATGCCGCCCAGATACGAGCTGATCTGCGAGTGCAGCTCGTCGAGCGAGATGCCGGCCTTGAGCACTTTCTCGTTGTCGATCGAGATGGCCTTCTGGGGCTCGTCGGCCTGAAAGGTCGTGCTGATAGTCGCTATTTCGGGCCGCTGCCGGGCGGCGGCTATGAAGCGATCGGTATAGTCGGCCAGATAGCCGGGCGTGTTGCCGCCTTTGTCCTGGATCATGATCGTGAAGCCGGAGCCGGGGCCCAGTCCCGGTATCGAGGGAGGTCCGAACGTGTATACCTGAGCCGAGTTGATCTCATAGTAGAGCTGCTCGTTGAGCCGGGTCGTGATCTGCCCGGCCGTCATCTTGCGCTGGCTCCAGTCTTTCAGTCGGATGAAAATCAGGCCGCTGTTCGGCGATTGGTTGCCCGACAGAATGCTGAATCCGGCAACGGAGGTCACCGATTGAACGTTGTCGTTCCGGCGCAGGATGGAGTTGATCCGGTCGATCGCCTCCTTGGTCCGGTTCAGCGAGGCGGCTTCCGGCAGCTGTACGTCCGCCATCAGATAGCCCTGATCCTCGTTGGGCAGGAATCCGGTGGGAACCGTTTTCAGCAGAAGCAGCACGGCTATGACGGATATCGCGATGAAAATCAGTGTTCGGGCGCTGTGTCGAACCATGATTTTGCTGGTTTTCATGTAGTTGTCTACGCTCCGGCCGAAACGGCGGTTGAACCAGCCGAAAAATCCTTTGTTTTTTTTCCCGCTCTGAGGTCGCAGCAGGATCGAACAGAGCGCAGGGCTCAGCGACAGGGCATTGATACCCGACAGCGCGACGCTGATGGCAATCGTGATGGCGAACTGTCCGTACAGCTTGCCGGCCGCTCCGGGCATCAGGCCGACGGGCAGAAAGACGGCCATCAGTACCGTGGTCGTCGCAATGATCGGGGAGGCTACCGTTTTCATCGCGGCGATCGTCGCGTCTTTCCCGTTCATGCCTTTTTCGATGTTGACCTGCACCGCTTCCACGACGACGATCGCGTCGTCGACGACCAGGCCGATGGCAAGCACCAGACCGAGCAGCGAGAAGACGTTGATCGAAAAGCCGAACAGCGGAAAGACCATGAATGCCCCGACCAGCGAGACCGGAATCGCGATGATCGGCACGATCGTGGCCCGAATGTTCTGCAGGAACAGGTAGATGACCAAGACGACCAGCAGCAGTGCCAGAGCGAGCGTGACGACGATATCGTGGATGCCGAGCAAGATCGTCCGGGTCGAGTCGACGATCGTGTGATAGTGCATTCCCTCGGGGAACGACTGCGAGAGCTCCCGCATCGCGGCGTTGACCTCCTTACCTACCTCGACGGCATTGCTGCCCGGCGACTGGTTGATCATGATCATGCTGGAGGGCTGTTGCTGGTAGGTCGAGTAGACGTCGTAAGTCTGCGAGCCCAACTCGACGTCGGCCACGTCTTTCAGATACACGAGCGACCCGTCCGGCTCGGCGCGAAGAACGATCCGCTCGAATTGCTCGACCGTGTTGTACTGGGCCGGCATGCGTACCGTATAGGTGAACTGGGCCGAGCCGTCGTTAGGCTCGGCGCCGAGCTGGCCGCCGGGTATCACCTCGCTCTGCTGTTCGATGGCCGAAGCGATGTCGGCGACGGTCATTCCCAGATAGTCCATTCGGTCGGGCTTGACCCAAATGCGCATCGCATAGGCGCCTCCGCCCATGACCTGGACGCTTCCCACACCGTTGATCCGCGCCAGCCGGTCCTTGATATGCAGGATCGCGTAATTGCCCAAGAAGTTTTCGTCGTATCTGCCGTCCGAGTAGAGCGACAGTACCTGAATGAAACTGCTCATCGTTTTCTCGGTCGTGACTCCTTGCTTGATGACGACCTGCGGGAGCATGGGCGTGGCCGACGATACGCGGTTCTGCGTGAAGATCGTATTCATGTCGGGATCCGTTCCGACGGCGAACGACACCTGCAGCGACATGCTGCCGTTGTTCGAGTTGGTCGATTGCATGTAGATCATGTCGCTCACGCCGTTGACGCTTTCTTCGAGCGGCGTGGCGACGCTCTGTTCGATCGTCAGCGCGTCGGCTCCGAGATACTCGGCCGATACCTCGACCACGGGCGGGGTGATGTCCGGATACTGCTCGATCGGCATGCTCCGTATGGCGATCAGTCCGAGCACGACGATCATAATGGCTATGACCATCGCGAAGATCGGACGTCTGACGAAGATATTTCCCATCTTTTTCAATGCTTTACGGTTGAATCGGCCGTCGGATCCGGCTCGACGACAGCCCCTTCGCGCAGTTTATGGAATCCGGAGGTGACGATCCGTTCGCCGGCGTTCACTCCGGAAGTGACGATCCGTCGGTCGCCGTACGTCCCTCCGAGCGTGACGATCCGCTGCCGTGCGCGGTTGTCTTTGTCGAGCACGTAGACGCTATATACGTTCTGCGTCTGGACGACGGCCGTCTGTGGAATCAGGAGCGCTCCGTAAACCGTGTCGGCCACGACCTCGATCCGGGCGAACTGTCCCGGCCGGAGCAGCGTGTCGGGATTGGGAAACGTGACCTGCGCATCCAGCGATCCGGTTTGTTGTTGGACGGCCCGGCCGATGAAGTCGAAACGGCCTTTCTGCGGATAGACGACGTTGCCTGCGATACGTAGCGTAATATCGTACATCCGGGTTCTGTCCCGGCTGAGCATGTCGTAATAGGTCTGTTCCGGTATGTAAAAGAGAACGCGTATGGAATCGACCTGCGAGACAGTGTTCAGAACGGTGTACTGAGACCCTTCGCCCACATAGTCTCCCACGCGGGCCAGCGTTCGGCCGATAATGCCGTTGAGCGGAGAGGAGATGCGCGTATAGCCCTGCTCTATGCGTGTGTAGTCGAGCGAGGCTTGGGCTGCGTTGAGCGAGGCGCGGGCGGCCGAGAGGCGAGCTACGGCCTGGTCCAGATCGCTTTTGCTGGCGGCGCTGGTCTCTGCCAGCGGTTTGACCCGGTCGTAGTTCTGTCTGGCGGCGATCATTTCCGCTTCGGCTTGCCGGACTGCGGCCGTGCTGCGGGCCGTTTGCGCTTCGTAAGGCTGCGGCTCGATCACGTACAGCAACTCGCCCTTGCGGACGAACGAGCCTTCCTTGAAATGGATGCTGCGGAGGAAGCCGCTGACCCGCGCTTGAATCGTAATGTCGTTGCGTCCGTAAGTCTGTCCCACGAAACTCATCGTAACCGGGACGTCCCCGGCGATGACTTCGGCGACCGGCAAGCGGAGCGGAGGAGAAGATACGCTTTTTTCTTGACGGCATCCCCAGATCATGACAGCGGAGATAATCGGAAATAAGAAAATGGTACGGACGTTTTTCATGGAATCGAATTTTGTTCTGCCGATTCGTCAAAAAACATACCGTTCGGCGAGTCGAAATGCCGATTTCGAGGCTTCTTCCCCCGATTTTTAGCCTGTGCACGATTTTATCACAAAAAGATATCGTCTGAAAAAATAGAGGAAAAACAGAGGATAAATCTTGATGCATTCTGTTTGGAGAGGATTTGCACTTCAGTATTAACCGATTGATTTTGAACTCAAAGCTCGTATGCCAATGATCCGCTGTTTGTAGAAAATATTCTCTTATTGTTTCTATTTTGGTTATATTACAAAATTGAGGATATGCGGTTTGCTGTTTCAAATTGTAATCTGTGTTTGTCTTTGTTTGCAGTGTTATACTACGAGTATGCTTTCGTCAATATGCATATGTTGATATAAGAAGACCGTATTTGATCCGATATGTAAAATTGAGGCATATGTGTTTCTCGAAGTGCGGTTGCTATTTTTTCTCGGGCAGAATCTCCGGCGGAAACTTGACGGTTGAGAGAAAAATCCCGTGCAATTCAGGGCGGAGAAATGGAAAATAGTCATGATAAAGATGTTGGTGATATCGGAGTTTTGGCAACGGCAGTCTATGTGCGTTCGGCTGTAACAATATTGTTCCTTCCCGGTCAATGCGTGTGGGTCGAGGCGCGTTTTCCGATGTTCCGCATGCAATCGGTTCCTTCCCCGAGCATTTCCCGGAAGGCGCCGGGGTATTTCCCCGTTGTTGTTCGTAGCCGAAAAGAATGACATAACGAAATAACGGTAAAGTGAAATGCTCATAACGGTCTGCGGCCGTTTTGCGAGGGGAGGGGAGGTAGCCCGTGCTCCGTTCGGTTCGTCCGAATATGGGGAGAACAGAACGTTTTATTGGGTTGAGAAAGTTTGATCGGCTTTTTAAAATTTAAAATCTTGTTATATTTGTATTATCTTACTATTCATCAAATTTATAACGTTATGAAAAAGTTTATCTATGGGGCATTGCTGATCGGCTGCGCGCTTTTTTCAGTATCATGCGACGACGATGAGAAAGGACCTGCTTTGCCTGTCGAAGTGGCTTATCAGAATGCTTCCGGCAGTTATCTGGAAGGTACGGAGCAGATGGCTCTGTTTCGTATAAGCCTTAGCTCTGCCTCTTCGGCGAGTTATGAGCCGCTGGTCATTACGCTTGCGACCGGAGCGGTCAGTGATGTGAACGATCTGACGATCGCTGCAGGGACTTATTCCGTAGTTCAGTCATCGACATTGACGGCGGGCCAAATAGCCCAGGGTGTAAAAGCAGGGGATACGCCCAGCGGTTCCTATTTCGGAAGCGGTTCGGCCGCTCTGTTGATCAGCACCGGTCAACTGACTGTCGTGCGCTCGGGTTCGAGCTATACGCTTTCAGGCTCTTTTACGCTTTCGGACGGCTCACAGGTGGAAGTGCGCTACAGCGGTGTTATCGAGATCGAGAATTTAGTGCCGATTCCTCCGCAAACGATTTCCTATCAGAGTGCTGTGGGCAGCTATTACGGAACCGACAGCGAACTACAGATCGCATCCTATCAGATACGTTTTTCGACGAAAGGCGTGATGGATGAAAATCCTCCTGTCGAGTATCTGTATCTCATGCTGAGCGGTTCGCCCGTGACCGATTTGGCGTCGTTGGAGATCGAAGCGGGAACTTATACCATGGCCGCTGACGGGGAATTCGTCGCAGGCAAGTTTTATCCCGGTGAAATTGACGGCGAGAATTTGAGCGGTTCGATCGTTATGAAACTGTCCGATGCTCAGAATCAGGAAATTTCGCTTGTAACGGGCGGAGAGTTTACCGTCGAGGAAAAGGAGAACAAAATGTTCGACGTGAATGGCAGGTTGGAGCTTCAGGACGGTACGGAACTCGAGTTTTCATATTCGGGAGCGCTCGTCGTCGACAATCTTTCCTCGGAAGGCCGGCCGGCCGACGAGTTGGAACTACCTCAGAGCGAGCTGGCCGAGGATGTGACGGTTACGCTTTTACCTACCGAGGGATACCTGACTTTCTGGCCTTCGTTCTTCTATGAATATCCCGATTTCGATTACGTATATATCCAGCTTTATAGCGATAATAACTACATGAATTGCATCGATCTCGGCCTTATCGTCGACAAAACGAAGTCTGACGGAGAGACACTGCCGGTAGGGAAGTATCCCATGATGAACCGTTATCCGAGCGAATTTGCTTCGCTGAGCAAAGCATCAGTCGCCGCATTTGCCATCAAGACCGATACGAATCCGATGATCCGCTACGGTTGCTGGTACGTGACCAATTATGCGACCAATAATCCTCTGGTGGACGGAGAGGTGGAAGTTCTTTCTTTCGATGCCGAAACGAATGCGATTCATTTGCGCTTCGAGTTGAAAGATAATGCCGAAACGCCTCATACTGTTTCGGGTGAGTTCGAAGGGACGCTGTCTCAAATATAGGTCTGTATAAGGAGATATTTAGATTGGAAGGCCCCGACTGAAATCGGGGCCTTTTTCTTGTCGAAACGGGGAAATGGCGCTTTGCGATCGGCTGAGTCTGAGCCGGAAAATGGTTTTCTCCTTTTAGCCGCGACCGGACAGTATTGTCCTGTCTGCGGTTCGCATTCACGACAGGAAGCGAGGCGACTCGTACCGATCCCGGCTGCGGAGGCGACGTATCGATTGATTTTATCGTCAGTCGATATGTCGTTCCTAACGGCTATATGTGCATTTTACGTTCAATCGTATGAAAAAACATAAAGATGCCGGACACGTACGGTCCGGCATCTTTATGACAAATAACGGTCTTGTCTCTACGAAAGCATTCTGCGGGAACTGAATACGAGAGCGTTTATCGTTCGTTGCCGTCGGGTTTCATCAGGTTAAGCGTCCGGCGGAGCCATACCCGGTAACGGATATTTCGGTTCCAAGTATTGCCTGCCGAGGCGAAATCGCACAGCATGATCTGGCGCGGCTCAGCCAGCTCGCCTTCGAGGTCGGTCCCCAAGATCATCGGGGCGGTGAACGCCATCCACATTTTCTCGGGCTTTTCCTCGACAGGCAGCAGCGTCACGAAACCGTCCGTTGCCTGAACGACGACTGTCTCATCGACGAAACCGTCCCCGAAACGCGTGTCCCGGGCCAATACGACCGGTCCGCGCTCGATCGCCTGAAATCCTCCCTGACGGATCAGCCGGCCGCGCATATCGAGCTTCACCCCGATTCGGTCGCCGGCTTCCCATCTCCGCTTGAGGCGGAGGTATTCGCCGGGAGTCGCGCCGTCCACGGACTGGCCGTTGACCGTGACCATCGAGACGGCGCTCCATGCCGGTATGCGCAGGGAAACGGTGAACTCGAAGCTTTTGCGCGGGTCGATCATGATCTCGATATCGCCTTGTTCGGGATAGCTCGTCGCTTGTTCGAGCAGCACCTCGCCTCCGTCGAGTCTGACGGTCGACGACATGGGACCATACAGGTTAACGAACAGTTCGTCGCCGTAGTCGGTTACGGCAGCCTCGGGCAGCAAAGCGAAAGCGCGGGGCCCGTTCATATTGCAGCAGTTGACGTGCATGCCGCACTGCTCTTCGCCGGCCGACCGCGCGCCTTCGAGCGGGCTGTACTTGGCTATTTGCGAGGCGTCCTCCTTCATCGAGGCGGCCAGCGCGTTGTAGGCGCTTCGCTCGATCTGATCGGCATAAAGCGGATTGCGGGTCAGTCGGAGCAGATCGTAGCACAGTTTCATCCATGTCATCGTGACGCAGGTCTCCATCGTATGATAGGCCGGTTCCGTCTGGAGAGCCTTCCCCTTGTAAAAGCATTCGAACGAACTCCCCGATCCGGCAATGTTGATCTCGTCGGCGATGATGCTCGTCACGGTCGCCTCGACCGCTTTCAGATAGCGGGGATCGTTCGTAACCTTATACAGTTCGAGCAGTCCGTCGTAGCACGACATCATCTCGTAGGCTTTCTGTCCGTTCTCCCAAACGAACCATCCCCGAGACGGATCGTCGAGCGGGAAGCGTTCCGACACGGGAACGCCGTCGAGCGCCTTGGCTATCAGTTGCGGTCCGTCGGCCGATTCCATACGATCGACGATATACCGCGCGAAGTCGAGGTACTTTTCGTCCAGCGTGCGGTTGTACAACAGCATGATCGGTTCCAGAATCGAGCACGACGACATGCCCCGGTAAATGCCTGTCCGCTCGATTTGCCTGACGGCCGGAATTTGCGTCAGCAGATGATCGGCCAGACGTACCGCCCCGTCGAGCGCTTTCTTGTCGCCCGTCAGGTCATAGTAGGCGAGCAGACCGAGCATGGTGTACTTGCGGCCCCACACGTCCCAGTTGGTCAGTTGGGCCTCCGGCGCGTAGTTGCCGATGTATCCGTCGGGTTGCTGGGCGGCGAGCAGCGATTCGACTCCGCCCTCTATCTTGCGCAACAGCTCGGGATCTTTGTTGTAACGGTAGGATGCGATGGCTCCGAGAGTCCATTTACCCCAGAATTCGGACTGCCACAGGCTGGTTTCCGTTTGCCGGCGCATCGGAGCGACCAGCAGATCGGGGTCTTCGCTGCATACGCGGACCCGGATACAAGCGTTGATCCGGTCGCCCAGATAGCCGTCCATATGCGTTTGTACCCGCGAAACGGGAATTTTCGGTTTTTTCTTCGCGGATTTCGGGGCGGCCGTCGATCCGGCGATAACAAGACAGCAAAGGATCGCGGCGGTCAGCAGTTGTTTTTTCATGATCGTTCGGGTTGTGAAATGTTTGATTCGAACGATAAAGATAGTGAAAAAATCGATGTAAGCCGTTTCGGCAGGACAACTCCCAAACAGGCCGCAGTTTTCGCTGCGGCCTGTTTGGGAAAAATCCACCGGCGGAGAGCTTACATGAAAGCCTTCACGTCGGTAACGAGTTCGCCGTCGAACAGGTTCAGCACTCGGTGGGCGAACGTCGAATCGTGCTGGGAGTGAGTCACCATGACGATCGTCGTACCTTCTTTGTTCAGCTCGGTCAGCAGAGCCATGACCTCTTTGCCGTTTTTCGAGTCCAGATTACCGGTCGGCTCGTCGGCCAGAATCAGTTTCGGGTTCGATACGACGGCCCGGGCGATGGCGACTCGCTGCTGTTGGCCTCCCGACAGTTGCTGAGGGAAATGGCGCGCACGGTGACTGATGTTCATTCGGTCCAGAATGGCATTGACCATTTTTTTTCTTTCGGCAGCCTTGACTCTCAGGTAGATCAGCGGAAGTTCCACGTTTTCGTAGACGTTCAGTTCGTCGATCAGGTTGAAGCTCTGAAACACGAAACCGATCTTTCCCTTGCGGTAGAGCGTCCGGTCGCGCTCCTTCAGCGTACCGACTTCCTTGCCGAGCAGGAAATACTTGCCCGAAGTCGGATTGTCCAGCAGGCCCAGAATATTCAACAGAGTAGATTTGCCGCAGCCCGAGGGACCCATGACAGCGACGAACTCGCCCTGTTGCACCTCGAACGACACTTTGTTCAGCGCGATCGTTTCGATCTCTTCCGTACGGAAACTTTTGCTCAGTTCTTCGACTTTTAACATGGTACGATTTTTTTGAGGTTAATTGAATATAATTTATTGGTGTAAACTATCGGATAGTTCTTTGCCCATTATTTTTTCACCGAGTCGACCGGATTGGCGTTGGCGGCCCGGCAGCTCTGCCAGTAGACGGTCAGAAGCGCGATCGCGGCGGCAGTCAGTCCGGCGGCGGCGAACGTGAGCCAGCCGATAGCGATGCGTTCGGTGTAGGCGCTGAGCCACTCGCGCATGATATACCATGTGACAGGCACGGCCAATACGAATCCCACGGCGACCATTTTCATGAAACCCGCGATCAGCAGCCGCAGCACCTCGGCGTTCGTCGAGCCGTACACCTTCCGCATGGCGATTTCCTGCGAGCGTTGACGGATATAGTAGGTCGACATGGCCAGCAGTCCCAGCGCGGCGATCAGAATAGCGATCAGAGTCAGGTAACCGACGGCGTTGGCTGTTCTCAACTGGTTTTCATACCAGTCGCGTATCAGTTGATCGGTAAAGTGACACGAGAAAGGCCGTCCGTCCGTATGCTTTTCGATCGTTTGGCAGACCTGCTGGAACGTGAGCGCCGGATCGTTGGCCGTGCTGATGCGTACCAGAACGTTCATGCAATAATTGTCGTCGCCAACGACATACACCTTGGCGGGGCCTACCGGTTGGCTCAGGTCCCTGAAGCGGAAATCGCGCAGGACGCCGGCGATCGGGATGTGATTTTTGCTGAACTCATCCGCATCGACGGTCAGTCCGTTCGCTCGGATCGCTTCTTCGTTCAGCCATGTCCCCTGGTCGGTTCGCGCGTCATTGTCCCGGACGATCTCGAATCCGCAGGTGCGAATGAACGCGGTATCGCCCATGAAAACCTGATAACTGATCGGATGGTCCGGGTCCGACGGATCCGTGTCGTTGTTACCGCCCGACGAAGGAGTGAAAGTCGCCAGCGACACGCTCTCCACTCCGCCGATTGTCATCAGATCGTTTCTCAGCGGAGCGTAGCTCGACATCAGATTGCCGGGAACGTCGACCTGAATGAGCGCTTCGGTCCCGTAGCCCATATCGAAGCGGAGCATGAACCGGATTTGGCGGATCATCACGAGCGTGCAGCCGATCAGCGCGATCGTGATGAAATACTGGAACACGATCAGAATCTTGCTGTAAACCATTTTGGTTTTCTGCCGGAACGTTCCTTTCATCACTTCGATCGGCCGGTAGCTTGAGATCAGCGCGGCTGGAATGCTTCCGGAAACGATCCCCAGCAACAGGATGAACAGCAGACCGCCCGCCGCCGTGTACGGATCGATCGCTTCCCGGACGGAAACGTCCGTACGGACCAGCCAGCTAAAGGCATTTTCCGCAGCCACAGAGAACAGCAAAGCCAGCACGAACGAAAACAGACACAGCAGAATCGATTCGGCCACGATGCTCGAGTACAGTTGCCGTCGCGTTCCGCCCAGCATGCGGCGCATGGCCATCTCGCGGGCTCTGAAACCGGTTTGGGCTACCGACAGGTTGATATAGTTGATGACGGCGAAAACGAGGATCAGCAGTCCGACGACCGCCAGAATCAGGACGAACTTCTTATTGCCTCCGTTCTGAAAATGGAAACCGTCGAAAAAAATATCCTTCATCGGCCGGAGTATCGCTTTTTCATCGTGCGAGAAAGCGTAGTCGCCGGTTTCCTTGATACATTGCCGGATCGGTTCGGTTTTGGCCGGCAAGTCGGCGTTCCGGCGCGCCATCAGGAACAATTCCCATGAGTGGCAATCCATATAAGATTCTATACACCAAAGGTTATCCGTATTAAAAATGCTTGTAATCAATTGCGGAGTGCGGAATATGCCGTACGGGAAGTCGGCGAATACGCCTGTGACGGTCAGTTGCCGGTCGTCGATATCGAGCACCTTGCCCATCGGCGATTCTTCGCCGAAGAGCGTTTTGGCGAACTTGCTGTTGATGACGACACCGTCCCGAGTCGCCAACACGTGACGGGGATCGCCTTGCTCCAGTTCGATCGTGAACATATGGAAGAACGACGAGTCGACGCAGTCGACCGCTACTTGCATATATTCCTCGCCGATACGTAACGTCTTGTTTTCGTAAGAGACGACGCAGTAACTTTCGATTTCCGGGAAACGATCCTGAAGCACTCGCCCTGCCGCATAAGCGCTGTAGGCGAAGTCTTGATGCTCGAACCGGTAGATCCGGTCGCCGTTTACGTGATGACGGTCGGCCGACAGTTCTTTGGCTACGTAGGCCGCGATCAGAATCACGAACATCAGCGACACGGAGAATCCGAACACGTTGATCGCCGTATAGAGTCGGTGACGGTTCAGAAAGCGCAGAAAAAACTTGAGATTGAATGTGTGTTTCATAAGACAGAGAGTTATTCGGTTTTAGGTCGTTTGATCGTAGTTTTCATATCGGCAGGGTAGGCTGCTATTCGGTCTTGATCGACCTGACCGGATTCTCGGCGGCCGTCCGGTAACTTCGGACGGTGATCGTCGCAACGGTAAGCAGCAGTACGATAGCGGCCGTCGACACGAATATCCACGGGCCGATCGTGGTCCGGTACGCGAAGTTGTCGATCCAGTTGCGCGAGACGAAATAGCCGATAGGGGCTCCGAGGGCGAAACATATCAGTACCAGACGGATATAGGGCATGTTGATCATTCCGAGAATTTCGCCTGTCGTTGCGCCGTAAACCTTGCGCAGTCCGATCTCCTTGCGCCTGAATTCCGTTTCGAAAAGGATCAGGCCGAAAATTCCGACGAGCGAGATGAATACCGACAACAGACAGAACAGCGTGATTTGCCGGGCGGTGGCTTTTTCTTTCTGGTAGAGCGAGCCGATGTGTTCGTCCAGAAAACGCACGTCGTCGTTCCATCCTCCGTCGAATTGCCGGATCGTCTCCCGAATATGTCGGAAAAGCTCGGGATAGTCCGCCGTCCGGGTTTTGACGAACAGATAATTCATGGACTTGAATGCGTACGATTTTCCGCGTACCATGAATGCGAACGGATCGATCGCGTACTGCAAGGGCATAAAGTTGAAATCGCGGGCGATGCCGACGATTTCGTCGCCCCATATCCGGTCTCCGACGGTTATGCCGTCGCGCAGCTGAGCCGTTCGGTTGAAAATCAGACTCGCGTTCTCTTTCTGTTCGTCGTTCGCCGTAAAATCGCGCCCTTCGATTATATCGATTCCCATGAATTTCGGAAAATTCGGGGCGACCGGATAGCAGTCGAATGAGATGTGCTTGTTTCGGTACTGCATACTCCAATTCATGCGCGAAGGCGCTATCAGCGGACCGTTGGCGAATGTCACGTCGACGATTCTCGGATCGGTTTTCAGCTTTTGAGCGAGTGTTTCCGCCGAGTTAGCCGCCGGTCGGCCGAGTTCGGCGACCAGTATGTTTTCGCGGGGGACTCCCATATCGTAAGCCAGCATGAAACGATTCTGTTTCCACACCGACAAGGCTGCTACGATCAGGACGATCGAGACGACGTACTGGAACGAGATCAGCGTCGTCCGCAGCCTGCGCCCCCGGACCGAAAGGCCGAACGAGCCTTTCAGAATCATCGCGGGCGGGAACGAAGTGCTGTAAGCGGCAGGATACAAGCCGGCCAGCGTTCCGAGGACAATCGCGAAGAGCCCCGTGCCCAGCGCCACGTCCGCATTTTCGGCCAGATTGATCGGCGCATTGACCAAAGAAGCGACGGTGGTCGTGGAAAGATATTCGGTCAGTATCAGGGCTGACAGATAGGCGACGAAGACCGTCAGAACCGACTCGGCAAGCAATCCCCGACGAAGCGATCCGTTCGACTCGCCCAGTACTTTGCGCGTATTGATCTGTCTGATTCGCATCGGTAGCCGGGCCGTAGCGAAGTTGACGAAATTGATGATTGCGATCAGCAGGATCAGTACGGCGATCGTCAGCAGCGTATAGACCGTAGCCGGGTTGCTCTTGTCTACGAAATCGAAACGGATATCGCGCATGAAGTGCATCTGCGACACGGATGTGCATCGGACTCGAAAGTCGCTTTCGTCTTGAGAGCGGGCGCTCATGGATTCGACGCTTTGCCCGAGATCGGCTGCGATCCGAGCGGGATTGCCGGTGCGCACGGCTTTGATGAAATAAATATAGCTGAACTCTCCGTAGTCTTCTATCGACTCGTCGAAAATATTCGTGAACAAGCTGTTGGTTCGGAAACTCGAATTGTCCGGACAATCCCTGCAAACGGCGATTACTTCTCCGGGATGGGTTTCGTCGCCGTTGACGACTACGGATTTCCCGATGGGATCGGCCGAGCCGAAAATCGAGCGGGCGGCGCTTTGAGACAGAATGACCGTTCTTTGCGGGTCGTCGAACCGGTCGATGTCGCCCGCAACGATTTCCGTTCCGAGGACGTCGAACATGGAGCGGGATATTCGGTATAGGGTAAGTCCTGCTCCGTCTTCCTCTCCTTTGGCGAAATCGTGAACGGAAACGCGTCGCGGGATAGCCATGACGCCGCCGGCCTCTATGTCGGGCGACGCAGCGAGCATCCGTTCGCCGAGCGGCCGGCATAACAGCGGCGAATAAACGCCGAGTTCGGTCGGCACGTCTATTTCGATCCGGAAAATCCGGTCGGCATCTCGAAAATGCGTGTCGTAGGTCAGTTCATACCGTACCTGAGCGATCAGAATGATAAAAGAGCTCAGGGCGATTGTCAGACCCAACAGGTTCAATAAAGTCGAGGCCCGGGAATTGCGAAGTTGCTTGAGAAAAAGAGGAAGAAAGTTCATGTCGTTCGGGGTGCGTTTAATTCGGTCCGCATGCGAAGAATACGGCGCCGTTGATTCGCGGATAACATGCGGCTGCATCGCAGCGGCGGTCCGGAAGCCGTAGAACCTGCCGCTGCAACGGGAGCCGGTATGTCGGAATGAATTTTCATATTTCGAATACGCATGGAGATTTCGGATGCTGCGCGGGACGCTCGTTCCTTTCCTATTTCAGTACGAGAATGTCGTTATCCCCGTAGGTTTCGTAGCTCGAAACGATGACTTTCTCGCCCGGATCGAGTCCTTCGATTACCTCGTAGGACTGCGGGTTCTGGCGACCGATCCTGATCGGCCGCTTGAAAGCCCGGTCGCCTTCCGGCGAGAGCACGTAGATCCAGTTGCCTCCCGTTTTCTGGTAGAACGTCCCGCGCGGAATCATCACCGCTTCGGTCGGCTCGCCCAGCTCGATATTGATATAGTAGCTTTTGCCCGTTCGGATGTTTTCGGGCCGATCGCCCACGAAATGAAGGTCGGTCTTGAACTGGCCGTTCTGCACCTCCGGATAGACTTTTTTGACGAGCAGGGAATATTTCGTGCCGCCGGTTTCCTCGTAGCTTGCGCTGAGTCCCGTCTGTACCTTGTCGATGTAATGCTCGTCGACCTGAGCCTGCAGCTTGAAATCGGTCAGGTCGTTGATTTGGGCGATCTTCGTGCCGGCCGAGATCCACTGTCCGAGCTCTGCGTCGAGCCGGCCTACCTGGCCGTCGATCGGAGACTTGACGCTCAGATTTTCCAGTTGCTGGCGCACGAGCACCATATTTTCGCGCATGTTGTCGAGACTGTTTTCCAGCTGCTCGATCTGCACTTCTCTCTGAAGCGAATCCTGCCTCTGTCTGTTGATAAGGACCTCGAGCCTCAGTTCGGCGAGCGAGTAAGCCTCTTTGGCTTGTAGGTATTCCTCTTTGGAGATCAGTCGTTCCTCGAAAAGTTTTTCGTATTGCTCGAATTTGCGCTTGTCCTGTCTGAATTTCACCTCTGCATCCAGCCGCTGCTGTTGCAAGTCGAGCTTGTCCTGCTCGAGCTTCAGTTTGGTGTCGCGCAGAATATTTTCCTTTTCGGCCAGCTCGGCCTCCGAGCGGAGAATGGACACGCGGAGCGAAAGGTTGCTCAGCGTGACGATCACGTCTCCCTTTCGGACGACGGCTCCTTCCTCCACGTTGCGCATCTCGACGACCCCGCCTTCGGTCGTACTGAGGTGAATCGTCGTCATCGGCTGTACTTGCGCGTTGATGCGAATATAGTCCTTGAACGGGCCTTTCTCGGCCTTCCCGATCGTGATCGAGCGACTGTCCACCTTCAGCGTGGACGAGTGGTCGCTGGCAATCAGCCAGACGACGAATGCCAGCAACAGGGCTCCCAATACGTACGGAATATGCTTCTTTTTGAATCCTTTTTTCTTTTCGATAGCGATGTCCATGATATGCGTTTTATTTCGTTATGTTAGGTTCGGTTTGCTATTGCAATTGCTCGATCAGGGGAATTCCCTTGTAATATTTTACCAGACGGCACTGGATGATGTAGTCGAGTTTCGTTTTCAGTTGGTCGGCCTTGGCCGACAGCAGCAGGTTGGCGCTCGTCTGCAAATCGAGCGGACTGACCAGCCCTTCTTCGTACTTGCGGCGCATGACGTCGTATGCCAGTTGGTTCGCCTCGACGCGTTTTTTCATCTGCTCGTACTGCTTGGCATAGCCCCGGCAGTCGTCGACGGCCTTGCGGATGTCGCTTTGCAACTGTTGCAGGGTCTGGTTTCTGTTCTGCTCCTGAATCAGCATATCGTTGCGCGAGCGGTTGACGTTCGTGCGGCGCGAAAGCGAGTTGAAAATCGGAATGCTGAGCGAGGCCTGGATATATTCCCCCCGGTTATCGCGGAACTGATTTTTGAACGAAGGCGACTGATCGGTATGATCCATGTCCGCGATGAAATAGTTGGTCTGGTATCCGCCCGATATGGATAAGGAAGGATAGTAATTGCCTTTGGCGATCGAATATCTCAATCGGCTTTGCCGGAGGTTGAAGTCGGCGATCTTGGCCGTGGGATTTTGCCTCCGGGCGTCGAAATAGATACTTTCCGCCGTTTCGGACATTTCTTGAGCAAGCAGATCGACCTGCGTGTCGATCCGAAGCGTGTCGTTCAAAGGGTAGTTCATTTTCGTTTTCAACAGGGTCAGGTAATTGGTCAGATTATTCTGGCCACTGGTCAGTGCGGCGTCGTTGGTCGCCACCTCGGCCTCCACCTGCACCACGTCCGCCCGGCTCTTCAGTCCCAAAGCCTCCTGTTCCACGGTCTGGCGCAGTTTCAGGCGACTTTCCTCCAATTGCTCCTCGGACATGCGGACGACGCCTTCGTAGTAGACCACCAGAAAATAGTTCTCCATGACGCTGAGCGATATGTCGTCGGAAGCCTTTTGCAGCTCGTCCTCTCCCTGCCGGCGGGCGACCTTGGTCAATCGAAGATTGTTGATCGCGGTGAATCCGCCGAATACTCCGATCGAAGCGCCGACTCCGTACGAGTTGTTGAAATTGACATTCGAGGCATAGGTATTGGTCGCAGGGTCCAGCGAACGGCCGAAATTCGACGAAACGTCTACGCTGCCGCTGACCGACGGCATCATTTGGGCCACGGCCGAGATGTAATCCTGGCGGTAGTTGGCATTGGTGTATTGCTGTTTCTTGACTTCGTGGCTGTTTTCGATCGCGTAGCGCATACATTCTTCCAGCGTCCAGACTTTTTCTGCGGATTGAGCCTGTAATCCGCCGATAAGTAAAACAGACCATACGATGACGAGGACGGTTTTTCTCATACCGATATTTGTTTTTTTAATTTATGATTCGATATCGGTGCCAATATCGTGCCTGTGTGCGTATCTTATTGTTTATTAGGATTGTATGCTGATTTTGCAAATTCTTTGTTGTCAATTTTTTAGACAGGCGTGTCCTGTTTTTTGACAGGGGAAGCCGTATTCCGGTAATAATGCTTACCTTTACGAGAGTTGAAAACGGAACGCATATGGGCAGGCAGGGAACCATTCTGGTAGTCGACGACAATAAAAGCATTCTGAAAGCTCTCGAGCTATTGCTGGAAAAATATTTCGCCCGAACGGTCATGATTTCCTCTCCGAACCGGATTCCGACGATTCTGCGCGAAGAGAGGATCGATCTGGTGCTGCTCGACATGAATTTCTCGGCAGGAATCAACAACGGAAACGAAGGTCTGTTCTGGCTGTCCCGGATCAAGAAGACCAATCCGTCGCTTCCGGTCGTGCTGTTTACCGCCTATGCCGACATCGATCTGGCCGTCAATGCCATCAAGGACGGGGCCGCCGATTTTATCGTCAAGCCGTGGAACAACGACAAGCTGATTTCCACTTTGCTGTCGGTCTACAATCTGGGCCGGTCGAAACGGAAAGTCAAGTATCTGACGGAAGTCAGTCAAGGGCTTTCGTCTTCCGAGGCGATGTTCTGGGGCGAGTCGGAAGCAATGCGCCGTATCCTCAGACTGGTCGAGAAAGTAGCGGAGACCGATGCCAATGTGTTGATTACCGGCGAGAACGGGACCGGGAAAGAAGTGATGGCCCGGGAAATACACCGTCGCTCGCTGCGCAGGGACGAGCTGATGGTGGCCGTCGATATGGGAGCGTTGCCCGAGTCGCTGTTCGAAAGCGAGCTGTTCGGACATTGCAAGGGCGCTTTTACGGACGCTCATACCGACCGGATCGGAAAGTTCGAGATCGCTCAGGGCGGGACGCTTTTCCTCGACGAGATAGGCAACCTGTCTTATCATTTGCAAGCCAAATTGCTATCGGCCATTCAGAGCCGTACGATCGTGAGAGTGGGCAGCAACCGGCCCGTCGAGACCGATGTGCGACTGATCTGCGCCACGAACCAGAATTTGCAGGCGATGGTCGCTCAGGAGCGATTCCGCCGGGATTTGCTTTACCGTATCAACACGATTCATATCGAGATTCCGCCTCTGCGGCAGAGGCGCGAGGACATCGTTCCGCTCGCCCGCCTGTTTCTGGAAAAATACGCGGCCAAATACGGCAAGCAGGGAATAAGGATCGATGGGGAAGCCTGCCGGAAACTGCAAGAATACGACTGGTACGGCAATATCCGGGAATTGCAGCATACCGTCGAGAAAGCCGTCATCATCTGCGACTCGATGACCATCGGTCAGGAGAGCCTGCTGATGACGCCTCAGCAGGAAGAGCCGAATGCCGGCGGCGTTTCCACCTTGGAGGAAATGGAGCGAAACATGATTCGCCAAGCCATCCGGCTCCACGAAAGCAATATGTCCGCAGTGGCCGCCCAGTTGGGAATTACACGGCAGACGCTTTATAACAAGATCAAGAAATACGGGTTGTAGCATTTGTTATGTTCAAGGGATCGACATACCGGTTGGCCAGACTGCTGCTTTTGCTGACTGCCGCGATAGTCGGCACGACGCTGTCGGTCGTCTATCGCCAATGGATGCTGCTGCTCGTGGCCGTTCCGGCGCTTATATTTCTGTTTTCGGCCTTGTTCAGGCTGCATTTCCAGAATATCCGCAAGATGACTTTCATGTTCAACTCGATAGAAAACGGAGACTATTCGTTCAAGTTCACCGAGTACGACGCTCCGGTCAGCGACAACCTGCTGAATCTGACGCTGAACCGCATCAAGGATCTGTTGGTCAAGGCTAAGAACGAAGTTATCGACAAGGAAAGGTACTACGAACTGATTCTCAATAGCGTTCATACGGGCGTGATTGTTCTCAACGAGACCGGAAACGTGTACCAGATCAACAACGAAGCCCGGCGGCTGATCGGACTTCCCCGGTTTACCCATATCAATCAACTGGCCACGATAGATCGCTCGCTGCGGGAACTTTTCTTCGCGATCCGGGGAGGGGAGAGAAAACAGGCTTCCTACTCGAACGAGCGCGGTACGGTCTATCTGGCGGTCAACGCGTCGGAAATCACGATCCGGGGGAAGAGGCTGCGCATTCTGGCGGTCAACGACATCAACAACGAGCTCGACGAGCGGGAGACCGAGTCGTGGATTCGCCTGATCCGCGTGCTGACGCACGAGATCATGAATTCGATCACTCCGATCACGTCGCTCAGCGATACGCTGCTGGGAATGGAAAACAAAGTGGAGGGAGAGGTTCGCGAGGGACTGGAAGCGATCAATTCGACCGGCAGGAGCCTGATCCGCTTCGTGGAAGCCTATCGCAAGGTAACCCGCATTCCGACTCCCCGGCCCACGTCGTTTTATGTAAAACCGTTTCTCGAGCGCATGGCGAAACTGGCCGAACCGTACATGCAAAAGGAAAATGCTTCCGTTCGGCTTCGTGTTACTCCGAGCGATCTGCTGGTCTATGCCGACGAGGACCTGATCGGACAGGTGGTGCTGAATCTGCTGAAAAACGCCGCTCATGCCGTGGCCGGAAAACCGGACGGGGAGATCGTCGTAACCGCCTATTGTACCGAGGCCGAGCAGGTGGCCGTCGACGTGACCGACAACGGCTGCGGCATACCGGCCGATGTGGCGGCCAATATTTTCGTTCCTTTCTTTACGACCAAGCCGAACGGTTCGGGCATCGGCCTGAGCGTATCGAGGCAAATCATGCGCATGCACAACGGCAGCATCATGCTGAAGCATTCGCTGGCAGGCAAGACGACTTTCATGCTGCTTTTCAACTGACGGCTGGCGTGCGGTCGGGCGCGGCTCTATTCGGAATCGGCGGGCTGGAAAAACAATTCTTTGATGACGACATAGCCTATCCCCGCCATCAAGCCGAGGAAAACGAAGATAAAGAGTATGGTCGGTTTTCCCATATTGGAGCGGTTGACAGGTACCGATGCCGGCTCGATGATCGTGACGCAGGGCATTTGCTCCTGCACTTTGATTTTCGCATTTTCGAGCTGTTGCGCCAGTTGGCTGTAAACGCCGAATGCCAGCTGCTGCTCGTTCTGCAACCGGTCCAATTCGACTTGCGCCGACTGGCGCGCAATGTTGCGGTTAGCGTCCACGGCCCGGGCATAGTGCTGCTGGGCTTCGTAGTATTGTTGCCGCGCCTCGTCGAACAGGTTTTGGGTAAAGGCCAGATCGCGTTTGGCCTTTTCGGTGCGGTACTCGGACATGTACGCTTCCAGCTTGCCGACCATCGAGTCGGCTGTCTGAGCAGCTACGAGCGGATCCTGCATCGTGGCCGTCGCGGTAATGACGCCGGTTTTCTTGTCTACGGAGATGGCTATTCTGTGCTGCAACGCGTTCAGGACAAGGCTTTGTCTGCGGGACAGCGCATAGGGATTCAGCGCTTCGGCCGTATCGTCGTCCTCGGAGGAGAAAATCCAGCCGATCAGACGCATCGGAGCCCCGATGACATGACTCCACCAAGGCGCCGACAACTCTTGGTCCACATAGTCGTACAGCGAAACCGGCGAGGGCATCTCTTTTCCCCGGACCGGAATCTGACTCATCTCCACGATGAAGGGCGTGCTGCTCACGATATCGGGATAGAGCATCAGGTTGATGCCGTCTCCCGACTGGTTCTGGCCGCCCAGATTGATGCCGGCCATAGCGGCCAGATCGGCCATGCCGCCGGCAGCGGAGGTCTTCACGCCCTCTGGAGCCATCTTGACCGTCGTAGTGTATTCCCGGGGTATGCTGAACGCGACCACGAGCCCGACAACGGCACCGGCGGCCGCAATCTTCAGAATGAACGCGCGTTTGCGCCAAACGGACTTGGCAAGTTTGAGCAAATCGATCTCTTCCGCGTTCGAGACGCTTTGACGGGTATCCTCCATGACGTTCGCTTTTTGATGAGCGTACAAATATACCGATTATTTTTCCGGATAGAAACGGCCTCCGGGATATTTATCCGCCGAAAAAAGACGGATTATGTCGTTTATTGCTAACTTTGTCTGCCCTAAACAATACGTCACTATGGTCAAAATAGGAACAACATTATCCCCGCTGGGAAAGAAAGCCGTCCTTTGCGGCTCCGGCGAACTGGGCAAGGAGGTCGCCATCGAGTTGCAGCGGTACGGCGTCGAAGTCGTCGCGCTGGACCGTTACGCGAACGCTCCCGCCATGCAGGTAGCTCATCGCTCTTACGTGCTTTCGATGCTCGACGGGGCGCAGTTGCGCGCCGTCATCGAGAAGGAAAAGCCCGACTATATTATTCCCGAGATCGAGGCGATCGCTACGGATACGCTGCTGGAATTGGAAAAGGAAGGCTACAACGTGATCCCGACGGCCCGGGCCACCCGCCTCACGATGAATCGCGAAGGCATCCGCCGGCTGGCTGCCGAGGAACTCGGCATCCCGACTTCGCCGTACCGTTTCGCTTCCGACTACGAGGAGTTCGTCGAAGCCGTCGGGCAAATCGGGACGCCTTGCGTCGTGAAGCCGGTAATGAGCTCGTCGGGACACGGGCAAAGCGTCGTCCGTTCTTCCGAAGAGATCGACCGGGCCTGGGAGAATTCGCAGAAAGGAGGTCGGGCGGGAGCCGGACGCGTGATCGTCGAAGGGTTCGTCGATTTCGACTATGAAATCACGCTTCTCACGGTACGTCATTGCGGCGGGACTTCGTTCCTCGAGCCGATCGGCCATTATCAGCAGGACGGAGACTACCGCGAGTCGTGGCAGGCGCAGGCGGAGGAAGCCGCCCGTCGGCCGTGAAAGG
>OGRE01000072.1_pt1 | contig 118678 bp, 93 predicted proteins | sample 1553421 | NCBI WGS metagenome assembly OGRE01 (sample SAMEA2580076, study PRJEB22360) | human gut metagenome | biome: human gut; feature: human-associated habitat; material: faeces | place: Denmark | collected 2008/2010 | reverse complement strand
CGGGCAGCCCTGCGCAAAAATAGCTGTGCGCAGGCCCGGGCCGTCTACAATGGAATCCTCCATGATGCCTGCGATATTGATCGTTTGCTGTATCAAAACAAAAGCGCTCCTTAATGCTGCATGCCGTGCTTCACACGGTCGTGCTCTTCGGCACGCTTGGCGTCGTTGAAGCGGTCCAGAGTGCCCACAAGGTAGCCGGTGATGCGGCGGATGCGCTCGAACGGCTGAGCGTGGTACCCATAGTGAATAGCGACATCTTCCGCTTCAACGGCAAGATCGATCCAGGCAAGATCTTTGCTCGGCTCAAGTTCGCGACCTCGAGCGATGTACTGTTCGATCTCTTCGTTAGTGACGCGGAAGTCGTCAGGCGAAGAATAAGAGATAGAAACCGAAACATTTTGCAGATGCATATGTTCGGATGAAGCGGCAGGCTGGTGCGTGTGCTTCTGTGTTTCTTCTGCGGCTCCGTGGCTTTGATTTGCTTTAGCATCCCATGTTGTGTTTTGTGCTGCGAATGCAGGTGCTTCAAGCGTGGTCATAATACCCCCTCCGTTATTCATAACCTTATTCGGTACTGCTGGTGCTCCTGTAATTGTTACTAACTTAGTATCAATTACCTTACCTCTCTCATGCTACTCCATGCACAATTTGGTGTAAACCGAAAAAACCAATATTTTGTGGCGAAATCCAATTTGTAACCTGGGGAAACACAACATCTTGTATACAGCCGAACTGGGGTTATGGAGATTCGAAAACGACTTCCTTCCACCTTTAAACCCGAACCGTTCGTGATTTCGATGCGAAACCGCCCATTTTGCCCTAGCAAGTCACGGCTGAAGATGGCACAATGAAAGTCCTTGAACGCCTCGATTTCTGCATTGCTCTTCGCGCGATCTTGCGGTGAAGAACCAGCTTTCGCGCACACGATAGAAGGATGTTGCTCATGGCTTTTGTCCACCTTCATAACCATACGGAATACTCGCTGCTCGATGGCGCTACCAAAGTCTACGACATGGTGAAGCGCGCGGCTGACCTGGGTATGCCGGCGGTGGCCATCACGGACCATGGCGTTATGTCGGGTGTGCCAGAGTTAGCGGACGCATGCGACAAGGTGAAGGCGGAAACGGGCACGTGGGTGAAACCCATCTTCGGATGCGAGATCTATTTCACCACGGATTCTTCCTTGAAGAAGGAAGGCAAGCAGAAGCTTCACCATATGATCCTGTTGGCGAAGAACAACACGGGTTATCACAACATCGTGAAGCTCGTGAGTGAATCGCACGTGGACAATTTCTACTATCGCCCACGCACGACCTTCGAGATGCTTGAGAAGTATTCTGAAGGCGTGATCGCCACGAGCGCTTGTATCGCGGGCATCATCCCGCGCTGCGTGGACGCGGGCAAGATCGACGAGGCCATCGAATGGGCGAAGAAACTCTCCGCGCTCTATGAACCGGGCGATTTCTACATTGAGCTGCAAGACCAGGGCATCACCTCCGATGCGGGCAAGACGCAGCGCGAGCTCAACCAGCAGCTCACGGAGATAGCGAACCACCTGGGACTCAAGACCATCGCTACGAACGACTTCCACTACCTCGTTCAAGAAGATGCGCAGGCGCAGGACGTGATGCTGTGCATCGGCACCAACCAGACCATCAACCAGGAAAAGCGCTTCAAGTTCCCCAACGATCAGTTCTACATGAAGACCGAAGAGGAAATGCGCGCGGCGTTGAAAGATTTCCCCGAGGCCTGCGATAACACCATCGAAGTGGCCGAGAAATGCAACGTCGAACTCGAGCGCGACCCCATTTTGCCGAAGTTCCCGCTGCCCGAAGGGGAGACCGAGGAATCATGGTTCCGCAAGCGCGTGCAGGAAGGCCTGGTCAAGCGCTATGGCGACCCCGTTCCTGAGCATGTGCAGAAGCAGGCCGACTACGAGATGCAGGTCATCATCGATCAGGGCTTCCCGGCGTACTTCTTGATCGTGCAGGAATACATCGAATGGGCGCGCAGCCAGGGCATCGGCGTTGGCCCGGGCCGTGGTTCGGCGGCAGGTGCGATCGTGGCATACGCCATGGGCATCACCGACCTCGATCCGCTGCCCAACGGTCTCATGTTCGAGCGTTTCCTTTCTCCCGAGCGCGTGGAGATGCCCGATATCGACGTCGACTTCGAGCAGGGCAGGCGCGAAGAAGTTATCAACCATATCAAGGATGTGTATGGCGAAGACCATGTTTCGCAGGTGATCACCTTCGGCACGCTCCAGGCAAAGAACGCCGTGCGCGATGCTGCGCGCGTGCTCGACTATCCTTACAGCACGGGCGACCGCATCTGCAAGATGATCGGCAACGAACTCGGCATCACGATCGACCAAGCGCTCGAAACCAATCCCGACCTGGCAAAAGCCTACGAAGACGAGCCCGACGTGCATGCGGTGATCGATGCCGCGAAATCCATCGAAGGTCACGTGCGTGGCGAAGGCGTGCATGCCTGTGCGACCATCATCTGCCGCGACCCCATGGCCGATCACGTGCCCATGAAGCGCGACACCAAGGGCGGCGGCATCATCACCCAATACGACGGCCACTACACGCCCGACCTGGGTCTTCTCAAGATGGACTTCCTCGGTCTTCGTACGCTCGACGTGCTCTCGATCGCTTGTCGCAACATTGAAGAGCGCTACGGCACGAAGATCGTTCCTGAAGAGATCCCCACTGACGACGAAAAAGCCTTCGAGCTCATGCAATCGGGCAACATGGATGGCTTGTTCCAGGTGGAAGGCGCGCTCTATGTGAGCCTGTTCAAGCGCCTCCCGCCCAAGCAATTCTCGGATGTTGTCGCATCTATCGCGCTCAACCGCCCCGGTCCGCTCGAGTCAGGCATGGTCGAAGACTACATCAAAGCGGCGAAGAACCCCGAAGCGGTCCACTATTACGACGACCGTCTGCGCGGCATTCTGGAAGAGACCCATGGCACCATGGTTTACCAGGAGCAGATCATGCAGATCTCCATGGTCATGAGCGGCTTTTCAGCGGGTAAATCCGATAAGTTGCGTAAGGCGATGGGCAAGAAGAAGATCGACGTGATGCGCGGTCTTCAGGCTGACTGGGATTCAGGCGCGGTCGAGAACGGCTATTCTCTCGAGGTTGCGCAGCAGATCTGGGAAGATGCCGAAAAGTTCGCGAAGTATGCGTTCAATAAGTCGCATTCCGCGGCATACGCCATCTTGGTCATGCGCACGGCTTACCTGAAGGCGCACTACCCGAACGAGTTCATGGCAGCGGTGCTCACCAGCTACATGGGCAGCAACGATAAGCTCATCCGCTACATTGCCAGCGCGAACCACAACGGCACGCCCGTGCTTCCGCCCGATATCAACTCTTCGAGCTTGGAATTCACGCCAGTTGATGGCGGCATCCGCTTCGGTCTTGCTGGCGTGCGTGGCGTGGGTGAGAAGGTGGTGCAGGCCATCATCGCGGAGCGCGAGGCTAACGGTCCGTTCACTTCGCTTCACGATTTCGTGAACCGCGTGGATTCTTCATGCTATAACCGCAAGACGCTCGAAGCGCTCATCAAGTCCGGTGCGTTCGATTCGACCGGCTACACGCGCAAGCAGCTCATGTATTTCGTGGATGAAACATCGCTGCTCGACGATGCAGCCAAGCGCCAGAAGGACAAATCCGCTGGTCAGGTGAGTATGTTCGACATGTTCGCGGACGATCCGGATGCGGGCTTCGTCGAGGACATCCCTGAGCCCGATGGGGTGGAATGGGATAAGCGCACGAAGCTTACCTTCGAAAAGGAGATCCTGAAGATGTATGTCTCCGATCATCCCTTGAGCCCGTACGAGAACTATCTTTCGCGCACGAACAAATACTCGATGACAGAGCTGAATGAGCGCGAAGAGAGCATCAAGAACATCAAATGTGCGGGCATGGTGTCCGACGTGAACGTGAAGCGCACGAAGCGCAACACCCTTATGGCCACCTTCAATCTGGAAGATCTGGCGGGCAGCATCGAGTGCATCTGCTTCGACTACGAGAAGGTCTCCAGTGTGCTCGAGGAAGATGCGGTGGTAACCGTACGCGGCAAGTTCGAGGTGAGCGACCGCGCAAACCAGCTTATCGGCTACGAGATCGAAAAGCTCGAACTCACCGAAGAGCAGCAGAACGTGAAGCCGGTGTGCATGGAGCTGCAGGTGCAGTCAAACGAGCTGAACGCGCTTTCTTCTTCGCGCCTGCTGGACATCCTGAAGACCCATCCCGGCAATGATCCGATCGTGCTCTTCGTGGCGCAGACCGACGGCAGCCGCATGCGCGCAGAGCTGCCGCTCACCATCAATGCGCGCGACCATATGCTCAAGGCGGACTTGCACGATCTGTTCGGACGCGAGATTTGGAAAGCATCGTAGAGGCGCAGCATGGCAGACAGGCACAACCACAGAACGGGGCGGCATTCATGAGGGTCGCAGCGTGGTTTTCATACAACGGAGAGCCTTTTTCGGGCTTCGCGCGGCAGAATGGGCAGCTTACGGTACAAGGGAATATCGAAGATGCCCTTGAACTGCTGTTTCGTCGGCGCATCGATACCACGTGCGCTGGTAGGACCGATGCTGGCGTGCATGCGCTTTGCCAGGTGATCAGCTTCGATCTGCTCCCTGATGAATGGTTTCGCCGCAAGCCCGATTCGCTTTTGAAATCGCTCAACGCGCTTACGCATGAGGAGATCTCGTTTCGCTCAGTGCGCCCTATGCCAGAGGATTTTTCGGCACGGTTCTCGGCCGTTATGCGCGAATACCGCTACTACATCTGTACCGATGTGGCCGCGCCCCTGCTCATGGAGAAGTTCTGCTGGCATGTGGGCAAGCCGCTCGATGTTGAGGCAATGAAGCAGGCCTCTACGCATCTGCTGGGCGAGCACGATTTCAAGAGCTTCTGCATGGCGGTTTCGGCGAAGGATAAGCCCACACATCGCTATGTTGCCGATATTTCGTTCAAGCAAGAGCAGATCTGGAATTCGAACTTCATCGTTATCACGGTCATCGGGAACGCATTCTTGCATTCTATGGTGCGCACGATGGTGGGCACGCTCGTGTTGGTTGGTCGCGGGAAACGCACGCCCGAGTGGGTGGGCGAGGTGCTCGCGGCGCGCAACCGACAGGCAGCAGGGCAGAACGCGCCTGCTGAAGGACTCGTGCTCTGGCATGTGACCTATGACGAGCAGCACTTCTACTACGATCCTCGCCCGAGTGGGCTGCGCGGTGAACTTGCTCCTGACCAGCATCTTTCCGATGCGATCGAGGATATTCCGCCGGTGCCAACGCCTGAAGAGCCGGCCCCTAAGGTGGTCGAAGAAGCCCCCGAGGCGGTCGAAGATGCCCCTAAGATCAGCCCGGAGAAGGGCAAGAAGTCTTCGAAGAAGGCCAAGAAGCGCACGGGTGCAGCGGAATCATCGCCTGCTACGCGCTGGGCGCGGTGGCGTCAGGAAAAAGAGCAAGACCGTGAGATCGTGATCCCTCGTGGTCCGAATCTCGATGCTTGTTCGTCTGAAGAGGCCTCTGCTGTTAGCGCTTTCATGACGAGCGATGCCCAAGCTGTTGTGGTCGATTCGATAAGTGCGCCTGTGGCAACGATGCCGGCCTCTTCGCTGGAGGCATCCAGCGCGGCAGAAACCCAAACCGTAGAGGTTATTCCTGCAGGTTCCTCAGCAGCGGACCAAGTCGCTTTATCTATGGAAAGCCAAGCAGTTCCTTCAACTTCTCATGCAGCGCTCGAGCGCGAATTGCCAAAAGTTGAACCTGCGAAGTCGGTTGCAGAAGAGCGGGTTTTGGCTGATGAGTCCACTGGTCAAAGGGAATCGAGTGCTTCAACCGAACCCTCTGAATCGAGTGAAGCCGCCAAGTTCGATTTCTCGCAGGTCTACGCTGGGGCGCGGGCTTCATCGGAGCGGAGAGCTCGACATGCTGCCGCCGTGAACGGCACTAGCGAAGCCGCAGTGCAGCAGTCTCAACCTGAAGGCAAGCATAGCAAGAAGCAGCCTGAGCAGAATACCGAGCCGCTGCCTTCTGCCACAGTGCTTTCTGCGGCCGCCGCGCGTGCTCGTCGCCGCGCGCGCAATCTGTAGCGCTGGGAATGTTCGCCAGCCTGTTCACGTTCGCCGCTTGCTCCTGCGCGGTCATTCTTGTGAAGATTTTAAGGTTCTTTTTGCTATTCTTCGTAGCAATACAAATCAACGTGTCTTGCAATATCGCGAACCGATCCAGTGCGAATCGAACTGGATCAGCGAGCGAACGAATTGAACCTGAATGGGGGATCTATGTCTCAACTTGCGCATGCTGCTCGTGACACCTGGTCAAGCAAATGGGCATTCATCTTGGCTGCAGCCGCTTCTGCGGTCGGCTTGGGTAATCTGTGGCGCTTCCCGTATCTGGCGGCGAAGTATGGTGGCGGTATGTTCTTGCTCACCTACTTGGTGCTCGTGTTCACCTTTGGCCTGTCGCTTCTGCTTGTCGAGATCGCGCTCGGTCGTAAGACGCGCCAGTCTACCATCGGCGCGTTCAAGCTGTTCGGCAAGAAGTATGCCTTCATTGGCATCCTGGCTTCGCTTGTTCCGTTCATCATCACGCCGTACTATTGCGTGATCGGTGGTTGGGTGGCGAAGTACGTTGGTGCGTATTTCTTCGATCCCGCAACCATGATCGGCGATGGCGGTACGTACTTCTCTAGCTTCATCACCAGCAGTTTTGAGTCGTATATCTGGCTCTTCATCTTCATGGCTATCGTGTTCTTCGTCGTGTCGCGCGGCATCAAGGGCGGCATCGAGAAGGCTAACCTGATCATGATGCCAGCGCTTATCATCATGACGGTCATCCTGGTTGTCTACACGCTCTGCCAGCCCGGCGCGCTCGATGGCGCCGCCTATTATCTGGTGCCCGATTTCTCTGCGTTCTCGATTGAACTCGTGGTTGCAGCGCTGGGGCAGATGTTCTTCTCGCTGTCCATCGCGATGGGCATCATGGTCACCTATGGCTCCTACATGAAGCAGCGCGACTCGCTCACTTCGAGCGCGATCCGTGTTGCGGGTTTCGATATTGGTGTTTCGTTCTTGGCGGGCCTCATGATCGTGCCGGCGGCATTCGTTGCGCTGGGTTCGCCTGAGGCGGTTACCGAAAATTCCGGCCCCGGTCTCATGTTCATCGTGTTGCCGCAGATGTTCGCATCGTTTGGCGATTTCGCACCCGTTATCGGCGTGCTGTTCTTCTTGCTCGTTATCTTCGCAGCGCTCACCTCGGCGATCTCGCTCATGGAGACCTGCGTTTCGATCATGCACGATGGTGCGAAATGCTCGCGCAAGAAGGCCACCGTGCTCACGTTCGTGATCATCGGTGTTGCCGCTGTGTTCGTGAATCTGGGCTACAACGGCCTTTCGTTCATCGAGCCGCTGGGTGCGGGCACTTCGCTGCTCGACTTCTTCGACTTCATCTCGAACACCATCATGATGCCGATCGTGGCGTTCCTGACCTGCATCTTCGTTGGTTGGTGCATCAAGCCGAAGATCATCGAGGAAGAGATCATGGCCTCTTCGCCATTCCGCTGGCGTGCAGCATGGCGCATCATGATCAAGTACATCGCGCCCATCCTGATCGCGATCGTCTTCATCTCGTTCCTCGCGCAGTTCCTCGGCTTCATGACCATCTAGCCGAGCGAAAGAGCGGATGCAACGTAGCAACGCATGCGCAGAGCGGTCAGGGGAGCAACACCCTGGCCGCTTTTGTATACAGATAAGCATGCCGTTTGGCTGGTAGAAGCCCTACTTTGTTTACCGAAAACTCATGAACTGATACCATATATTGTTGTATCTTGCTCGAACTGCGCCCAGATATAGGATGCAGGGTTTTGCGAGATGCGTGCACATATCTTAAGGAAATGAAAAGCTATCGTAGCCTGGTTGCGGAACTGCAATAAAGTAGAAGATGTTTATCGTTATGTATGAAATGATAAAGAGTAACGACATTAAGCATAAGCATTGCCTGATTGGTGGTATGCAATGAAAGGCATCATTCTTGCTGGTGGGAGTGGAACTCGACTCTATCCGCTCACGTCGGTAACCTCAAAACAGCTGCTTCCCGTATACGATAAGCCCATGATCTTCTATCCGATGTCAATCCTGATGCTTGCAGGGATACGCGATATTCTGATCATTAGTTCACCACGCGACCTTTCTAAATTCCAACGTTTATTAGGTGATGGTTCTCAGTACGGGGTAAACCTGTCTTATAAAGAACAGCTTAACCCCGAAGGCTTGGCGCAGGCTTTGCTCATCGGGGAAGACTTCATCGGCGATGATTCGGTCGCTTTGACGCTGGGAGACAACATCTTTTACGGTGGCGGCCTGACCTCTCGTCTTCGCAGGGCAGCGATGAAGGATTATGGAGCAACGATATTCGGCTACTACGTACCAGACCCACAGCGCTTCGGTATCGTCGAGTTCGATGAAGATGGCGTAGCGATCTCGCTTGAGGAAAAGCCAGAGAATCCCAAGAGCAATTATGCGGTTACGGGACTCTATTTCTATGACAATCGCGTGGTGGAATGGGCAAAGCATATCTTGCCTTCTTCGCGTGGCGAACTCGAGATCACGGACCTGAACCAGAGGTATCTTGAAGATGGGTCTTTATCGGTCGAGCTGCTGCATCGCGGTTCTGCATGGTTCGATGCGGGAACCATGGAAAGCCTCTATGCGGCCACAGAATACGTGCGTGTTATCGAGAAGAACCAAGGCATCCAGATCGCTTCTTTGGAAGAAATCGCCTATAACAATAATTGGATCGATGGCGATATGCTGAAGGCTGCTGCCGACAAATACGCGAAATCGCCCTATGGGCAATATCTCTATGCAGTATATGAGCGCAGGGTGCGCGGAAGCGTCCTTGCCGAATCCGATGAGGTGGAGAACGATTTCTAAGCTGGATATACTCGTAACACGATCTTCGATGCCTCCGTTCGAAGAGTACTGCGCCGAGATCGCGCCGCTATGGGAAAGCCGATGGTTGACTAATCGCGGCGAAAAGCACAAGCGTTTCGAAGCGCAGCTGCAAGATTATCTGGGTGTTTCAAATCTCGCGCTGTTCACCAATGGGCATCTTGCGCTCGAGAACGTCATTGAAGCTCTCGAGTTGGGAGCCGATGGACGCACGGAAGTGATCACCACACCATTCACCTTCGTGAGCACGACAAATGCTCTAGTTCGCAAAGGCCTCAAACCAGTTTTTTGCGACATTCGCACAAGCGACTACACGCTGGATCCGGTAAAGATAGAGCCACTCATAACCAAGAATACTTGCGCGATCGTGCCCGTTCACGTTTATGGGAATCTTTGCGATCATGAGCAGATCGAACGAATCGCGAAAGAGCATGACCTGAAGGTCATCTATGATGCGGCGCATGCGTTCGGAGTGAAGGAAAACGGCATCTCGGCTGCTCAGTTTGGGGATGCGAGCATGTTCAGCTTCCATGCGGCAAAGGTCTTCAACTCCATCGAAGGCGGCATGATTGCATGCAAGGATCCAAAGCTTATCGAAGACCTTATAGCGAATGCGAATTTTGGCATGAGGACTCCTGAATCGTGCGACCATATTGGTGGGAATGCGAAGATGAACGAATTTGCTGCTGCTATGGGAATCTGCAATCTTCGCCATGTTGAAGAAGAGATCGTAAAGCGAAAACGTGTGGCCGAAAGGTATTTTGAGCTTCTTTCAAATGTACCGGGATTGTCTTTATGCGTCTCTCCGGCCAATGTTGAGCATAACTATGCTTATCTTCCTGTTTTGGTCGAGCAGGAAGAGTTCGGTGCGTCTCGCGATGATATCTTCGACCAGCTTGCAGCAGAGGGAATAGGGGCTCGAAAATACTTCTATCCTCTGGTAACAGATTTTGCTTGTTATCAAGAAGAATACTCGAGTAGCGATACCCCTATTGCGAAACGAGTGGCAAGCCGGATCATCACGCTGCCCCTTTATGCAGACCTTGCTATCAGCGATGTGGATCGCATATGCGATATAGTCGTCAGTAGTTCCTCTTCAGCTTCACATTAACTAGAACTTCAGCATATTTCCATCTCAAGCTGATAGACTAAGCTTATGGGCCGAGACCAACGCAAACATAAAGCATATCTTCTTAATGATGAGATGCGCTACGAGGTTGCTGAGATTCTACGTCAGGAAAATCTTGAAGAGGCGAATCGCAAGGGTGATCCGGTTGAATTTCAAGAAACATTTTATACCCGATTCGGAAAACGAGCATTAGACATCACTCTTTCTGGAGTTGCTTTACTAGTTACTCTCCCAATTAATCTTGTTTTACTTGCTGGCACTGCTCTTGATGTTGGTAGACCCGTTTTCTTTTCTCAAAAGCGGGTGGGGAAGAATGGTAAGTTGTTTAATCTGGTAAAGTTCCGAAACATGACGAATGACGTTGATGAGAATGGCGATCTTTTGCCTGCAAAAGATCGGGTGACTAAATTCGGCTCGTTTATGAGAAAAACTTCACTTGATGAATTGCTGAATTTTTGGAGCGTGTTCAAGGGAGATATGTCTTTAATAGGGCCGCGACCTTTGACTACGAAAGCTGCACAAAAGTTCACAAAGAGGCATGCTTCGAGAAATCTAGTAAAACCTGGTCTCGAGTGCCCTATTCGAGGCGTAGCCAATGCTCAGGAATGGGAGACGCGTTTCGAACATGATGTTTGGTATGTTGAGAATGTGTCTTTTCGTACAGATCTGAGGCTCATGCTCGATCTGTTGCTCGTTGTAGTAGACAAGAAACAAACCGAGGTCAGAGCATCCACAGATGGTCATGGTGGACCTTTTATGGGGTATGGTAAAGACGGAAGAGCTTTAGCTTTAGAGGATGTTCCAGAAAAGATTCTTGATGAAGTACTGAAGGAGCACGGCGTTTATCCTGATGGAGAAGAGTATGCCTAAGGTATTGCTTGCGAACCACTATGAAGAACCAGCTTTTCGGATTCTTGAATCTTTGTTGCCAGCAGAATTCAGTTTGGTGCAGCTGGATGCGGAAAATGTTCAAGAGCTTAAAACCAAGATCGTTGATTGCGATTATCTGATAGCAAGTGGTCGCCTTAAGCTTAATAGAGAAGTGCTGAGTTGCGGACAGAATCTGCGGATGATCGCACGCACAGGGGTAGGGCTTGATAGTATCGATCTAGAGGCTTTGGAAGAATTTTCCCTTCCTTTATACGTGAGCGAAGGCGTGAATGCTGAGAGCGTTGCAGAACATACGATTCTTTTGATATTGGCTGCTCTGAAGAACTTCGAAGAGGTTGTATCTTCAACCAAATCAGGAGAATGGTTAAAACGTACCTGGGGACTGAAAGCTCGTGAACTTGCAGGAAAAAAGGTATTTATAGCTGGGATGGGGAGTATTGGACAAAAGGTCTTGCAGCTTCTAAGACCCTTTGGTTGCGAGGTGGATGGTTCCAGTCGGTTGAACAAGAGCTCTTTGCCGAAAGGTATGCTGGAGGCTGATATCATATCTCTTCATTGCCCTCTTACGAACGAAACTAAGCATCTCCTCGATGCTGAAACCATCGCGCAGCTCAAACCGGGTTGCATCGTGATCAATACGGCAAGGGGTGCTCTAATCGATGAAGCTGCATTGGCTGATGCTCTTAGTTCGGGTCAAATCGGCTATGCTTGCCTTGATGTGAGGGAGGAAGAGCCTCCTTCTCCGTTAACGCTCTCTCATGAATTGAACAATTTAATTCTCACCCCACATGTTGGCGGTATCACTAATGAGTCTTTTACTCGAATGCTCAATAATGCCGTTGAGTGCATAGTTGCATTCGATAAAGGCGATTTAGCCTCTATTGACTCAAGAAGGGTCAGTCTTTTCAAATGAAGAATCTTACAGATATCCTGATAGATCACCTATTTTTGCTCAAAGACAAGGCTTACTCGACCGACGAATATGATAAAGCTGTTGCTCTTGCGCTTCTCGATTATATTTCTGTTACTCAGGCGGGCTTTGCAGATCTTCAGGCTCACGATAAGCTTGAAGGCACCTTGTCATGCATGCTCTTAGAGTCCCCTGAGTCTTGCGCGATGGTTCTCGGCATTGCTGCTCATCGGCTCGAACTTGATGACGGGTATCGATCTGGTGGAGTGCATATCGGGGCTCCAGTCTTGAGTGCTTGTTTTGCTTCTTGCCACGATGTCTCGTGGAAGCAATTGGTCGCAGCTGTCGTGTGCGGATACGAACTTGCAGGCATCTTAGCAAAGATTATGCAACCGACCCATAAACGAAAGGGCTTTCATGTTTCGGGGACCTGCGGGTGTATAGGTGCGGCTGCGGCTCTCGCTTTTTTGGATCAGCAAGATAGAACCCAGCTAAAAAGAACGTTGTCGGTAGCAGCGGGAATGGCATCAGGCTTTCTTGAGATGCAAGAAGACGGCTCAGAACTAAAACCCGTTACGGTCGGCAATGCCGCTTCCAGTGCTGTGATGGCTACGCGGCTGGGGGCTACAAAACTGCGTTATCCTGCAGATGTTATTGGCGGGGCAAGAGGATTTGTTGCTTGCTTGGAGGGAAACAGTTCACGCATAGAGGAAGTGAAAGCAGACGCTCTGCTACAAGGGAATCCTGTTATTCAAGAGGTTTATAGGAAGAAGTATCCTTCGTGCAGACATAGCCACTCTGCTCTTGATGCAGCGCAGATCATCTCTTCAAAATCTGATTTCGATCCGAAGAGGATCGAAAAGGTTCAGATAGACATCTATGAAGATGCGATCAAAGGGCACGATTTGAAGAAAATATCCAGCTCTTCTCAGGCAATGATGAGCACGCCATTTTGTGTTGCAACCATGTTTGTGAAGGGAAGCGTGGGTCTCGATTCTTTCAGAGGGTCATCTTTTGATAACAGTGAAGTAAATCGAGTAATGCACTTGGTAACGATGAACCGCGATGAAAGGCTTTCCAGTCTTGTTCCAAAAGCTCGTGGTGCTAGAGTTGTTGTAAAGCTAGCTGATGGGGCGGAATTCGAAGAAGAGGTGCTTTTCCCAAAAGGTGAACCTGAAAACCCTCTCACTGATGAAGAGCAGATGGACAAGGCTCTTTCCTTGCTTTGCTTTGCTGGCTGGAAGTGGAGTGAAGCTAGTGAATTTGTTAAGATATTGCTATCGCCCAATCGGTTGCCATTTGCGCAATTGAGGGCGAACCTTTTGAAGGGCTGCGGTAGAGCTTAGCAACATAGAATCGTTCGCCGCAACAGAGAAAGATGCTTTAATGACCAGTATGGATGAGACAAGGAAATTCCTTGAGAGGATTGGTCTTCCGAGCGGGGATGATTACAGCTTAAAAGAGAGCCCGAAGCGTTTCAGCGATGGCGCTCAATATCGTTTTGAAGTTCCCGGTATTCAAGGTCCTTCTGCCATGAGAGCTTTACTAGAGCAGATCCAAGAATACGACATCGCGATCCATCGAGTAACCCAAACCAAAGGGATAATGACCCTGCTCGATCGTGAAATAGAGCAGATGGTCGAATTAGCCCAGCAATATCAGACCCAACTTGTTCTTGCTATCGGTCCTCGCGCTACAACGGATACCTCAGCTTCAGCGAAAACAGAAGAAGGAAAACGTATCGGCTATCGCCTTCGTGGACAAGAGCAGATCGTGCGAGCCATAGAAGAGGTCAAGCGAGCTGCCAAACTTGGTGTGCGAGGCTTCCTTGTTTATGATGAAGGATGCTTGTTCGTGCTCAACAAAGCACGAGAGATGGGAGAGATACCTTCAGATTGCCATTTCAAGATGTCCGCTCATGCAGGAGTGTCAAACCCAGCATCGGCAAAGCTCATGGAGACGATTGGTCTCAATTCGCTCAACCCTGTAAGAGATATTCAGCTCCCTATGCTCGCATCTATACGACAGGCAATCGATATCCCTATCGATATCCATACAGAGAATCCCAAAAGCTCGGGTGGATTTATCAGGCACTACGAAGTTCCAGAAATGATACGTGTAGGCGCTCCTATCTATCTGAAAACTGGAGGAAGCGTGGCTGCAAACCATAGCTGGGATACTACTGAGCTTCAGGCGCGGCAGCGAGCAAAGCAAGTGGCTTTGGTACAGCGCGTGATAGATGAATATTATCCTGAAGCTGTTGCTTCGCCAAAGGGCTCTATAGCTTGGGATTGATTGCATGAAAAGCACAGCCCTTGTTCTAGGCGGCACCGCTGCCCATATTGCGTTGCTCAATGAGCTTAAAGCTCGTAACTACTACACCATTCTTGTGGACTATTATCCAAACCCTGTAGCAAAGCCGCATGCCGATCTTCATATCCAAGAAAGCACGCTTGATGCCGATAAGATCGTAGAGATCGCACAACAACATCGGGCAGATCTAGTTATTAGCGCTTGTGTTGACCAAGCTAACGTGGTCGCCAGTTACGCCATGGAGAAGCTGGGAAAAACGCCTCCGTACTCTTATGAAACGGCTCAACGGATAAGCAATAAAGGCGATATGAAAAAGGTCATGCTAGAGCAGGGTATTCCTACTGCTCGTCATATCTATCTTGATGGCCTTGAAGACGAAGATATTTCGAACCTTCATTTTCCCGTTGTGGTGAAGCCGGCAGATTGTTGTGGAGCTGCAGGAGTCAAGAAGTGCGATAACGAAAAGCAGCTTGAACAGTATTTGCCTTTTGCGATCGAATGTAGTCGCAATAACCTTGCGGTCATCGAAAAGTTCGTGGAAGGCGTGGAGATAAGTGCATATTGCTTTGTGAGTGAAGGAAAGGCAAAAGTTCTTGCTACGGCCGAGCGCTTGAGCGTGATAGATGGAGATAAAGAAGTAATAAAATGCTATGGAACCATCATGCCTTCATCGCTTTGCGAATCAACGGTGCGCGTCATTGAAGAAGCTGCAACTAAGGTTGCTCAAGCGTACGGCCTCGATAATACTCCCCTTCACATCCAGGCGATCGTCGATACCTCATACAACCCGACCGAAAACAACGAAGCTTCAGACAGAAGCGGCGTGAACATCATAGAGTTTGCACCGCGCGTAGGAGGAGGCTTGAGCTACTGGACTATCCGTGAGAAAACAGGCTTTGACATCATCTCAGCAACGGTCGATTCATGGGAGGGCAAACCAGTAGAAGTGCATCTTTCAGATGCTTCTGTAACGCAAGCAATACATCTGATTTACGCAGAGCCTGGCGAATTCGATCATATTGAAGGAATGCAACAGATTGTTGAGAATGGTTATGCGCAAGCGATTTTCCCCTACAAGACAAAAGGTATGAGAATAGCGGATGAAACCGCCTCTGCAGGCAGAGTTGGAGCTGTTGTCGTTAGCGGCGCAACGGGTGATGAAATCCTTGATAAGCTAACGAATGTCTTTTCGACAATCAGTGTTCGTGATAAGCAAGGAAACGATCTTACGCGTCGTGACCTGTTGTTAGCTGAAGAAGAAATGGATTCATATAAGAGTAGAAAAGCGATATAAGGGCAATTACATGAGACATCATCAATACAATCCACATTTTAAGTTCTATCGTGATCCTGTCGATTTCAATAAGTACACAGATAGAGAGCTCCTTCAGTACTGCTTGGGAGCAACCATGTATATGCCTGGTACTAAAGACTTTGCAGAGCAAATCATTGCTCGTAGACGCCCTGGTCTCACCTCTATGGTAATGTGCTTTGAAGATGCTTGCCCTGAAGAAGATGTTCCAGCTGCAGAGCACAATGTTATCGTACTGCTTAATACGCTTAACAAAGCGCTCGATGATGGACGATTGCGCTATGAGGATCTACCTCTTATTTTCTTTCGTGTTCGCAACCATGAGCAATTCGATCATTTTGCTTCATTGTTGCAGCCGGAGCATGCTCGCTTGATTTGCGGCATCAATTTTCCGAAGTTCAACGCCCTCAACGGCGAACGATACATGAGTCAGCTGGTTGCGCTCAATGAAAAACTGGGTGAAGTGATCTATGGCATGCCGATTTTGGAAGATAGGGAGATCGCTTTCATTGAGACGAGGCAGGATCAACTCTTAAGAGTAAAAGAGATCCTTGATAGGCATAAAGATCTGATTTTGAACGTACGTGTTGGTGGTACAGATTTTTCTAGCTGCTTTGGTGTAAGGCGGGGAGTGAACTATACGATCTACGACATTATGACCGTTCGAGATTGCCTAGCCGATATCCTCAATGTTTTTTCTCGCAATAACGATTACACCGTTTCGGGTCCGGTGTGGGAATACTTCCGGGCGAGCAAGGAGATGAAATTCAACTCTGAACTGCCTTCGTTCAGCTTGCAAGATACTCTGTTGAAGCGAAGTCCGGTGGTGAACGATGTAGTAGATGGATTGATGCGCGAGTTGGTTCTGGACCAAGCTAATGGTTTCATGGGGAAGACTTGTATTCATCCGACCCATCTGAATTACATTAATGGGATGTTAGCGGTAACTAAGGAAGAGTTTGAGGATGCAGACCAGATCATGCATACGAGTGCTGGGGTGGTCAAAGGAAACAAAGGTATGAATGAGATCGGTCCTCATAGAAGCTGGGCAGAGCGTATCTCTAAACGAGCGCTTGCTTATGGTGTAATAGGTAGCGAATCGGGGTATCTTGATCTGTTCGATCATGTCGAAGGATAAAGCAAGCGATGAAGATACTTGAAGTTCCCATACAGCCTTCCGATATAGATTCTTTGAGCATAGGTGAACCCGTTTTAATTAAGGGAGACATCCTCGCAGGTAGAGATGCGGTTCTTCCTAGGCTGTGCAATTTGGTTCGGAAAGGTGAAGTCGAAAAACTTGGTATAACGTTAGAGGGTGGCGTGGTTTTTCACACCGCAGTTAGTCCAGCAGGTATTGGTCCAACGAGCAGCAACAAGGTTGAAATAGAAGGAAGTTTTGAAACGCTGTCTCAAGCAGGTATTCGCATCCATTTAGGAAAAGGTGCTATATCTCCAAATACGGTAAGCATGCTTGCTCGAGAGCATTCCTGCTTTGCCGTTATTCCTCCTGTTACTGCGCTCTTGAAAGACCGAACTCTCGATCAAAAGGTGGTAGGTTTTCCAGAGCTTGGCATGGAAGCTCTACACGTTCTTGAATCGCAAGGCTATCCAGCTATCATTGCTGCAGTGAACGGAAAAAGCGTTTTCGGGGAGACTGGTAAATGATGGCATCCTATCAAGCCATAGTTGAAGGCGTCGCTGAAGCAGTCGTTACAGCAGGAAGCACGTTCACACCCGATAAGATACGTGCATATGAGAGAGCGCTTGAGGCAGAGACAAACCCTAATGCTCGCTGGGCGCTCGAACAGCTAATTGAGAATAATAAGATCGCAAGCCAGAGCCGAAGCCCTCTCTGCGATGATACGGGCATACCACATTTGTTTCTAGAGGTTGGAAAAAACCAGTACGTTGATTCCGAGCTAATGGACGCGATCAATGAAGGAGTCCGTTTAGGATTGAGGACGCTGCCAGGTCGCCCAATGGCTGTTCGTGGCGAAGGAGATGTGCGGCTGGCTCAATCAGACGGCATGTTCCAGGATCCCGGCATGCTCGAGCCTGCTCCGCCAGCGATTCGTTTTGTTGAAGATGATACTCTCACCTTGACGGTGCTCATGTATGGTGGTGGTCCAGCTATACGTGGACAGGTATATCGAATCTTTCATAAACATGATGCTGAGAATGTGAAGCAAGAAATCATCGATTGGGCAGTAAGTGCAACATCGGAGTTAGGGTGCACACCTTGCACCTTGGCTATAGGTATTGGAAGAAGCCATTATGAAGCTGCCGAACTTGCTTTAGAGGCACAAGTTGATGGAAACTACGATGTTCAATCCGATTTCGAACGCGCGATTACAGATGGTGTTAATGCTGCTGGATCTGGTGCTTTAGGGCTTGGTGGGAACACAACCGTGTTGGGCACATTTGCCAAGATCGGTCCTGCGCGTGCAAGTGGCGTTCGTATAGTCTGCTTGCGTCCTTGCTGCTGCTTTGAACCAAGGATCGCGAGGGTTGATTTGAAGGAGATCCGCAATGATAAGAGATAATGTGATCGACCCAACAGCAACGATCTATCAAGTTTCGAACGTTGTAAAAAGCAAGATACGGGCTCATTGCGTTGTTGCAGACGATTGCGACTTAGCAGACGTTTTTATGGATGAATATGCTGAACTAGGAAGAAGAAATCACGTTCGTAAATCGCGTATCGGTCGTGGCTCATATACGGGAAGCAACGCCGTGATCAAGAACTGCATCATTGGGAATTATTGCAGCATGGCGTGGAATATAAGCCTTGGCGGTAGATCTCATGATTATACGTCTGCATCAACTTACACTAGCGCATGGTGGAAGAAAGTGTTTGCTGTTGATGTCCCCGAGACGCGTCATGACCTCGGAATCTGCACCATTGGAAATGATGTTTGGATAGGCGCTGGTGCGAATATCGTTTCTGGCATTACTGTCGGTGACGGTGCGGTAATAGCTGCGGGAGCGGTTGTGGTGAAAGATGTCGAACCCTATGCGATTGTTGCTGGAGTGCCTGCTAAAACCATAAAATATCGCTTTCCTGAAGAAGTGTGTGCCGGATTGTCTCAACTTGCCTGGTGGAGCTGGGATCCTGAGAAGATCGCTCATCTTGCCCCTTTGCTTAACGCTGCCGATCTTGACCTTGATAAGCTTGAAGAAATCCACAAAGCATCAAAGCAATATGATGAGGCTTTGAATAACTGATGGGATAAATATGAGCTTGAAAACTTTGATAAGGTCGTATTGTCCGAATATTCCCTTCTTGCGCAGGTCGATGTCTGCTGCCAAGGTGCGTTCGCTAAAGGTTATCCAATTGCCTGAAGAACAGATTTGCAAGGCGGAGAACAGTGAGGCTGAAAAAGCCAGAGTGGTTGCCTCCTTAAGGGGAAGATGGAACGCTCAATATGACAAGGCTGTTGGTATGGCTCAAGAGCATTATTCGAAGGCCGACCGCATACTTGATGATGGTGAGCTGCAAGATATTCTGTTCTGCTTCTTCGCATACGGATTTAATCCTGATGAATATCTGAGCTATGGTTTGAAGGCGGCGAATCTCGAGAAGCGTCTTTCGTATATCTCGAGCCGCGATACGAACATTATTGTCTATAGCCTGAACGACATTGTGGATATAGACCTCTTTTATGACAAATGGAAGACGTATGAGAGGTTCGCTGAATACTACCAACGAAGCGCTATGTTGATTGACAAAGAAAGCGATTACGCTGCTTTTACTCGATTTATTCAAGCGCATCCGAAGTTTGTTAAGAAAGCAGTTCGGCTTTCGAAAGGTCAGAGCGTAGCGCTGGTCGATGCCACGGGGGTCGACGATCCTTCAGCACTGTTCGCAGAACTTCTCGAAGGAGGCAGAACCATTCTGGAAGAGCCGATCGTCCAGTCCGATCTAATGTCCAAGCTGAATGAGACATCGGTCAATACTGTTAGGTGCATCACGCTCAAAACTAATGAAGGTGCTGAGGTGCTCTATACCTTTTTAAAGGTTGGACGAAAAGGGTCCTTTGTTGACAACGGAGGGGCTGGCGGGTTGCTCGTTGGAATAGATAAAGAAACGGGCATGCTCATCACTGATGCGCGTGACGAATTTGCTAACGCATATCCCTCTCATCCTGATCATGGATATGATTTCAAAGGCTTGAATCTTCCCGAGTGGGATGGCTTGATAGAATTGACGAAGAGCATCTCAGCGGGCATTTCTGGCATCTCGTATGTCGGATGGGATTTTGCTCACACGGAACATGGCTGGATAGTCGTGGAAGGTAATGGGGGGAGTCAGCTCATAGGACCCCAAATTGTTTTCCAAGAAGGCATAAAAAAGCACTTCCTTGATATTGCAGAAAGCGCTGAAGCAGCTATTCCTCTGGTGCTGTAAAGTTATAAAGGTTGATATGGGTGTCAATTACGATGTACGTCAATAAACTACGAGGCATTAAAGGATGAATATGGCTGATATTAGCGTGATCGTACCCGTTTATGGGGTCGAGCCTTATTTGAAAGAATGCCTCGATAGTGTTGTCAATCAGACGTGTAAAAGTTTGCAGATAATTCTCATTGATGATGGTAGCCCTGACAATTGCCCAGGAATAATCGATGAATATACTCAAATAGACGAACGCATAGTGGTCGTCCATAAGAACAATGAAGGTGTTTCAGCTGCTAGAAATGACGGCATAGCTTTAGCTAATGGAACATACGTATTCTTTTGCGATAGCGACGATTGGCTACCTGCTTCTGCTCTTGAAAACATGCTCAAAGAAGCGCTGGAATATGATGCGGATGTGGTCATTGGTGATTATACGGAAAAGAGCGCAAATGGCGACCGAGAAGTCGTTATGTTTTCGAACTCCTTTAGGACGGATAAATCTGAATCAATAGAGGCGATACAAAAAGCCATCTTCAATAAAGGAAGAGCAAACTACAAAACAGCCGACTTCGATCACGCTCATGGGCTAGGGGCTCCTTGGCATCATTTGATAAAAAAGAGCCTTATCGATGAGCACGATTTGAAGTTTGATTTAAATGTAAAAGGTCTATTTGATGATGGCTTGTTCATGCTCAACGTTTTCGAGTATGCAGAACGCGTTGCCTATATCAGTGTTTCAACCTACTACTATAGAATCGTAGATACATCGATAACACATGGATTCAAGTCTGATATCATGCAGCGATATTCAAACGTCTTTTCTGCTCTTGAGGAATTCATGTCTGATACCGATAAAGATGAAGACTTCAGAAAGGCATATTACGTAAGGGTTTATGCGTACTTGAATAAGTCGATGGACGTTTATTTCCTGAATGCCAATAACAAAAAGTCAAAAAAAGAGCGATACAACGAGTTTCGAGAAACGCTTAAAAGCGATCCATATAAAACTGCTCTCAAAAAAATGGATGTATCTGCATTGGGTTACAAAAGAAGCAAGCTTCTCGTGCGCCTTTTGCAATACGGATTTCTTCGCGCCTATTGGATGATCAAATCTCATTAGGGGTTCAATAAATGTCTCATGTTTATTGTGATACTTTCTTTAATGGGTCAAAGAAGATTCTGAATTAGTCGAGGCGTTGAAGTGGGAAGATCCATAAAGAAAAACTTCATCTACCAGTCTGCTTATCAGATCGTACTCATCGTCGTTCCCCTGGTAACCACCCCTTACCTTTCTCGTGTGCTGGGTCCTGATCAGATAGGTGTTTTTTCAGTTACTCAGGCCATAACGAACTATTTCGTTATGTTTGCAATGCTGGGCATGTCTTCTTATGGTGTTCGCGCTATATCAATGTGCAGAGACGATCGACAAAAGCGCTCCAGAACGTTTTGCAGTGCATTCGCTGCGCAGCTCATTACTAGCTCTATAGCTCTGGTCGTCTATTTGGGCTATACGGCCTTTATAACGGAAGGTGGGTTGCTCATTTGCTTGCTTTGGGGGCTATGGGTACTCTCTTGTTTGTTTGATATAACATGGCTCTTCTTTGGGGTCGAAGAATTCAAAATGCCCACAATACGTGCGACCGTGACGCGGCTTGTGGGTTTGGTTGTCATCTTGTTGTTCGTGAAAAATCCAGATGATCTGTGGATATATGTATTGTCTATTTCGGGAATGTTCTTAGCCAATCAGCTCTTACTTTGGCCCTTTGTCAAACGCTATGTTTCTTTCGTTAAGGTTACTGGCAAAGAGGTGCTTTCTCATATTTTGCCGAGCGCGCGGCTTTTGATCCCTGCGATAGCAATAAGCCTTTACACGACCTTGGACAAGATCTTGGTTGGTGGTGTTTCCGGTATGGTCCAGGCAGGCTTTTTCGAGTACTCAGAAAAACTTGCCCGCATGCCCACTACGGTCATAACGGCCATGGGGACTGTTATGCTGCCTCGGATGGCCGCAATGATCAGCGCGGGAAAAGGAGAAGAGTCTGTCCGTCTGTTGGGCAGGTCTATTGATGTTATGCTTGCCATGGCAATGTTGTTCTGCTTCGGGATCATTGGCATAGCTAATGATTTTTCCATTATTTTCTTGGGGAGCGACTTCGCGTCGTGCGCTCCTATTATGGCCATACTTGCCGTTAGTATTCCAATAATATCGATTACGAACGTGCTCGGCCGTCAATACCTGGTGCCTCATCAAAGAGACAATCAATTCGTAATTTCTGTGTGCTGTGGAGCAGCTGTTAATTTGATACTTTGCATCTTCCTTTTGCCGCCTTTGGGCGCATTGGGAGCAGGTATTTCAGTGCTTGCTGCCGAGTTTACCGTGTTGTTGGCGCAATGGGTGTTCGTTCGTGGCAAGCTTCCGCTTCTAAAATGGGTGATAAAGTCATTGCCGTATGCGGGAATGGGCCTTGTTATGATGTTGGTGCTGTTCTTCGTTAGCAACGAGCTCAATAACATAATGGCGCCGTCAGCAATCATGCTGGCTATAGAAGTTGTAGTTGGGCTGGCGGTCTACGGAGCGTTGTTTCTGGGGTATCGAGCATTCAAGCGGGCAAAAGCCTGATGAAATTAAGGGGTTAGCGGGAAGACGAGAGGTTTTTTGTGCGCCCGAAACCCTTTTCCAAATAGCGATCATTCAATGCCTTGAGGAGATCCGTTCCGAGCGACAGTATGAATATGTTGTAATAGAATTCGATCAAGAAACTGTCGAAAAAAGCATTCAAGGTTATGAACGCGAAAACGAAGAGCATAACCCTGTTTCCTGCTTGTGCAAACCGATAAAGCAGCACTGCCAAAGCAATCACAAGACAGACAAAGAAGATAACTCCAAAATGTATGAAGATGTTTGCGAAAGAGTTATCGATATATGTGATCGGGCCTTCGGTCTTTTCCACCCAGTCACTTGTTAGTCCATTTCCGCGCCAATCGATATCTTGTCCAAACCAAGACATGCCGAACGTTTCAAACGTTCTGTGACTGATAGATAAACGATGGCTGAAGATGTCGTTCAGAAAATCCCAGAATGGAGCAGGTGTATAGAAGATCATCATTGCAATCGAGACAACAGCTACAACAGGAATGAGAGCCGCCCAAGCTCTGGACGCTCTTTGCGAAAGAGGATTGGCCCGAAAAAGCCAATGTGGGAGGAAAGAGCAAGCTACAACGAGCAACGTAAGGATAAGGGCGTTTCTGGTATCGGTGAGGAAAAAGACCAAGGCAGCCAGCCCAATGATGGAGATTGAAAGAAGACCCGAAAAGCGACCCTGTTTGAGATAGAACAGGATAAGCGCGCCAAAGAAGATGAAGTGCCCCAAATAGGTGGTGTAACTGAAGCCAAGACCATGACGAATGCGTAGATCTCCCGCGTTGCCTTGTACCCATATATAATCGGTTGTGATGCCGCATAATGCAGATCCTACTATGATCACGCAGCAGAGACTTACGGCAAGAAGACTGCATTTAGCGATCATTCGCAAGCTTTCTTTGCGTGCGGAAACGATGAAAGCTGCAAGGAAAAAGATGTTTATCGTATCGGTGATAAGCGCTTCAACAGCTCCGAAAACCACTATTAAACAGCAAATAAGATACGTTTTACGCGCGGTTCTTCCTTTATAGGTCAATTCGGACAAGAGAAGAAGAACCATCGAAACTATAGAGACGGCAGTGAATACAGGGCCGCCAAGATAAGCAATAAGCATGGAGCGTCGCAGTACGATGATCGCAATAGCAAGAAATAGGGAGCAAAAATATAAAGAGCTGGAAAAAGAGGGTATCTCAAAAAACGCGCAGCTTTTGCGATAAAGCATCCGTGTTTTATGTGCGATAGACTCCATAGTTTCCTTTAATCAGTGTGTAGCTTTCTTTGGTTAGGCGAGGTTATAATGAGGCCGCTCTTTTGCTTAGTGCCGCTGTCATAATTATACAGGCATATTCAGGGAGAGACGGCTTTGGCAACAAAAGGTGGTTTCTTGTTTTTTGCCGCAGAGCATTATGATGCTATTACCTCCATTACGGGGATTATTTTTATTCGAAGAATGTTCGAAATCAACATTTTTTCTGAGGTATTGCTATGGGCGCTAATAAGCCTTTTAAACCAGCCTTTAAACTGCTCATTTGTACTCGTTTTGTCCAAAAAAGCCATTACCTGTTAATATGCTTTAGTGGCATATCCTACATAAGGGTTTAATGAGCAAGAGGAATAAATGAAAGTAGTAATCTTAGCAGGCGGGTTTGGAACGAGGATCTCAGAAGAGAGCCACCTGCGTCCGAAGCCGATGATCGAAATCGGAAGCAGGCCCATTCTTTGGCACATCATGAAGATCTATGCGGCACAGGGTTTTACCGACTTCATCATCTGTGCAGGTTATAAGCAGCACAAGATCAAAGAGTACTTCGATGATTATTACTTGCAACATACCGACGTAACTTTCGACTATCGTGGTGGATCCAAAGAAGTTACTGTACATTCCTCTCAAGCTGAACCATGGCGTGTAACCGTAGCTGATACGGGCTATAGCACCATGACTGGTGGGCGTATCAAGCGCATCAAGCAGTACGTGAACGATGAGCCGTTCATGCTCACTTATGGCGATGGCGTTGCCGATATCGATTTGGCGAAACTGCTCGAGACGCACGAGAAATCCGACTCGATCGTTACGCTAAGTGGTGTATCGATCGGCCAGAGCAAAGGCATTCTCGATATCGACGATAATGGCAAGATCTCAACCTTCAGAGAGAAGAAGAATGTTGATGGTTCGGTCATCAACGGTGGTTTCATGGTTTGTGAGCCCGAGGTGTTCGACTATATTGGTGGCGATGACTCCGTCTTCGAAGAGGATGTTCTTGCTGTTCTTGCCGATGAAGGCAAGCTGTCTTGCTATCGTCATACTGGTTTCTGGAAGTGCATGGACACGCAGCGTGAACGTGAGCAACTCCAGGAGCTATGGACTGGTCGCCGCGCTCCTTGGAAAGTGTGGTAAAGGTGCAACGGTTAGATAGCCTGCAGTTCTATCGTAATAAAAAGGTACTCATAACAGGTCATACAGGCTTCAAAGGAACTTGGCTTTGCTTCATTTTGAAGGCGCTAGGGGCAAAAGTGGCAGGATATGCTTTGCCTCCAGAAAAAGACTCACTCTTTATTCTTTCGGGAATCGAAGATCAAATCAGCTCCCACTATGGTGATATCAGAGATTACGAGGCCTTGAAAAAGGTCTTCGATACAGAGCAGCCCGAGGTTGTCTTCCATTTAGCTGCGCAGCCGCTCGTATTGGATGGATACCTTGATCCGAAATACACGTATGAGACCAATGTTATGGGTACAGTCAATGTGCTCGAGTGCATTCGTCATTCATCGTCGGTTAAGACAGGACTGAATGTCACAACGGACAAGGTTTACGAAAACCGAGAGATACCTGGCTATAAATATGTCGAGACGGACCAACTTGACGGATTCGATCCCTATTCGAATTCTAAGTCTTGCTCAGAGTTGGTTACCCACAGTTACATATCGAGTTTCTTCCTTGAAAAGGGCGTCATCTTTTCGACTGCGCGTGCGGGTAACGTTATCGGAGGCGGCGATTATTCAGCAAATAGGATCATTCCTGATGCAGTACGCGCTGCATGCTCCCATGCTCCTTTAGTCGTTCGAAATAAGGATTCAGTCCGTCCCTATCAGCACGTTCTGGAGCCGTTGTTCGCCTATTTGCTTATTGTTGCGAGACAAAGCGACCAACCTCAACTGGCAGGCTATTACAATGTTGGGCCGGATGAGGACGATTGCATCACTACTGGTGAGCTTATTGAATTGTTTGCAAAGTATTGGGGCGAAGAGTTCGATTGGGAAGCGAAGAGCGATCCGAACGCGCCTCACGAAGCGGGTTATCTGGGACTCAATTCTTCGAAGATCCAAAAAGCGATCGGATGGGAACCCCGATGGAATATTGACGAGACTGTAGCTAAGACAGTTGAGTGGTATAAGGGGCATAGTGAACATCAAGATATTGTCGGTATAATTGACAAACAAATTGCCGAGTATATGGAGGTCTAAGTTGTTCGAGGGTTTGACAGAGAAACAAGCGCGAAAAGCTATCTTGCAACAGGTAGAGGCTTATTGCGACAAATTTCATGCAAACAAAGAATCCTTTGTTCCGGGAGACCGTATTTCATATGCTGGTCGTGTTTATGACAGTGAAGAGATGGTCAACCTTGTTGACTCAGCCTTGGAATTTTGGTTGACATCTGGCCATTGGACCAATGATTTTGAAAAAGGTCTTGGAGAATACCTCAGTGTTCCTTACGTGAGTTTTGTAAACTCAGGGTCTTCGGCAAACCTGCTTGCTTTTATGGCTTTAACAGCACCTGAACTCGGAGACAGAGCTATCAAGCGCGGTGATGAGGTGATTACGGTTGCTGCAGGCTTTCCTACAACAGTAACGCCAATGTTGCAGTATGGCGCGGTGCCAGTGTTCGTTGACGTTACGATTCCTCAGTACAATATCGACGTTACGCAGCTAGAGCAGGCTTTGTCAGACAAGACTAAAGCAGTGATGTGCGCTCATACTTTAGGCAATCCTTTTGACCTTAAAGAGGTCAAGGCATTTTGTGATGCTCATGGTTTGTGGTTGATAGAGGACAATTGCGACGCGCTTGGATCCCGATATGACGTCGATGGCGTTATGCGAAAAACGGGAACGATAGGCGATATCGGCACTTCAAGTTTTTATCCGCCTCATCACATGACAACAGGTGAAGGGGGAGCGGTTTACACGTCGAACCCAGAACTTAATAAATTGATCCTTTCGTACCGAGACTGGGGAAGGGATTGCATCTGTCCTTCAGGAAAGGATAATTGCTGTGGGCATCGCTTTGATGGTCAGTATGGTTTGCTACCAAAAGGGTACGACCACAAATACACCTATTCTCATTTTGGTTACAACCTGAAAGCCACTGACATGCAAGCTGCGATCGGATGTGCTCAGCTTGATAAATTCCCACAGTTTGTCGAGCAGCGCAAGCAAAACTGGCAACGCTTGCACGATGGCTTGATGCGGGTTTCTGATAAGTTGATCTTGCCTGAGGCATGCCCGAATTCTGATCCTTCATGGTTTGGCTTTGTTTTGACGTGTCATGAAGACGTAGATCGCAATTCCATTGTGCGCGAGATCGAGAATAAGAACATTCAAACGCGCGCTCTCTTTGCAGGAAACCTGACCTACCATCCCTGCTTTGATTCTATTCGAAATACTGAAGCGTATCGCGTTGTTGGAAACCTCGAAAATACGGATCGAATCATGAATGATACATTCTGGCTCGGTGTTTATCCAGGCATGAGCAATGAAAAGCTCGATTACATGGTGAACACGATTGTCGATATCGTTGATGGAGCTTAGGTAATAGAATAATGAAAGTGCTTCTGCTTGGAAAATCTGGTTTTGTTGGACGAAATCTTTATGAGCATTTTAGCTATTCTGATGATTTGTCCATAGATGCCCCCAATCATGCCGAATTGGATGCAGAAGATGAGCGCTCGGTCGTTGAGCGCTTAATGAATGATTCATATGACGTAGTTTTAAATTGCCTCGATGCGCATGGGGCCGCAGATGCAAATTATGCTGAAAAACGGCTGCGTATGTTTCATAATTTCGCACATCATAACGACTTGTTTGGCAAAATGATCTATTTTGGGTCTGGCGCAGAATACGGTCGTCAGTTGCCAACAAAACAGGTGACAGAACAGGATTTTGGTCGAGCTATTCCTTCTGATTCTTATGGGTTTGCTCTTTATCAAATGTCAGAAGTTGCAATGCGAAGCGATAATATTTATAACTTGCGATTGTTTGGCATATTCGGCAAGTATGAACTGTGGAACCGTCGTTTTATTTCAAATTGTATTTGCAAAGCGCTTTATGGATATCCGCTAACGATCAGGCGTGATAGAGTTATGGATTATCTCGATATTGATGATTTATGCAAAATGGTCGATTGGTGTATGAAAAACGATGCTACATATCATGCATATAACGCAACTTCTGGAAAAGGCTATGCCCTTACAGCCCTTGCTGAAGAAGTGCTGAAAGAGGCAAATGTTGATCTCTCGGTTTTCGTTACTAAAGAAGGCTTCGATCCTGAATACACCTCAAATAATCAATTAATATCTGAAGAAATGGGCGGATTTGAGCCAAAATCAATGAGCGCATCTATCCAGGATCTGATTGGTTTTTATCGCGCTCGTTTATCAGATATAGATCGTGAGAGTTTGTTGTATCAATAAAAGTAGATGCTCTTATTGATATGAATTTTTGAATAAGACAAAGGAAACGAAGTAATAATGAAAAAGAATGTCTCTGAGATTATTTTTGAAACACTCTATGACCTTGGAGTAACCGATTGTTTTTGCGTGGTTGGTGGAGGTGCTATGCATTTAAACCATGCACTGGGAACTAACGAAGGGATAAAAACGCATTTCAATCATCATGAGCAAGCTTGCGCTATGGCTGCTGAAGCATACGCACGGTATAAGGGCAAGCCAGCCATTGCATGCGTAACGAGTGGACCAGGGGCGACGAATGCTATTACAGGCGTAATGGGCGCATGGGTCGATAGCTTGCCTATGATCGTTATTTCAGGCAATGTCCGAAGCAATGTTTCGATTTCAAGTACTGGCCTGCCGTTGCGTTATCGAGGCATTCAAGAATTTGACATCATTAACTCAGTTCAAAATATGACAAAGTATGCAATTGAGCTTCTTGATCCAAAGCAAGCCAAGGCGGAAATCATAAAGGCTTATGAGATCGCAATGAATGGGCGTCGAGGCCCCGTTTGGATTGACGTACCTTTGGATATTCAGAATGCTCTTGTTGATACGGATGATCTTGTGGAAGCAGAGAAGAGCATAGCTTCTCCTTCCCTGACCCAAGAAGAGGTAACAAGCATCATAACGGCGCTTGGTTCAGCTGAAAGACCCTGTATTCTGTTCGGCTCGGGGATTTCGACAGCTCATTTGCATGAGGAGTTTTCTGATTTCCTTACGAAGGTGCAGGTGCCAGTAGTCGGTGGTGCGTGGTTGGGCGATGTCGTTTCACTCGATCATGATCTGTATTTTGGATCATCGGGAAATGTAGGACCCCGAACAGGGAATTTCATTCTTGAAAGTGCAGATCTGATCCTTGTACTTGGAAATAGTCTTTCTTATAAGCAGACTGGTTACAACCTAGAAAAGTTTGCACCTAGTGCGAAAATCATCATGGTTGATGTTGATAGCAACGAGGCTTTAAAGCTGGAAGGAAAAGTTGACTCTTTTGTGCAAGCAGACTTGCACGACTTTTTCACGATGACTCGTGATCTCCGGGTCGAAACAACTGCGCCTGAGCTTTGGACTAACCACTGCAGAGCTCTTCGTGAGCGTTTTTCTCCCTATGAAGGCGCAATTGGAGTTGATCCAAAAGATCGGGTCAATAAGTATTATTTTTGGGAGTTATTCAATAAACTTGCTCCAGATGACACTGTCTTGGTTTTGGGTAACAGTCAAGTAGGTCTTGCGATCAATCAGATTGGTAAGGCAAAAAGCAAGCAAAGAATGATCGCAAATTATATTTGCGGCTCAATGGGCTATGATCTTCCAGCTGCCATAGGAACGTATTATGCGGCACAAAAACCTGTGGTTTGCGGAACGGGCGATGGCTCGTTTATGATGAACTTGCAAGAGCTTGAAACGATCTCTCATAACCGTCTTCCAATTCGAATTGTGTTGTTTGAAAATGGCGGATACGGAGGAATTCGCCAGTCTCAATCAAATTATTTTGGTAATTTCGCGTTTGGCTCTGACCCAGAATCAGGAGTTGGATTCCCGAATTTTGAAGAAATTACCAAAGCTTTTGGTATCGAGTATGCCCAGTGTTCATCCAATGAAGAAGTGGAAAAATCTTTGCAATGGCTGTTTTCTCAGGATAAACCAGTCTTGTTAGAGGTGAAGGAAACGTATGATGATCCCGTTGTCCCTAAGCTTATTTCTAAGCTTGATGAGGAAGGTAATCTTACGGAGCCTCTCCTGTGTGATCTAAGCCCTTTCGTAGATGACAAGACACTTCAGTGGGCTCTTGGAGAAGGTATTTTCAATAAGGATCGATAATGCACGGAGTCAGGGAATCTCGCGTTTTGGCAATCATTCCTGCACGGGCGGGATCGAAAAGGATCCCGAATAAGAATATGCGTGTAGTGGGAAGCAGGCCACTTGTATCGTATGTTATCGAACGCGCGTTAAAATCTTCTCGTATAACAGACATTGTTGTAACCACGGATTCATCCGAGGTTGCTATAGTCGCTAAGCAAATGGGCGTGCAGGTACACGACCGACCCGCACAACTGTGCGGTGATGATGTACCATTAGATTCTGTTGTTTGGGATGTACTGAGCTCTACCGCGAATGATTACGACTATATTGTTACGCTTCAGCCAACTACACCCAGTCTTAAGAGCGAAACGATCGATGCAGCCATAGCCTATTCTGAAGAGCAGGATTTTGACACAGTGATTTCTGTCATAAATCGCCCAGGTCTTAATTGGATTCAGAAAGATGATCACGTAGTTCCTGGATATACTGAGCGCTTGAACTCTCAGTATCTTCCGGCGAACTATTGTGAAACGGGGTCGTTTCTTATTTCGAAGCCAGATATCATAACTGAAACCTCGCGAGTTGGCGGACGTGTAGGTGTCTATGAGGTTACTCCGGATGAAGCGATCAGTATAAATACCTTTCAAGATCTTGCTCTCGCGAAAGTTATTCTCAGCAATGAGTCAATTGGCTTTTTTGTAAACGGGAATAACGAGTTGGGTGTTGGGCATGTTTCTCGCGTTCTTCAATTGGCTGATGAATTCTATGCTAAGCCCAAGATCTATTATGACTTCAATCAGACTGACGAAAAGTTATTCAATGGATCCACGTATGAAACGATAGGCGTAGATGGTGTAGACGGTCTTTTAGAGGCATTGAAGAAGGATCCCTGCAACATTTTTGTCAATGACATCCTTTCAACGAGCGAAGAGTATATGACAGAATTGCGAGCAGTTTTGCCTCACGCACGCATTATTAATTTCGAGGATGAAGGACCGGGAGCATTGCTTGCGGATGCTGTTATCAATGCTCTTTTGGAGAAAACTAACATTCGCAATGCAAAAACCGGTTCGAGTTTCTATATTGTTCCGAAGACTTTCTTGATTTACCAACCTATTACAATTCATGAACGCGTTTCGCGAGTGTTGGTAACGTTTGGCGGAGCTGATCCTATGGGATATACCGAACGTGTGCTCGATATAATTTTTGACAACTTGTCAGACTATCAGGATGTTGTGTTTGAGATCGTGCTTGGCCCTGCAAAGAAGAAGATGCAGTGCTACGAGCAATACAAGCAGGCACCCAATATGGTATTTCATGAGAATATTAGCAATATGCCAGAGATTATGTCTCGTTGCGATATTGCCATATCTTCACGAGGTAGAACGTGCTTTGAGTTGGCTGTTATGGGAGTTCCGACGGTATCGATCGCGCAGAATAAGCGGGAAGAGACACACACGTTCGTTTCGCATGAGAGCGGGTTCGATTATTTAGGGTTTGACCCCTCAGACGGGGTGATCAAAGCAAATATCGATCTTTATATTGGCTTATCGAAAGCGGAGAGAGAGAAGATACAGAGCCAGTTGCTCAAATCTGACCTCAGAAATGGCCGCAACAGAGTTATTAATTTTATTCATAGCCTTTAATGAGGGGAGCAGATATGAAGCCACCGTATCTTATAGCTGAAGTAGGCGTAAACTATTACGACACTGCAAAAGAAGAAGGTATTACGCCTCTCGAGGCTGCAAAGTTCTATATTGACAAAGTTGCAGAATCGGGTGCTGACGCGGTCAAATTCCAGACATATAAAGCTGAAACGCTTGCATCAAAAGACTCGCCAGCATATTGGGATCAAAGCAAGGAATCCGCTAATTGCCAGTATGATCTCTTTAAGAAGTTCGACTCTTTCAACGAAGCAGAGTATCGTGAGCTTGCGTCTTACGCGAAAGAAAAGAATATCGATTTTATGTCGACTCCTTTCGATTTTGCTTCAGCAGATTATCTTGATGATCTTATGGATATCTATAAGATATCTTCTTCAGACATAACCAATTTTCCGTTTCTTGAGCATATCGCAAAGAAGGGCAAGCCTGTTTACCTTTCTACGGGAGCCTCAAATCTGTCAGAGATTGATGAGGCGCTGCGAGTGCTAGAGAATGCTGGTTGCGAAGATGTGTGCCTCCTCCACTGCGTTTTGTCATATCCGACGAAGTTAAATGATGCCAATTTGAGTATGATTACTGGCCTGAAAAAGGCATTTCCTCATGTAAAGATTGGTTATAGCGATCATACAATGCCAGATGAAGCGATGTGTGTTCTAACGACAGCCTTTTTAAAAGGTGCGGAAGTGATTGAAAAGCACTTCACTCTTGATAAGAACCTAGAAGGAAACGATCACTACCATGCAGGTGATCCAGAAGATTTTCGCAAAGCAGTTGATGCGTTCCAGCGAATTTGCGATATTTCTGGTTCGGAAGAACGCCGAAGTGTTTTGCCTTGCGAAAGTGAATCACGCCTGCAGGCGCGTAGGTCTATTGTGCTTACTAAAGATGTTGAGGTAGGCCATAAAATCGAAAGAGACGACCTTACATTTAAACGTCCTGGAACTGGTATAAGTCCGAAGGATATCGAGAAAGTAGTCGGGCGAGAGATGAAGCAAGCAGCCAAAGAAGATGACCGACTTACTTGGTTTATGCTGGGATAATTGCAGTTTCGCAGAACGCTTCAACAAGAAACAGCCTGGCCACCTTTGCGAGGGAAAGCTTTTGTCGAGTTGTAGTTTAGTTAAGTCGTTCTTGCGTGTTCTCTCAAGAGTGGAAGCGAGCTAAGCGTGCGCATTGTGGCAAATGATAAACGTAGCTTGAATGTCGGAATTATATTTTGCGTTCTTTCGCTAGCGGGAATGCTAATCTCTGCTTCGCTGACCCATCGTGTCCACAATGAGATTCCTGATTATTTTTTTGCAGCAATGCTTATCATGCATTGCTGCTCGTCATTTTTGCTGCTGAAAAACAAGAAATTCATTAGTCAGAAGGCAGCAGGCCAAGCGCTACTATGCTATGTCCCCTTTCTTCTTTTTTATATTTCAGCTTTTGTTTATCAGATGCGATCATCTGGCAACATAAATTGGACTTTTGCCATACTCGATTTTGTTACATTAGTTATAGGAGTTGTGTGCTGGGCCGTAATATACGCTTGCAAGAAAGAGACAATCCATTGTAAGCATGCGAAAGTGCAGAAAGAGTCGGTTGGAGAGCGTTTTTTTTGCTTTGCAAGGAGAAACGGTGCAGTTGCATTAATACTCCTCATTCTTTGTATTCTCTGTTTTGATATGTTCGATTTTGAACATAAGTGGGATACAGCACAGTACTCATGGGCATGTATGGGATTGCGAGACTTCTCTTTTGTGCCATCTGATATTAAGCTTTTTGAAGCTTGCGGGCATATGAGCTATGCGTTTACATTTTTGTATGGAATAGGATTTTTCTTTTTTAATGACCACTTGGTTGGCATGAGAGTGATTAATCTTCTGATTTTATGCGCTACAGTTGTTTGTCTTCATTTATTGCTAAATCGTCTATTCCCATCAAGGAAAGTGCTTAATAATCTGGCAGTTGCGATTTTTGCGGTAACGCCGATTATCGTGGGACCAATTTATCAAATCAGTCCTGAATTGTTGCTTGTTTTTGCTTTTGTTGCGCTTGTTCTTGCCATTGCTTCAAGGTCATATATATTAGCGTTTTTCTTCGCGTTTCTTTTTGTGTATACAAAAGAAATATGTGCGGTATATCTTGCTGCGTTTGCTTTTGGCGTTTTGATTTATGAGTTATTTCAAAAGGATAAGAAAAAGTTAATTCAGAAGGTAAAATCTGCGCTGCCAGTAATCCTTGTATGTTTCATTCCCTGTATTTTTTTCGCTATCGAGTTTGTTTTAATCGATACAGTTTGGGGTTCTGAAATGCGTCAAGAAGGCGGCAGTGTGAGCACAGCGTACGACCGTCTAAACACCATTGGTTTTAATAAGGCGATTTTCTATACCAAGACAATTCAATTGGTAGTACTTAACTTTAATTGGTTGATTATAGGCTTAATAGTTGTAGGTCTTATTGTCGCTCTTGTAAAGAACAGAAGTATTGTTTGGAAAACTTGGAGTAGGAATGCCTTCCTCTTTGTCCCTTTGCTGATGGTATGGTTAGCTTTTTTGGCGATTCAATATCTGTTTATGACATATACCTTTCCACGATATCTATTCTTAAACTCATTGTTTCTTGCAATAGTATTTGCTTTTATGCTGCACGTTTCTCCATTTCCAGCTCTTCTGAAAGCGATTGCTTCAGGGCTGGTCATAGTGCTTCTTTGTATACAGATATTTTTTAATATTGACCCTTTTACAAAGTACCTATTTAAGAATGTATCAATGAGCGAGAAGCAGATACTAACATCTAGCGTTAGCGTGATTGGATATAGCAAGGATGGATATAGAATCCACACTGGAAAGACAGCTGAACCGATGAGTTTGTCTCCATATGCTGAGCATAATCGTCAGTGGGGCTATTTTGATATGCTCATGGAAAAGATCTTGCAAGAGATTGATTATTCAAAAGGCACGGTAGTTATGTTGCCAAATGTTTTTAAGCCTATATCAACAGGACCATTCCTTGGCTATAGTGAGAATAATTACTATGACAAAGAGACAGGGAAGATTTTACAGGACTATACAGAGCATGGTGACGATAGAGATTACTCAGCATATGTGCGCTTTGATCCGATCATCGCAACAAATAAACAAAGTCTACCAGCTCCAGGAACGTTTGATCGATTGTATTATGTCGACTTCTATTTTGATGATGAATTTGGCTTTAATGATTCGTTTATATTTAACAGGTGTACAGTTTTGAATGGAAAAGAAATTAGCACTCATGGATGGAAGGCGACTGTCTATGAGCTCAGCTATGATAATGCAAAGACAGCGGAGAAGAACGACTGATGCTTGTCATTCAGTAGTAAACTTGCTTTTTGGTATAGATAGAGTGCAAGGTTGCATTTGGGAGATTCTTGCTAAAGAAAGGGCAAAATGAAAAAAACGGTGAGCATTGCGGTCCCGTGCTATAACGAGGAAGACAACATCGAAGAGCTCTACCAAAGAGTGAACGCGGTCATGTCTAAGCTCCCGCAGTATGATTACGAATTTGTTTTTGTTGACAATAAGTCGCAGGATCGAAGTCGAGAGATCTTAAAGGAGCTTGCAGAAAAAGATAATCGAGTAAAGGTGATATTTAATCAAGGGAACTTTGGGCCAGCAGCATCCGGCGCTCATGTTCTTCTTTCCTCTTCGGGAGATGCGGTTATTTCTATAGCGTGCGATCTACAGAATCCTCCAGAGCTGATCCCTCAGTTTATTGAAAAATGGGAAGAAGGATCTAAGTTAGTTTTAGGACGTTATGTTGAGAGCGAAAACCACGGTCCGCTATCAGCATTTCGCAATCTTTACTATAAGCTTGTTTCGAGGTTTTCTGGATCGACGGATTATGACAACGTTACAGGTTTTGGGCTTTATGATAAATCAGTCGTTAACGAGCTAAGAGCGAGTGGCGATCCTTGTCCAAATTATCGACTCACTTTTATGCGATATGGATATCATCCCGAATTTGTTGATTACACAAAATACAAGCGTTCATCAGGGAAATCATCTTACAATTTCATGTCTTATATGGGTCTTGCGGTCGAGTCTATTGCTACAGTTTCCCGTCGACCGACCCATATAATAACAGCCGCTGGAGCGGTATCCTCCATTATCTTTTTGCTTGTTTTTATTGCAATGTTGATTTTGGGCATTGCTTTTAGAGATTTTGTCTTTTTTTATTGGCTTGGAATAGCGCTTGTTTGTTTGGGCTTATCGCTATTAACGCTTGCTTTAGGCATTGTTGGAGTCTATATAGCACTCGCTTTTGAATGGGCCCGATCTGCTCCACTAGTCATTGAAGAAGAGCGCTTGAATTGGCGTGAAAGAGAAGAAGGAGACACTCTGTCATGAAAATGAGTCTTTCTCCGGCAGCGATGCAAGAGTATGTTAAACAGCAGTGTCGCGCCTTTTTTCCAGACGGAAACTCGTGCCACGATGCAGAGAAAAATGTTCTTGCCTTTGAAGAAGCGCTTTCTCGAACGGAGGAGTGCTTTAGGCATGTGACTGTACGAGGATATGCAGATGATGAAGGTGCGATTTTTTCGCACCTTCATTCTGACCAGTATTCCCAGTTCCTTTATTTTTATGCAAATTCATTATGGAAGACTGCAGAGAATGAAGATTATGCTCGGCAGCTGACTATTCTCAACAGAGCAATTTCTGGTACATGGGTTTCTTATAAGTGCAAGCTTCCCGAACATTTTCTCTTTGTCCATACCATCGGCACGGTAATAGGAAATGCCGATTATGGCGATTTTTGCGTTTTCTTGCAAAATGTCACAGTGAATACTGGCGATGAGTCCTGGGAGAGTGATGGGGCATTGCTGCCAAAGATTGGTAACGGTTTGTATATGGCGGCAGGAAGCTCGATTATTGGTACGGCACCAATTGGCGAAAGGTGCTCGCTTGGAGTAAATGTATGTCTCTACAACACTGAATTGCCCGATGATAGTGTCGTTTCGATTGTGGGAAATGAACAGACACTCAGATCAAGAAAGAAGGGCTTGTGCAAAGCTCAATCATTCTTTGATATTGAGTTTTAAGCTTATGTCGATTTGATGTTGGGCTAGCGTTTTAGACCTTGTATAACGTAAAAAAGATAAATCGCAATGCATACATCTGGAATACTGCCGGAAGTATGCTTAATGCTTTCCAGAGCGTTATCATGCTCATGGTTCTTACTCGCGTTTGCGATCTAGTTACAGCGGGCATCTTTACCATCGCTTATGCGAATGCGAATTTGTTTCTAAACGTCGGAAATTACGGAATGCGTAATTTCCAGGCTTCCGATATTCGCCCGCAGTTTACATTCAAGACCTATTATCGTTCCCGCATCTTTACGGGCTTTGCAATGCTAGTCGGATCTCTTGTCTTTCTTGCGTTTTCAGCCCTTACGATCGGCTATTCGGCAGACAAGATTGCAGCGATTATTTTGATGACTCTCTTCAAAATGGTCGATACTGCAGAAGATATTTTCGATGGAAACTTCCAGCAGCATGGCAGGCTTGATGTTGGAGGCCGCCTTCAAACAGGACGTGTCGGCACCACGATCATCGTTTTTTGCATAGGCGTGTTGATATCAGGCAGCTTGATCATTGCCTTAGCGATAGCCACTATCTATTCATTACTGTTCCTTATTGCGGGTCTCGTATTGATATATCGATTGTTCGGAATGCCAGTAAAAGATACAGGAGTTCCACTTGGTCGCGCTGAAGGCAAAGTCCTTGGGGGAAAGAAGCTAGCCTTAAGTACATCGGTCAAGCGATTGCTGAAAGACTGCTTCCCGCTCTTTTTAGCGGCGTTCCTTCTTTTCTACGTGGGAAATGCTCCAAAATATGCGATTGATTCCCTTATGAATGATATTGCGCAGGCTCAGTATGGCTTTATTGCGATGCCGGTCTTTATAGTGAGCCTACTTGCCCAATTTGTTTATATGCCGCTAGTTGAGCCTCTTTCGGCAAAATGGTCGCGTGGAGAATGCCCTGCATTTCTTCGTGAATTTGGTCTGCAGATTGGGATAGTGGCTTTGATTACGCTGGGTTGTGATATCGCTGCGTTCTTTTTAGGTATTCCTGTGTTGGAGTGGCTTTACGCGACGGATTTGCAGCCATTCTTGGTCGAGCTCATTATCCTGGTGACAGGCGGAGGGTTCTTAGCACTGGCAAGCTTGTTCACCATGGGAATCACTATCATGCGCAAGCAGCGCAAGCTTGTTTGGGGCTATGTTTCTGTTGCTCTAGTTGCGCTGGTCATTGCAAATCCTTGCGTGCAGGCATGGGGCATTACTGGTGCGTCATGGTGCTATTTATTTTGCATGCTTGCTCTTGCTGTTTGGTTTGCAGTTATCTTCTATAGTAGTTATCGGCAAGGGGCAGCCTTGAAGCATGTTCCCAAAGAGAGGCAGCAGTAGGTAGAAGAGCAATAAGGCAATGACGTTATCTGTTCGAAAAACATATTTTGCAGGTTTGACTTTTCTTGTGCTGCCTTTATTGATTTGGTCTTTTGGCTGGTTGAAAGCTCCTTATTTCTTAGTGGTAGCCGGTTTGCTTGTGGTGGGGCTAGTCTTCATTTGGAAAAGGACAAACACGGAGGCATTTCGTTCTTTCAATATCAATATCTCGATACCGTTGGTTGTCGGCATCGCAGCTGCAATTCTTCTCTGGTGTATTTTAGGAGGTCATGGAGGTTTTCTCTATCAGTCTTCCGATTGGAATGCGAGAAATGCGATCTTTCGCGACCTTATAACCTACGATTGGCCAGTAGTGTATGGGAATGATAGTGCGCTTTGCTACTACTTTGGCTTTTGGCTCCTGCCAGCATTGTTCGGTAAATTGTGTTTGTGGATGAACTTTGGCCTTGAGATTGCATGGACTGTTGCGAACATTGCGCTTTTGTTCTGGGTGACACTTGGGGTTTTTCTTGCAATAACGTTGTTCTTGCAACTGATCAAGCGCTCTAATCACAAAGCGATTATTGCAGCTGTTGCTATATTCATTTTCTTCAGTGGCATGGATATAGTCGGGTTACTTCTTACGGGCAATCCTACAGCTATCGAAACGCGTTTATGTGAAAAGGTGCACATAGAATGGTGGGCGAGGTTCTATCAGTTCAGCAGCTTTACTACGCAATTGTTCTGGGTGTTCAACCAGGCAATACCCGCCTGGATAGCTACGTTGCTCGTTCTTTCAACATCAAGGATAAGCAATGATATTTTTGTTGGCACGCTCAGTGCATTTTTGTGTCCACTGCCAACAATGGGCTTACTTTTTATTGGAGTGGCGAAGCTTGTTGGTGAAGTAAGAGATGAGGGTGCCCGAAGAACAGCTAAGGCAGCCTTCTCTCCGCAGAACTTGATCGCCCTAATTCCGCTCGTCGCCATAGCATTGTTCTTGATGCTAAGTCAGAGAGCAACATTGACTGGTGCAGGAGAGTCGTCCTTGCTTTTTCATACGTTCATCGGAGGCTTCACTCCTACTCGTGTTTTACAGCTTGTGGCGTTCTTTATGCTTGAGTGCGGCATATTGCTTCTGCTGCTTTTGCCGAGTGAGCGAAAAAACCCCTATTGGTGGGGTGCGCTTATTTTGTTGATGGTCGCGAATGTGGTGCGCATGGGGCCTTCTCCAGATTTTTCGATGCGAGCTTCGATTCCAGGTCTGATGGTACTAGCAGTTATGGTAACTAAACGCTTATTGAATAAGGATCTCCAATCGTACTACCAGTGGCTGAGGGAGCGCCGGAAAAAACCTGTTGATTCAGTGGTTGCCAAAGCGCATTCAAAAGCTATTGAAGTTATTCTTGTAATATGTTTGGTAGTCGGAGCAGTGACGCCGCTGGTTGAGATTGCGCGTGGGCCAGTGAAGATGATTGAGATGCAGCAAATTCCTGCACCTTGCGACAAGGTGAAGACTTTAAGCGAGGGGCTCGATGCTAACTTCGTAACGCCAAATTACCGTGATTCGTTTTTTGCGCAGACAATAGGGAAGTAGCTTTGACGGTTTGGACATCTAAGCAAAATGCATGACCGTATTTTGACAAAGCTTTTAAAGTTTGAGCTGTATCGTCTATATTGGACAATGAAGAAAATGGCTCAAATTAGAGCGAATGAGAGCATGGTGTGACCTCAGAGTTTAGTCCAAAAAGAATCATCGTTACTGGCGGAGCTGGTTTTATCGGTTCGAACTTCGTGCATTGGGTCGTTCAGAATAAACCTGATGTCCAGGTGACGGTGCTCGATAAGCTGACCTATGCAGGGAATCGTGCGAATCTCGAGGGTATTCCAGAAGATCGTCTTACCTTTGTTGAGGGCGATATCTGCGATGCGGCTCTGGTCGATTCTTTGTTTGCTGATGCAGATGCTGTTGTGCATTTTGCAGCAGAATCACACAATGATAATTCGATTGCAGATCCCGCTCCATTCCTTCGCACGAATGTTGAAGGCACCTACACGCTTCTTGAAGCTGCGCGTAAGCACGATGTGCGTTTTCATCACATTTCAACCGATGAAGTGTATGGCGATCTAGCACTTGATGATCCTGCGAAGTTCACTGAGGAGACGCCTTATCATCCGAGCAGTCCGTATTCTTCGACTAAGGCTGCTTCTGACCTGCTTGTTCGTGCATGGCATAGGACATATGGGTTGCCCGTCACCATTTCAAACTGCTCGAACAACTATGGACCTCGTCAACATATTGAGAAGTTCATCCCGCGGCAGATCACGAATATTCTTTCAGGATTGAAGCCAAAGTTATATGGCGATGGATTGAATGTGCGCGACTGGATTCATGTTGATGATCATTCGTCGGCAGTTTGGACTATTCTGACGAGAGGCCGGTTGGGCGAGACGTACCTGATCGGGGCAAATGGAGAGAAGAACAATCTCGAAGTATTGCGCGAGGTCTTAACTGCGATGGGTAAAGAGCCTGATGATTTTGACTGGGTGAAAGACCGTCCTGGACACGATCGTCGCTATGCGATTGATGCGACCAAACTTACAACAGAGCTTGGCTGGATGCCTGAGCATACGGATTTTGCTGCTGGGTTGCACGATGTTATCGGCTGGTATAGGGATAACGAACCCTGGTGGAGAGCCGATAAAACTGAGATCGAAGCGAATTACGCCAAGGTGGAACAGTAAGTTTGACGAGCGAAAGCTTATTGCGAGAACCCGGTGGTCTAGAGTGGAAATGAAGCGATCAAACCGATAGCACGGTGTTGTGATGGCGCGTACCAATACTATGAAAGTGGCGTTCTTAAGGTGTTGCCCACATATTTATATGGATATATAAGAAGAAAGGCCCCGGGCGAGTCTTCGTTTGTTCGTTCAATCATTACTGCTTGTTTAGTTGGTTTCTTCGTGGGGTTTGTTCTTGGTTATGTTGTGTCTAAAATGCCAGATGTTCCATGGTTCTACTACCCAATTGTCGGCGCCCTTCTGGCGACCGTTCTCGCAGGAGTTTTTCTTTTTGCACCTAGCGAGTGGTTTCGTAAGAAAAGAGAAAAGCTTGGGCAGAGTGCTGTCATGACTTTCTTTGGTATGGTAATTGCTGTTCTTGCTCTTTTTGCTGGAATTATGTTTGATGATTATAAGCATCTTGAAGGCGAGCTTACAATTTGGAGCACGCACGAGACTGAAGACGGACAGCTTGCTGATCACGGCGACAGAATGGATATGATTGCCGCCATTCAGAACACAGGGAACAACCCTCTCTCAATAGAAAGGATTTATCTTACCTTTGGGGACGGAAAGGAAGTCAATCTTCTTATCGACGGTGAAGGGGAGAAGGTCAACAGCAACAATACTAGAAGTTCGGGTTTGGAATACTACGGTTTCCCAATCAATAACGGCGAGGCGGTGCGTCTTACTTTATCTATTGAAGGGGATGAGAAAGAGGAGATTATCCAAAAGTTGAACAGTCAAGGCTTCAATGGCTGTTTCGTCGAAGACACTTCTGATAGATCCTATAAACTCGAGGCAAAGACTTATTCAGTTGCATCAGATAGAAAAACCAATTATTTCTCTTTTGCGCCCAACCCAAAAGAGGGTTAAGCAGAAGGCTTTATCCAATAATAAGCGGCAAACGTCTTTAAATCGAATTCAGTTTGCAGCCCCATTACGTCTGCACCTTATTCACTCTGAGCTTAAAGCAGTCAGTTTAACTGCAGATTTCGCGAGAATCGCATGGTAAGATAGGGCAAATAGTCAGAAATTCTAGTATTGGTACAGAAATCGTAAACGTTTTATTTGCGACAGGAATAGCGTTCGCTTAATACATAGTGCTTCAGAAAACCAAATCTATCAATATAGGAGTCACTTTGGAGAATGAAAAAAAGTCCAATTTTCTACCTCTGCATCCTAAAGAGCTTAGTGATAAAGATTTTGAAACATATAAAGAGGAATTTGATTTTGTATTTTCGGATCCATGTTGCACCAATGTAGCATTGTCTGGGCCTTATGGCGCAGGAAAGAGCTCCGTTATTGGCAAAGCGAAAACCAGTTATCCTGTTAAAAAATGGATAACAGTTTCACTATCAACTTTTGACAATCTGCATAAAAGCAATTCAGCTCATGAAGGCACTAGCAAAGTTAAACTTGGAGATGGAGACCATGGCAGTCATGATCCTGCAAAGCTAGCAAATGCGCAATCAGCATTAGAAAACAATATCGAAACCGAAGTTCTTCGTCAGATTGTTCACAAGATCGATGCGAAGAAGGCGCCACGAAGTCGGTTGAAGGCAATTCGCGATAGAGGCTGGATAAAAAGCATAGGCATAGGTATGTATTTAGTTCTGTGCCTCTCCGCAGTATTCTTACTCTTTTCTTTTTTTGCTCTTCCATTAAGTGAAGTGGGATGGATACCGCGCATAACAACATTAATCGTTTGTGCCGTATTGATAGCAATAGGGATTGCGGCTATTTCCCGTTACGGCTCGCTCTCTAAATTATTTAAAAAGCTGAAGTTTATGGACGCTGAGCTTGAGATTCAGAGCAGTCATAATGATTCACCTTACGATCGATGCGCTGATGAGATCGTATACATGCTTAATGCTGCAAAAATAGATGTTGTAGTTTTTGAAGACTTGGATAGATTTGGTAGCATTTCAATTTTCCAAAAGATGCGTAATTTAAACCATCTTGCTAACGATGCCCGAGATAATACAACGGACGAGACCACGCCTATTCGTTTTTTCTATCTAGTCAAAGACGGCTTATTTGTCCAGGCGCGGGATAGAACCAAATTCTTTGATTTTATTATTCCTGTGATTCCATGGATTGATCCGAGTAATGCGCTCGATGCCTTTAAGGATGGTCTCAAAAAGATAGGGATAAAAGCAGATGACGAGTTTTTATTTCAACTTTCTTCTTATATAGACGACCCAAGAATAGTAAATGACATAATCAATGAGGCTTCCCATTATAGAAAGGCTCTTCTGAACAAAAGGAGAGAAAATGAAGGAGACATAGAGCGACTATTGGCTCTTCTCGCTTACAAGGCATTGTTCCCAAAAGATTTCGAGTATCTTCAGATCGGACGAGGCTATTTATTCGAAACGCTGAATGGAAAAGATAGGCTTATAGCCAGTCTAAAACCTTCGACTGATGAAGAGCTGGCCGAATTAAAAGGAGAACTCAAAGAGACAGAAAAACAACTTGTAATAGAGGAAGAAGACCTCCTTCTTTTATATGCGTTGCCAAAAATAAAAGATAATTACTATTGGAAGAATCTCAACCTCAGTTCTTCAACAAGTCCAAAAACTACCATAGCGATAGCAAGAGAGAATAACGAATTAGATCAATTACTGTCAGAGATTGAGAACGATCTTAAAGAGGGCAACGAAGAATATAAGGCGCAATTAAGCAAAGTAAAGAACGAAGCTATGAATAGGCGATCTTCAATCCGCAAGCAGATTGAGCAAATTGAGCAGGAGCGAGCGCTTTATGAAGCAAAAAGTATTCGTGAACTCATTGAAATATCGTCAAGTGCGGATCCCTTATTTGATTTTACAAGAGAGCAGCTCGCTCGCAAAGAAGATTATGAAGAACTCGAAATGCGTAACGTCCTCAACAATCCGAGCTATCCCATGGTGCGCGCTCTTGTTTCTTCTGGATGGATAGATGAGTCATATCGGCGTTACATAAGCAACATCTATGGCGAAGCGCTTAGCATTGCCGATGATGATTTCTTATCTGCGATTAAGCAGGCGAAGCCTGTTGATGTGGACTATAAGCCAGATTCTCCTAGCGAAATCATTCGCCGTATGGATTCTGGCATGTTTGCGAGAAAAAGCATAAGAAATCCTTGGCTTATATCAGAGCTTATAAAAAGCGAGGAAGCTAAGAAGATTCAGGTATTTATAGACCGAATTGATCAGGATAGAGATTACTCATATTTAGTCGACTTCGCCAACTCAGAGTTCTACTCGCCCGTTCTCTTCACTCATTTATTTGATAATTCCGATAGCTTTATCGATGATGTTATCGATGATCAATCTATTGCAGATTTTAAAAAACGTATGTTTATCCGAAAGTATATGACGAGCAGTTGTAGTCATTACAAAAAGGAAGGCAAAAAAGGAAAACTGGCTCAATATATAAACGCCAATCCTTATATTCTCGAGCAAGACAAAAAAGTTGAATTAGAAAAATTCAAGAACAGTCTCAGGCAGATAGACTACAAAACCAAAGCTCTTGATTTCAGCGAATCAGATCCTGACCTTGTCCGGTTTGCATATAAAGAAAAACGGTTTACTGCCGACTTCTATTTAATTAATGGGTTTATGGTCGCAATCCATGGCTTAGAGGAAGACCCAAATGGCACTGCTCTTACTACTCAGGTTTTTGCATTAAAAAATGACCCGATTAGTGAAGTAGTAAACGCGAATTTGGATTATTTCATCAAGTCTTTAGCGGATTCCTGCGACAGCACAATTATTGATAGCGCTGAAACTATTATTAATGTATTAAATAGCGGATCCGTTAGCTCAGATGCAGCCATTTCGTATATAGAAATGTTAGCTGAAGCCAGTATTTCAGATCTCTCGCAAATTGGTACTTATGATTATAAGAGCGCTTTATTGACGAACAAAACCGCAATCTCTAATACAAACAACATCGTAGATTATTACAGGGATTCTGATTCAGAAATCAATGAGGTTTTAGGCTCTTTTATCAACAAAACTGGCATTCCGCAAGACATGTCCTTCATGAAGCTCAAAGAATTTGGCATTGATGCTGCTAGCTTTGCTGGAAAAATCGTTCGTAGCGAATGGGTGACTGCTCAATCTGTTGAGAGTTTTCTTTCTCAATACAAAAGCAGCTTTTCCTATTTCTCTACAGATGCTCTATCTGAAGAAAAACTTATGGTTCTCATACGGTCTCGAGTTCTTTCTATGAATGCTCGCATGCTTACGGAGTTAAGGAAACGTAGCGTCTCATTTTCAGCAGAGTATGCTCTCACTAATTTCAGTGGTTATCTCAAGTTAGTGTTGCCTTCCAGCGGAATAGATGAGGAAAAAAAGGCATCATTCGACGAGCAAGAAATGCTCTGTATTCTCAACACAGATACAAGCGTCGAAAACAAACTTAGTCTGATTGAGGGTTTTACTGGGGCTATTGAACTGCGGGGCAATTACCCTGATGAGCTAAATCTCGAGATTCTAAACAATCATTTTGTTGCGTCGGATTTGATTGAGCTACCGGAGCTCTATAACAATGCTAACTCGGAGTTCCAAAACAAAATTGTTTCTATTCTTGCTGAGCATGCCCATGTTGTGATAGCAGAAAACTTTAACATTAGTTTTGAACTAGCTAGACAAATTGGTAAGGAGATAGCTCAAAACAGAGATAGCGCACTTCAGTTCGATAATTGGTATTGCAAAGAGTACGGTGCTGAACAGGATCGTGAAGCAATTAAAGTTCTTTTTCATGAAAGCCGTCTTTTTGATTACGAGAAGCTACTCGATGGCCCTTCAGTCATGATTCCATTTACCAATTTAGATAATGAGCTTTTAGATACGCTTGCGACACTTAATATGATTGGAAGTATTGACAAAAGTGTAAATCAAGAGAACAAAAGAAGAGTTTATTCAAAAGGTTATAGAAAACAATAAGGAAAAGGAAAACATTTGCGACTTCGAGCATTCAATAATACTGGATCAAGCATAAGAGCTAAGAGGATGAACAGATATTTAGCTTTTGGAGAAGCCTATTTTATTATAAAAAAGGACGGATCTATCTTGTAATGGTAGAAGACTAACTATCTCTATCGAATAGCCACATATAAACAATGCACAAATTTCTAAGATACGTACATCATCATGTGCGTATAATCGTTCATTTTGCTTAGGAGGCATTTCAGCAAAATCAACACAAGTGTAGGATTATTACGATTGTAGGTTGTATAAGGATAGCGATTCGGGGCAACAAACTTAAAGAGACTTATGAAAAACAAAGCAGATAAATTACCAAATTTAGAATACGCTAAGAAGTTGGAGAAGTATATCTGAAAAGTACGAAGGGAAGAGTCGTGGCATTTGCGGAACATACGATGCTTTTATATAAGATTTGCTTTAATGAAAGGAATAAGCCAGAGAAACCAGTAAAAATTACTGATGTTGATGGATTTAGCCTCGCTGAGTTGTTTGAACGTTTTTGCAATGAATGTGTTGGCGAGTTTCTTACAACGAAGACAGGGGGCAGACATATCAACATCCATCATTGTGTAAAACGCGGTGAAAATGTTTTAGTTCATCTTCGATCTGGAAAGTCTGGAATTCCCTTCGATGTAATTGACATTGAATCAACTAATACCATGGAAAGCTATGATGAAAATGCGGCGAGCATGGTTCCATTCCGATGTTTTCTTTCTGCTGAGCATGGAACTGGATACGCCTTACTTTGCATGGAGCATGTTCCTAATGCAGCCGGTGATACGGTTTTGTTTCAACCGTTTGCTGGATTCCTTCGATCTGTTGTGCCTGATGTTGTAATGAGGCCTCCCGAGGCAATCTCGCTCCCAGAAGTTCTCGATGAATTTGTCTCTGCAGAAAGCGTTGAGATTAAAAAATACATAGAGCAGTCAGATTTTGCTGATTCTCTGATTAAAGAAGGAGATTCGGTCTCATTTAAGTTAAACCACAAAAGAGGAAGGCCTTTTCCTGTGGATATATTTCGATTTCTTGAAGACAAGAAAAGTCGCGCCGCTCTTTTTAGTATAACTGGAAAACTATTTGATCCCGAGCGAGACAGGGTATTCGTTTCTTTAAAGGACAAAAATGGAAGTACAAGAAGGTTTAAAGTTGGCGACTCTTTGAGTATGCGATTTAGAGAGGTGCTTAATCCTGAAGGTGCCCCTCCTCTCTCGGATGACGAGTTTGTACGGTTTTGCATGGATCGATGTAGGGAGGTGGAAGATCGTATCGGCCGATCTATAGATTAAGGAGACATTAGATGAGTAAATTCGGCTTGGGCAGAGTCGTAAAGGGCTACATCGAAACACTTCATTACGGAAGAGAAGGTGGAGTTAATTGGGCTGATGTTGTAATTCAGATTGTGATACCAATTATCTGCGGCGTTTTGCTAGCGATTTTTGGCGGGCCGGTACTGTCGTGGGGTAAAAGTATGCTTTCGAATGCTGTTGTAGCTGTTTCTATTGTTTCCGCCTTAATGTGCGCACTGGCTGTAATGGTTTTCCAATTGAGAGTACAGATTAGCAACGCCAATGCTCGTCACCTTAATCCGGCTGAGTGTAAGTTTATTGACGAGCTTTTTGCTGATGTGCTTTGGTCTATTTTGGTAGGATTTGCGGCTACGCTATTTATGATTTCAGCTGGTGCTGAGTCCGGCGATTTTTATCTTGTCCGTCGTATATGCTCAGGTATTTCATTGGCTGCTTTAATGAACTTCGCAATGGTTGTATGTATGTGCGTAAAAAGAATGGATGTAGCATACAAAGTGTTCTCAAAACAAAAAGATCAATAAGTTTAGAGTCCGTTTGTGCTGATAGGATACAACTAGTATATTTTGGTTTTGTTCGGGCGGTTTTAGAAATGCTTTGCAGCGGTGCATTTCGATTCTTGATCATGCTTCAACGCGCCTAGGGCGGAGTAGCTTTCTGGGCAAATCATTTATGGGATATAACATATTTGGGTCAAAACAAAGAATACTGTGCTCTAAAACAGTATTCTAAAAAATATGGTCCCAATTGTGGATGCCGATGCTGATGAGTATTGCTGCAAAGAGTAAAGCTGTTGGTGTATAGCGTTTCAAATGTATTAAAGTCAATGCTAATCGCCATTATAGTGCGATGATCGGACAGGGGGAATACATGCTCAAGGTGAAAGGTGCGATGAAAAAGTATTGGTCTCAATTGGATGATCTTGCGCCTACGACGGGTATGGCCAAAAGGCTTTATCATCCACATCATGATCGAATGCTTTAATAATCTTCTTTTACACGCCTGAAACTCTCTAACCCTGGTCGGGTAAATGTAGCATTTGTGCCTGGTATCATGAACAAAATTTATGTTGCCTTTGATTGGACGCTTTTAGTCTGGAGTAAACTTTAGGAATTTCAAGATATGTTCGGCAATGCAGACGGTGTCGCCGTTCTGGTTTACGATCTCGACTTTTGCGACAGTCTTGCCGGTTTCTTCGTCCACTGAGATGACCTCGTAATTGCAGGTGATGGTGTCGCCAAAATAGACAGGACCCGTAAAGCGCACGTGATCATAGCCGTAAGAAGCAACGGGGCATTCATCATCGTAAGGCTGGTGGATGAGCGTTGATGCGGTGCTTGAAAGCGCAAATGTCAACACACCATGAGCAATACGGGTGCCGTATTGCGTGCCCTTCATGTATTCTTCGTTCACGTGAAATGGGCTGAAATCACCCGTGATCCCAGCAAATTGGTAAACATCCGACTCGGCGATGGTCTTGGTGAACGTTTGCTTATCGCCAACTGACAAAGGCACTTTGACTGGCATGGCAGCTCCTTTCGACATTGCTATCGTAGCTGAAAGACAAGAAGGTATCGGTTGGCACTTCATTCTAATTGCCAAATTGAAAGAATAGATAAAAGAGGATCGTGAAATAAGCGCGTGCTTTTGGCAGGCTTATTGGAAGAAGTTGCAAAAAAGTTAAATGGTGAGCTTCAATTTAGAGCTCTAATTGGACTTTTTAACAAAGTATGGAAATTGCAGAATTTGTTCTGCATGGATGTATCGAAGAGATAGCTACTGTTTTTTGAATATCTGGGTTCCGCCGGCATCGGGGCGAGAATCGCGGCGGATCCTTCGCTGAACGCTCGGGTCGGTGATGCGCTGAGTTGGGTTTGCCAGAGGCTGAATGTTCGTTGCCTCATCATGTGCACGCGCGCCATCCATCTGCCGCGTAGGCAATGCTCCATGAGCGCCTAATTGCTGCGTGGGTGCCGCTTCGGGCGCCTGGCTCGAAATGCTCCGCGTCGGTACATTATCAGCCGCATGTATCTGACGCGTGGGAAGATTGCCCGGTGTGCCAGACGGCTGAGCTCCAAGATTCTGCGGTATAGCTCGGGTGGGGGCATTGTTCGCCGAAGTTCCCACAACAGGGTGTTGTTCGTCGTAGTTCACGCTCAGCAGACTATCAAGAGCTGCCTGCTTGTCAGAGATCGCCTGGTCGGAAGCTTGGTTTGCCTGTGCTGGTCGCGCCGCTGCACTGTCTGCACCAAAAGCAGCTTGGCGTGGGTCGATCGCACGCGTTTGGGCTTCCGCGGCATAGCTCGAGATGCCCGCCTGCGCATAAGCCTCGCGCGCTTGGCGCACGCGCTCAGCCAACGGGTCTTCGCCCTCAAGGTTTCTTGCTTGGCCATCCTGCCAATCGCGCTGCTGCTCATCTTGGGATGCAGCGGATGCGCCGCTGCCTCGATCGGTTCGCCCACTCGCGTTCTGGTCAGCGTTTTTCTGGTTTCCGCTCTCTGCCCCCTGCAGCTTCACAGGCGCAAGGCGCGTTCCCGAAACAACCTCGCTCAAGGACACATACGGGTATCCGCTGAATGATCCGATCACGCGCGCAACGATGGTGAGCGCCCATACCACCACGACTAGGCCAACGATCTGGAAGAGCGTGTTGTTGCTCACGCCCTCGATCTCTTCGGGGGCAAGGAGCACCAAAGCAACAGGAATCAGCAGGAAGAGCGCCGAAGCAAGGTAGCGCACCCAGTAGCCCCAGGCGGGAGCATCGCCCCCATCGGCTTTCACGATACGAATCCCCACCAGCGCTTTTCCGATCGTGCGTCCCTTGGAAGCCATCGGGATCACCGCGAAGAGCACCGCACCAATACCGAGCGCGAGCAAGAGCGCAGTCATCGGGTCGGCGAACAAGCCGCCAATGAAGCGGAAAGCGAGCGTTTTCGCACCTGCGCGCGAAGGATCCACAGCAAGCGCCTTCGCGATCTGCGCATCAGTCGGGCTGAACATGATCCACGCAAGCACGAAGAGTACGGCCAGCACGGCCAGGTCGACTGCTGCCGCCAAAACGCGCCGCGTGAGCGAAACGCGACTGCTGCCGCGTTCGCGGGCTTGCTCGTTCACCTCATCCATGCTCGGCAACGCCCAGGCAAGAGGGATCATGAGCCAGAATCCCAGCATCGTGCCCGTGGTGTTCAAGATCAAGTCGTCCACATCGAAGAGGCGATAAGGGTGATCGTAGATACCAAAAAGGCCCGTCAGCTGGGAGGTCTCGAACAAGAGCGTGGTGGCCATGCCGATCAAAAGCGTCATCCACCAGCGGCAACGGAACAGATAGCAAAGATAAGCACCAAGTGGCACGGTCAAAAGCACGTTGAAGTACGCTTCATAAGCTGCTCGGGCCTTGAGCGTTGGCCCCCAGGTGCTGCGATCGGCCCATGAGAAATCGGTCGTTTCGCGGATCTGCTCAACGAAGTGGAATGGCTGAAGTTGGGGCGTTTGCGCGATCTCAACGATCTGGGAGGGGTCCTTCGGCAACGGAAACACGATCAGCGAAACTGCGCACATACAGTACAGGATGAACGTGAAGACCACGAAGGTCTTCCAGATGGAAATGGCACCGAAGCGGCGATACTGGTAAAGCGCATAGGGAAGCGCAAGCAGGAGTGCTACCAGCGGAAATGCCAGGAAACCGAGCTGTATGTCATAGGCGAAGTTGCGCATTTGTAGGTTCAATCCTACTGGAAAGAACGAGCGCGCTAGGCATTCGCGTTAAATCTTCACGTTTGTAAGACAGCAGTAAGATTGCGATGCCGTTAACGGGGCAAACTGCACCAAAAGCGCTGGCGAGTCGAGTGCGATCGAATCGCCTGAATCGCTCGAACCGCCCGAAAAGCGCGAATCGCTCGAGATACCGAGATGTCGAGATGTTCGGGATACCTGGATCACTCACAAGTTTCAGGCTCTTGGGCGTTCGCTGGATCGTTCACGTCCTGATCATCGAGCGCGCGCAAAGAGCGCGAAAGCAGTGAAAGCCCCATCGCAATGCAGAGCAGCGCCCCGCACACCACGAACCAGCAGTTCACACCGAGCGCATCGGCTGCAGGCCCTGCGATGAACAGCCCAACAGGAGAAGCGAGAGCCGTCAAGGATCCGAAGATGCCCATGGCACGCCCGAACGATTCCTGCGGAATGCGCTTTTGCATGAGCGGCAGAATGGGCGCATTGAAGACTGCCGTGGCGGCGAAGATGAGCGCGATGATGCCCACGAAGGCGAAGAAACCCGACTGTGGCAGAAGACCTGCCGCAATGCAGCCCGCCCCAATGGCCATGCCCGCAATAACCAGAACAGGTACGAGACGTTTGCCGCCGCCCCACACCAGCATGAAGAGCGATCCGATAAGAAGCCCGATCCCAGCTGCGGCTTCAACGCCCGAAGCGGCATAGCCATCGCCACCGAACCAGTTGTACGTCATGAGCGGCGAGAGTGTTCCAAGGGGCAAGAAGAGCAGCATCGCAACGACTACCAGCAGTAGAAGAGGTTTGATGCCTGGCTCGCGCCCCAAGATCGAAAACCCATGCGCAAGATCTTTCGCAACGCTTCCCGAAGAAACGCCATGTCCCTGTGCATAGGGGAGCTTGGCGAACGCAAGGCACACGCAGGCAATGGCGGCGCAGATCGCGTCCATTACAAGCACCGCAACGAACCCGAGCATCGTATAGAGCGCGATGCCGAGCACGGGCCCTACGATAGCCGAAGCGCTCGTCAGGCTCTGGTCGAGCGTATTGATGCGCACCATATCGCGTTCGGGAACGAGTTCGGGCATGAGCGCCATCAGGGAAGTTCCATGGAACGCTTGAGCGGCCGACCGTACCGTGAGCAGGAGCAACAAGAGCCAGGTAGATAGCATGCCGGCCAGCATGAGCAGGGCGAGCACGAGCGAGAAGGCGCCCGCAATGCCATCAGCGGCGATCATGACGTATTTGCGGTTGAACCGATCGGCAACAACGCCGCCGAAAGGGGAGAGCAGGGCGGTGGGAAGAAGCGCTGCCACGCCTGCCGCAGTAAGCAAGAGCGCCGAGTTTTCGGTGGTGGTGATGTACCAGAGCGCGGCGAAGGTGGCGGCGCAAGTCGCAAGGATGGAGGCGGCTTGCCCCGACCAGATAAGCGCGATGGTGCCCTTCCAATTGTGGGGCAGCAGGTGACCGTTCGCGTTGATCTCGGCGCTTGCGCCCGTGGCTTCGGCAGTTGGAGCAGCAGGCGGCTCGGCCGTAGAATCCGCGGTTTGCTCGTTGGATCGCGCTAGTTTGTCGTTCATGGCGGTTCTCCTGATTTGCGAATCGGTCATGCTCTCGAGCTCCATGGTAAACTGTGGGGTAACCACACGGTCAAGCGTCCGCTGCGAAAAAGATTTCGAGCAAAGGTCGAAAGATGCTCAAGGGACCAAACCTTAACGTGCTGAAAGACGTCCGCGGGACTGAACCTGGACGCATTTTGAGTCTGTTCCTATCTTGCCTGCGAGCGAAGCGCCTATGAACAAGGAGACTGTTATGCCTGATGATTTGCTCAAAGCGGGTGAATTTGCCCGTCTGTGTGGCACGACGAAAGAAACGTTGCGCCATTACAGGGATATCGGCCTCTTGGTGCCGGTGGCAAAGGCGAAGAATGGCTACCAGCTCTATTCGCCACTGCAGCTCAGCGATTACCTGCTCGTTTCATCGCTTCAGCAGGCAGGATGCAGCTTGCACGAGATCAAGGGCTATTTGAGCGAACCCGATTCCGAAGCGTTGGAGAGCGTGATGGAGGGTCGGATCAGTGCTATCGTCGAGCAGCGCCGAACGCTCCTGATGCAAAAGTCGCTCCTTGAGAATACGCTGGCGCGCATGCGGGCACGCAACGATTGGCGACGTGAACCCGCAGAATTCAAGCTCGAGACGTGCGAGGCCGAATACTTCCTCGACAGCAATATCTCAGATGCATTCCTTTCGGTTGCCGAGACGGATCTTTCGTCAACCATCGAAGAGCAGCTCGCTTTGTCGGACGAAGAAGCCCTGCCGGTCAGACACATTGGAAGTGCCAGCGCGGTCAACCTTCAAAGTGGGCATGCAACGTTTTCTGCGCAAGATGGCGTTCAAGTTGATGAACAGGCCGAACGCGTTGTTCGTCATATCCTTGATACGTTGCAGCAGGGTCAGAAGCAAGGCGATGTGAGCGAATTGCAGGGGAATTATCGCGTTGGCCGTGAAGCGTTTCTGGCGGGGGAGCCATGGAAGGACTTTCATCTATGCACGCGCGTGCGTCCGCATAAGCGCCGTAAAGGGTTGATCGAAAAGCCAGCAGGGACGTACTTCAAATACTTGCGAACCATGAATTTTGCCGAGGTCAAAGACGATCTGCAACCCGAGCTGGAGCTGTTTGGCGTGTACGAGCAAATGCGGCGCGTGCTCGAGCGCGAAGGGTTCACACCTGCCAGCGATGTCTTCGAGCGCGAACTTTCTCTTTACACTGGGAACATCGAAGAGATCATCTATTCGGAACTGAGCGTACGGATCGACCGCTAATTGTGGTTTCGTTGAAGGCGTGCAAGAACATGCAAGAAACGTGTCCCCGATTTGTTCTGATCTGTCCCCATTTTAGGCTTTGACCACCAAAGCAAAAAGAAAGGTCAGAGCGATTTATGCGCTCTGACCTGCTCTTTTAATGGAGCCAACGGCCGGACTCGAACCGGCGACCTACGCATTACGAGTGCGTTGCTCTACCACCTGAGCCACGTTGGCTTGTGCTGTGAAGCGCCTGCGGACGAGCCGCGTACGTAACCACGAGCAGTAACGAAGTATACCGAGAAACGGGCAAAAAAACAACTATCAGGTATCGAATGGTTCGTGCGCCCGAGCTGCAGGTTGTTTTCGCCTACCATGAAAGAGCTATCGGCCGTTATCGAGAATGAACGTGGTCGGCTGAAAGCAGTAAAGCAGCAAAGAAGCAAGCGAAGTATTGCCGAAGGGAACGACGGGCGAACTAGATGCCACGCGAGCACTTCAAATCACGACTCGGGTTCATCCTGATCAGCGCAGGTTGCGCGATCGGACTGGGCAACGTGTGGCGTTTTCCCTACGTGGTGGGTGAATACGGTGGTGCGGCATTCGTGTTGCTCTACCTGGTCTTCCTCGCGATCCTTGGCATCCCGATCCTGGTCATGGAGCTCGCGGTCGGCCGCGCAAGCCAAAGATCGGTTGCCCGTGCATTCGATCGCCTCGAACCACCGAAAACGAAATGGCACTACTTCAAATGGGTGGCGCTGGCCGGTCAATACCTGCTCATGATGTTCTACACCACCGTGGCGGGCTGGATGCTCTCCTACATTCCGAAGATGGCAACAGCCAACCTAGCAACCATGGATGCAGCGGGCACGAACATGCTCTTCAACACCATGCTCGCCAACCCCGCTGAGCTCGTGTTTTGGATGTTCCTTGCCTGCGTAATAGCGCTTTTCGTGTGCCATCTCGGTCTGCAGAAGGGAGTGGAGCGCGTCACGAAAGTGCTGATGGTTTGCCTGCTCGCTCTTATTGCGGTGCTCGTGATCCGTTCGGTCACTTTGGAAGGTGCAGGCGCGGGCATCGCGTTCTACCTCAACCCCGATTTCTCGAAGATATTCGCAAGTCCTGGCGCATTTTCGGATGCGGTGTTTGCGGCGCTCGGTCAGGCATTCTTCACGCTTTCCATCGGCCTTGGATCGATGGAGATCTTCGGCAGCTACATCAACAAGAAGCACGCGCTTCCCGGCGAAGCGGTGCGCATCGCGGGGCTCGATACCTTTGTTGCACTGGCGACGGGCTTCATCATCTTCCCGGCCTGTTTCGCGTTCGGCGTTGCGCCTGATTCGGGTCCTGGTCTGGTATTCGTTACGCTCCCAGCAGTCTTCTCGCAGATGTGGATGGGTGGCCTATTCGCCACACTCTTCTTCGTGTTCATGAGCTTTGCGGCTATCTCGACGCTCATCGCGGTCTTCGAAGCCATCATGAGTTTCTGGATGGACCAGTGGAAGTTCAGCCGCAACAAAGCGGTAGCGATCAATGCGATCCTTATCCCGCTACTCTCGTTGCCCTGCGCGCTTGGTTTCAACGTGTGGTCGGGTGCCGAGCTTCCCGGTATCGGCAACATCCAAGCCATCGAAGACTTCGTGGTGTCGAACAATCTGCTCATCGTCGGTTCGCTGGTGTTCACGCTCTTTTGCGTGAGCAAGCGCGGCTGGGGATGGAAAAGTTTTTTGCAGGAAGTGAACACGGGTGACGGCATGCACTTCCCCAAAACGCTCTATTACTGGGTGAAGTTCGGCATTCCCGTGCTCATCATCGTGGTGTTAGTATCCGGTTGGGCACCGCTCATCTCAAGCTGGCTGGGCGGCTAGTAACGCCTGGTAAAGAAGGTCTTTCATTCTAATCATATGATATGATGGTCAATCTCGTGGCTCATATATTGAAGACTACTCTTGATTGGAGATTAGATGCAAAGATCAAAACAATCATTTCGTTCACGCTTCTTTTACGTCATTGTTGCGCTGTTTTCTTTATGGGCACTACTATTCCTCTGTGCTTGCACCTCCCAGGACGACATAAGTGAAAACGACCTTCGAAACAAAGCATTCGGTGAGAAGTGTCGTGAATTGATTGAGACATATGGGGCTCCTTCGACTCAATCACAGATAAGTACAGAGTATGCAACTGGGCTTTGCCTTGCTGATCTTATTGATTTTAATGGTGATGGAAAAGATGAATTGATCGTGGCATATGCTGCTAGTAAACAACAGGATTCTTATGGTGTTCCTCCTGTCAAGGTAGAGATTTGGTCATTTGACGGCCAGGATTTACAGCAGGTCTTTCAAGGGGATCCTTCTTTATGGGGCACTAATGGTTATTTCCCTTTTATTGATCTATACTCTCGTGCCGATGAAGAAGGATTGGCTTTTTTGAGGCAAACATGTCATGGATCGGCGCCGATCATCTACTCATATGAGCTCTTAGGTTATAAAGACGATGGATCCTTCGGTGATATTGTTGAGCCTGCTTTATCTCTTCAAGATTTTGAGTCGAGTTTAGGCGAATCAAAATATCGTGCATATCTTTTTGATGTAAGCAGCGGAGAGCTTGAGCCTGGGATCTTACTGGATAAAGTGATTTCTGATACAAAAGAGACGCTTAACGATCTGAATGTGGATACGACCATCTCAAAAAAGGAATTCGATCAATCCGAAGATCAAACAGCAGAGGATAGCACGACCACCAATGCGATATACCTTGATCTAGATGCTGTTGAGAAAGACATGAATGAAAATCCTGCGCGCGCAAAACTAAATTGGGAGGGTAAGGTCGTCAAATACTCTTCAACGATTACTCAAATTACGGAAGATTCGGTCTATTTGGATACAGGCAAAAACTATGCTTTGTGTGTATCGTCGTTGCCGCTTGAAGAGATTGCTCAATTGAATAAGGGCGATCACGTAACAGTGGTTGGCGCGTATCTTCCTCATGTCGGGATCGATGGCTATTCGATCGTTCAGGATAATGTCGGTTAGGAATTTAGTTTTCAGTCAGTTCGTTTCAATGAAGTTGAAATTCAAGATTTGGTCTAGACGGTGTTATATTCTGAAAGCGCCCGAACGGTACGTTAGTTTACCTTCCTCGGGCGCTTTTAGTTACACATTGAACTTGAAGTGCATGACATCGCCGTCTTGCACCACGTAATCCTTGCCCTCTTGACGCAGCTTGCCCGCATCGCGACAGCCCTTCTCGCCATCGTAGGCAGAGTAATCTTCGAAGCTCGCGGTCTCAGCCTTGATGAACCCGCGTTCGAAATCCGTATGGATCGTGCCCGCAGCTTGAGGAGCCTTCGCGCCGATCGGGATGGTCCACGCACGCACTTCCATCGGGCCGCTCGTGAAGAAGCTCTGCAGGCCGAGAAGGTGATACGCCTCACGCACCAAGCGAGCCAAACCAGATTCCTCAAGTCCCATGGCTTCCAGATACTCTGCGACCTCTGCCGGATCGAGCTCGGCTAGATCAGCCTCAACCTTCGCGCTGATCGGCACCGGTGCAACGCCGTCGATCTCGGCGAAATCGGAATCGAGCGCATCCTCATCCACGTTGGCAATATAGAGCATCGGCTTCATGGTCAGCAGATGTAGGTCGTATATAAGATCGCGCTCCTCATCGGTCAGGTCGAGTTGCAGCGCACGCTTGCCTTCGTTCAGACCAGCTTCAACCTTCAGCACAGCATCAAGCTTCTTCGCGGCATCTTTCCCGCGCTTGGCATCCTTCTCAAGGCGCGGCTTTGCCTTCTCGATCGTAGCCAGATCTGCCAGCACCAGCTCGGTCTTGATGGTCTCGACATCGCTCGCGGGGTCGACCTTGCCAGCCACATGCACCACATCAGGGTCGCTGAAGAAGCGCACGACCTCGCAGATCGCGTCGGTCTCGCGAATGTTGTGCAAGAACTGGTTGCCCAACCCTTCACCGTGCGAAGCGCCCTCGACCAGGCCCGCGATATCCACGAACTCGACCGTGGCCGGCACGATGCGATCGGGGTTGTCGATCTCGGCCAAACGATCCATGCGTGCATCGGGCACCGGCACGATGCCCACGTTCGGCTCGATGGTGGCGAACGGATAATTCGCCGCCAAACCCCCTTTATTAGTAAGGGCGGTGAACAGCGTTGATTTGCCGACGTTGGGAAGTCCGACGATACCGATGGAAAGCGCCATAAAAGTTACTCCTTGTATGCTAAGAATCATGACAGCTTCAGTGCGATATTTGGAGTACGCATTGAAAATACCGAGTTTTTTGTTGGTATGTGCGAGTAATCATACCACCCGCGCCCGCCACACGAAAACGCCGCGGGCACTTCACCTTCTTTTTCTCCATTTATCCGCTATTGACCACCCGCACCTCGCGCCAAGCAGCGTATACTTTTGAAGGTAGAAACAACGCGCGTTTTTGGAGGTTTAGCGTGGGCGGATATTTCGGTGCAGTTTCGCACAGAGACGTGAGTTTGGACGTGTTCTTCGGAGTGGATTACCACTCCCACCTGGGAACGAAGCGCGCGGGCATGATCATCTTCAGCAAGGAACGCGGCTTTCAGCGTCAGATTCACAACGTGGAGAACACCCCGTTCCGCACCAAATTCGAGAAAGACCTCGCAACCTTCGAAGGCACCAGCGGCATCGGCTGCATTTCCGACAGCGATCCGCAGCCGCTGCTCGTTCGCTCACACTTAGGTGTGTTCGCGCTCACCACGTGCGGCGTGATCAACAACGCCGATGCGCTCATCGAAGAATACTTCGCCGATCATGGCAATCAATTCATGGCCATGAGCTCGGGCAAGGTGAACGAGACCGAACTGGTCGCAGCGCTCATCAACCAGGAAGACGACTTCGTTTCCGGCATCAAGCACGTGCAGGAAAAGGTCGAAGGTTCCATGACGCTGTTGCTCATGACCGAAGAAGGCAACATCATCGCCGCGCGCGATAGGCTTGGTCGCCTGCCGGTGCTCATCGGCAAGAACCACGAAGGCTACTGTGCGTCCTTCGAGTCGTTCGCCTACCAGAAGATCGATTACGAAACGGTCTACGAGCTGGGCCCCGCCGAGATCGTGAACATCACGGCCGATGGGTACGAAACGCTCGCGCCCGCTGGCGAAGACATGAAGATCTGCGCCTTCCTCTGGACCTACTACGGCTATCCAACCTCAACCTACGAAGGTATGAACGTCGAGGTCATGCGCTACCGCAACGGCGCGGTCATGGCACGCGACGAAGCCGAGCAAGTGGGCATCCCCGAGCTCGACTACGTAGCAGGAATCCCCGATTCGGGCACGCCGCACGCCATCGGCTACTCGACCGAGAGCAAGACTGCGTTCGGCCGCCCGTTCATCAAGTACACGCCCACCTGGCAGCGTTCGTTCATGCCAGAGAACCAGGACGTGCGCAACAAGGTGGCGAAGCTCAAGCAGATCTCGGTGCCCGAGCTCATCAAGGATAAGGAACTCCTGTTCGTGGACGATTCCATCGTGCGCGGCACGCAGCTGCGCGAAACGGTCGAGTTCCTCTATGGCTCTGGCGCGAAGGCGGTGCACATGCGCTCGGCCTGCCCGCCCATTATGTTTAACTGCAAGTATTTGAACTTCTCGAGCAACAAATCCGAGATGGATCTGATCGCGCGCCGCGTGGTGCAGCAACTCGAAGGCGATGAAGGCCAGCAGCACCTTGAAGAGTACGCCGATGCATCGACCGAACGCGGAAAATGCCTGCTCAAGACCATTTGCGAAGACATGGGCTTCGACTCGCTGCGCTATCAATCGCTCGAGGGCATGATCGAGGCGATCGGCATCGATCCGTCGAAGATCTGCACCTACTGCTGGAACGGCAAAGAGTAGTCCGCTCGGGTGCGTTCGTCCCAGTGCGCTCGTTCGGCGTGCTTGCTCCGGTGCACTTGCCTTCTGCTCGCTCTAGTGTATTCGCTCTCGTGTTCGCCTCGGCGCATTCGACCGCGCGTTCGCTCAATCCAATGAATCTATAGTGCATGGCGATCAATGCCATGCACTTCTTGTTTTAAGGCTTCGTGGTGTCGTAGTAAACTACTAACGAAGAGGCTGTATTGAAAGGAATCACGCACATGGAATATAGAGGGATCGGCAAAACAGGCTGCAAGGTAAGCCCGCTCGGCTTCGGCATGATGCGCCTTCCGCTGAAAGAAGGTGGCCAGGCAGGCAACGCCACGAGCATCGAAGAAGTGGATGTCGAAAAAACCATCGAAATGGTGCACTACGCCATCGATCACGGCATCAACTACATCGATACCGCGTTCAACTACGTGGGCGGCAACTCCGAGAAGATCGTGGGTCAGGCGCTGGCGGGTGGCTATCGCGACAAGGTTTACCTGGCCACCAAGTCTCCTACCTGGATGTACAAGACCGAAAACGATTTCGATAGCTTGCTCGCAAAACAGCTCGAGCGCCTGCAGACCGATCATATCGATTTCTACCTGCTCCATTCCTTGAACGGCGGTAGTTGGAAGCGCTGCAAGAAGGTCGGCGCTGTTGAGAGCATGATCAAGGCGAAGGAAGATGGCCGCGTGAAGTACATCGGCTTCTCCTTCCACGACGATTTCGAGCTCTTCGAAGAGGTGCTCGATGCGGCCGATTGGGATTTCTGCCAGATTCAGCTGAACTACTACGATCAGGAATTCCAGGCGGGGCTCAAGGGTTTGCAGCTTGCAGCCGAGCGCGGCTTGGGCGTGATCGTCATGGAGCCGCTGCGTGGTGGTTTCTTGGTCGATCTTCCGCCGAAGGTGCAGGAAGTGCTCGACAAGGCAACCGACAAATCACCAGTCGAGCTGGCCTTCGATTGGCTCTGGAACATGCCCGAGGTAAGCACGGTGCTCTCTGGCATGAGCAGCATGGAAATGCTCCGAGAAGATATCGCGTTCGCGGAAAAGGCCAAGCCCGGCATGCTTTCCGCTGAAGACACGGCCGTTATCGAGCAGCTCCGCGAAAGCTTCAACCAGTTCTCGGTCGTTCCGTGCACGGGTTGCAACTACTGCGTGGAATACTGCCCTGAGAAGATCGTCATCCCGTATAACTTCACGGCGTACAACATGCGCTTCCTCTATGACAACATGGATATGGCGCGCGAATATTACCAGGTAGAGGTGCCGAAATTCGGCCGCACCGCCGAGAACTGCACGAGCTGCGGTTCCTGCGAAGAGATCTGTCCGCAGCACATCGCTATCAGTTCCTGGATGCCGAAGATCGACATGCTGCTGGGCGAAGACTAATCGTGCAACAGCTCGATCTCGAACAGATCGCACCGCTCGTGCCTGAAGCGCTGGGGCGTTTCTTCCGCGAGCATCCACGAGTCGCACTTGCCTATTCGGGCGGGTGCGATTCGGTCTTTTTGCTCGCCTGTGCGCTGGCGTGCGGCGCTGAAGTGCGTCCCTTCACGGTGAACACAGCGTTCCAGTATGCCTTCGAAGCGGATGATGCGCGTCTGGCAGCTGATCAGCTGGGCAGCGAGACGAACCTGCTCACGCTCGACATCTTCGCGCATCCCGAAGTCACCGCCAACCCGCCGATCGGTGTTATCACTGCAAGAAGGTCATCTTCACTACCATCAAAGAAGCGGCAGCCCGCGAAGGCATCGAAGTACTCATCGACGGCACGAACGCCTCCGACGATCCTGCGCGCCGCCCGGGGTTTCGCGCGATCGAAGAGTTAGGTGTGCGTTCGCCCCTGCGCGAAGCGAACCTCACGAAGGATGCGATCCGAGACCTTTCACGCAAGATGGGGTTGGTCACTGCAGACAAGCCGAACTATTCCTGCCTCGCAACACGCGTCGAGGCACATTGCCCGATCACTCCTGAACTCCTTGCATCCTTTGTGCAGGAAGACTGGCGCACCCGCGAAACCAATGCCTAACATGGTAACCTTGAGAGGTGCAAGAACGCGGGGTGCACAACACCGCGTATGCTTCGCATGATGATCATCAAATGTAGAAGATGAAAGGAGAGGGAATCATGGCTGCAGAAGATATCCGCAGTGTGCTCGAAGAGCTTGCTGCGGGAAATACCACGGTCGACGCAGCATTGCTTGCGCTGCGCAAAGAACCCTTCTCCGATTTGGGCTACGCCAAGGTCGACCATCATCGCGAGATGCGTCAAGGCGCTGCTGAAGTGATCTATGGTGCTTCGAAAACTTACGACCAGATAAAGGGTATCAGCCAGTCGCTGCTCGACAATGGCCAAACGTGCATCCTTATCACGCGCGTTTCTGCTGAAAGCGCTGCACTGTTGGCAGCAGATTTTGTGGAAGTAGGCTTTACCTATCATGAGATTCCGCGTCTTGCGATCGTGGGTACGCTGCCCAAACCTACAGGCAACGGCGCGATCGTGGTCGCGGCGGCAGGCACGAGCGATCTGGCGGTAAGCGAAGAGGCAGCGCTCACGGCCGAAGCGCTCGGCAACAAGGTAGTGCGTCTCTACGATGTGGGAGTTTCGGGCATTCACCGGCTGCTTGCGCATCTTGATGAGCTCATGGAGGCCCAGGTGGTCATTGCGGTTGCCGGCATGGAGGGTGCGCTCGCGAGCGTGATCGGCGGCATGGTGTCCTGCCCGGTGCTCGCGGTTCCCACCAGCGTGGGGTACGGAGCTTCCTTCGGCGGCGTTGCCGCACTGCTCGCGATGCTGAACTCCTGTGCGAGTGGGGTGAGCGTGGTGAACATCGACAACGGTTTCGGTGCTGGATTCCAAGCGCACCTCATCAACCACTTGCAGGCAAAAAAACCAGACAAGTCCGAACACTAAAAGGCGCACGACCACACGATCACACGACCGCGACCGACAGCTTTTGACCCAGCAAACCACTCAAGCATATCCAGCGGAAAGAAGCGAACGCATATGGAACTTCATCTCGATCTTACGAAAAGCGCAACGCGCGCAACCCTGCTCGATGAACTGCTCGCGCTCATGAGCCCTGAGCAGCGCACGCGTTACGATTACATCCTGAATCACACGACCATTCCCGATAAGCATCATCATTCGATCGGCGAGGTCAACGCTTCGATCGATGCGATGACCATCGACGACGCGCTCAAAGAGAACGTGCGCGGCGTCTATGCGATCCTGGCCGAGGCCGAAGCGAGCGTTCACGGCTGCAGTGTTGAAGAGACGCACTTCCATGAGGCGGGCAACGCATCAGGCATTCGAAACGCGCTCGCTATCTGCACGGCATTCTACGTGCTCGCGCCCACGCGCATCACCGCAACACCAGTACAAACAGGGCAGGGCACGGTGCAGTGTGCACACGGGCTCATGGACATTCCCGCGCCCGCAACGGCGGCTATCCTCGAGGGCATCCCGCGCGCAACACTAGCGTTCGAAGGCGAGTTGTGCACGCCCACCTCGGCAGCACTGATCAAGTACTATGTGCAGGAGTTCGTGGCGTAAGTGCTGATCCTCGATCGATATCAACCAACCTATGAAGCCGGCTCGGGCGGATTCGCCACGGTCGTAGTGGCGTGGGATACGCGCCTCGATCGTGAGGTGGCCATCAAGTGCTTGCCGCTCGAAGATGCAGCAACGCGCACGCTTTCGGTCGAGCAGATCAACGCAGGGCTTGGCAAGTTGCAAAACCCGTATGCCAACGATGAATCGGTCAGCATCATGCTCGATTCCGATTTCGCCCAGCAAAGTTCGATCCCTGGCCTTGAAGAGGCGCGCACGGCAGCGCTTCTGAACGACCCCAACATCGCTTCGATCTACGACTTCGAGATCCAAGGCAATATGGCCTACATCATCATGGAGCTCGTTGATGGCATTTCGCTCACCGACCTCATGAAATACTTCTCGGAAACGCTCGATGCGGACATGGTGGCGGCCGTGTTCAAGGCGGTTTCGCACGCGATCGAGGTAGCACACAAGAATCATGTGCTGCACTTGGATGTGAAGCCCGATAACGTGCTCATCAACACGCAAGGCCAGATCAAAGTGGTCGATTTTGGCCTCGCACGCCTGGCCGATGGCTTCGGCTTCGGCGTGGCCACAGGCGGCACGATCGGCTACATGCCTCCTGAGCAGATGGAGCGCGAAGAACTCGACGAACGCTGCGACCAATGGGCGTTGGCGAGCCTCACCTATGAGATGCTCGCGCGTGGCGAAAACCCCTTCCGCGCTTCTTCGATCGATGAAGCGCTCGATAAGATCTACGATGCCGAGATCGTGATCCCTTCGTTGCTCATGGAGGGCATTGGCGAAGACCTGGACGATGCGATCTTCCGCGCACTCGATCCCGACAAAGAGGGACGCTATCCTTCGGTCCATTCGTTCGCGCGTGATGCGAAGCCAGCGCTCGGCAATCCCAAGCAGGGCGTGAAGAAGCTCGGTGCCATCGTGAGCGAAGCGATCGGCGCGAACACGGATAACGCGCCTTTCACGGAGGACCTTGATGAAGAAGAGCGCGTGCTTGAAAATGAGAAAGAGCAGGCAGCCTACCCGCTCAATGGGCGCTGGGCTCGTCACAAGGAAAAACAGGCCGCGCGCCAGGCGGCGAAGCAGTCGCGCACGGCACCAGCGTTCTTCGCAGCAGACGATGCGTACAACGAAGGCTTCAGCGAGGGCACCCCTATCAAAAGCCGCTATTCTCTCGTGTTGCGCATCTTGGCGCTCTTGGGATGCGTGCTCATCAGTTCGGTCGCCTTTTCCAATTTCAGCTTGTTGCCCGGGTGGGAATCGCCTGCACTGTGGGGTGCGCTTCTGATCGTGGCGGTTGCGGCCTTCGCGATCCCGCATCTGGGGGCGCTCATCGCATTCGCGCTTTTGGGGTTCGCGCTCGTGAACAATAACGCGATTCTCGTGGGCAGCCTCGTGGTAGTGGCTACCTTCATATGGTGGTTCTTCATCGGACGCAATGGAAGCCCTCAAGCAGATGCGATCCTGCTCTCCACCTGCGCTTCCTCTATCAGCTTGGGTTCGCTCGCGCCGTTCATCTGCGGTTATTTCTTACGGCCAGCTCAGGCGTTTCTCTCAGCGCTCTTTGCGGCATTCCTTTCACTCGTGCTCGCAGGGCTGGGTTCGGTTTCCATCACCTCGTGGGACATCTTCCAATTCGGCACCATCCACATGTGGACTGAAGTGAACAACAACATCCTCACCACCATGCAAAGTCCTATGACGTGGGCGATCATCGGCTCATGGCTTGTCAGCGCTCCGCTTGTCTCGCTCTTCTTCTCACGCGGCACTACCGGTTCGAGCCTTATCGGCGTAGCGTGCGCAACCGTTATCGTTTGCGTGCTTCCAGCGCTCGTTTCGAACTTCCTGCTCTCCCACGCGCCCGATCCCATCTATCTGCTGCTTGCGATCGCATCTGGCCTCATCATGGCAGCTCTTGCGGTCCTTTTCCCTCCACGCCACGAGCGCGGGCGATAGGATACGCACCCCGGCAAAACGCGCCTATGCACAGCGCGACCAGCAACGCCGGGCACTTCGTTTACTCATACTCCCTCACGCAGCTTTACACATCTAAGTATGTGTATCTGTTATTGCCCTGTATCCTTTTGCGCACGCTCGAGTCGATATAATAGGAGCAAACAGATTGCACCGAGAGGAGTTTCTATGCGTATTGATATGTCGAACGGAGCCATCGAAACGATCCCGAACGAGAAGGTGCTTGCCTCGATCGGCGACCACATCGATAACCCCATTCCTGATCCGCCCACGCCCAAGCTGGCTGCAACGGTCATGCTTGTGCGTGATTCCAAGCCTGGTCAAACGAAATATCGTATCGACAATGGCGTGTTCCCGTCCGATTTCCCGAACAACCAGAACGTCGAAGTGTTCATGCTGCGTCGTGTGAACACGATGGACTTCTTGCCCGATGCGGTGGTGTTTCCCGGCGGTCGTGTGGACGAACGCGATTCGAACCCCGATCTGCCCTGGTGCGGTCCCAGCCCGAAGGACTGGGCTGAGCTTTTGGGTGTCTCCGAAGATGATGCGCGCCGTATCGTGGTCGCAGCAGCCCGCGAAGTGTTCGAGGAGTGCGGCGTCCTGCTCGCTGGCCCCGATGCAACTTCTACGGTAACCGATCTTTCCGACCCGAGCTGGGACGCGAATCGCGAGGCGCTCGTTGCGCACGAGATCGCCTTTGCCGACCTGCTCGTCGAGCGCAACTTGATCCTGCGTACCGATCTGCTTGGCCTGGTTGCGAACTTCTGCACGCCCACCTTCGAACCGAAGCGCTACGATACCTTCTTTTTCTCAGCGCTCATGCCCGAAGGCCAGCACGCCGACGATAACACCTCTGAAGCGCAGATCGCCGATTGGGTCACCCCGTCCTATGCCGTGCGCGAGGCCGACGAGAACCGTTGGCTCATCGTTGCACCCACGCTCTTCAATCTCACGCGCATCGCTGAAGCACCTTCAGCTGAAGAGTTCGTTTCGAATCGTCACAAGGTGAAGAAGATCATGTTCAAGCCGCTGCGTAAAGAAGACGGCACGATCGTACTGCACGCAGACTTGGACTAAGAGCATCAGGGGAGTCTATTTGGCTTTCATTCGAAAAGGAGTTCATATGGGGTTCATCATCGAGGAAACGCCCTATGCGGGCGGTAAGGAAAGCGAGCGCGTGTTCTGCGTGCGCGCCAACAACCCTTCGCCCATGACCTATACGGGCACGAATACGTGGGTGCTTGCCGAAGCCGCTTCGCCTGAATGCATCGTGATCGATCCCGCTCCTGCGGGAGAGCATGTGCAGAAGGTGCTCAATGCCTGCATCGACCAGGGGCTGCGTGTGGGTGCGGTCGTGTGCACGCACATGCATGCCGATCATACGGAAGGTGCTGAAGAGCTGGCAGATATTTCAGGCGCACGCGTCTATGCACCCTTCGATAGCACGTTGCTTCCTGGTGAATTTTGTCCGATCGAAAACGGTCCGGCGCTGCGCGTGGTGCCGCTGCCAGGCCACTCGAGCGACTCGGTGGGGCTCGTGTATCCTGCGGATCGCTCGATGTTCACAGGTGACGTGGTCTTCAAGCATGGCCCCACGGTGGTCTATTATCCTGATGGCAACTTGGGCGACTATATGGCTTCGCTCGATGTGCTCGAGCACATCGTGAAAGAGGAGGGGATTCGCGTGTTCTATCCAGGGCACGGCTATCCCATCACCGATCCACTGCAAGCCATCGAAGCCACGCGTCAACATCGGCTCGAACGCTTGCAGCAGATCAAGGACGCGCTTGCTGCAGGCGTTGCGCGCGATGCTGATGCTCTGGTGGACGCGGTGTATGTCGATATCGATCCTGCGTTGCGCGAAGCAGCACTCCGCAGCGTCCAAGCTCAGCTCGTCTACTTGGACGAACAGTAGACCCCTATCGCACCATCTTAGGCTTCGCAGGGCGAACAGGAACGAAGGCAACTCAGTTTACCTGCGTCTTTGATGAATGAAGATGCCAATAGGGTAGAGGTATTCCAGAGTTCTCTGCGCTACTATATTGAATAGTACAAAGCATCGCAGGAGCGAACGCACGAAAAAAGGACTGCAGCAAATACTGCAGTCCTTTTTGAGTAGCAAAGCGGGAATCTCTGAATGCCTCTACGCTGTTGGCATCTTTTGCTGCAACAAGGGAAGCGTTTTGCTTATGCTCCTGTTCGCCCTGCGATGCTTAGTACAAATACCCGAGCTTCTTCGCCTCGTGCGTGAGCTCATCGCGGAAATCGGGATGCGCGATGCTGATCAGACGGCGGCAACGCTCAGGAATGTCGCAGTACATCAGGTTCACGCAGCCATATTCGGTCACAAAATACTGAACATCGGTACGCAGCGAAGTGACCACGCTGCCAGCCATGAGCGTAGGAGCGATCTTTGAGACCACGCCGTTCTTCGTCTTCGTGGTGGAGGTCATGGCGATGATCGCTTTGCCGTTCTTCGCGAGCGTCGCGCCACGGATGAAGTCGACCTGTCCGCCGGTACCGGAATACTGGCGCGTTCCGATGCTCTCAGCGCAAACCTGGCCAGTCAGATCGACCGAAACAGCAGAATTCACGGAAACCATGTTGTCATTCAAGCGGATGAAATCAGGGTTGTTCACGTGGGAATAGGGCGTGAAGAACATGCCCGGATTATGATCGATGAAGTCGTAGAGGTACTGCTGGCCAGAGGCGAAGCCCGCAACGGAAACGCCGGGCAAGTAGTTCTTGCGGCTGTTGTCGATAACGCCGAGCTCCTGCAGCTCTGCCATGGCATCGTTGAACATTTCGGAATGCACGCCCAAATGCTTGCGCGCCTTCAGGCCTTCAGCGATGGCATTCGCGATCGAGCCGAATCCGAGCTGAATGCACGAGCCATCTTCGATGAGCTCACAAACGATATCACCCACGATCTTCTCTTCAGGCTTTGGCTCTGCGATCGGCATCTGCGTCATGGGCTGGTCGATCTCAACGAAGGCATCGATCTGTGAAACATGCAGGTTACGCTCGAGGCCATTCACCCACGGCACGCTCGGGTTGATCTGCGCGATAACGTGCTTTGCCGTGCGAATGCCTTCAGGGCGACAACCAACGTGACCGATATTGCAGTAGCCATGCTTGTCGGGAGGCGTCATAGCGATGAACGCCACATCGATCCCGTCATTTTCAACAAGGTTCTTCGTGCGATGAAGGTGCAGGGGCACATAGGCAGTGTGACCTGCAGAAATGCCGTTGCGCTCGTTGCCACCGGTGAAGTAGTTGTGGTAGTGGAATTCGTCGAAGCCAACGGTCAATTCGTCGAGGTGCAGATCCTCGCTCGTGATGCCGCCATACATCGAGATGCCATGCAATGCCCCGTCTTGAATGCGCTTGAGCATCGGGCGGATAAGGCCGCCGGCCACTTCGAAGGTTCCTACGAAAACGGACGTGCCATCGCCTACGAAGCGATTAAGCATCGTCTCAACATCCATACTGCGATCCTTATAGATTTGCTGCCACTCCATATAAGCCCCCTTGGGTTCAAAAAACATGTTCACATAAGCATACAACCTCTTATGCGCCGCGGTGCAGAGCGATTTATCGTAAATGAAAATAGGTTAGTGCGGATTTGGATTGGTTTTGTGTTGATGGGGGCTTACATTACAGGTAAAATTTTGCCCAGTGTTCTCATGAACACGTTCTAACCTCATAAAAAAGGAAGAGGGACTATGATTACCGATCTTAAGATCAACGAAGAGAACAAAAAGCGCTATTACGAGCAAGGTTATTGGACCGAAAAGACGGTCAACGATATTTGGAACGATCGTGTTGCGGCTCACCCCGATCGTGAATATATCTCCGACGACATGGGTGTGCGCCTTACCTACGCCGAAATCGACGATAAGGCCGCGCGTCTTGCTTCATGGCTGCGTGAACAGGGCATCCAGAACGGTGATGTGGTCACCTTCCAGATGCCGCCGTGGTCTGAATTCGCTATTCTCTACGTTGCTTGCCTGAAGGTCGGCGCGGTCATCCATCCGCTCGCGGTCACCTTCAACGGCGAAGACCTCGTCTACGCCATGAACCTTGTTGAATCCAAGGCGTTCATTGCTCCCACCTTCCATCACAAGACCAACTTCGAAGATCAGATCTTCTCCGTGGTCGAGCGCATTCCTTCTCTTCCGATCAATGCGATCGCCGTTCACGACAAAACGGTCGATGCAAAATCTGCCACCACGCTCAAAGAGATCTTCGAGAAATACGAACCCTATACGGGCGAAGCAGGCAGCAAGTCCGATGAAGTGGTGCTCATCCTTTCCACTTCTGGCACCACCGGTCGTCCGAAGGCGGTGCTCATCACGCACAACGCGCTGCTCTTCTCCGAGCGCGCATTCTCGACGGGCCTCGGCCTTACGAAAGACGATGTCATGTTCATGCCGGCACCGCTCAATCATGCAACGGGCTTCAATCATGGCCTCATCACGCCGCTACTGCTCGGCGGTCGTGTCGTAGTCGCGCATCACTTCAACCCTGAAGAGGCGATCAACCAGATGAACCGCGAAGGCGTTACCTGGTCGATGGGCGCCACGCCGTTCATCTACGACATGCTGAACACAGCGGATTCAACCGATCTCGATTTCGAATCGCTCAAGCTCTACATTTGCGGTGGCGCTCCCGTTCCGGGCTCCATGGTCGAGCGTGCTGCGTCTCATGATGTGGTCCTCTGCGAATGCTATGGCTCCACCGAAAGTTGTCCGCACCTCTTCGTTCCGCCGGCAAAGGCGCTCGAATGGGATGGTGCTTGGTCTGGTGTTGCTCCTGAGGGCATCGAGGTCAAGGTCGTCGATGAGTTCGGCAATGAAGTTCCTCACGGCGAACAGGGCGAAGAGCTTTCGCGCGGTCCGCACATGTTCGCAGGTTACCTGAAGAACCCTGAAGCAACGGCTTCTGAGCTTTCCGACGACGGCTGGTTCTCTTCAGGCGACCTCTGTTACATGGATGATGAAGGCCGCATCCGCATTAACGGCCGCAAGAAGGAGATCCTCATTCGTGGCGGCATCAACATCTCTGCCAACGAAGTCGACGAGAACCTCATGGGTTGCCCGGGCGTTGGCGATCATGCCACCATCGGTTTGCCCGACGATCGCTTGGGCGAGCGCATCTGCACTTTCATCGTGCTCGAAGATCCGCATGCAGAGCGCCCCACGCTCGACTCCATCGCTGATTACCTTACCGCGAAGGGCATTGCGAAGCGTCTGTGGCCAGAACACATCGAGTTCATCGATGAGATTCCTCATACGGAAAGCGGCAAGGTGAAGCGTCACCAGCTCGCCGACGAACTGGACAAGCGCCTCAAAGCCGCAAAGTAGATGACAAACTACCCGGTCGTTCGACACCTTTTGCGCGACAGAGTAGCTGAATGCAAACGGGCAGGGATAATCCCTGCCCGTTTTTTCTTGCCTAGAAGGTGACAAACTACCCGGTCGTTCGTCACCTTTATTTGATGAGGCGAGCTGCCATGAAATCGTTAGCGTTTAGCTCAACGGTGTCGTCGAGCACTTCGAGCTTCACTGGTTGGTTGAACTTGCGCGAGAGCGCAGTCGCGATGAGCCAGTCGGCTACCTCGGGGTTCTTCCCTAAAAGCGGCCCATGCAAGTAGGATCCGATCACGTTCTTGTAACGTACGCCATCGGCGCCTGAGGTGTCATTGTTGCCGTGCCCGGTCGTTGAGATCACCTGCCCAAACGGCTCAAGACCTTCGCCGAGATGCGTGCGTCCCGCATGATTCTCGTAGCCGATCACGGGGTGCGAGGCGATAGGGGAGACGAGCGCGATGTTCTCGATCAAGCGATCGAAGCCTTTGTTCGCGCGCTTGGTCTCGGCATCGATGATCGAAAGCCCTTCAACAATCTCATCGCCCATCAGCCAGTTCTTGCCCAAAATTTGATACCCACCGCAGATGGCGAGCAACACACCACCATTTTCGACGTAGGTGGCAAGCTGCTCTTTGTTCTTCAAGATCTCCTGTGAGGCAAAATGCTGTTCGCGGTCGGGACCGCCGCCCATGAACACGATATCGGCTTCCGAAATATCGAACTCATCGCCGTAGTGGATCTGCTCGAGCTGAGCAGGGATTCCACGCCAAGCGCAACGCTGCATGAGCACCTTCAGGTTGCCCCCATCGCCGTAGAGATTGAGCAGGTCGGGGAAGAGATGCACGATACGTAGTGGCTCCTGTTGGATAGGCGGGATCGTGTTCACCATGACCGCAGGGGTAACGCTGAGCTTACCTTCGCGTGGGGTGGTGACCTCAGCGCTATCGGCGCGCTCCATCAATGCGGCGCGCACCGCGGGCAACGCCGTGTAGTTCGCGATCGCGTACATGTTCCAATCGGCGGGCATGTCGAGCGCGGTGTCGACCATATCGTTCACGCTATTGATGAGTCGTGCCTGGATACCGGCATATTTCAGGCACAGCTGCAGATCGTTCTTGCGCGTGCCGCCAGCATAGACCACGAGCTCCGGTTGACTTGCGAGCTCTTCGAAATCGCAGTCCCAGATCCACGAGATATCATGCCCGTCCGCTTCGTTGTCGTTGATGAAGAACGCTACCACCTTCTTGCCTTCATCAGCGGTGATGATCTTCAAGTTCTGATTGAACCCGGTGGGGTTCTTCGCAAGGTTCAAAAGCAGTGGACGCCCTTCGATCGTAAGATGCTGCAAACGTCCATTCTGCGGATCGAACGCACTCACGCACTCCTGAATGGTTTCGTTGTCGATACCGAGCTTATGCGCGCAGGTCCATACCGCAAGCGTGTTGTAGACCATATAGGGGCCAGACTGCGCGAGACGCATGGTAGCTTGCGCGGAATCGATCGTATCGGTGATCGCGTAGGTGATGCCGCCATCGAAGGTCACATTATGCGCATGAACATCCAATTCGGGGCGCGCAAAGCCGCAATTTTCGCAGTGGTAGGTACCGAGCTGCCCGTACTGGCGATAATCGTAGGTGAACATGCCCGAACAGCGCTGGCACATCTGCGCATCAGCAACGGTGTTCTGCGCGAGGTGCATGTCTTCGCTCACGCCGAAGGCGATCGCTCTATTCTCTACCTTCTCGCCGATGATCGCGCACAGGGGATCATCGGCGTTATAGATGAGCGTGGACTCGGGCGAATGCTCAAGCCCAGAGATGATGGCATCTTGTACGCGGTCGATCTCGCCACAGCGGTCGAGCTGGTCGCGAAAGAGGTTCAACAGCACCACATAGGTGGCCTTCACCTGCGGCAAGATGCGCGCGAGCCAGAGCTCGTCAGACTCGAACACGCCCCAGTCCGCCGGCTCGGTCTGCAAGAGCGTAGCGGCCACGCCATAAGCCATGTTCGCACCCGTGCGATTACATGCCACGGTCTTGCCGCTTGCTTCGATCACATCGGCGATCATGTTGGTCACGGTGGTCTTTCCGTTCGTGCCCACCACCACGATCGAGCCTTCCGCGATCTTGCTCATCTCTTCGGAGATGATATCGGGGTCGATCTTGAGCGCGATCTTGCCCGGCATGTTCGCTGCCGGACGATGGGCGAGGGTCTTCAGCCCCCAGGTGGAAAGCGACGATGCCAAGCGGGCACCCGTCTTACGAAAGCTCATGCTCGCTCCTCACTCTTAGTACGAATCATTCTACACGATGGTCTTGCTTGAGCGCGCTTGCACAAGCGGGTATCATCGAACGAACGGTTCGAGCGTGCTGACACGTTGGCTCCTCATTGCCCTACTGGATCGAAAGGACGAAGCAATGCCCAGCTTGAAGAATGCGATCGAGAACTTGACCAAGGAACAGCTCGTTGAGCTTTTGAGGATGGCGTCGAAGAATCTGGTCGCCATGGATGGCACCTGGTTCCAGGTTCTTGAAGAGCGCGAGGGCATGGATTACGCCATGGAGATCGATATTGCTGTGTGGGAACGCTATCCCATTTCCGAGGCAAGGCGCCTGAAGAAGTTCCTTAACCTTGCTGAATATCCTGGGCTTGAAGGCCTCGCGCAGGCGCTTCCGCTCTACTACAACACGATCGCGAACGAGACGAGCATGCACTGGGAAGACGATGCGCTCATCTTTCGCACCGATGTATGCCGCGTTCAATCGGCCCGCTCGCGCAAGGGCATGGAATTCCATCCGTGCAAGCCAGCTGGCATCAACGAATACACCACGTTCGCCCAGACGATCGACCCGCGCATCGAGGTCGAGTGCCTGAGTTGCTACCCCGAGATCACGGATCCGACATGCGGTTGCTCATGGCGTTTTACCCTGCCGAACGACTCTGTAGACGAGGCCGATCAAGGCAAGTAGCCACGATGAAACCGGCACAAAAAGGCTTCTATTTTGTACGAGAAACCTTACAAAATTCATGGGCTCAACACAATTTTGGAGAAAAAACGCTAAATACGCGGAGTTCTTGTTTGTTACCCGATAAACGATTGCGTAACAAATAGAGTTTGCGCATTATATACTCATGATGAAATCGCGAAAAAAGTCTGGGCGCCACGCCGCCCACAGTGCTGAGAGCTCGTCATACAACGAGTCTTTCACATCTCCCTATGATGTGAGCGCCTATTCTCGGCATGGTAATGCTGAACAATATCATGATGCCTCGCGCAAGCAGAAGAAGCATCACAAGCGCAAGATTGGCATGACGGTTGCTGCGATCTTCTTGGTGGTCGTACTTGCGGGCGTCGGCGTTGCGTTTGCTTTCATTTCCAATATCGATCGCAATCTGCAAGACGGTCTCGACGATGATCTACTCGCCTCGCTCACTGCGTCCGATTCTCCGAGCGAACCGTTCTACATGCTCTTGATCGGCGTTGATAAATCGGAAGAGCGCGAAGAGAGCGACATTTACGGCGGTGCGTATCGTACCGACTCCATGATCCTCACGCGCGTCGATCCACGCAACACCAAGATAACCATGGTTTCGATCTATCGCGATACGATGGTCGAACTGCCGGGTTACGGCAAACAGAAGATCAACGCAGCGTATGCGTTTGGCGGCCCTTCGCTCGCGGTCAAGACCGTTTCTGAGTTGGCGGGCGTGCCGATCCACCATTACGCAGAGATCGACTTCAATGGCTTTGAAGACGTGGTCAACGCGCTCGGTGGCGTTGAGGTCGATGTGCCTATGGCTATCAACGATCCCCTTGCTGGCGAGCCGCTCGAAGCTGGTCCTCAAACGCTCAATGGCTCGCAAGCGCTCGTGCTCTGTCGTTCGCGCCATGCCTACGATCAGTACGGCGATGGCGATCTTATGCGTGCGGCGAACCAGCGCATGGTCATCTCGGCTATCTTGAAGAAGATCATGTCTTCCGATGTGGCAACCATGACCAACACGGTCAACACGCTTGCCGATTACATCACTACTGACTTCTCAGTCTCCAGCATCCTTGGTTTCGCGAACACCTTCAAAGATATCAACGTTGAAGAAGATATCTATTCAGCTATGGAGCCCACCACGCCACTGTATGAGAATGACATTTGGTGGGCAATCCTTGATGAAGAGCCATGGCGCGAGATGATGAAGCGCGTCGATGCGGGATTGCCTCCAACCGAAGAAGACCTGGTCGATCCTAATACCGGCGTTACGCTTGCGGTTGTTGGTGACGGCGGCAAGAACGCTTCCTCAACGAATGGATCCAGCGCTTCCAGCTCCAGCCTTTCGGGCGTTAAGATCGCGGTTCGTAATGGCGCAGGCATAAATGGCGTTGCGGCAGAAGCGGCAGGAAAGCTTTCGGACAAGGGCGCCATAACCGATACGGGCAATGCGGATGACTCCAAGTACAAGAATACGCTCATCATCTACAACGATGACTCTGACAAAGCACAAGCGCAAGCGATCGCTGATGCGCTCGGGGTGGGCCAGTTGAAGAAGAACACGGGCGGAACCTATTCCTTCACGACCGACTTCCTTGTAGTGATTGGCGCCGACTGGAATTGATGACAAACTACCCGGTCGTTCGACACCTTTATTTGTGGTAGGGTTCGCGCTTGATGATCTTGAAGGCGCGATAGACCTGTTCGAGCAGCACCACGCGCGCCAAGTTATGCGGAAGCGTGATCGGTCCGAAGCTCATGCGCAAAGAAGCGCGCTCTTTCACTGCATTCGTAAGACCGTCTGATCCTCCGATCACGAACACCAAATGCGATACTCCTTCAACGGTGTAGCGCTCGATCCGGCTTGCGAGCGCTTCGCTCGAGGTTTCTTTCCCTTGGATGTCGAGCACGATGATGGTCGCATTTTCGGGCAGCGCTTCCAAAACGAGCGTGCTTTCTTGCTCGCGGTTCGAATCGGGGATCTCTCGCACGGTAAGGTTGCAGTAGCCGCCAAGCCGTTTGCTATATTCAGCGCACGCATCGCGCCAGAAGCGCTCTTTCAATTTGCCGACTGCGATAACGGTGATTTTTAGCATGGAGAATCCCCTTCATGAATCGTTAACTCCATCTGATTGTTTATACTACGTTCTATGCGTTTCCATGAGCGCGCGGGGGAATAAAGCGCTCAAGAATCGCGGAATGTAAAAAGACTTAGCGAGCTATCTATTCAACAGCGCACAAAGGGGAGGGTTATGCGTCATATGATCGACAGGCTCTTCCGTGCAAGTCTCAATCATCCAAAAGGGGTATTGGCAGCAGCACTTTTGCTGTGCGTTGCCTGTGCGCTCTGCATCCCGTTGGTGAAGATCAACTACCAATTCTCGGATTACTTGCCCGAAGATTCTCCCTCTACCAGTTCGCTTCAAACGCTCGAAGATGCCTTTGGTGCGAATTTGCCCAACAGTTACATTTACGCTCAAGGGATCGATCTCATGCAGGCCGATGCTCTTGCCGATGAATTTGCGGCGATCGACGGGGTGGATGATCTCATTTGGCTCGGCGATGTGGTGGACATTCGCCGGCCACTCGAAACGTATGATGTCGATATCGTGAAGGCATGGAAGAGTGATGAGGGCTATCTTTATCAGATCGCACTCGATTCAACGAAGTCGGTCGCGGCGCTTGATGCGATCAAAGAGACGGCTCAGGCGGGAGGGGCGAGTGCGGTCGCGCTTTCAGGTGACGAAGTGAATACGGCGGTCGCGCAGGGTTCGTCGGACTTCGAGATTCAGCTCATTCTGGTCATGGCGGTCATCGTGATCCTGGGGCTTCTGCTTCTAACAAGTGAGGCATGGTTCGAACCGGTGCTCTTCCTTTCGGTTATCGGTATCTCGATCGTGTATAACCTCGGTACCAATATCATCTTCGGCGAGATCTCGTTCATCACGCAGATGTGCGCGGCTATCCTGCAGCTTGCGGTCTCCATGGATTACGGTATCGTCATGCTGCACGAATACCGTCATTTCAAGCAAGAGGGTCGTTCGTCCTATGATGCTGCGCTCGCGGGCATGCATAAGGCTTCGGGCGTCATCGCTTCGTCGGCTGCGACCACGTTCTTTGGATTCCTTTCTCTCTGCGCGATGGCATTTCTTATTGGTGCGGATATGGGCGTGGTGTTGGCAAAAGGCATCGTGTTCAGCTTCCTTTCAGTGCTGTTCATCTTGCCTGTTATGGTTTTGCTTTCCGAAAAGCTGCTGCAGAGAACAGCGCATCGCAAATTCTTGCCCTCTTTCGACAAATTCGCGAAGTGGTGCATGCGCTTGAGCATCTCGTTCACCCTTATTGCGGCGCTCATCGTGGTGCCGGCATTCTTGGGGTCGCGAAACACCGAATATGTGTATGGCGCAAGCGGATTCGTGGAGCCGGGCAGCCAGCTCTATGAGGACACCGAGCTTATTGAGGGAACCTTCAACGCCTCGGGTCAATGTGCGGTGCTCGTGCCCGAAGGCCAGTGGGGTAAAGAGAAGGAGCTGATCGCTGCGCTCGATACGTTGCCGCACGTGAGCTCGATCACGTCGTACGTGACCACGGTCTCAGAACGTATCCCCACCGATATGGTGCCCCCGACAAGCCTCGAATCGCTCATCTCAGGCGGTTATTCGCGCATCATCATCGCGACCGACTTGAGCGGCGAAAGCTCTGAAGCGTTTGCGCTCGTACAGCGTATCCGCGATGTATGTCAGCTCTACTATCCCGATGAAGCGAAGCTCGTTGGTTCCACGGTAACGAGCTACGATATGTCGCTTATCGTGAACGACGACTCTGCACGCGTGCTCTTCGCTTCGATCATCGCTATCGGACTTGTGCTCTTGCTCATGTTCCGCAGCCTATCGATCCCGCTCATCTTGTTGCTCACGATCGAGAGCTCGATCTGGATCAACCTAGCTATCCCTTATTTCGCGGGCGAGTCTATCCAGTACATTGGATACCTCATCATCAGTGCGATCATGTTGGGAGCAACGGTCGATTATACGATCATCCTCACGCGTTCCTATCTTGATAAACGTACCACGATGCCGAAGCGCCCTGCTATCTTGCAGGCGATCTCGCGCAGCGCGATCACGATCCTTACTTCAGCGACCATCCTTACGCTGTGCGGTGTATTCATTGGCCTCATCTCGAGCAACGGGGTTATTGCGAGCCTGGGAACGCTCATTGGGCGTGGCGCGTTCATCGCAGCGCTCAACACTTTCCTGCTCTTGCCGATGCTCTTCATGGTCTTTGATCGCGTTATCGAAAAGACCACGCTCAAAACGCATTTCTATAAACAGCCCTACAAACAGCCACTCGAAGAGAAAGCGAACAGGTGAGAGCCATGACGCTACGAAGAACGGCATTAGCAATGGCGCTTTGCGTGCTATTGATCATTGCGACCGCCATCACCGAGATCGCTCCTGCGAATCTTGGGTATGCCGCCGAAGGGCAGCAGACCGATGCGGCCAAGACGGAGAGCGCGACCAACACTGCGCTTTCTGCACCGCCTTCAACCCTGCTCGAAGGCACGTGCGAAAAGCAAGAGGTCGTGTATGCGAGTATGACTGCTACTGGCGCGGTGAAACACCTCTACGTGGTGAATGAACTGTTTTCCGAAGAACCCGTGATGGTGAAGGATTTCGGCACCTACAACGAAGTGGTGAACCTGACCGACAGCACGAACATCGCGTGCGAGTCTGATAGCGTGCTCTGCACCGTGGAGAGCGAATCGTTCGCCTATCAGGGCAATCTTGCTTCGGCTGATCTGCCTTGGAACGTGAGCATCACCTACGAACTTGATGGCAAGGTGTGCTCGCCTGAAGAAGTTGCAGGCAAGTCGGGCGACCTGAAGATAAGCATCGAGACTACCCAGAATCGAGCGATCGATCCGCTCTACTTCGACAATTATCTGTTGCAGATCACCTGCACGCTTCCGATGGACCACGCCTCGAACATTGCCACAGATGAAGGTGCCATCGCGCTCAATGGCTCTAACACGGCAGTCACGTTCAGTGGTATGCCCGGCAAGACGGGTTCCTATGCGCTCACTGCCCATGTCGAAGACTTCGAGATGGATGGTGTGAGCATCGCCGCTATCCCTTTCTCGATGGCGATCGAAGCCCCCGATTCGAGCGCGCTCATTGCGCAATTCGATGAGCTTATCGAGGGAACTGACAAGCTCGATACGGGCGCGAAAGACCTTGAAGAAGGCACAACAGCGTTCGCGGCTGGAACCCAGCAGCTTGAGAGCGGAACGGCTCAGTTGCAAGGGGGTGCTCAAGAGCTCTCTGCGGGTGTTGCTGCCTATGTGGCAGGTATCGCGCAGATAAGCGACGGTCTTGCGCAGGCAGCTGCGGGATCGAAGACCTTCGCTGAGCAGCTTGAAGGGTTGAGCCAAGCGAGCGCTGCTATAGTACACTCCCTCGACCAGGCACAAACGCAGATGCAGCAGCTGGTGAACGCTATCCAAGCAAGTCCCACGATGTCGCAAGCTGAAAAAGAGGCGATCCTTGCTCAACTTTCAGGTATGTCAGGACAGTTCAGCCAGCTGAAAGACTATGCTTCAGGGGTTGAAGGGCTTGCAGATGGCTATGCGCCGCTTGACAGTTCGCTCACCAAGCTTTCAGATGGTCTCAGCGAGATTGCTCAGCAAGGCGATGAGCTCACGAACGGCTCTGCCGCACTCGATGCAGGCGTGAGCGAACTTGCGGGTTCGAGCGGAAGCCTTGCGCAGGGAGCTGACCAGTTGAGCGAAGGAGTGGCGGCGTTGGCTGAAGGAACAGCCACACTTCATGAGGAGAGCGCGACCATCCCTGATAAAGTCCAAGCCGAGATCGATGCCATGATGGCCGATTACGACAAGAGCGATTTCGTACCGAAGAGCTTCGTGGACACACGCAACACCAACGTTACGCTCGTCCAGTTCGTCATGACCACCGAAGCGATCGCGCTGCCTGAGCCTGAGCCTGAAGAGGTGCAAGAAACCGATGAATCGTTACTATCGCGTTTCTTCGCTTTATTTTCGTAGTCCTACCTATTACTATGGGGTAGATACGGATAAGTTAACCTCATATAACTAGCATACCTAACGAGGCATGAAAGAAAGGGTCCCCATGTCGCTTCCAGCACCAAAGCATGATGTTGAACCTGATAATCTCACCACCATGGAGCTAGGCGAATGCCTGCCGATGACTGCAGAGGTCATCGATGGCCATCTTCATATCGGCGGTGTTGACATGGTGAAAGTTGCCGAAGAATTCGGCACGGCGCTCTACGTGTACGACCAGGCAGACCTCGAGAACCGCATGGAAACCTATCGCAATGCATTCGCTTCGCGCTATCCTAATTCCGATGTCATCTATGCTTCGAAGGCATTTTTAAACAAGGCGGTCTGCCGCCTCGTGAACACGCATGACCTTTGCCTTGACGTATCGGGCGGCGGCGAACTGGCGCTGGCGCAAGCGGTCGATTTTCCGATGGAGCGTGTGTTCGTGCATGGCAACAACAAGACTCCGCAAGAGCTGCAAGAAGCCATTGCGGCAGGGGTAGGGCGCATCGTGGTCGATTCGCGCATCGAAGCTCGTCGCGTTTCCGAGATCGCAGGTCAACTGGGCAAGACGCAGGACATCTACATGCGTATCACGCCAGGTGTCGAGGCGGATACGCACGAATACATCCGCACAGGTTGCGAAGACTCGAAGTTCGGTTTCACCATGCGCGAAGATTTCGCATTTAACTGCGTAGCCGATATCCTTGAGCTTTCGAATGTGAATCTGGTGGGCTTCCATATGCACATTGGCTCTCAGATCTTCGCGCTGCATTCGTTCGATGAGGCCATCAAGGTCATCGTCGAATTCGCGGCACGCGTTAAGGGTCACTACGGTATCGAAGTGGGCGAGATCGATGTGGGCGGCGGTCTGGGCATCGCGTATACCACCGAAGAAAACCCTTCGTCGATCGATGAATTCGCTGAAGTGGTCACCACGGCCATGAAGAAGTATTGCGCCGAGTTCGCCTTCGCCGAGCCGCGTCTTCTGTGTGAGCCAGGTCGTTCGATGGTTGCCGTGCCAGGCGTCACGCTCTACAAGGTAGGCATCTTGAAGACGCTTCCCGGCATTCGCAAGTATGTGGCCATCGATGGCGGCATGTCCGACAATATCCGCACGGCGCTCTATCACGCAGACTACGAGCCAGTGGTTGCGAACAAGGCCGACCAGCCGCGCACGGAGATTGTGACCATCTGCGGCAAACACTGCGAAAGCGGTGATGCGGTCGTGCTCGATCGCCCGCTGCAACATCCCGATCTGGACGATGTCATCTGCGTGTTCGGTACCGGTGCCTACTGTCATTCCATGGCAAGCAACTATAACGGCCAGCCGCGTCCGGGCATCGTGTTCGTGAAGGATGGGCAAGCCAAGCTCGTCACGCGCCGCGAGACTTATGCCGATCTCATGGCATGCGACGTGGACTAAGCAGCCAAAGCGCCGCAAGACAATCGAAAACGCTATCTTATCGAGCGGCCCGCGATCTGGTCGCTCGATTCGTCTTTAAGTAGGTATAATCACGGGATACACGATTTTGAATGGAGTGGATCACATGGCAGTTAAAGTCGGCTTGGTTGGAACCGGTACCGTTGGTGGCGGCTGCATCGATATTCTGCACAACCACAAGGAAGATTTCCTGCGTCATTACGGCATCGATATCGAGCTCGTGCGCGTTTGTTCGCGTGAACCTGAGCAAGCTGAAGCGCATGGCGTGGCTGATATCTTCACGCTCGACTTTAACGACATCATCAACGACCCCGAGATCGATATCGTCATCGAGCTTATCGGTGGCACGGGCATTGCCAAGCAGGTTATCCTTGATGCGCTCAATGCGGGCAAGAATGTGGTTACCGCGAATAAGGCAGTCATGGCAACTTCGGGTGAAGAGATCATGGCGCTTGCGGAAGAAAAGGGCGTTGAGCTGGCTTTCGAGGCAAGCGTTGGTGGCGGCATCCCTATCATTGGTCCGCTGAAGCACTCGCTTATCGCTAATGAGATCTCTGCCGTCATGGGTATCGTGAATGGCACGACGAACTACATGCTCACGCGCATGGGCGAAGACGGCTTGAGCTACGATGAAGCACTCGCTGAAGCCCAGGCAAAAGGCTTTGCAGAAGCCGATCCCACGGCCGATGTCGATGGTCACGACGCAGCAGCGAAGATCGCTATCCTGGCTTCGATCGCGTTCAATTCGCGTGTGGTCATGGACGATGTCTACACCGAAGGCATCCGCCGCATTTCGCCGGTCGATCTGGCAATGGCGGACACCATGGGCTATGCTGTGAAGCTCGTTGCGCATGCTCATCGCACCGATCACGGTATCGATGTGCGTGTTCACCCCACTATGATTCCGCTCGATCATCAGCTTGCGAAGGTCAATGGCGTTTACAACGCGATCTACGTGATCGGCGATGCCCTAGGCGAGACCATGTTCTTCGGTGAAGGTGCGGGTGCTGGTCCTGCTGCGAGCGCGGTCATGGGTGATGTGCTCGAAGTGGCGCGCCATCTGCAGCTTGGTGTGAAGCCGATCGTTGGCTGCACGTGCACGGATAACATTCCGGTCATTTCCGTTGAAGAGCTGCAAACGAAGTACTACCTGCGCTTCCTCGTGGAAGACCGCGCAGGCGTTTTGGCAGCATGCGCAGACATCTTTGCGAAGTACGATGTCTCGCTCCAGTCGGTTCAGCAGCGTGGTACGAAAGCGCGCGATGCAGTCAACCTCGTGTTCGTCACGCATACGGCTCACGAAGACAGCGTTGCCAAGGTCATCGACGAGATCCTTGCGCTTCCCAATGCGGTCATCGGCGGCTATCCTTCCGTCATCCGCGTCCAAGATTAAGGTGACAAACTACCCGGTCGTTCGACATCAAACACGAGGTCTCACTCGTTGCCACAAGGGGCTTACGCCTGAGGGGTGGTTGGGTCGACCCGCTTTCGTTGCTCGATATCCTGCAAGGTATTGCAGGATATCTCGTGCACTTCGCTCCTTCGAACAGCCTATTACGAATTAAGAGTGCGGACTCAGAGTCGTCCAACCACCCCACAGGCTGCGCCCCTTATGGCAACGGTAGCTCACAGGATGACAAAGCTCGCATCGGACATGCTCGATCAGCGGAGAGGGTGAGGCAACGAGGTGACTCTTTGCCGACTAAATTCATTTTTAATAAAACCCGAGCAAAGCAGCGACGCACGAAAGAACCTGCAGAATGCAGGTTCTTGAGCAGGGAAGCGGGGAACCTTGTGTCTCACCCTCTCCACTGGTCGAGTTGGTGTCGAACGACCGGGTAGTTTGTCATCTTTTCCCGCATATAGAGTGTGCATGGCAGCGAATGCGCATGTTTACGTGATAAGATATCGCGTGAGCTAGTATCTCAGGAGGAAGCCATGCTGCTGTGTGCACAACATGTTTTACCCGTTTCGTCTGCACCGATCGAAAACGGCGCTGTTCTGGTCAAAGACGGCAAGATCGCCGACATTGGCAAAGCTGACATGCTGCGCATTCGTTATGCTGAAGAAGAGGTGCGCGATTTCGGCACTGCCGCCATCTGCCCTGGCTTGATCAACCTCTACGCGCGTCTTGAAGATGCTATTCTTCGTGGTCTTATGAGCGATGTTCCCTACGCAGCCTGGATGAAGGAAATCTCCGACCTACGTAGGCGCCTTTCGGCCGAAGAGTCGTATGAGTCCGCTTACCTTGGCGCGCTCGAGTCGCTTGCAAGTGGCATCACCACCGTGGGTGACATCACCACAACGGGCGCGGCGGCGAAAGCGGCCGACAAAGTCGGTCTTCGCGCGGTGGTATACCGTGAGATCTCGGCGATCGATAAGAACCTCGTTAACTATTCGCTCAAAAAAGGTGTGAGCGATCTGGAAAAGTGGTCATCGAAGCTTGAGTCCGATCGCGTTTCGTTCGGCGTGGCTCCAGCCCCGGTGTTCCAGTGCCATCCGCTCATCTATAAGATGGTTTCGCAGTACGCTCTCGAGCACAACCTTCCTGTTGCCATGCGCTTGGCCGGCAGCCGCGAAGAGTATCGTTTCGTCAAGAACGGTCGCGCGATCAAGAGCGACATGCGCTTCGAGCTCTCAGGCTTCATGGAGCTTCCGCCTTGGTTGCCCACGGGTGTTACCCCAGTGAACTATGTGTTGAACTGGGATGGCTTCGAGGCCGAGAACGTCATGGTCATCTATGGCGTATGCGTTACTCCTGAAGACATCAGCAAGCTGAAAGAATACGACGTTGCGATCGCTGCAACACCGAGCTTGAATGCTCAGCTTGGCATGGGTGTTGCGCCGGTCGATGAATACTTGCGTGCGGGCTTGCGCGTCGGACTTGCTACGGGTGCCCCTGGCTCGCTTGACTTCCTCGACCTGTTCACGGAAATGCGCGTCGAGCTGCTCATCCAGCGCGCGCTGAACAACCGCGATTTCATCAGCGCTCAAACGCTGCTCGAGATGGGAACGCTTTCGGCAGCGAAAGTGCTCGGCATCGAAGACAAGGTGGGCTCGCTCGAGGTGGGCAAGCAGGCGGACATCATCGCGATCGACTTTGCTGGTGCGCATCAAACCTCAGCGAATGACCCGATCTTCACGCTGCTAAGCTCGGCTTCCAACAGCGATATCATGATGACCATGGTCGACGGCGACGTTCTCTTCGAGCGTGGTCAATGGCATGTCGACAGCACCGATGTCGCACGCAATATCGGACGTGTCTTGAGCATCCGCAACGCGCTCAGACCCGACCAGGATTAACCCTCGCGCACTAAAGCGACCAACCCATCCTCTTCGCTGCGATTGGCTACATCACACCGAATCGAGCCTACGCGCAGCCAAGCGGTAGGGTAAAGTGAGCGTGATCGTAGGAAAGTGATGTATCGAAATGGCTGGAAAAAAGCAGAAGATAAGCGCTAAACAGGCTGAAGAGCGTCGTCAGGCCGCACTTGAACGCGCACGTCGTCAAAAAGAAGCGCAGGCGCGCAAAGAGTTTTTGAAGCGCGTCGGCATCATCATCGTATGTGTCATCTTAGTTCTCGCTCTTTCGATCCCAACGGTTGGATTAATGTTCCTCGGCGGCAACTCGTAAGAGCGCCGGCGGTTTTTGGTAAAAGATAAGAGGCCTCGTCTTGTTTGGTATCGGTGGATTTGAGTTTTTCCTCATACTCCTCTTTGGCTTTCTGATCTTCGGGCCCGATAAGCTGCCGGAGATCGCCAAGACTATCGGCATGGCCGTCAACAAATTCAAAAAAGCAAAAGATGAGATGGATGGCGTTATTCGCGAAGAGGTGTTCGATCCCAATGCGGAAGAGCCCTTCAAGAATCCGGCGCGTGCCATCGACCGTGCGCACGGCAAGGTGAAGGAAAAGGTCGCACGTAGCGAACATGAAGAGACGTTCGCCGAACGTAAAGCGCGCTACGACCGCGAACGCGCGGAGATGAAGAAACGCGCTGAAGTCGATGCGAAAAAGCAAGCAGACATCGATGCGAACCGTCAGAAGATGAAAGCTGAAGCTGCCAAGAAGGCAGAAGAGCAAGCGAAGAAACCTTCGGCCGACGAGCTCTACGGCAATGTGCCACTGAACAAGGAATTTGTACGCGAGCAGAAGCCTGCTTCCGCCTCCACCAAGGCGGCGCAGCCTAAACCAGCCCAGCCTGAACAAGAGGCCGACTCCGAACCTTCCTCTTCCGCGGGAGGTGAAGCTTAGCATGCCTATCGGACCAGCGCGCATGTCGCTCATGGAGCATCTTGGCGAGCTGCGTATGCGTCTCGTGCGCATCGTGGTGGTGCTGCTCGTTTCGTGCCTCATCTTCTATCTGGCAACGCCGACCATCGCGCAGTTCATGCTCATGCCAGTTGCAGAATATCTTCCAGCTAACGAAGACGGACAGGTGCTCCTGAATGTGTTCGGTGCGTTCGACGCATTTGGCCTGCGTTTCCAGATCGCGTTCTGGGCTTCGCTCGTGGCCACGGCTCCCTTCATCCTCTGGCAGATCTTGGCATTCTTCCTGCCTGCGCTCAAACCGAAAGAGCGCAAATGGTTCGTGCCAACCTTCATTGCGGGTGTAGCGCTGTTCATCCTCGGCACGATCTTCTGCTACCTCATCATCTTGCCGCCAGCGTTCGAATGGCTCACTGATCAGGCATCAGGGTTCGCGACCATCATGCCCGAAGCTAGCAGGTGGGTCGATATCATCATCAAATTCGAGATCGGCTTCGGCTTCGGCTTCGAGCTGCCTCTTATCGTGTTTTACCTGGTCATGTTCAATATCATCTCCTACGATAAGCTGCGCAAGAGCTGGCGATACGTCTATATCGGCCTGCTCATATTCGCGGCTATGGTCACGCCGGATGCTTCGCCGGTAACGATGGGTCTCATGTTCGCCGCGCTCGTTTTGCTCTATGAAGCGAGTCTGCTCGTGGCTCGCATCGCGTTGCGCAAGCGCGCGAAGACCAAAGCGGAGCGTGCCGAGATCGAGGCGAAAGAAGCAGAAGAAGCGCGCGAGGAATTGCGCCAGCTCAAGCGAGATTTCGACGAGCACCTTTGGGGGAGCGAAGATGAGCTCGCCCCCGCAAAGAAGCCTGCGAAAGCAACGGCCGAGGCAGCCAACCCTGCGTCGAGTCAGCCTGCCAGCACGGCAGCGGACAAGTCGAACAAAGGCGAATAATGCACGAACTGGGCATCATGACAGGAGTTATGGAGTCGGTCGAGAGCGTTGCGCGTGAAGCAGGAGCCGAACGCGTGCTCAAGGTCTCGCTTCAGGTGGGCGTCATGACCGAAGCTATCGAAGACGCGCTCCAGTTCGCATTCGAGGCTTTGGCAGAGAACAACGATTATTTCGAAGGTGCCACGCTCGAGGTGGAGATGATCCAACCGAAGAGCATCTGTACGCAGTGTGGTCACGAATTCACGCACGATCGCTTTCACATGCTCTGCCCGGAATGCGGCAGCCCCTTCTTGCAGTTGCTCGAAGGTAAGGAGCTGCAGATTTCCTCCATCGAAGTTGACTTGCCCGATGAAGAAGAAGATACTACCAAGCCTGCTCAGGAAAACGAGAGCAGCGAAGCCGACCAAGCGGTCGATTCGGAACACGAAAAGGAGTAATGCTATGCAGATCGATCTCCATAAACCGATTCTTGATAAGAACGACCGTCTTGCGGATGAAAACCGCGAGCTGTTCCGCGAGAAGAAGGTGTTCGTACTGGATCTGCTTGCTTCTCCCGGTTCAGGCAAGACTTCTACGATCTTGGCCACCATCGAAGCGCTGCGCGATGAATTCAACATCGCGGTCATCGAAGGCGATATCGCTTCTTCGGTCGATTCCGAGAAGATCAAGAGCCAGGGAATCGCTGCGGTGCAGATCAACACCGGTGGCGCGTGCCATTTGGAAAGCGCGATGATCCGTCGCGCGGTGGATGTGCTCGATCTGGATAACCTCGATCTCATCATCATCGAGAACGTGGGCAACTTGGTCTGCCCGACCGATTTCGATCTGGGCGAGAGCATGAAGGCCATGATCCTTTCAGTCCCAGAAGGCGACGATAAACCGCTCAAGTACCCAGGTGTGTTCCAGGCAGCATCCGCTATCGTGCTCAACAAGATCGATACGGCTCCGGTCTTCAATTTCGACGAAGAGCTCTTTTACGAACACATTAAAAATCTGAATCCTACGGCGCCCATCTTCTCGATGTCTGCTACAAATGGTAAAGGCGTTGATGCGTGGGCGGAGTGGCTCGCCGATCAGATCCGTTCGCTCTAAAACGCACGGAAGCTCAGCTCGAGCACGCTCGGATGCGGAAGCTCTTGAAGGCACGCTGCTTGTGAGAGTGCGAACCGAGCGGCACCTAAGCGAGCGTTCTTGAATACCGATCGAGGGAAGAGGTCATTATGGATCTTGAGCAGAAGTACACCTTAAGCGTGCAGGCGCTGAAAGATTATGCGCAGCAGGCGGGATTCAACGAGGTAGTGCTCGGCCTTTCCGGCGGCATCGATTCGGCGCTCGTGGCGGTCATGTGCGTTGATGCGTTCGGCGCCGATCGCGTTCATGCCTACATGTTGCCCGGCCCCTATTCGACCGATCATTCGCTCACCGATGCTGAAGAACTCGGCGCGAATCTTGGCATCAAGACCGAAGCTATCTCGATCGTCGGCCCCTACGAAGCATTCGTTGCTGCACTTGAACCAGCAGCAGGCGGCAAGCTTTCTGGCCTTGCTTCCGAGAACACGCAGGCGCGTTGCCGCATGGTGTGCTTGATGGCGCTTTCCAATGCTTTTGGCTGGATGATGGTGAACACGGGCAACAAGAGTGAGGCTGCCATGGGCTTCTCGACGCTCTATGGCGATACTTCTGGTGCATTCGCTCCCATCGGCGGCCTGTACAAGACCGACGTGTTCGCGCTTGCCCGTTGGGTGAATGAGCGTGCAGTTGCAGAAGGCAAGGTTCCGCCTATTCCTGAGCACATCATCACAAAGCCGCCTAGTGCAGAGCTTTCGCCAGGCGCTGAAGACGAGAAGGCACTCGGCATCGATTACGCCACGCTCGACCAGATCTTGATCGCTCACTTCGAGCAGGGCAAGCCCGCCGAAGAGATCGTTGCAGCAGGCTTCGATCCTGAAGAAGTGGCCTACGCGATTCGCCGAACGAACTCCTACGCATTCAAGCGCGCCGTCGAGCCTCCCTTCCCAAAGGCAAAGTTCTACGCATAAGCTAGATTTCTAAGCGCATAGGCAATTCAGACACCTCGAAGGAATTCGCAAGCTATCTGGCAAATTATCAAGACCATCGAACGCACGATTAAGGGAACTTAGGGACCGCTTTTTTGGTCACCCGTGCTCGTGCTACTTGATGAGCGCGTCTTCGGGGGAGAGATTCTTCAAAAGGCTCGGGTCTTCGAAGAGCGCGCTGCAGATCAGGCCTTCGCGTTCAAGCGCATGCCCTGCATCGTTCAATAGGTTGTCATAGAACCAGGTGAGATAACGAGTATCTTGCGAGATCTCGGCACTCGCATTTCGATACATCGCACGCACGAGTGCATCGCGATAGTAGCGAGAATGCTCTTCGAAGGGCGCATTGTTTATGCGGAATCCGAGATGATTCAAATACAACTCGGAGAACACCGCTATGGTGCGCGTGTTGCCTTCCCAGAAGGGGTGGATCTGCCACAGAAAAGCGATGCTTCGCGCAAATGATTCGAGCGCCTCGCCCGCAAGCTCCACGCCATAATCTTTTTCGCGTTCAGAGTTGAAATACATGCGCAAGGACATCTCATAAGCCAAAGGGTCCGCGTAGAGCACGCTATCGCCATTGAGGATCTCTTCTTGTTTGATCATGCGCTCCGTTTTGAATTGCCCAGGGTGATAAACATTTGGATCGAGATCTTGGAAGAGATAGCTGTGAATCTGCGAGAGCACTTCTGGATCAAGGACGAAGGGCGAGGCGGTCAAGAGCTCTGCGATGCGCTGACTGACCAGGTCGGCTTCCATGGTGCCTTCGTCAACACGCTTGCTTTCAACGCTTGAACGATGTTCTGCATAATGGCTGCGGATCAACTGGCCGGTTTGGTCGAGGGTGTACGTTCCTGTCTGGTATCCTTTTGCCAGCTCACGCAAATAAGGGGAAACTTCCAAGCCATCAACAGCTTGAAGGCCGATAGCAACAGCCCAATGATGCCTGCGAGCTTCGGCTCGTTCGTAGGCGCTCGCCGGACAATATTCGAAGGTGTCGTTACTATCAGCGGTCATTAGTGTTCGTTCAAGATCCTAGTCTTCGTTGGCTGAATCGGTGTTCACGGGTCGGTTGAGACGGTGATAGCGTTCATTATAGCAAGCAGAGCATCACCCTGAATCATGCAACAGCCTCTGAGCCTCAAACAACCAGGGCAGCGAGATTTCAGATAGTTGTCTGAAGGATTTATGCACGATTTGTGTGCTTCGGCGGCAGTAAGTTACCGTTTTATGAATCTAAGTGACGAATACTAACATTTTCTTACGCTCTGCTTGAAATCGGGTAAAAAGTTGTTAGTATAGTCTGTATTAGCACTCTTCAAGTGAGAGTGCTAATTCGTATCTGGCGCTGTTTACGCTTATGCGAAGCGAACTAACTCGGACAGTCAGCCAGCAAACGAGGGTAACAAGGCATTCAAAGGCGAATGCGTTAAAGGAAAGGAAGTACGTATATGAATCTGAAGCCGCTTGGTGATCGCATCATCGTTAAGCAGGACGAAGCTCAGGAAACCACGGCAGGTGGCCTCTACATCGCTCCTGATTCCAAGGAGAAGCCGCAGACCGGCGTCGTTCTCGCTGTTGGCGAAGGCCGCATCAACAACAAGGGCCAGCACCTTCCTATGCCCGTGAAAGAGGGCGATCGCGTTCTCTATGGCAAGTATGGCGGAACTGAAGTAGATGTTGATGGAGAAGCAGTGCTCATCCTTCGCGCTGATGATATCTACGCGGTCTATACCGATTAAGCATCTCATTCATAAACGTTTTGTGAATTAGATTCACGTATCAATTCGAAAGGAATTCAACTAATGGCAAAAGAGATTTTGTTCGATGCAGACGCTCGCAGCGGTATGGCTGCTGGCGTTAAGAAGCTTTCCGATGCAGTCAAGGTGACGCTTGGTCCTAAGGGCCGTTACGTTGCGCTCGAGCGCTCCTTCGGCGCTCCGCTCGTCACCAACGATGGCGTTACGGTAGCGCGCGAGATCGACCTTGAGGATCCCGTGGAGAACATGGGCGCTCAGCTCGTTCGTGAAGCAGCCGTGAAGACCAACGATGTCGCAGGCGATGGCACCACCACCGCAACCCTGCTCGCCGATGTGATCGTGGCAGAGGGTCTGCGCAACGTGACCGCTGGCGCTGACGCGCTCGGCATTCGTCGTGGTATCGAAATGGCAACCGAGGCAGTGGTCGATGCGATCAAGGCTTCGGCGCAGGAAGTCACCACCGAAGATCAGGTAGCGAACGTCGGCACCATTTCCGCAGGTGATGAGGTTATCGGCAAGAAGATCGCAGAGGCTATGGAAGCCGTTGGCAAAGATGGCGCGATCTCTGTTGAAGAGTCCCAGACCTTTGGCATCGACATCGATATCGTGCAAGGCATGCAGTACGATCGCGGTTACATCTCACCCTATATGGCAACCGATACCGAGCGCATGGAAGCAGTGCTCGCAGATCCCTTCATCCTGCTCACCGACCTCAAGGTTTCCTCTATCCAGGATCTTATTCCGCTGCTCGAGCAGGTTATGAAGTCGGGTCGTCCGCTCCTCATCGTTGCTGAAGATGTTGAGGGCGAAGCACTGGGCACGCTGCTTTTGAACAAGCTGCGCGGCACCTTGAACGTGGTTGCGATCAAGGCTCCGGGCTTCGGCGATCGTCGTTCTCGCATCCTCGAGGACATCGCAGTCGTTACGGGCGGCAAGGTTGTTTCCAAGGACTTCGGCATGACGCTTGCTGATGTGAAGCTCGAGGATCTGGGCACCGCGAAGACCGTCAAGGTCACCAAGGACACCACGGTCATCATCGATGGCGCGGGCGATAAGGCTGCAGTCGATGCTCGTATCGCTTCGATGCGCGCTGAACTTGAGCGCCTTGAGTCCGAGTTCGATCGCGAGAAGCTCCAGGAGCGTTTGGCTAAGCTCTCCGGCGGCGTTGCGGTGCTGAAGGTCGGCGCTGCTACCGAATCCGAGCTCAAGGAGAAGAAGAGCCGCATCGAGGATGCGCTGCAGGCAACGCGTGCAGCCGTTGAAGAGGGCATCGTTGCTGGCGGCGGCGTTGCGCTCGTGAATGCGATCCCCGCACTCGACAAGCTTACCGTCTCTGATAACGACGAGAAGGTCGGTGTTGATATCATCCGCAAAGCGCTCGAAGCTCCGATGCGCGCGATCGCGTCCAACGCAGGCTACGAAGGCTCTGTGGTGGTCGAGAAGGTGAAGGGCCTGCCGGCAGGCGAAGGCGTGAACTTCGCGAACGGCGAGACGGGCAACATGATCGCCATGGGCGTGAACGACCCCGTGAAGGTGACCCGTACGGCGCTTCAGTCTGCAGCATCTGTTGCGGCGCTCATCCTCATCACCGAGGCAACCGTCAACGAGATTCCTGCTGAAGGTCCCGACCTGTCTGCACTTGCCGGTGGCGGCATGGGCGGCGGAATGGGCATGATGTAATCCCTCCTTCGGATAATCCGCACTTTTGAAAAGCTCTCCTTCGGGAGGGCTTTTTTGTTTATTGAGTTGCATTGGCGCTGAACGGGCGCACGCAAAAGCTTTTCTTATGCGCAAGGCTGTTTCGGCGGTAGGCATGTTCGCACATTTGAGTAACAATTCATTATGAATGAGAAATGAATGCAAAAAGCATGCTATACTAGGGGCAAAGAAAGAGGGTGATGAAGATGCCAGCGTTACAGGTCAAAGATTGTCCAACAGAAGTGTATGAAGAGCTTCGTCGTTGCGCTTCTCGTGAGAACAGGAGCATCTCTCAGCAGGCGCTTACGATCCTTGAGGATTACCTGGGGTTCAGAGATTTCGTGGCGCATGATCGATCAAGCTCTCGAAACAGGTGTAGCGAAAAACCGAACTATATCGAGAAGCGCAAGCGCCTTTTCGAACGGATGAAGAAGCGTCGCGCCATTCCGGTTTCAGAAGAAGCTCCCTCCTCTGCAGACCTTCTAGCTGAAATTCGTGAGGAGGAGGCACGATGATCGTTCTTGATTCAAGTGCTGCATGCGATATAGCGCGACAGACAGAAGAAGGCTTAGCATTTTGTTCTCTAATGCTCGCAGACGAGCAAGCGATCAGCTGTGATCTGCTTCGCGCTGAGGCGGTAAGTGTGTTTCGTAAGCTCTGCAGAAGAGGGGTTATGAATCGGGAAGAAGCGCAGGAGTGTTTTGTTGATTCTGTTGCTTATGTAGACAAATACTATTCAATCCAAGAGCTTCAAGATGAAGTGCTTTCTGAGAGCATCCGATTGGATCATTCCTCCTACGATATGTTCTATTTTGTGCTGGCACGCCGTTTTGGCGCAACGCTGTTCACGCTCGATCGCAAACTCATTCGGCTCTGCGAAGAACAGGGTGTTCAATGCGTTGCCATTTTAGAGAATGGTGAATTCTAATGATGGTTAGGGTAGAAGCGTAGCAATGATCATTCATGTTGAAACCTTAGAAGATAAGCGGCTTGAGGCCTATGTGGGCCTTACTGAAGTTCAGCTGCGCAATCGACTGGAGCCAGAGAAGGGCATCTTCATCGCCGAATCAGAGAAGGTCATCGCCCGCGCGCTCGATGCGGGCTATGAACCGCTCTCGCTTCTGATTCCTGAACATCGTTTGCAGCGTAGTGCGCGCCTGATCGAGCGTATCGAAACGCAGTATGCCTTGGAAGAGAAGGCAGGTGCGGGTGGCAGCACGAACGACGAGAGCATTCCTATCTTCGTTGCGCCCTCAGATGAGATAGAGAAGCTCACGGGTTTCGAACTTACGCGCGGGGTGCTCTGTGCCATGAAGCGCAAACCCCTGCCAAGTCTTGCCGATCTATTGGCAGATGCCCATCGTGTTGCCGTGCTCGAAGACATTACGAACCATACGAATGTGGGTGCAGTCTTCCGCAATGCGGCTGCGCTTGGCTTTGATGCGCTCATCATCTCGCCAGGTTGTTGCGACCCGCTCTATCGCCGTGCGATCCGTGTTTCTATGGGAACGGTCTTCCAAGTTCCGTGGACACGTTTTCCCGGCACGGTGGAAGACTGGCGCGAATCGGGGGTAGCGGCACTGAAACGGGGAGGCTTCACCACTGTGGCGCTTGCGTTACATGATGAATCGGTCTTTTTGGACAATGCGCGTTTGCAGTGTCCTGAAAAACTTGCGGTATTGCTTGGAACTGAAGGTGAAGGATTGCAGCAGCGTACGATCGAGATGGCGGATCTTGTTGCGAAGATCCCGATGCGAGAAGGTGTCGACTCGCTCAATGTCGCGGCTGCATCGGCCGTAGCATTCTGGGAGCTGCGCATGCGCTAAGGAGCTCGGTTGCAGGTTTGAGCATCTTCATTCGCATCTGAGCAGGTAGTGAGGAGTATACGTAAAACCCCGTGCCATTAGGAGCGTTCAAGCATCGAAACGAGTGCTTTTGCGGTATCCTGATTATCCGTACGAAAGATGAGACTACACACGAAGATAACGAAAGAGGATCGATGATTTCAGCAGAAGAACAGTTCCGTGTGATCGCTTCTGGCGCAGCTCAGATTATTCCTGAAAAAGCCCTGATGGAAAAGCTTGAGCGCAATAAGCCGCTCAATATCAAGTTGGGCGTTGACCCAACGGCTCCCGATCTGCATCTTGGTCATGCTGTTCCGCTGCGCAAGCTGCGCGCGTTCCAAGATCTGGGCCATCAGGTTACGCTTATCATCGGTGATGGCACGGCGCTCATTGGCGATCCTTCAGGTCGCAATGTTACGCGTCCGCCGCTTACGCGCGAGCAGGTTGAGCAGAATGCGAAGACCTATATCGAGCAGGCGTACAAGATCCTCGATCCCGAAAAGACCACGTTGCGCTTCAATTCTGAATGGCTACTTGCGCTCGATCTTGAGGGCCTGTTGAAGATCACGTCCAATTTCACGGTCGCGCGCATCCTTGAGCGTGACGATTTCACGAAACGTTACAACAACAATCAGCCGATCAGCTTGCACGAGTTCCTCTATCCCACCATGCAGGCCTACGATTCGGTCTGCATCGATGCCGATGTTGAACTGGGCGGCACCGACCAGCTGTTCAACCTGCTTGCCGGTCGTGAGCTCATGGAGAAGATGGACAAGGAACCGCAGGTTTGCCTTACCTTGCCGCTGCTCGAAGGCACCGATGGCGTTCAGAAGATGTCGAAGAGCTACGGTAATTACATTGGTCTTACCGATGAACCGAACGATATGTTCGGCAAGGTCATGTCCATTCCTGATGAATTGATGGTGAAATACTATCGTCTCGCTTCCACGAAATCGGTCGACGAGATCGATGCGATCGAAGCAGGCCTTGCGGATGGTTCGCTCCATCCGAACAAGGTGAAGCGCGAGCTCGCGCAGAATATTGTGGCAGCCTATTACGATGAAGCAGCAGCTAAGGAAGCGGAGGCTGCGTTCGATCGCGTGTTCAAACAGCATGATGTGCCCGAAGATATTCCTGAGTTTGCAGCCGATCTTACGCCAAACGATGAAGGGCTTGTGTATGTTGCGAAGCTCATCAGCGATGCCGGTATGGCGAACTCGGTAGGCGAAGCACGCCGCTTGATCGATGGCGGTGGCGTGAAGGTGAATGGCGAAGCGCTGGCACCGAAAGCGTACAACGTTGAGCCAGGCATGCTTGAGGGCGCGGTCATCCAGGTAGGAAAGCGCAAGTTCGTTCGCCTTGTCTAGCAAGCTGGTTCGTGCATTTCAGGTTTGCGCGATGGAGAGTCAAGAAGCGCAAGCGTAGAATTTCAGCGATCCAATACGTTCTTTTTGCTGGGCTTTTGGGTGCCTGTGCTTGGGTATGATAAGGTTAGCGCGATGGAATCGCATCGCTGTATTCAGCTACGTGATTGCATGCGAAAAGGGGAGGGATAAATCATGAAATACCGTGCAACTATCGTTTCTCCTCAAGGCGCTGCGCCTGCTTCAAGCTCGATCGAGTTTGAGAGCGAGTATCGCGCTGGTTCCAAGCAGAATATCCAAGACGCACGTTACAAGATGCTCGAACTACATGGTTCTGAGGCAGTCAGCTGGACGGTGAAAGACATCGAGCGCGTTCCGGAAGCTGAGCAAGGCGCGATCCAAGAGCAACTCATGCTCGATTTTCGTGAACCGACTGAAGAGCCTAAGCGTAAACGGCGTAGTGTGAAGCGCGGTATCGCGTAGCTCGTTCGAAGCTTGTGCGTGATTCATCACATGGAACAAAAGAAATCAAACGCCAGATCAAAGAGCAGATCGAAGAACAGTGTAGCCAATCGATCTGCGCGTAAGAAAAGACCTGCTTCTGCGAGAAAACCCGATCCGAAACCGAGCATCATGAAACGCGATAAAGCGTTGAAAGCTGGGCAGTTTTGCCCTGTTGATGAACAGTGTGGCGCCTGTCAACTGCTGGCGATCCCTTATGCCGATCAACTTACCTCGAAGCAAGCTGAGATTGAGAAGCTCTTCGCGGACGCGCTTGCAGAAGATGGCGCAACCATTCAGTCGATCCTTGGTATGGATGAGCCGTTCCACTATCGCAACAAGGTTATTTCGCCCTATGCACCAGGGAAACGTACGGCTTCAAGAACTCACACTAAAGATACGAAGCACCCCCATGAACAAAGAGCGGGCAAGCGGAATGCCAAGAAACGAAGCGAGCAATGCGAGATCCTCTGCGGCATGTATGCGCAGGGTACGCATCGCATCATTCCCACCGATGAATGCTTGATCGAAAATCAGGTGGCTAAGAAGATCATTCAAGCGATTCGCCTGGTGATGATGCGCTATGGGATCGAGCCCTACAACGAAGATACAGGCAAAGGGTTCTTGCGCCACGCGATCGTGCGAGTGGGGCATCGATCGAATGAGGTGCTCGTTACGCTCGTAACCAATGCCGAAAGTTTTCCAGGTGCAAAGAATTTTGCACGTGAACTGGTAAAACGCTGTCCTGAGATAACCACGATCGTTCAGAATGTGAATACGCGCGCAACGAACGTGATCTTGGGAGAAGGAAAGGAACGCACGCTCTATGGGCCGGGCTTCATCCTTGATCGTTTGTGCGGATCGAGCTTCCGTATTTCCTCTCATTCGTTCTACCAGGTGAACGCGGTGCAAACAGAAGTGCTCTACGAGGCAGCGATCGAATTGGCGCACCTGCAAGGCACTGAGTGTATTCTCGATGCTTATTGTGGCACCGGTACGATCGGATTGGTGGCTGCGCGAGCGCTGCAGGAGAAGACTCCTGCAGCGGCGAAGGGTGATGCCTCGGTTATCGGTGTGGATAAGGTGGAATCTGCGATCGTGGATGCGCGCAACAATGCGAAGCATAACGGCATAGATAACGCATCGTTCATAGCTGAGGATGCCGGGGTGTTCATGAATGAGATGGCAGGAAGAGGTGAAGCGCTCGACGTGCTCTTTATGGATCCGCCGCGCTCAGGCGCCAGCCTCGAATTCCTGCAAGCAACTGCCCGCTTGCGCCCGCGCCGTATCGTCTATATTTCCTGCAACCCGAAAACGCAGGCGCGCGATGTTGCCTACTTGCGCGAACAGGGTTATCGACTCGAAGCTATTCAGCCCGTCGACATGTTCCCCCACACCACCCACATCGAAAACATCTGCGCTCTAGTTGCAGCAGATTAACGAAGTTGTTTGCGGATCGGCGAAGAGCGAGAGCCGTGCGGTTCAGACGCTTGTAGGTTCCGGTCGAGCAAGCAGCTGAGCCCATGGGGTACTTAAATTACTCTGAGTCCGCATACTTCAATATAAATAGGCTGTTCGAGGGAGCGAAGCGCATGAGCTTGCCTGAAAAGGCCAGCGAATAGCGATAGCGGGTAAGTACAAGTGCCCCATAGGCGTGCTGCTTGCTCGCTCAAAAGGTGTCGAACGACCGGGTAGTTTGTCACCTGCTAATTGATAGGCGTGCATACGACGAGGGTGCGTTCGTTGCTGAACTCGTGGTATGAGCAGGTGCAGAAGGTGATAGCGAACGGAGGGTCGGTGCTGTTGTCGAGCACGACGCAGGCTTTTGAGCGATCATCTTCGTACCAGGAACGAAAGGCTTCTTCATCAGTGAAGCGCGTATGCTTTTCGACCTCATCCCCATTGATGATACGTACGTAAGCAACACTCAACCGCTGCTTCCCCGCGGGCGTTTGCAGGCAGATGGTAGCATGCTCGCGCGCGTAAGTTTCATCGGAGTATTTTGCGAAATCGCTGAACATCGAGCCGTTGTCCATGTGGTGTCCGTAGACGATCGCATTTAAGATAGAGCCAGAGCCATCATCGCTCGTGTCCAAATAAGGCACGCCGAACACACTGTAATTGCGATAGATATCATGGTGAAGATAGAAGGAAGGATTATCCTTCACTCCGCGCAAGATAGGATAGTTGATCGCTGTTCCAGGAACATTCACCCATGCGATAAGGTCAGGATTGACTGTGCGCCAGTGCTGCCAATCGACCTCAACGAAGTCATCATAGGTATCTCCCGTATCGTCAAGAGCATCGTGTTCGAATGAGATGCCATTCGGATTGGGAGAGATGTTCGCGTTCGCTTGCATGAAGAACAAGCTGATGAACAAACCAAGGGCAACGAGCACGAGCGCGATGCCTGCTGCCATCAGCTTGTTGAATCGTCGTTGCAGTCTCATGAGTCGATGAAGGAACGAAAGATGCGACGGCGCTGTTCGCGGGCGCGTTTGCGTTTGTGCGCACCGATGATGAGTATTGCATTGCCGCCGACAAGGAGCACGAATGCCACGCACATGACGCCGAGCGTGGCAGCGCCGGTCTTGGCGAATGAAGCCTTTGGTGCAGATGGACCATCGTTGCTCGTTGCGCCTGTTTGCTGAGGAGCTTCGACCTTATGTTCGCGGGTTTCACCCTGTTGCTCTGCATCGATCGCATCGTTCTGTTCTGGCTCGGGTTGAGGCTCGGTGGGTGCTAAGGGACCGTTGGTATCTCCGCTTGTGCCAGCATCATCGGGCGGTTCTGCTTCAGCGGGAGGCTGATTCTCTTCCGGGGTGGTATTTGCTGGTGGATCTTGCCCGTTTTCGTTTGATTCGTCTTGCGGTGGCGTTTCGGGTTCGCTGGGTTCTTCTGGCTCATCCTCTTCCCATTGAGCATAGAGAATGACCGTGCTGTTGTCTTCTGTGCGGAGGTTCTTCACCAGTTGCTCATCTTTATAGCTTGTTCCTGTTCCGTCGGGTGCGGTATTCCATGAAACCCAGTGAGCACCTTCCTTTTCGAACGTATTGGGATGGAGCGGTTCGGCGGTGTTATAAGCGAACGATTGCGCCTCCATATGCCCCGTGCCGCCGTTTCCTTCGAACACAACGAGGCAGCGATTTGCCATCCAAATGGCATACAGTGAAACGACTTCGTTGGCTCGTTTGGCGAGATTCAAAACAGGCGCTTCATCGTCGTACCAAGTCTCAGGAACGGAAGGATTGCTATTCCATTTGAACCAATGGAATCCTTCGAGAACGAACTGATTGGCATTGAGCAAAGCGAGCTGATCGAACGTGAGCACTTGATCATCCATCGTGCCTTCGCCACCATGCGCATCGAAAGAAACGAAATAGGTGATGGGCTTCCACTGGGCGTAGAGTGTGATCACGCTGCCTTCAGTTGACGCAAGATTACAGACCTCCTGTTCGTTAGCGTATGCCTGGGCGTTTCCAGTAGGATCGGTATTCCATCCTGCGAACAGATAGCCTTGTCGTGCGAACCGATTGAAAGGAAGCGCCTTTCGCTCATCGAAGGCAAAGCGCTCATTGGCCATCGAGCCTTCTCCGCCTTGCGGATCGAATGAAACTTGATAAGAGATGGGTTCCCATTGCGCATAGAGATCGATCACGGTGCCATCGACCGAGGTGAGATTGGCTATCTCTTGTTGGTCAAGATACGGCGTGCCGTTTCCCTCGGGGCTGGTATTCCATCCGGTGAATCGATAGCCCGTGCGAACAAAGGAGTTTGGAGTAAGATTCTTGAGCTCATCATAGTGGAAGACGAGGTCTTCCATGGAGCCTGATCCGCCATTTTCGTGAAAGCGGAAGGTGTAGGAAATAGGGGAGAAAGAAGCGGAAAGCGTCCGACCGGTCGTGACATCCTGGAAAGCATACGAGCTGGGTGCTCCGACGGAGTGTCCATCGACCCGCACATCGGCTATCTTGTAGCCGCGATTTGCTTCGATAGAGACGCTGCGATTGCCACGCCAGCCGACAGCAATGCTGTCTTGTTTCCCTGCGCAATGCACGCGTCCGCCATTGCCCGCTTGCAGGGTGATCGTTTTAGGATCGAATTGATCCAGAATATCGGTCCACCCGTGCGTTGAGTAATACCAGAACTCTGCGCCCGAATCGAGCTGCGTGACCACCCCTGAATTCAGGCTTGAACCATCCATCTCGCGCACGGCACGGTAGTCGGTCGCATCTTCGCCGTTGCGATTCTTCCCGATCTTCAGGATGTTCTCATTGGGAACGTACATGTTCTGCCCGTAGCCGGAAATGAATTCGATCGACTCGCACCAGCGATCGCCGTAAGCTCCGTCCCAGCCTTCTTGGTCGAGGTCGGTGAACTTGGTGAGAAACGAGCCCTTTGCGCGCTGCGTGGTCCCATGTTTATAGAAGTTGATGCGTATATGCTCCTCACAGCTTATTTTGCTCCCTGCTCCTTGGCTTATGACGCCAACGCAAATGCCGGCGGTATGGTATCCGTTTTGGGTGTAGCGCTGAAGGAGAGGTACGCGCGAGATCGAGGTTGCTGAATACCATTTTGAGTCGGGAAGCCATTCGAGCACCAGGTCGATTCGGTCGTCATTGCCATCGAAACCTACGTCATTCCAACGCACTGAGACGGTTGTTCCTAAGGTAGCATTCCCTTTTGCAGGAACAGAGAGAGCGTAGGAATAGGTATAAACGTTTTCGGAGGTCTCCTTATCTTTTTCTTGCGTAGTGCTCATCGTCTTATTGAAGATCGGCGTCTTGGTATGAAGGTCGCTGTCGAGCACGATCCCATTCGATGCGGCGCGCGCAACATCACCGCGCTTGAGCGTGGCTGCTTCTGCATCGTGCACGGTACAGAAGCTGAGCGGCGGAAGGCAGGATACGATCATGGTCAGCAGGATCGCCACGAGAGCGAAACTGAGGTATTTCCGAGAGCGTGAAGACAACATGGTGGTTCTCCAGGACGTTTCTGGGATTGAAGGGGCAGGTCAGGAGGGGTGCTGGCTTTACGGTTGCCTTCGGTCATCGCCGAGCATGTTGCGTGCGATAGCGTTTGTGATGGAACGCCCACGCAGGTAGTGGCGATAGGATATCCCCACGAGAACAGCGCCGCTAAGGGCCACGATCCCCGCTGCTACGAGCAGGGGCACCAAAGCGCTTCCGGTCTTGGCAAAGGTACCTTTTTGTTCGGGAGTAGGGGTTTCGGAAGCAGGAACGGGTTCATCGGGGTTCGACGGCGTAAGAGGCTCTTCGGGAGCAACGATGCGCACGGTCTGATTCTCGTCTTCGGGATCTTCATGCGTGGCGATCTCGGTTTCATCGCACAGGAGCTTTTCATAGACGACCAGTTCTGTTCCTGGTTCAAGTGCGCTTGCATTGAAGTTGAAAGAGACCTCGATCGAGCCATGTTCTGCTTGCGGGGTGAAGGTGGTTTCGCTCGAGATGGCAGCGCCTGCCTCGTCGGTTAGCGGGACGGCCTGGACTTCGCCTTGTTCGTTAACCTCTTTCTTCATAAGCGTTCCTGTAACGCGGTACGATTTGCCGGGGCTGAGGTTCTCGAACGCTACGGTATCGATCACGTGCACTTCGGCATCGTTCAATATCTCGTGATCGCCATCGCTCTCATCGAGCGCGGTCGTTGCGATGCGTGGCTTTGTGGTCGACACGGTTTGTTCGCTGTTGTTTCTTTCGTGGTGTTCGAGGATGACCTCATCGTCTTTCAGGAGCGTCTCGTATACGACAACATCTTGAGGTGCTTCTGTAAGACCATCGAGGGGGATCTTCACCTCGGTCGTGCCGCTTGCTGCGCTCGGGGTGAACGTTGTTTCGCCTGCAGCACCTTCAAGCTGGCTTCCTGTTTCAGGATCCACGAGCGTTGCGCGCAAAGTGTATGCGCTGTTGGCCTCGAGGTTTCCATAGCGCACGTGGTCGTTGATCGTTCCTTCTTGCGCGATGCTCACGAGCTTGTCGTGGTCATTCGCGTCGGAAGCGGTGGTAACGATCCAGGGCTGGGCGGGATCATGATTTTCGATCACGCCGAAATCGAGACGCTGCTGTTCGCGATAGATCGAGAACGTGGTGGTTACAAGCTCGAGCCCTTCGTTAGCGGCGCACGGAAGCTCTTCGAGTGTGTAGGTGTCGTAGGGGAGAGCACCCAGGTCATCACGCGCTTCGGTGGTGAAGGTATCGCTCGCTTTGCCGAACCACACGCCACGGCCAGCTTTACGCCCCTCCTCTTCGTCGTTCGCGTTGGTCTCGTGCGTATGCTTCACGAAGGCAGAAGAAGTGTCGATCTCGCCATTGGCATCGGTGACGACTACGTGCGCTTCACCGGTGGTCTGCGACGTTATCTTGAACGGCACGCCGACCAGGCGCTCATTGTTCGCCTCACGAACTTTGATGAAATTGATATCACCGCGTTTCACGAAGTTTTTGAATGCGCCTTCATGCGTGCCTTCGGCACTATCGGAGAAGCGAACGATCTGTCCGTCGGCAGTTATGCTGAACGGTCGCGGGGCGCTATCCGAAAGGTTGTAGCCATCGCCTGCGCTCACCTCGGTGAGCGTGTATTCGCCGTAGGGCAGGGTGGTAGGCGCGAGCGCCGCTTTGCCCTCCTTCGCTACGAGCGTGGCACATACTTCTCCTGGCTGATAGAAGATGCCATCGACCTTGACCTCGTGGCTATTGTTGTTGGTGATGGTGAAGATGGTGTTGTCCAGCGTGCCTGAACCAAGGGCGCTTTGCAGCCCCGATTCCGCATCGCGCTTTTCGAGCTCAAGACCTCCGCGCATGATGCTATCAGCGATGATCGGCGTATTGTAGCTCGAGACCGCTTCCACGCTGTTCGCGCATCCCGTGACCGTCCGCACAACGGCCGATTCGTTGATCTTGTAGCCCGTGGGCGCTTTTGTTTCGCGTATCTCATACGTGCCTATCGGCAGCGTGATCGTGCCCGTGGTGTCATAGAAGAAATCATCGCCGCCGATCTTGCAGCCATCGCCCTTGCGCAGGTCGATGATGCCGCGTTCATCGGTCGTTACGACCCAGGTGCGCAGCGGTTCGACTTTGGCGTAATCGCTCTCGAGCGTGGGGAAGAAGCGGATCGTGAATTCTGCACCGGCGAACGAACTTGCGCCTCCTTGGATGTTGTTGTAGCTGTCGTTGTAGGCGTAGTCAGAATCATGCTTGGCGAGCAGAATGGGGGTCGGGTCGTTTTGCGGGACTTCATCGAGCGTTACTTCATTCGTTTTACCAGCCGAAACGATCGCCTCATGGGGGACCGTGTCGAGCGCGAAGCCGGTTGGAGACGAAAGCTCCTTTACGTAATAAGTGCCCACAGGCAGTGCTTTTGAGCGCGCGCATCCTTGCGCATCGGTAGTGAGCGTTTGCTTGAGATCGGTGCATGCTTCGTCTGCGTAGATGCCATACTTTGCTCCTGCAAGCGAATAGCAAGGATTGTTGTCCGAAATATCAGGCAGTATGCTCTGCTTGTCCAATTTGAGATATCCGACAAGATCTTCGTGAACCTGGAAGGTGCCTACGATATTCTGCATGTTGTGCCCATCGATATCGGAGCAAACGTCTAAGAAGAATCGATAGTTCACCGTTTGAGTGGCATAATCGACTGCGGTCACCTCGACCCAGCCGCTCTGTACCTTCGGCTCTCCTGCACCGTTGTTGTCGACGTTTCCGCCGCACTCACCCCAAGCGAAGTGCCAACCCTTCACGTAGGTGTAATCGTAACTGCCTCCTCCGGGGGTGTGAACGACTCCGCCAGGCGCAACATGTCTTTGGTCGGCGTTCACCACTTCAGGGTTCGCGCAGCGGGTGAAATGGATGGCGAATCCATAGGTGCTGCTCTTCTCGGGCCAACCCATGACCGTTGCCATGTTCCCGCCAGGTTCGCAGGTGCGGATGAAGGCGGAATCCGCATCGATGGAGAAGCGCTCTCCTACCACCGGGTTCGCGGCGCTGAAGAGGCTGAACAGGGGAGGTTCGGTATTGAAAGCGCTCTCCTGGTCTTCGCTTTGCGCCTGTGTTTCGTTCCCATCATCCAGCACTATTTCGATCGTTCCTCCGAGTGGCGAAGCGCTTATGCAGATCGAGCCGTTTTGATAGACATATTGCGAAAGCTCGCTGCCTCCTTGCGTAACGCGAATGGTCTCGACATGCGAGGCTTTCTCTTCGTCATCGAAGAGCTTGAGGTTGATCGTAGGAGCATCGGCGCTGAAAACCTGCTCGAGGGTCTTCTCGGAAGCAACACCATCGATCGATTTTGCGATCTTCACGTTTACAGGAAGCTCGGTGCGCTTTTGGTCGATCGGCACATACCACGCAACAGTGAGGTCATCCTCGGCGTAGTGAGCGGGGAGCTCTACGATGCCCTCTTCAGCGTTATAGGTTGCCTCGGCGGTGATATCCTGCGCGCCTTTTCCCATTTCGCTCGTGCTCGCATAGTCCTTGAGCACGCGAAAGCGTCCTTCATCGCTTGAGGTGGCAAGAAGCGCGGGGTGGCAGTTCGCGCGGATATAGGTATGCTCGCTATCGCACCACCTTTCGCCTGAGCTAACAGAGGTGAGATCGATGGTTCGATCGGTGAAGGGTACGTTCGGCTCTATCTGATCGGGTTCGGCGAAATGATAGAGTATGCGAGCCGCAGAAGGGCGCGCCTCATCGGCCTCTGCGGGCGAAGCGATTCCCGGCAAGGCCAGGCAGGCAAGGCATGCCCCTAGGCAGAGCGCCATGAAAAGGTGCACGAATCGTTTTGTTCGCTGGGGGCGTCTTTGCCGTTCAGCGCGCAAGCAGCAGCGAGAAGCGCTCTGCGTTTGCGCAGATGATCGCAAGAAAGGGCGGAGTTGAAGAGGCGAACCAAGATGAGGCATAAGAACTTCCTTCACTCAGGGCGGAATGCTTGTTTACGCTTTAGTGTGAAAGTCGAACCTCAATAAAACTTGAAAAATTTCTGATGTAATATGAAGAGCTAACTTACAAAAATTTGAACTTTTTCTGAATTGCGTAAGGGGAGACCATGACGGAAGCTGAAAAGAATCGCTCATCGCTCATCGCATATTTCGAATCGGGATCGAAGGAGAACGATCGGAAACTCGGCGTCGAGGTCGAGCATTTCATCATCGTGACCAGCGACGGGACCCCTTTCACCTATGCAGCACAGGGCTCTATTCCTGGGGTGCATGAGGTGCTCGAACATCTGCTTTCCACCTATCCGATCATCTACCAGAATTCAGAAGGTGAACTGATCGGATGCGCCAATGAAGAGGCATCGATCACCCTCGAACCTTCTTCTCAGATAGAGATCTCGATAGCACCGTTTTCCGAAGTGGCGCGGATCGAAGCTGCCTACGAGCACTTTCGCGCTGCGATCGACCCGTTCCTTCAAGCGCATGGGGCGAAGCTGGTGAATGCGGGCTACCATCCTACACGTAAGGCCGAAGAGCTCACCCTCATTCCTAAAGAGCGATATCGCCTGATGGACAAGCATTTTGCGGATTTAGGAACGCTCGGTTTGCGCATGATGCGCGCCTCGGCTTCCACACAGGTCTCGATCGATTACACCAGCGAAGCAGATGCCGTGCGTAAGATGCGCATCGCAAGCGCGCTCGCTCCGATCCTTGGCGCGATAGCAGATAACGTGGCGGTATACGAGCGCGAAGTAGGCGCCTATCCGCTCGTTCGCCTAGCGGTATGGCGCAACGTTGACGACGACCGTTGTGGTGTGGTGCCCGGCGTTTTCAAGCCAGGGTTCGGGTTCGGAGCGTATGCTGATTGGTTGCTTTCGACATCGCCTATTTTCATCAACGCGAAACAGCCAGATGGAACCACCGTGGAACAGGCTGAGTCTACGCGCAGCGCGGGCGAGATCTACGAGAATACCGCCATGACGAAGGCTGATATCGAGCATCTTATTTCCATGTTCTGGCCCGATGTGCGCTTGAAGCGGTTTGTCGAGATCCGTCCAGCGGATTCCTTGCCGCAGGAGTATCTGACGGGCTATGCCGCACTCATAAAAGGGCTCTTTTACAGCGAGGAGAGCATGCGCGCGCTCGAGCAGGAGCTTGGTGTTTGCCAAGATGCGCAAGGTGAAGACATCTGGCCGCTTGATGAACGAGCAGTGGAAGAGGCGATCGATGCGATTCGTTCGCGCGGATATGAAGCGCGTTTCTATGGCGAGAAGGCAAAGAGCTTGCGTGTCTGGATCGAATTGCTCTTCGATCTTGCGCGAGCAGCGCTACCCGCAAACGAAAGGACGTATCTCGAAGGCATCGAAACGTTCGCCCTGAACAAAGAATGGAAGCTCGTTCGCTAGAAGAGCGATTGAGCCTACCGTTGTCAAGGGAATACGTCCTCGGAATAGCAACGAAAAGACAATGGGTTTTGTTGGGCTGTCACGCCATTCATCACCTGAAGTGTTGCTACAATGAGGGCATCTGATAAAGAACGAGAGGAGACCACATGGAAAGAACCACTTGGTCATGGGCGCATAAAGCAGCACTTGCGGTAGTTGCGTTTGTTGTTGCATGCTGCTGCATGTTCTTGTCTGGCTGTGCTGAGAACAGCGAAGAGGCTGCGCGTAATGCGGTCACGAGCGAACTCGACCAGATCAAGAACGTTGATGCTGCGGCGATCGAAGAGATCGCGGGCGGATCAGCCGAATTCCAGGCATTGAGCACATACGGCATCACGGCGAACGATGCCTACGAAGCGATCTTCAGCGATTTCGATTACCAGATCGAGGGCGTGAAGGTTGATGGTGACAAGGCAACGGTAAGCGTCAAGTTCACCTCAAAGGATCTGGGGCAGTTCCAGAGCGCTCTGGTTGCAGCAGCGCAGCAGGCAAGCACCGATGGATCGTTGACGGGCTTGTCTCAAACGCAGATGAACGAGAAGATCGGTCAGTTGGTCATCGACACCATCAAGGCGCTTCCTACCACGGAAACCGATGTCGTTGATTTCGAGGTCGAGAAGAAGAACGGCAAATGGCAGCTGGCTGACGATTCTGGTGAAGTTCTGCAAGAAGCGATCTTCCCTTCAAGCTTGACGTCAGGTTACTAGGAGCCGATTCTAAGGAATCTACTTGCGCTTTCAAGCGGAGGTCATGACCGAAAAAGCCCGGGCATCATGCTCGGGCTTTTTGTTTGCATAAGATGGTAATTTGCGGGAGAGTAGGCGCGAATCTAGAAGTCGATCTCATCCGCATCCCAGAAGCGTCCCGTGGGATTCTCCTGCGCGGAAATGACCGCCATTTCTTCAGGCGTGAGTTCGAAGTCGAAGACCTCGAGGTTCTGTTTCATGCGCTCGATGTTGCCCGACTTCGGAAGGGGAAGCATGCCGAGTTGGATGAGCCACCGCAAGCATACCTGCGCGTTCGATTTTCCATAACGCGCACCGATCTCCGCGATCGCTTCGTTCGTAAGGGTCTTGCCCCGTCCAAGCGGGCTCCACGCTTCAACTACCAGGTCGCGCTCAAGGCAGTACTCGAGCGTTTCCGTTTGAATGCGTCCAGGATAGAACTCGATCTGATCGACCATCGGTTCGATCTCGGCATGCTTCAAGAGCGCTTCGATATGATGCGGTTTGAAGTTCGAAAGCCCGATCGCACGCACATTGCCGTTCTTGTAGAGATCTTCGAGAGCGCGCCAGGTATCCGCATTGATCGCTTCGGCCTCAGCGCCGAACTGCTTTTCGTTCGCGGGCCAGTGGATCAAGAAAAGGTCGAGATAGTCCACGCCCAAGCGTTCACACGATGCATTGAACGATTCCATGGTCTTGTCGTAGCCGCGATGCGTGTTCCAAACCTTCGACGTGATGAAGAGCTCTTCGCGCGGCACGCCACACGTTGCAAGCGCACGCCCGATACCGGCTTCGTTCTCGTAAATTGCGGCGGTATCGATCAGGCGATAGCCAACCTCAACAGCATCGCAGACCACGCGGCATGCTTCGTCATCCGAGGTGTTGTAGGTGCCGAACCCGATGCGCGGCATGGTCACACCATTCTTCAGTGTAAAAACGTCTTGCATGTTTGAACTCCTTCAATAGCTTGCCTTTACTATACCTAAAGATGACGAACGACCGGGTAGTTTGTCATCTTTTTTGCGCACAACAAAAGAAGCGGGACAGCTTCGTGCTGCACCCGCCTCTGTGGCTATGATAGGTTGTGCTTTGGGCTACGAGCGAGAAAGGCCGTCCACGGAAAGCACATCGCCAGAAATGTAGCTTGCCTCGTCGGATGCAAGGAAGGCAAACGCGTTCGCGATATCCTCAGGCTCGCCCATGCGTCCGAGCGGGATGGTCTTGATGAGCGGCTCGATGACCTCGCGAGGCAGTGCATCGACCATATCGGTATGCGTAACGCCAGGGGCTACTGCATTCACACGAATTTTGTGCGGTGCGAGTTCGCGCGCGAGCGACTTGGTGAGGCCATTCACTGCGAACTTCGAGGTGGGATAAGCACATCCAGCAGGCTGACCGTAGATGCTCACCATCGAAGAAGTATTGATGATCGCGCCACCCGTTCCTTGTTCGATCATGATGCGAGCAGCAGCCTGCGAGCACACGAAGGTCGCTTCAACATTGAGGCGCATGACCTTCTGAAATTCTTCGAGCGTGTAGTCGACCAACTTGGTGCGTGAATCGGTGCCAGCATTGTTCGCCAGGATGTCGAGCGAACCGAACGTATCGACCACGCTCTTGAAGGCAGCTGCGATCTCATCAGGATCGGTAAGGGCAGGATGAAGGCCCATAACCGGAGCCTCAGGATCGTTCCGCTTGATCTTTTCGAGCGCTGTATCAACGGTTTCTTGGCGTGATCCGAACAGTGCGACCTTCGCGCCTTCAGCAAGGAATTTCTCCACGATGCCGAATCCGATGCCACGCGTGCCGCCCGTTACGATAGCGACTTTCCCTTCGAGCTTTCCCATAGTAGACCTCTTTCGATCAGATATTTTTTGCAAGTGGCATAACGATAGCATCGAAATACGTGAAGCTCGCAAATTGTAAAACGGCTGAAACAAAGAGCCCGACATGCAAGGCACATCGGGCTCGATGAAGCGGAGTTGTCAGCGCGAACTAGGGGCGCAGGCCCATGCCGCCTTCCAACGTGATGGTCTCGCCGGACATGAACTTGAAGTCGGGCGATGCGAGCTGAACGCACGGGCGACCGATCTCGGTCTCGACGTTGCCATAGTGGCCCATCGGAGGCATGTGGACGTTCGCTTCGAACGCATCGGGATAAGCCTCAGCGAAGTTCTCGAGTTGCGCGGTCCAAGCGAGTGGGCAGATAACGTTCACATTGATGTCATCGGCGCCCCATTCATTGGCCGCGACGCGCGTGAGGCCACGAATGCCTTCTTTTGCAGCGGCGTAGGAACACTGGCCGACGTTGCCGAAAAGGCCGGCACCAGAGGCGAAGTTGATAACGGTGCCCTTGGTTTCTTTCAGGTGCGGATAGCATGCCTGCATGTAGTAGAACGCAGCATAGAGGCCGGAATAGATCGCCAGATCGAACTGGTCGGTCGTGTGTTCCGCAAGGGAAACACCAGAAGCCGAAGCTTGCGCGTTGTTGATGAGCACATCGATGCGGCCGAATTCTTCGATGGTCTTATCGATGACGTTCTGCACGGTGGCGGCGTTGTCGTTACCAGCGCTCACGTCTGCTTGGATCGGAAGCACCTTGATGCCGTAGAGGCGCTCGAGCTCCTCTTTCGCATCTTCGAGCTTCTGAACGTTACGCCCGGTGATGACCAGATTCGCGCCTTCTTTCGCGTATGCGGTAGCAATGCCATAGCCGATCGATCCGCATGAACCGTCCTTCAAGACAGCGCGACCGCCGCCGGTGATGATAGCGGTCTTACCTTCGAGAAATCCCATGGACCTTCTCCTATCCCAAAAAGATGAATAACGAGCCGAGGTTCGAAAATCTCAACTAGGTCGAGTCTATTAAAACTCGATCGCGTGCGAACTTCGAAGTGGGCAGTTAAGCGTCAGAAGGGCACTTTATTCCGCTAAAGGGTTGCATGTTCGGAGGCGATAAAATTACACACCGGTTACGGTTTGCTCATTTCTAGCAAAGCCTGAAGCGCGGGGCTGAAAAGCCGCTACACTAATATGCGCAGGAAATGCAAGTGATCACAGGAAAAGAAGGGTGGTGCCTCTCATGGCAGATATTCGTGATGGGTTCAAAGATATTTTTCTCGCGGGTGTGGGTGCACTGGCCTATGGTGGCGAGCGTGCCAACGAGCTCGTGAACAATCTCATCGAAAAAGGGGAGCTTACGGTTGAGCAGGGGAAAGAGCTCAATACCGAGCTCAAGCATAAGGCGAATGATGCCTTTGGCCAGATGCGTGATGAAGCATTAGCTGCGCAGCTTCAAGCAATGACCCCTGAACAGCGTGCAGACTTCGTTGCAAAGGTGAACGAACTCGCGAACAAGGTCACCGATGATGCCGCAGCAGCAGCAGTTAAGGACGCCGCCGAATAGCACACTATCGAGTGTTCGCGCATCTGTGGGGGCAGGCGCGCGAAAGGCATTCGAAAGTGCTGCTCATGCTAAAACCAGCACGTAAGGCGCGGGGGCGCCAGTGAAGCGTGCAGGAGAAAAGCGTATGGATCGAACGGTTCATACGCTTTTCATTTTGGGCCGATCACAAGCTCGTGCCCTGCTTGCTTACGAGTTTGCAATCTAAAAGCGCACGTGTTTCATTCGCGCTACAATAACAGCAGGAAGAAGAAGGGGGATCGTGGTGACAGAGAACACGTTTCTGCGGCATTTTCTTACGGCACGAGCTGATGTTGATCCCGAAGACCAGTTTGGCCTCAGTCGCAGTGTGCGCGTGAAACGCGTCCACGAGATCGTTCATATTCTGCGCAAGCATAATTTCTTACAAGGGTTTACCCCCGAAGAATTGCGTGCGCTCTTCGAAGATCTTGGTCCGAGCTTCATCAAAGTTGGGCAAACCCTCTCGACGCGTTCCGAGATCTTGCCTCATGCCTATTGCAAGGCGCTCTCTCAGCTTCAACAGGAATGCGAACCCATGCCGTTCGAGACGGTGCTCATTGCGCTCGATGCGATCTATGGGATCGACCGGGAGAAGATATTCGCCTCGATCGATCCGCATCCGCTCGGCAGCGCATCGCTGGCGCAAGTTCATCGTGCAACGCTCACTACGGGCGAAGAGGTTGCCATTAAGGTGCAGCGTCCTGGCGTGCGCGCTACCATGGCGCAGGATATCGATGTGATGCGCAGCCTTGCCCGTCGCCTTTCGCATTATATGAAGGATGCCCAGATGGTCGATCTGCGCGATGTGGTCGAGGAGCTGTGGGTCACCTTCCTCGAAGAGACCGACTTTTTGAATGAAGCGCGCAACCTCGATGAATTCAATCGGCTCAATGCCGATATCGTCTATGTGCGTGCACCGAAGCCCTACATGCAATACTGTCGCGAAGAGGTGCTCGTCATGGAGTATGTTGACGGCATCTCCATCCGCAATACGAATAAGCTTCTTGAACAAGGCTACGATCTTGATGAGATCGGCGACAAGATGCTCGAGAATTATGCTAAGCAGATATTGCAAGACGGCTTCTTCCATGCCGATCCGCATCCAGGCAATATCGTTATCTATGGCGGACAGATCGTGTATCTTGACCTAGGGTTGATGGGGCGTTTGAGCACGCGTGATCGTTTGGGCTTCGAAAAGGCCGTCGAAGCGGTGGGCTTGCGTAGTGCAAGCGCTCTCATGGATGCGCTCATGTCGTTTTCGATCGCGCGTGATCTTGCTGCGATAGATCAGCCGCATCTGCTTGCGGAGCTTGATGTCATCTTGGACCGGTATGGCACCGCCGAAGTTGAGAGCATCGATATCGGTCAGTTCTTGGGCGATATCTTGAATGTAACGCGTCAAACGAAGGTAACGTTGCCTTCGTCGGTGACCATGGTTTCGCGCGGTCTGGTGACCATGGAGGGAACGCTGCTCGAATATGTGGGTTCGTTCAACATGGTCGACATCATCAACAAGCACATCAAGCGCACAAAAGAAACGTCCGACGACTTCAAGGACACCGTTAAAGAATTGCTCGTTGCGGTGAATGGTGCGAGTCGCGGAGCGCTGCGCGCTGCAGAATACGCAGGCGATACCATGCAGCTGCTCTCGCGTGGTCAACTGAAGGTGAACATGGAGATGCTCGGTTCGGCTGAGCCCATGATGAAGATATCACGCATCTTGAATCGCTTGACCATCGGCTTGATCATCGCTGGTCTTTTGATCAGTGCGGCATTGCTCACGTTCGCGATCGACGAATCCCATATCTTCGGCATGCCCATCCTCGCGTTTATCGAATTCGTTATCGCGATCATCCTTTCGCTCTGGATCGCCATCGACATCTACCGCAGAAACCGCAACCGCTAAGATGACGAACGACCGGGTAGTTTGTCATCTTAAGCAAGAAGGCCGACTGCAAATGCAGCCGGCCTTCGTTCGTATCTAAGCAGATTGATGCTTATTTGTGTTCGAGCTCGAACTCCTTCATGAAGGCAACGAGGGCTTCAACACCTGCTTTCGGCATGGCGTTGTAGATGCTCGCACGCATGCCGCCTACCGTGCGGTGGCCCTTGATGCTCTCGATGCCGTGCTTCTTCGCTTCAGCGACGAAGAGCTCATCGAGCTTCGGATCGCCTGTAATGAACGGAACGTTCATGATGGAGCGATCTTCGCGGCGCGCGGTTCCCATGAACAGATCGGACTGATCGAGGAAATCGTAGAGGATCTGCGCTTTTTCACGATTGCGCTCACCCATTACCTCAAGGCCACCCATCTTCTTAATCCACTTGAACACTTTGCCGCAGATATAGATGCCATAAGCGGGTGGGGTATTGTAGAGCGAATCGTTATCGTATTGGGTCTTCCACTTCAGCATGGTGGGCGTGTTCGGAAGCGTTTCTTCCTTGATCAGGTCTTTGCGGATGATATCGATTGCAACACCAGCTGGGCCGATGTTCTTCTGTACGCCGCCATACATCACGCCGTATTTGGTGATATCAGCAGGTTCAGAAAGGAAGCAGGAAGAAACATCGGCAACGAGCACTTTGCCCTTCGTGTTAGGCAGTTCATGGTATTTCGTGCCGTAGATGGTTTCGTTCTCGCAGATGTAAACGTAGTCGGCGTCTTCTCGAATGGGAAGATCGGAGCAATCGGGAATGTAGGAGAAGTTGCCGTCTTCACTCGACGCGATGCACTGTGCGTCGCCGAAGAGCTGAGCCTCCTTGAATGCTTTCTTCGACCAAGAGCCAGAAACGATGTAGTCTGCCTTGCCATCGAGCATCATGTTCATGGGGATAGCTGCGAACTGCTGAGAAGCACCGCCCTGTAAGAAGAGCACGGCGTATTCATCAGGGATGCTTAAGAGATCGCGCAGATCGCTCTCGGCATCTTCGATGATCTGGGCGAACGTCTTCGAGCGATGACTCATCTCCATGACTGACATGCCGCATCCGCGGTAATCGAGCATTTCATCGGCGGCTTCCTGAAGCACTTCTTCGGGCAGCACTGCCGGGCCAGCAGAGAAGTTGTAAACGCGTGACATAGTTACTCCCTTTTCATATACCGAATAAACAAAGGCGAGCAGGATGCCCGCCTGGTTTTCGTGATTAGAGCATGATACGTCAAACCGCGCCACTTTGCTTAGATAAAGCGCTAAGTTTCGTTAGGCGGGTGCCATATCCCTGACCTCGGTGATATTTTTCCAAAATCGCTTGGGCATGAACTGCCGACGAAGCTCAGGATGGTAGCGAGCTTCGATGTTGAGCGTGTGGTAGAAGCGCTTCCAGGCTTCCTGCATTTTGAGCTCATTTGCGGTTGGTGCGGGTGGCGTGAACGAATCGGTCTTGATAAGGTGCCAATCGCTTCCTTCGTACACGCCCGCGATGTGGTGGTTCTCATCGTAGATGATGAAAGGTTGCGTATTGAAGCGATCCGCGAACCAATCCATGATGAGCGGCACGACCGAGGCTTTAGGGTTGCAGCGCGCACACCAAAGGCCCCCTTCAAGCTCTTCGAACCTCAAGAACTCAAGGATATGATGGCGCTCATTCTGCACGAAGCGTTCAAGCTTCAGAACAGGCTCGACCACGGGATCGAGAACAGCAGGCACTGCTGAGCCTTTCAACAAAGCAGGTCCGCATCCAGCACCAGTGAATCTCTGCTGGACACTGCGCTCTCCTTTTTTGTTCTGTCGGAAGAAATGAGCGTTTTGCGGATCCATGCAGTAGCGGATGAAACGATAGATCGAGATTCCGGTGTGAGGATCATCGGCAAGAGCGGCAGTCTTGATGATATTCGCAACGCTATAACCCGCGCGCTTGCTCACGCCCTTCTGAACGCGAAGTGCGAGCGAGAAATCGGTCTCGATCTGGCGTGTGGTTTGTCCGATACGGGGCTGATAGTGTTCGCCCGGACAGATATCGAGCGGGTGCTCCTTGTTCGCATACGTTAAGAACACGGCAGTGAAGAGACCTTCGACACTGCCATCGTAGAGGTAGGCGATGTTATCGGGTGTGGGATCCATGGCACGGCCTTTCGCTACGAGGCAGCATCGAGCGCGCACCAGCCCAGATCGCGCTCAGGGGAATAAGGTCGACTTGTTGTGTTGAGTGCTTTCTGACCACTGACCAGCGCATCTTTTCCGCTTGATGCAGGGTGTCCTGCAAGTTTCTGGGTGGGCGCCATATCGAAGAGGCTCATCTGCCCAGTGGCAACTTTTGCGGCACGTCTGCCGTGGCGACCGCCGTCGATCGGCGCGGCAAGTTGAGCACGCAATGACTGCCGCTCGAACGGAATAGTGCCGCCCTGGTACTTCCCCTGGCACGTGATGAAGAAACGAGCGCGCTTGAAGGCGATGCCGAGCTTGCGCAATTCGTCTTCGCGCAGCACATGGGTCTTGCGCGCGTGCATGATGAGCTTCGCCCCTCGAACGCCGATGCCAGGGATGCGCAAAAGGGTTGCATAAGGTGCCTTGTTCACCTCAACGGGGAAGAAATCGAGATGGTTGAGCGCCCAATTCGCTTTGGGGTCGACCTCCAAGTCGAGAAAGGGCGCTTCTTCATTGATGATCTCGTTCACATCGAAGCGATAGAACCGCATGAGCCAATCGGCCTGATACAAGCGGTGTTCGCGATTGAGCGCAACGCCATCTCCTGTCGGAAGGCGTTTGTCGTTGTTCACGGGCAGGTACGCGCTGAAGAATACGCGCTTGAGCGAGAACTTCTGATAGAGCGCTGAAGAGAGATTGAGGATCTGGTAATCGCTTTCGGGGGTGGCGCCGATGATCATTTGCGTTGATTGACCAGCGGGAACGAAGCTCCGCTCCTTATCGACGGGTCGTGCGAGCGATCGATCGCGTTTACTCAAATAGACCGTATTCTTTTCGGCAAGAGCGCGGACGTCGCGGGCTTCTTCGATGCCGTTCTTGATGAAGCGCATGGGATGGAGGATATCGTGCTTGCTCTTATCTGGTGCGAGCAACTGCAGGCTTTTCTGCGAAGGAAGCTCAAGATTGACGCTCATGCGGTCGGCAAGCCTCCCGAGCTGATCGAGCAATTCAGGCGAAGTGCCGGGAATGGCCTTCGCATGGATGTAGCCGCGGAAGCCGTATTCTTCGCGCAAGATGCTCAGCGCTTCGATCATGAGTTCGGTAGTGAAATCGGGGCTCCGGACAACGCCTGAACTTAAGAATAGTCCTTCGATGTAGTTACGACGATAGAAGCTGATGGTAAGGTCCGCTAATTCGCGCGGGTTGAACGTGGTGCGGGTGCCTTCGTTGCTGATGCGATTGACGCAGTAGGCGCAGTTATAGATGCACGCATTGCTGAGCAGGACCTTCAGCAGCGTGATGCAGCGGCCATCGGCCGTGAAGCTGTGACAGATCCCGGCAGCAGACGTGTTGCCGAGCTTCCCCTTTTGCCCAGCGCGCCCTACGCCCGATGAGGTGCAGGCAACATCGTATTTTGCAGCATCTGCAAGAAGTTCGAGTTTATCCGTGATATCCATCGTACACCTGTTCGATTCGCTTTGTTCCATCCTATACGAACAAATGTTTGTAGTCAAGGCAAGTGAACAGGCATTAAGCGATTTGGTAACAAAACCACGAGGGAAGATGCCTGCCTGAAAAGCCCGATTTGACCTGTGATAGAGTTGAGGGGCTGATCGTGCACAAGAATGAGGAGGTGGTCTTGATGCGCTTCAAAGATATATGGGGGAAGATCGAGATTCCTACCAACCAAGATGATTTTCCTCATCAAGGGTTTTCACCTAAGGTCATCAAGGCATTCGGCGTAATGAGCATCATCTGCGCGCTGGCCTCGTTGTGTTTGATCGGTGTATTCGCAGCTCATGCAGTGGGCGATATCAACCATCATGAAAGACCCGAGAGCATGCTCCTGGCGATCGGCATCGTCCTGCTCGCTATCACCGCCATCGTTTTCTTCGTCGCTATGGGTGTGCGGTTCATCAAGAACAACACGCTCAATGGGGAACGCTTCGCCATCACGACCATTGCGCTCATCTTAGGCGCGTTCCTCGCGATGATGATGCTCTACGGCTTGAGCCTGTTCCATATTGTTTACGTGGTCGAACTGGTCTTCCTGGCGGTCGTTACGGTGTATATGGATCCCGAACTGGCCGAAGAGCGCTATCTTTCAAAAGAAGCGCGCACGATGGATCCGCAAAAGCGTGCTCAGTTCGAGAAGAAGGTCGATAGCCGAAAGCCTTTGAAGGGCTACATCACGCTGAACTTCTTCAACCTGTTTTGGATATTCGTGGTGTGCAGCATCCTGGGGCTAGCGATCGAAACCGTGTTCCATCTTGCTTTTTATCATGCCTACCAAGATCGCGCAGGACTGCTTTATGGACCGTTCTCGCCGATCTATGGGTTCGGTGGCTTGTTCATGACCGTTGCGCTCAACCGGTTCCACGATAAGCCGATTCTGATGATCTTCTTGATCTCGGCGTTGATCGGTGGTGCGTTCGAGTTCACGGTCAGCTGGATCATGCAAAGTGCATTCGGAATTGTGGCCTGGGATTATTCGGGAACGTTCCTTTCTATCGATGGTCGCACGAACTTCATGTTCATGTGTTTCTGGGGCGTACTCGGTGTGATGTGGGTGAAGTTCTTGTTGCCGATCTTGCTCTGGATGATCAACAAGATTCCGTGGAAGCTGCGCTATACGCTCACCGTTGTGTGCTTCGTGTTCATGGTGGTGGATGTGGTGCTCACCGTGCAAACGATCGATTGCTGGTACTTGCGTGAAGCGGGGCACGCGCCGAATACCCCGCTCGAAGAGTTCTTCAACAAGCACTACGACAACGCCTACATGGAGCATCGCTTCCAAACCATGTCGATGGATCCTTCGCAATCCAGCCGCGTCTAAAAAGGTGTCGAACGACCGGGTAGTTTGTCACCTATGCCTACAGCGCAGGGAGGGTTTCCTTGAGGTTGCGCACGCGGGTGAGCGCATCGTTCATGATCGCATCGACATCTTGTCCGATCACATCGAGCAATTCGGCGGAGATGAAGTGCGTCTCAGGGATGCCGAACATGTGCGCGATGCCCTGAAAGTATTCGAACCCGTAGTTCGCGAACGAGCAAGGACCGCCTGACGTGGTGATATACACAAGGCGCTTCGCTTTGCAAAGTCCTTCGGGCCTTCCCTCTTCGGTGTAGTGGAACACGATGCCATTGACAGTCACGTGCTCGATGTAGATCTTCAGGACGGCGGGAAACGAAAGGTCCCAATAGGGCGTACCGATAACGATCTCGTCTGCGGCGGCGAACTGTTTCGCGAGGTCGAACATAGAATCGCCCCAATCGGCATTCTCTATGAGCGCTACCCGCTGCTCGACCATCTTCCAGTCGAAAGGTGCAAGGTTGCGTTCGAAGAGACGCACTTCTTCAACGGCGGGATTGCCTTCAAGATAGGCGCGGCAAAGAGAGAGCGTGCGCGATTCGTCGTGAGCGCAGGCATTGACGAAAAGGGTGGTCATAGGAGCTTCCTTTCTTGTCGGGTTCCTTGGAAGGGATGGGTGCTCAATGCGTACCATTCTAGGGCAATCTGAAAACGATCATGAATGAGACGCAGCATCGTAGGGCGGTTTGGCAGTGGGATCGCTCGCTTGCGCCCCGCCTCGTGCTTCTTCGCGTGCGGCTTGCTCTTTTTCGGTGGCGAACTCGTTCGCCTGTTCCTCTAGTTTTGCCAAGGCTGAATCGACATCGCCCGCGTTCTCGAGGAACTGCTTTGCGAGGCGCTGCCTGCGGCGTGCACTGTGGAAGTTGAGCCTGATACCTTTGCCGTAGTAGCCGGAATCATGGCTTGCTCCGTAGGCGAAGATGAGGCTCACCGCCAGGAACGGGATGATCTCGACACCGAACACCTCAAAGCCAAGGAAGAAGGCAGCGATAGGGCAGCGCGTCATGCCAGCGAAGAACGTCATGACCCCGATAGCGGTCGCGAATGCGGGATCGACATTGATGAGCTGCCCGAGCGAGCACCCGAGCAAACCGCCGATAACGAGGGTAGGCATGATCTCGCCGCCCTTGAAGCCCGAGCCGAGCGCAAGGAATACGAGCCCAGCTTTGATGGCGAAATCCCACGTACCGATCGATCCCGATGCAGCTTGTTTCAGGAGGTTCATGCCACCACCTTCGAAACTCTGCAGGCCAAAAGCCACAACGAGGATCGTGATACCGATGCCGACAACAAGCACTGAGATATAAGGGTGGTTCAAACGCTTGCGTTCCCATGCGCGCACCGCGGCGAGACTTGCGCCGAAGAAGCGTCCCAAGATGCCACCGAGCGTGCCGATGAGCACGACCTGCAGCATAAGATCGGGGGTAACGCTGGGAATGGCAACGCGGGGAATGATGTCGCCGATGCCGAACGGGTAAGCGATCGACGCGGCGATGAAAGCCGAAACGAGCAGCGCGATGAAGCGCGCGGGACTGAAGGTCTTGAAGTGCGTGAGCTCGAAGACGAGGAACACCGCACCAAGCGGCGCGAAGAACAGCGCGCTGAAGGTGGCCGACATGCCCATGAGCGCAGCATAGCCATAGACGTTGC